>Ga0224525_1000099_pt1 | contig 44575 bp, 29 predicted proteins | sample CFST100metaG_FD_179874 | JGI IMG/M metagenome (GOLD analysis project Ga0224525, IMG submission 179874) | Peat soil microbial communities from Stordalen Mire, Sweden - C.F.S.T100 | ecosystem: Environmental > Terrestrial > Soil > Wetlands > Peat | place: Sweden: Norrbotten County, Stordalen Mire...
GGTTGACGGTGGAGCGATGAATAATTTATTAACTTTATCACGGCAGACTCGTCTGTCTCCGCCAGACAGTCCGCCACTCAAAAAAACATACGTTCGTTAGCAACAAGCGGAAAATACTCACGGCAGACATTTCATTGTGACTTGATAAATTACAAGAATTTTAAAAACACTTTGATACGTTTGAAATAATTTTGAATCTCATTCGTCTACAATAAAAAAAGGTAAATATTATGAAAATAGCTGATAATTTAGAGATGTTAGTATTACCTATGAATGTCATGGGTAGAGAGAGAATAGTTTATCCGACCCTCATTTGGGATGATGATAACGTTATACTAATTGATACTGGAATACCCAGTAATTTAGAGACTATTAAAAAACAAATGGAAGCTGCTGGTATATCTTTTGCAAGGTTAAATACAATTATAGCCACTCAACAAGATATTGACCATATTGCGGGGATTAAAGGAATTCTGATTGAAAAACCACAGGTAATTGTGCTTGCTCATGAGGCAGACAAACCATATATACAGGGTGACAAGAAGGTGCAAAGATTGAATTCTAAATTCATGGAACGAATAAAGGATTTACCCGAAGAGGAACAGTTAAGAATTGTAGATATGTTTGAAAACTCTAATGTTAAAGTTAACACCACCCTTAGGGATGGAGAAGTGTTGCCTTATTGTGGGGGAATTACAGTAATTCACACTCCTGGACATACACCGGGACACATTTGTTTGTATCATCAAAGGAGTAAAACACTCATTGCTGGGGATGCTATGAATATTCTTCATGGTCAGTTAGTCGGACCCAATGAAGACCCAATGAGTGAGGATGGCGTGAATGCGAATGATGCTATCAATTCACTTAAAAAACTCAAGGATTATGACATTAAAAATATCATATCTTATCACGGTGGATTATTTAATGATAATCCTAATGAAGGAATTAAAGAGGTAATTCGTGATAGAAAGCTTTATAGTTACAGGAAATGATTGGCATAAAAACTCTTTGACTGTTGACAGCGAAAATCAAAACAATAATATCTTTGTGATACGATCGCCAAAACCGCCAGTTGCTAACATTATATTGCTTCAATGGCTTGTGGTTGACGGGTTTCAGCGGTGCAACCTAAAATTATTATTTCAGCAGACTCGTCTGTGTGCGCCTGACAGTCCGCTATTGCAAGCAATACAGTTACGTTAGCTGAAAGCCTTAAAATTAAAATATGAGACAACTTATTTTTCTGATTTTATTATTCACATTGACTTCAGCAAAATCGCAGACTAAAGATAGTTCTGTGACTAATAGAAAATGTGAAATCAAAGACACGATTGACTACATAACTGGTGACTATTTAATCTCAATGACTTTAAATAAAGAATGCTATCATTATGACGTAAAAATTATAAATCAAAAAAACAAAAAAACACTGTATATTCCAAATCAGTTAAAATGTGTTTTTTTTGGCAAAGTTGAAAATGATATTGTCGTTTTTGATTACGGGACATCATTAAGACGAATAGAATACTTTTATGACTTAAAGCAAGAAAAAATTATTGACACACTTAATATTCTTGGTTGTTGTCTTGACAGTGTTGTAAATCCAGACAAATGCTTTTTTGCATTAATAATTCCTGATGAGAAAATAATGAAATTAAAGTTACCAAAATGTGATACAGAGCCGAAAGAATTTAATGGATATATAGAAGAAGTTTATTATGACTTTCAACAAAGAAAAATAATTCATACTGGACACTATAAATGTATTTAAGACAAAGGCCATCAGCTAACTTTATATTGCTTCAATGGCTTGTGGTTGACGGGTTTCAGCGGTGCAACCTAAAATTATTATTTCGGCAGACTCGGCTGTCTTCGCCTGACAGTCCGCCATTGCAAGCAATACAGTTTCGTTGATAAACAATTGCTAAAGTTTTTTCGCACAAAACTTAACACCGCACTAGCCAACCCACAACACACCTCCGAAACACCGGCTGACTCCTGGCAAATCAGTAATAAAAGAGCAACAGTTTATAACAAAATATTACTTGAATGCCAACTGTCAGGCGACAATCCGTCGCGCGATGGTTATTTCAACAAACAATAGCTCATTTCGCGAAAAGGCTCATTCGATAATTGTTTGCTGAAATGGTTGTTTAAGGAAAATATTAAGAGAATTAATTACAGATGATTAAAGACCCGGCATCTTCAATAAAAACTCTTCGTTATTATACATGCCAAGAGATTTCAGGTAATTATCAGTCATATCAATGCTTGTATGTCTGCATTGACGTTGAATACTTTTTATATCAACTCCGGCTTTGTAAGCTTTGACAACACCAGTATGCTTCCAGGAATACAAAGTGTGACGATTGTCCATCTCCAAATTATCAATAAAGTCTTTGTGCCGGGAAGTCATCACATTCTTGCTAACCGGCAAACCTGTCTTGTTTGTAAACAAATAGCCCTTTTTATCTTTGAAGAAATCAATCTTTTCAAGGAAGTTCATAAAAGGAGAAGGTATATCAAGATATGCCTCCTTTCCGTTTTTCGAAATAGTTGCAGGAACAAAAATCTTATGTGTTTTTAAATTAACATGGTCCATCTTGAGCGCCCTGATTTCTATAGGCCGTAGGTAGCAATAGTAAATGAACTGAATAAAAGTCCACAGTTCAATATCTTGCTCTTCAATTTTTTCTTTTAACTTTTGAATCTCAGCATCGTTATATGCAAGGTTCTGGTAGGTTTTAACCTCCTTGCGTTTTTTGATTTTCACAAAAGGATTTTCGGAAACAATTTCTCTTTCCTTTAATTCATTGAACAATGATTTCAGATATGAAATCTTACCGTTGATTGATTTTCCGGCCAATTTCTCATCAATAATCAGATGATCTACGAAATTCATTGCATGCAGCCTGTCAAAATACTTAACATTTATATTTGAAATTCTATTTTCTTTAGCCCACTTTAGAAAACCATTTACTGTGCTGCTGAAGGATAAATAGGAACTCTGACGGAATGTTTGCTTTTTAATTTCAAGAACATTTCTTAATGCCTGGTCAAGAGTTGTTCCTTCGTCAACAGTGCCTGAAGTTTCTGATTTCTTGCGGCTGTCAATATGGTAACCGTCATCAAGAATTTCATTGATTGATTTTATTCTTTGTTTGGCGTAAGAATTTCTGACAACAGCTGAATTATAATTATTTACTGAATAATCACGCTTGCGCACCATCCTACCTTGTTGCACATCCCAGACATAAAAAATAATATACCATCTGGAATTTATATCGCCATCACAATTATTTAAGGTAGCCTTCCGAAATGGATACGTACTGTTTCCCATGTTCAATCTTTTGAGGTCGAAAGTGGCGACAATTGACGCAGAAGTGACGCCAAAATTAAAATTAAAACTCCCAAAAGACTCTGTTTCAGTCGATTGGGAGTAATTTGGGTGGAAGGTGGGGTTCGAACCCACGACCAACGGAACCACAATCCGCTACTCTAACCAGCTGAGCTACATCCACCGTTTATGGAGGTGCAAATTTAGTAAAATTCCTTCTAAAAAAACAAACACATCATCAAATAAATCTAAATTTGTGAAGTTATATTGTTCAATTAGCTTTGGAACAGGTCACAAAAAAAATAAAAATTCTTTTTCTTTCTGCATGGTATCCAAGCAAGGTTGATCCCATGCTTGGTCTGTTTGTAGAACGACATGCAAGAGCAGTTTCCATGAAATGCGAAACTGCAGTTCTTTATATCCAGCCTCGCCAAACGGCGTCTTCAGCCAAATTTGATACTGAAATAAAAAAAGAGCAGGACTTCACTCAGGTAATTGTTTATTATAATAATGTCCTTATAAAATTTCCTTTAATCACTTTGCTTATAAAAACCTGCCGTTATTTTAAAGCATACAGGATTGGTTTCAGGGAAATCAAAAAACAATTTGGCGATTATAATATTATTCATGTAAACATCCTTACCCGAACCGGTGTAATAGCACTCTTTAAAAAAATATTTTCAGGGAAACCTTATATTATTACTGAACACTGGTCGCGATACCTCCCGGTTACCAATACATACAAAGGACTTCTCAGGAAACTGCTGACTAAAATTGTTGTTAAAAATGCATCTGCAGTAACAACAGTCACTCTTGATCTGAAAAATGCAATGATCAGGCACAAACTTTACAATCAAAATTATACAATTGTGCCAAATATGGTGAATACAGATGATTTCACAATTGATGTACAAAAAAATAATTCTGTAATTAACATTCTCCATGTTTCATGTTTCGAAGATAAATCGAAAAATATTTCCGGTATGCTTAGGGTGTTGAAAAGTGTTGCAGAGAAAAGAAATGATTTCATTTGCTGGATGATCGGTGATGGCATGGACAAAGAAGAACTTGAAAAGTATGGTGACAAACTTGGCTTGTTAAACAAAGTTGTCTTTTTCCCGGGACTTAAAGAAAATAAAGAGCTTATTGCATTTTATCAGAAATCAGATTTCATGCTTATGTTCAGCAATTATGAAAATATGCCTGTAGTGATTCCGGAGGCTTTTGCATGTGGACTGCCTGTAATTGCAACTTCTGTTGGCGGCATCCCCGAAATAGTAAACAAAAGCAATGGAATGCTTGTAAAAGTTGAAGATGAATTAGCTCTTGAAATTGCCGTTAATAAAATGCTCGACACTTATTATAATTATGATAAAATTGCACTCAGAAATTTTGCGGTGCAGAATTTCAGTAAACAAATCGTAAGCGAAACTTTTTATAATATCTACAAAAATATTTTAGAAAATAAATCTTAAATTTCCACCAGAACGTTTGACTAATGCCTGAAGACAGAAGCTATAATAAAGAGAAAGATTCAACAAAACTTCGCTTTGGCATTTTATGCGACGGACTCATTTTCAAAAAGTGGCAGGTCAGAGTCATTGAATCACTTTTAAATTCAGGCATCGCAGAGCTCTCCCTTCTTGTCATCAATTCTTCAGAATCAGAAAAATCAGGTTTTCTGAAAAAATTCGGGAACAGGTTTTATTACCGGAATTACATACGTTTTATTTCAAAACCTGATGCACTAAAAAAAGTTGACCTGTCAAAAAAATTCCGTGAAGTTTCTGCACTTGAATGCACCATTGTAAGGAAAGGAAAGCATTCGGAATATTTCTCAGGGGAAGATATTTGTAAAATAAAAAACTACAATCTTGATTTCATTTTGCGCTTTGGCTTTAACATTATCCGTGGCGATATTCTGAAGTCGGCTAAATACGGCGTATGGTCATATCATCACGGTGATGAAGAAAAGTACAGAGGTGGTCCTCCTGGATTCTGGGAAATTTATTTCAACGATTCTGTGAATGGAGCGATCCTTCAGAAGCTTACTGACAGGCTTGATTCAGGTATTATTTTAAAAAAAGGGTATTTCAAAACTGTTGATCATTCGTATGCAGGGAATATTGACAAACTGTTCCTGGGCTGCACCAGCTGGCCTCTGCAGGTTTGCAAGGATATTAAAAACGATGTTGCAGATTATTTATTTTATTCGCCGTCTCCAACCAATGCGAGTGTTTATCAAAGGCCTTCGAATGCAAAAATGATTAAATTCATGGCAAAAATCGTTGCAAACAAATTACGATTTCACTACCAGGAACTTTTCAAATCAGAACAATGGAACATCGGCATTATTCACGAATCGCTCGTTAACCTTATTGATTACGGTATTCCCGAAAATGAAATTCATTGGATGCCTTTGCAAAAACCAACTAATTTCAGAGCCGACTGCTTTGCATATGATGATGATGATCAACTTAATATTTTTTTTGAAGATTACGATTACAAAAGCAGAAAAGGAAAAATAAGTAAAGTCAGTTATTCGGAAGTTTCGGATTTTTCAAAGCATTCAACTGTATTGGAAAAAGAGTATCATCTTGCATATCCATATCTTTTGAACGTTGAAGGAAAATTATATTTGATTCCTGAATCATGCGAAAACAAAAGCGTTGACATATATCGAATAGATACTATTTCGGGCCAAGCAAGTTTTCACAAAACAATTCTGAATAATACTGATGCCGTCGACAGCACCCTGCTAAAATTCAATGAAAAATGGTGGCTGTTCTGCACCATGAGTTCTGATGAATCAAACACAAAACTTCATTTATTTTACGCTGATACTTTTGACGGAAATTATACTGCACATCCTGCCAATCCCGTAAAAACAGATATACGTAATTCCCGGCCGGCTGGAAAGCCATTCATAAACAGCGGTGCATTGTATCGCGTAGCCCAGGACAGTTCCGACACCTATGGAGGTAAAATTGCAATTAATAAAATCTCAAAGCTGAATGAATTTGCTTTTGAAGAAGAAACTGTAGGATATATAGGATCATTCAAAAACTCAGGCTTTGATAAAGGTGTTCACACCATTTGTGAAGCAGGTGAATATACAATACTTGATGCAAAAAGATTTATTTTTGTGGGATCAGCATTCCGCTTTCAATTAATTAGAAAAATAAAAAAAATGTTCAGCATAAAAGGAAATGGTAAATAAGGTACTTGGCACTATCGGCTCGCGATTACTTACAGCTGCAATAAGTTTGGGTGTAATCATTATTACCTCCAAGCAGTTGGGTGCTGAAGCAGTTGGCACAATAAGCCTTATTATCCTGGGAATCACAATAGTTCAGATGGTAAACAGTTTTATAGGCGGACCATCTCTGGTTTACCTTACACCCCGCATCGATATTTACAAACTTTTTGTTCCTTCCTACATATGGGCAGTAATCACTGCAATTATATGTACCTTTTTATTAAAATTTCTCAACCTGATTCCGTCTGAATATTTTTTACACGTGCTTATGCTTTCTCTTATACAATCGCTTGCATCGGTAAATCAATCAATATTATTAGGCAAAGAGAAAATTAAAATTTACAACATCATCACCTCCGTTCAGGTTGTTATTCTTATTGCGGTGCTGGGTATTTTTGTTTTTTATCTTGAACGCAAAAATGTCATGTCTTATATTATTGCACTTTATACCTCTTATTCATTCGGAATGCTGGCAAGCATGATTGCCACACTTAAACTCTTAAAAGTCACTGATCTTAAAAATTTCAAACAGGTTATTAAAACAATCCTGCACTACGGAACTTATGCCCAGGTTGCCAATATTGTTCAATTATTCAATTACCGAGTTACATATTACATGATTGAAAGTTTCATCGGGCGTGCATCATTAGGCGTTTACTCAGTCGGAGTGCAATTGTCCGAAGGTCTTTGGCTCACCGGCAAAAGCATGGCCATTGTTCAATACTCAAGAATTTCAAATATTGAGAACAAGGAATATGCAAAAAAAATCACTTTAGTTTTTGGAAAAATTTCTTTGCTTGTAACTTTTGTTTTATTGCTGATACTTTTATTGATACCTTATCAATTCTTCTCAGGTATTTTCGGCAAGGATTTTAAGGAACTGCCAATTGTTATCCTAAGCCTTTCTTCAGGGATATTATTCCTAAGTTTTTCATTTTCACTAAGTCATTATTTTTCCGGTATGGGCAAGCCACATCATAATACCATCAGCTCTTCAATTGGATTTGTTGTCACGCTTGTTCTGGGTTATATCCTTATCCCTAAATTTCATCTTTGGGGAGCTGGTATCACCACTTCCTTTGCCTACCTCGCAATTCTTTGTTACCAGATAATTTTCTTCACCAAAGTTTCAGGTGCAAAACTCAAAGAACTCTTGATTTCTTCAAGTGATCTTAAAACATTTACTGTTGAAATAAAGAATTGGTTAAGAAAAAGGTAAATTCCTTCCTGTCATTAAGCGCTTTAACCGCAGGTCTGTGCCTCATCTGTTCAAAATTAACAAACAAACAGACACTATTTTTTTTAAATTTTTATTGTATATACAATATTTTATTATTTTTGTCTCTCAGTATTACACGTTAAACCTTAAACCAGATTAAATATGAAAAAACTAGTACTTGTTACATTAGCTTTGGGTGTTTGCATAGCTTCATTCGCCCAGAAAAACATGAGGTCCATTACAAAAGTTTCACCCAGAGGTATTGTGGAGAAGAGCATTGCTGAACCTAACCAGGTTGCCTTAAATGCAAATGGTCCCGTGAAAATTATCAACTCAAACATGAAGGGTGGCAAATCAACTCTGAATAAAACAGTTATCGGTACTTCAGGCAATATGCTTACAGTTCAGATGTCTGATATCAGGTGTTTATCAGTATGGCCAGACCTTAACCTTGTAGCTTTTACCCACAGAAGCGGCGGTTCACATGGTCCTACCCCTGTAACAGCAGCAAACTACCAGAGAGTATCTTTCTCAATTGATGGTGGCTCAACTTTCCGTGATTCTCTTTTAACTTCTGATCAGACATGGGCAAACCGTTATCCTTCAGGAGTTGTGGTTAACAGAACAGGTAATACCAACGCAATGCATGCAAGTATCGCTTTTGGCGGACCTTACCACCTTGCAGGTGCATGGAAAGGACATTATCTTTCTTCACAAAGACTTGATAACTCAATTTCACATTATAACTATTTACCATGGACTGTTCTTACAGGCGTAGGTACAAGTTATCCTTACCAGGTTAGTATTCTTAACATGGCTGGTTGCAGCGACATGACTGCACACGGTCTTACTGTATACTGGGACGAAACAGCAACTCCAAATATTATTTTTAAATATGCTGAAATGTTAAACGGTTCTATGGCAGCCTCAGTTGATACTTTAGACTGGACACATGTTCTGATAAATCCAAAATTTGCACATATTCCAAGTGACCCGACTGCTGTAAATTATCTTAATGCTGGCCAGGCATGGAGCGAAGACGGAAGTATTGGTTATGCATATTTCTTCGGTATTGACAGTTTAGTTAACTTTAACAATTCTTGCGAACCTATCGTTTACAAATCAACTGATAAAGGTGCTACCTGGACCAAAATGCCAATTTTCGATTTCAGCACAATTTCTTCAATAGGCGATTCAATATGGCCATTATATGCAAACCAGACTACTTATGTTCCTGGTATATTCGGTTCAGAACAAAGCGGAACTGTTGATGCTAACGGAGATCTTCATATTGTAACTGAAGTTGTAGGTCAATACACAAACAATCTTGACTCTATTGGTTATTCTTATACAAACGAACCAAAAAAATTGTACGATCTACATACAACCAGCACTGGCTGGGATGCAACTTGTTTTGCAACATTTAAATCAGCTACTGTTCTTTACACTGATGCTAATGCACTTCCTACCACAGGTACTGGTAATGCAATGGGCTGGGACCACAGGCTGAACCTTTCCAGAACTGTTGATGGTACAAAGCTTTTCGCAGTTTGGACAGATGTTGTTGATACCGCTACTTATCCAAATAACGCTTTACCTGATGTTATTGCTTACAGCTGGGATATTACCAATGGTCATCACACTACTGTAAAAAACTTTACAACCATGACTGCTTATGATGGTGACAACTACTGGATGCATGTTGGTGACAGGGTATTAGAAAATGGTACTGAATTTGACATTCCTGTAACTACAACCTTAACCGGTTCTTACCAGGAAGATACTTGTCAGCATTTCTATTTATCAGGTATCTATTTCAACGCTGCTGATTATACAACTGGTATTATTGATCCAGTAAACAATATTTCTTCTGTATCTCAGAACTATCCTAACCCATTCAACGGAACAACTTCATTCAGTGTTAGCCTTGTAAAATCAGCTGACCTTTCCGTAATTGTTACAAACATTGTTGGACAGAAAGTTTCTGAAATTAATATGGGAACTGTTACCGCAGGAAGCCATACTATTAACTTAGATGCAACCAAGCTTACATCAGGTATTTATTTCTATACTGTAAAAGCTGGCGAAGGCTCAGTTACCAAGAAAATGATTGTTGAATAATCATTGAATTTCTTATAAAAAAGCCCTTCCTGAACAGGAAGGGCTTTTTTTATTGTGCTCACTTTCAAATCCAAGCATCTTCTATTTCTTAAAAAACATTAAAACTGTTGCACACCGTTGCAGCTTTTAGTATCTTTGTGATAATACTTTTTTCTGCATTTCTTATGGATAAAGTTTCAATAATTGTTTCAGGTCTTGAATACAAAATAAAAAAAATCGTAGATTTGCAGAATGAAACATCCACTGAAAACAAAAAATTAAAACAAGACATACATGAGATAAAACATATAATTGAAGATCAAAAAGTTATCATTAATAAATTAGAAGAAAAGATTAAAGTTCTGAAGATTGTAAAAACACTGGAAGGAAGGGAAGATTCATATCAGACAAAGTTGAAGATCAACGAACTTGTGCGGGAAATTGATAAATGCATAGCTCTTTTAAACAAATAGGATAAACAAAATAGAAAAACACAAATGCCGTCGCTTTCAATCACAGTGAATATAGCAGACAGGCCTTACAGGCTGAAGATAGAGGCAGGAGAAGAAGAAACGGTACGAAAAGCAGTAAAATCAATTAATGAGAAGATCAAGGCTTATGCTGACACATATGCATATAAGGATAAACAGGACCTGCTTGCCATGGTGGCCCTGCAGTTTTCTACCTATGTTGTCAACCATGAATCTAAAGCCCAGGTAAATGATGATCATATCATAGGCAAATTGACAGAACTGGATACTATCCTTACTGATTGTTTGAAGAAAGCTTAAACGTTCTTTGATAAAGGCATAAAGACATACCCGCAATAATTCCAGCACTCGTTTGTAAAACTTAACAATTTACAACTTTAGAGATTAAGCTCTCGTTTGCAAAAACAGGCCTCACTCTGATTCGTCAGAGATTCCGATCCCGATAGCTATCGGGACGGAGCAGTGGACGTTTGACCAATCAGGCCGCTCTAAACTTTTTTTATGAGGTTTTAATAAACCTTCTGGATTATTCGCGGGTTTTTTATTATTATTAACTATTAGAAAGTAAAAGAAACAACGAAATGGAAGTAAACGACATTCTGACAATTGCCATTACTGCAGTAGTTTCTTTGCTGGTAGGTTTTCTTATTACAAGCACTTTGATAAAAAGATCGATTGAAAGGAAAAACCAGCATATCATCAAAGAAGCTCAGGCAGAAGCAGAGGTCATCAAAAAGGATAAGATCCTGCAGGCAAAAGAAAAGTTTCTGCAACTTAAAGCAGAACATGAAAAAATAATCAACGACAAGAATAACGCTATTAATGCTACCGAAAACAGGGTAAAGCAAAAAGAAACTTCATTGAATCAGAAAATGGAGGAAGTGCAGCGGAAGCAAAAAGAGCTTACAACCCTTAAAGATAATCTGGGTGTACAACTTGAACTGGTTACCAAAAAACAGGCTGACCTGGAAAAAGCTCATAAGCAGCAGATCGATCAGCTTGAAGCAATCTCAGGTTTATCAGCATCAGAAGCAAAAGCAATGATAGTTGAATCGCTGAAATCGGAAGCAAAATCAGAAGCACTTACTTACATCAAAGATTCGATGGAAGAAGCCAAGATGACCGCTAACATGGAGGCTAAAAAGATTGTAATCGAAACCATACAGCGGACAGCTACTGAACATGCCGTTGAAAATTCGGTTTCTGTTTTCAATATTGAAAACGACGAAATGAAAGGCCGCATTATTGGTCGCGAAGGAAGAAATATCCGCGCACTTGAAGCAGCAACCGGCGTTGAAATTATAGTTGACGATACTCCTGATGCAATTTTACTTTCCGGTTTCGACCCGGTACGCAGGGAAATTGCACGTTTATCGCTTCATAAACTGGTTACTGACGGACGAATACACCCCGCCCGAATTGAAGAAGTGGTTGCAAAAACCAAAAAACAGATTGAACAGGAAATTATTGAAATTGGTAAACGCACTACCATCGACCTTGGAATTCACGGCATGCACCATGAACTTGTAAGGATGATTGGAAGAATGAAATACCGTTCATCATACGGACAAAATCTTTTGCAGCACAGCAAAGAAGTTGCAAACCTGTGCGCAACAATGGCTGCCGAATTAGGTCTTAATCCTAAAATTGCAAAACGCGCAGGATTACTTCATGACATTGGCAAAGTGCCCGATAATGAGCCCGATCTGCCACATGCAATACTGGGCATGAAGACCGCCGAGAAATTCAAGGAAAATGTCGAGATATGCAATGCTATTGGTGCGCATCATGATGAAGTTGAAATGAATAGTTTAATATCGCCTATTGTTCAGGTATGCGACGCAATCTCGGGTGCACGCCCCGGAGCACGTCGTGAAGTGGTGGAAGCTTATATCAAGCGTTTGCAGGATCTTGAACAACTTGCTCTCTCCTATCCAGGTGTTGTAAAAACATATGCAATACAGGCAGGACGCGAGCTCAGGGTGATTGTTGGGGCTGAAAAGGTAACAGATGAAGAAGCCAACAATCTCTCTTACGATTTGTCGAAAAAGATACAGACGGAAATGACGTATCCGGGACAGATCAAAATTACCGTAATCCGGGAAACACGGGCTGTTAGCTACGCCAAGTAGCAGACGGTTTTGCACATATACACACTTTCCGTGTTTTTTTGTTGTAGTAACCGGCGCCGAAAGGCGCCGGTTCTTTTTTAATAATGTAATTTTACCAATACAAGAAAAATAAAACAATGTTCTTCAACTCCTTCCCCATCAAATATGATGAACCTCTTTTCCGCCCGCCAAGCGAAGCGGAATCACTTATATTGCAGGTTACCCTTGGATGCGCATGGAACAGGTGTTCCTTTTGTGAAATGTATACCTCCAAAAACTTCAGGGTAAAAAAGGAAGAAGATATTCTGAATGAAATCAAAACTGCCGCAAAACTTTTACCCGACACGCGTAAAATATTTCTTGCTGATGGCAATCCATTTGATTTGTCAACCAACAAGCTGCTTGTTATATTAAATGCCATTCAAGCTGAATTCCCTAAAGCAAGAAGGGTTTCAACCTATGCCCTGCCAGGTGATATTCGTTCCAAATCGGTGGAAGAGCTGAAGGCTTTGTGCAATGCCGGTCTCCGCCAAATATATGTTGGCATTGAGTCGGGCGATGATGAAGTACTGAAAATGGTGAACAAAGGTGAAACATTTGCATCAACTGCCGAGGCTCTTCTGAAAGCCAAAGAAGCTGGTATAAAGCTTTCTGTAATTATTCTGAACGGAATTGCCGGCTTGAAATACAGCAATCAGCATGCAATAAATTCAGCTAAAATATTAAATGAGATTCAGCCGGAATTTGCATCGGTATTAGTGCTAAGCTTTCCATTCGGAATTGATCATTATATTAAAAAATTCAATGGTGAATACACTCCCATGAATATAATTGATCTATTAAAAGAAATGGAACTTTTTATTTCCCATACCGAACTGAAAGTAACTATTTTCAGAAGCAATCATGCTTCAAATTATCTTGTACTGAGCGGGGTCTTGTCAAAAGATAAAGAAACATTCCTCGAGCAAATCCGTTTTGCAATCAACAACCCTCATATTGCAGGATTGAGGGAAGAATGGCAGAGAGGATTATAAACGGATTTCAATAGTACGCAGTATCAAACTCTTTGTCATTTCGACCGAAGGGAGAAATCTTTATATCCAGGTACTGAATTTTATAATATGTGATATTTTTTAGAAAAATCAATTTGTTTGCCCCATCCCTGAAGGGTGCAAATTGATTTTCATCACACCCCTGCCCGACTAAGTCATTCAAGCGGGCATTCGAAATGACATTCAGGTAAACAAAAAAAAGCTGTCCAATATTAAGACAGCTTTTTCAACCGAGGTTTCCCTAATTATTAGAATCCCAAATCCAGCATTGCATTCGCAACTTTTAGGAAACCAGCAACATTTGCACCCTTCACATAATTCACATATCCTTCGCTATCTGTTCCGTACTTCACACATGAAGCGTGAATATTGGTCATTATTTCGTGCAACCTCTTATCAACTTCTTCTGACGACCAGTTCAACTTCATTGAATTCTGACTCATTTCCAAACCGGAAGTAGCGACTCCTCCTGCATTAGCTGCTTTACCCGGTGCAAATAATATTTTATTCTCATGGAATATTTCCACAGCTTCCGGAGTTGAAGGCATGTTAGCTCCTTCAGAAACACAAATACATCCGTTAGCAATTAATTTCTTGGCGTCTTCTGCATCCAGTTCATTCTGGGTTGCACAAGGCAGCGCTATATCACATTTTACTTCCCATGGTTTCTTTCCTTCGTGGAATTCAACACCATATTCAAAACTGTATGGTCTTACGATGTCCTGGTTTGAAGCACGCAGTTCAAGCATGAAATCAATTTTCTTGCCGCTGATTCCGTCCGGATCGTAAACATAACCATCAGGTCCTGAAATGGTAACTACTTTACCACCAAGCTGGGTTACTTTCAGGGCTGCACCCCATGCTACGTTACCAAAACCTGATATAGCTACGGTTTTTCCTTTAAAGCTTTGTCCTTTGGTTTTCAGCATTTCTTCGGCAAAATAAACGTTACCGAAACCTGTTGCTTCAGGGCGAACTAAACTTCCACCCCAGTTCAAACCTTTACCTGTAAGAACGCCAGTATGTTCGTGTGTTAATTTCTTGTACATACCATAGAGGTAACCTATTTCTCTTCCACCTACACCAATATCACCAGCAGGTACATCAGTTTCTGGTCCTATAATTTTATGCAGTTCCATCATAAATGCCTGGCAGAACCTCATTACTTCGGTATTTGATTTTCCTTTTGGGTTAAAATCCGATCCGCCTTTTGCTCCGCCCATAGGCAATGAGGTAAGACTGTTTTTAAATATCTGTTCAAACCCTAAGAATTTTAAAATACTCAGGTTCACACTTGGGTGGAAACGCAAGCCACCTTTATAAGGTCCTATTGCATTGTTGAACTGAATCCTGTAACCACGGTTAACATGAATGTTTCCATTATCGTCAGCCCAGGCTACTTTAAATGTAAGTGCCCTGTCAGGCTCAATTATACGTTCAATAATATTTGATTCTTCAAACTGTGGGTTCGCTTCAACAACATCAACTATACTGTCGAGCACTTCTCTTACTGCTTGTAAAAATTCAACTTCACCAGGGTTCTTCTTGGTTAAGTCGTTCATAATTTTGTCTACGTTCATGGCTTTATATTTTTAATTGTTTAACATCTATTGATTACGGAAGCAAAATTACGCCTGTTGAAAATTCTGACCAAAGAAAGAAGCCTGTAAGAAATACGCATCTGGCTTGATATATATCAACCGCCGGGTTGATATTTGTCAATGGATGTATTACTTTTTTTTAACTGACCAAAGCGTTTAATGATTAATTTTGCGCATCAGCACACTTACAGTAAGCTTACAATGACAGAACAACAGAACATTACTTCAATTTTACAGAACCTCGACGAACGCACCAAGGAACTTAACTGCATTTACAGGGTGGATGAAGTACTGAACGATTTTGATTCGGACATTGAAGTTGTGTTGCGAAAAATTCTCGACATTATCCCTTCAGGATGGCGCTTCACCGAAATATGCAAGGCAAAAATAATATTCGACAGCCTTGAACTGTGCAGCGAAGAGTATAAGGATACCGACCTGAAAATTACCTCGAAGATTATTGTTGATAATAAAGAACATGGCGAATTATCTGTAGTTTACATAAAACCAATTAAGACTGAAAAAAGGATATTTTTAAGCGAAGAAGTTGTATTGCTGAATACCATTGCATCGAAACTGAGTAATTTTTTCCTGCTGAAAAGGCTGAGGCAGACCATTAAGGATCTTGAGACTGAAAATGGCGTGGTTCCTTCCACCAAAGAGGACAGCGTTTCGAAATGGCTGAAAGAACTGGATCTTACCGATGCCGAAATAGAAAAGTTTACACGTGTGCAGATAAAGTTCAAGAAAGGTGAAACCATGTGCAAGCAGGGTTCCATCACTTCGTACATCATGTTGCTTACGGAAGGTTTATCGAAGAATTACCTTGAAGGGATGCAGGAACGCGGGTTTAATTTCAGTATTGTAAAACCATTCGACTTTATAGGCTTATCATCGCTTTACGGTACATCGGTGTATAATTTTTCAGGAGCTGCGCTCACACCCTGTTCGGTTTATATTATTGAAAACAATCTTTTCAAAAGCACCATTATTAACAATGCTGATTTCGCACAGAAAATACTGAACTGGTATTGCATAACTACTGAACGTCACCTGAAGCGCCTTTCGTGCATAGCCAACAAACAATCGCTGGGCAAAATGGCCGAGATACTGCTTTACCTGAAGAACGACATTTTCAACAGCAATATTATAAAGGGTTATATTTCGCGCAAGGATATTGCCGAACTTGCAGCCTTATCGACCGAAAGCGCCGTACGTATACTGTCGGAACTTAAGCGCGATAACATCATTAATATTATAAACAACAACGATATTGAAATACTCGACGAGAAGCTGCTGAAGACACTGAGTCTGGCGGGGTAGGTTTTAGTAAGTAGTTCTTAGTGGGTTGTTCTTAGTAGGTAGTCCTTAGTTCATTGTTCTTAGTAGGCTGCATTCTCTTTACTCTTTACTCTTTACTCTTTACTCTTTACTCTTTACTCTTTACTCTTCACTCTTCACTCTTCACTCTTCACTCTTCACTCTTCACTATTCACTATTCACTATTCACTATTCACTATTCACTATTCACTATTCACTATTCACTATTCACTATTTCCCATCAATCATTAGTCCTCAGTTTTATAATAAATCAGAATGACAAAATCATTTCGTGATAACAATCTTCCCGCTCTTTACTAAAAAAATCATCGCACCACTTCAACACTTCCCATTTTCGTTTCCCAAATCCCGTCTCCAAACTCCACACTAATTACATAAAAATAAACTCCTGCCGAAACATCATTACCGTTGTGTTTTCCATCCCAACCTGAATTTATATCATTCCATTTAAAAAGCTCCTGTCCCCAGCGGTTGAATATTTTTGCATTTATTGTTTTAATATTTTGTCCATGAGCTTTGAAAATATCGTTTACGCCATCGTTGTTTGGGGTGCAGGCATTGGGAATTGTTAAAATATTCTTAGTTGTGTCTCCGCATGAAATTACTGTTACTGTAACACTATCGACACTTATATTATTCAAAAAATCTGTTTGTGTCAAATAATAGATAGTAGCAATAATAGGGCTTGCTTTGGGGTTTGCAATAGCTGTATTATTTATACCTGCTGAGGGTTGCCAGCTATAATAAAAATCATTATTAGGTGGTGAACCTATTTGTGCACTGTCACCTATACAAATCTGTGCATTATTTCCTGCTTCTGCATATATTGTGTCATCACAGTAATAAAGGGAAACATCATCAATATAATAGCCTAATACTTTAAAATCAATACTATCCCAATAGCCAGAGCCATAAGGTTGTCTAATAGTGTCGATTGTATTATCATCGGCGAAAACGCCAAGTGTAATATATTTCTCTCCCCCGTGAGCAATATATTCTCCTGATATATTAGTCCAGTTAACTTTATCGTTTAATATGTTTCCTATTGGGTTTATTATTTGAGGTACAAATGAAGTTAGTCCACCTGAATAACTGTAAATAGCAGTATCGGTAATGCATGCGCCAAAATTATCTGTGGCATACCAACAGCTATCCATTAAGCTAACATACATCGAAAAACAATATTTTTTATTTGCTTCTAAAGGCTGCAAAAGTTCAGTTTGAATATTTTCCCTATAATTAATATTCGATATTATATTACCTAAATCCACCATGCCATTACCTGTCCTTGCTTGTTGAAAACCTCCATAATTTTGTGGCATTCCAAAGTCAGGATTAATATTACAATTTTCTAAAAAATCTGGGGAAGAAAAATTCGGGCTTATCCAATATTTCAAACCATGTATGTAAGAAGGCATGTTGAAGGCATCAATTGATGAAACACAAGAATCATATTCTTCAAAACTAGGGTTTGGAATTAGGTTTTGTCCAATCCCAATTAATGGAATCAATAGTAAAATATAAATTATTACCTTCTTCATTATAAATATTCTTCCCGAAATTACAAAATTCCGGCTTGTTTCTAAAAACTAATTATAATATCTCCATTTCACAACAGTTGTTTTTTAGTTCACTCATATGTGCATCAACAAACTGATATGCTGCATTAAGTTCACTGAACCCTGCATTTAATTCACTGAAGCCGTTCCTTAAATACGATATGTGAGTTCTAACAACAAGGATGTGATATCTTAGATACAGGATGTTGGTTCTTACATCCGGCATGTGATTTCTTAGTTACAGGTAGTTGTTTCTTAGTACAGGCATTGTGTTTGTTGAAAACAAGAGGATGTTTCTTAGTGCACAGATCATATCTGTAAGTACATAATCTTTGAATCACTGTATTTGCAATGCTTTGCCTGAGCTACGGCATTTACAGATATGTTTTGGCACAACATTTGTTTTAACCTTGAAAAAATCAAAAAAATATTAACCAGCAGCCCGTAAAGGAGGTGTAAAATGGGACGAATCAAAAAAACATCCAGAGCATTGCAGAAAGCTCACAAACGATTGTCAGGATTAAAAGCTATTGATGTAAAACTTGATATGGGAAACGGAATGACCGTGGAAAATTTTGAATCCAGGATTACCGATACCGAAACCAGGTTGAGCGAATACAATGAACTTTTAGCACAGTCGGATGCAGCAAAGAATGTATTCAGCAAATGCGAAGCCGAATTAACGGATCTTTACAAACGTTTGCTCGAAGCTGTTGCCGTAGTATACGGTCACGACAGCGATGAATACGAAAAGGCTGGCGGAACCCGCAAAAGCGACCGTAAACGCCCGGTTAGAAAACCCAAGGTTTCATAAGCCATTAAACATAAGTCCAACAAAAAACCCGCATTCTTAAATGAATAGCGGGTTTTTCTGTATAAAATGTATTAGTCGCTTTCGAGAAGATATTATTGTCCGTCTGAGGGTTCCGAAGGAACGTCTCGAAGACCGGACATATGCTAGTCACACTTCGAGACGAAACAAAGCTTCTTCTTAATGTAACACTATTTATTGTCCGTCTGAGGAGCCACTCCGCGTCTCGAAGACCGGACATCCGTTAGTCGCATTTCGAGACGGTTTGCACCCTTCGTCAAGCTCAGGATGAGAAAATTTCCTCAGTGTGACTATATTATTGTCGAAGAAGGCAGGGAAGCCTAGCTTTTCGTTGGTCGCACTTCGAGACGAGGCGATGCCTCTCCTCAGTGTGACTGTATTACTGTCCGTCTGAGGAGCCATTCCGCGTCTCGAAGACCGGACATACGTTTGTCGCATTTCGAGACGGTTTGCACCCTTCGTCAAGCTTAGGATGACAAACCTCCTCAATGTGACCGTATGATTGGAATGAATAATATCCCTTAATTTCAATCAATATCCCAATATCAATTAATATCCCTTAATATCAGTCAATATCCCAATATCTATCAATATCTGTTTCCTTATTTCGCTTTCAATATTACACCCTTGTTCTGTTTCCCGTCAATCTTCACCACCATGGGGTTTTCAAAACGGATGTGCCTCAGGTATTCATCTTCGTAATGCGGTGCAAACGATGATAAGAATTCGGTATCATAAAACCCATCGTTGATAAAAGGATTCACAGTAAAATAGCCTATGCTGAAAGAAGTAAGGTTCTGGAAAAAATGTGTACCCTGGCTGGGATCGATACGGTATTTGTCGAGGCCTGCTTCAACTATAACCCTGGCTCCTGAAATCTGCGTCCACTTAACAGGAATGCCCAGCCATGGATCGCTCGATCCCCAGCGGCCCGGGCCAACTAATATGTAGTTCCTTTTTTCAGCGGCAAGCGTATCGTTTAACCGCTCAATGGCATTTGCAATTGCAGGATTGTTCACGGCATTGAAGGATTCAGGTTTTACATAAACAATGTCCCTGAGATTATCAATTATACCATTGCCCATGGTAGATGTGGAATAAATAATAGTTTCATCCCTGGAAACAAAATCAATATTGATATTGTATTTTTCGGATGCCTCCACAATAGGCCTGATTTGCAGGAACGAGAACTTATGGGGTTCACCCTGAGGTGTGTCAAGGTCAACAGCAAACTCAATTTCCACGTGGTTGTTCATTTCCCTCTGCCCTGTTTCAAGCAGTGTCTGCAGAATTTCAGCCAGCGGAAAAACATTGTATTTAAGAACATTGGCGAAGGTCAGGATTTTCTTACCTGTATGCTGAATACCATCGCGTATCACCTGGTCCTGGAAATCGAAAGTGGATACAATATGCTTCAACGATCCGTCATCGATTGCATCTTCAACTTTCAGCTTCAGCAAATCAACACTGTCGTCCACGGATGGCCTGAAACTGTATGAGTTCAGGTCGACAGCATAAAACTCCTTTTGGGTGTTTTTCAATGCCATATCAAGGTTGGAAAGCTGCAGAATATTTTTCGGGTATTTCGGGCAAAACCTTAATGAAATACCACCGTCAACTATTGTCTTCCCAAGCCCCAGCGCAATGTTCACCAAACCATCTTCGGGTTTCTCCTGCCCTATGGGATAGAAATTAATTGATTTCGCCACACCGGAAATAGTCGGATAATATCTTTGTCCGTATGCTTTGCCAACAACCTCCTGCAGGATAACAGCCATTTTTTCTTCATCAATAAGGTTAGCTGTAGCGGCAATGTAGGCTTTGCTCCCTTTGAAAAATACAGAAGCAAACACACTTTTTATAGCAATCTCAAGCTGCTGCAGCCGTACCGATGAATCCTTATCGCTGTTGGGAACCATATAGGTGGAATAAACTCCGGCAAAAGGCTGGTAGTGCGAATCTTCCAGGAGACTTGAAGACCTCACTGCTATAGGTCTTTCGGTAACGCCAATGAATGCTTTCAGCTGATCAAGCGCCCTGTCGGGAAGTTTTCCATAAATAAACTGCATCAGGATATCATCGTCCCTGATATCGGATGAAGCCACCTTGTAAAGATCATTGGCTTCCATGAACTCATCGTAAACATCGGTCGTAAGCACCACTGTACGTGGAATTGAAATATATACTTTCTCAAACCGGTGAATAATTTTATGTTTCTTTATAAGGTAATCAGCGAATGCGAGTCCACGTGCTTTTCCGCCGAGCATACCGTCGCCTATTCGTGAAAAGATTGCATATTCATCAAAATAACTTGCAATAACTCCCCTTCCCTTGCTTATCCTGTAATTTGCAATGGTATCAATAAGGTAGCTGCGCACTTCGCTCACGCTGTTAAAATCCTTCATACTTCTTTCCTTGAACAGATCGGCAAGCGGAAATAAAGCACGGGCTTTTAACCAGCGGGTGAAATGGTTATTGCGCACATGGTATTCGAGCGATTTATCGGGAACACTCGTTAATTTTACCTGGAGGGAATGAAGGTTATTGGCCCTGTCCAGTTCTTCATCGGTTTCGGGATCCTTAAAAATAAAATCACCAAAACCGTAATTGTCTTTTATATAATTGCGCACATCGGCAAGCAGCGTTTTGGAGTATTTGTTTATAAAACTTGCCCTGATAACGCCCATTGCTTCCTTGTAATTATCATCCGACGACTGCAGCAGTATGGGCATTTGCTTAACTTCGCTGCGTATCATGCAGGATAATTTAATGCCTGCCTCACGGTCAACTTTTCCTTCTTTGGGAAAGGCGATATCAGAGATAACACCCAGTAAATTATTTTTATATTTTTCAAAAAGCAGAACGGCTTCTTCATACGATTTGGCGAGCAGTATTTTGGGTCTTGCACGCATGGTCATGGTTTTCTGGTGATCGTTCAATCCCTCAATCATCAGCTCATTGCGCTGCTCAAATATCAGTTTATAAATGGTAGGCAGATAACTGGAATAAAAGCGCACTGAATCTTCAACAAGCAATATGGCCTGCGCTCCCACCTCATCAATATCGTAATCAGCGTTCATCTTGTCTTCTATCAGTTTAATGATAGCAAGCAAAAGACTTGAATTGCCGAGCCATGAGAAAACGTAATCGATTGAGCTCATATCCTCGTTGGCAAGCTTCAGCGAAACTTCCCTCGAAAAGTGCGTCAGCACAACGATAGGCTTATCAGGATATGTTTTTTTAATTTTATTCGCCAGCTCGAAGGCATCCACTTTACCAATGTTAAGCATTGTAATAACAAGGTCGTAGTGGTTTCGTCCCAGCAGATCAAAAGCCATCACCGAAGAACTGGCACGTGAGAACTGCGGCGGATACCGAAGGTTCAGTGAAGTATATTCATTGAATATCTTTTCATTGATCCTGCCATCTTCTTCAAGCATAAAGGCATCGTAAGTACTGCAAACCAGCAATACATTGTTGATGCGCTTCTGCATTAACTTGTTAAATGAAATATCAGAGAAATAATGTTTATCTGTCGAAAACTCTTCGCTGTAATTATACTTTGTATATGGCATACTCTATCCCCAAACTTTTAATCAGTCATTATTATAATATATCAACGATGCTCTTTTTTTGCCATCCATTATTATTTTCACAGGGTTTTTAAACCGGATGTGTTTAAAATATTTTGTTTCACCTATTTTCTCCTGCTGTGCAAGCATATCCCAGTTTATATAATCAATGAGCGAGTTATGCTTTACTGAAAAATAACCTACATTCATTGATATTACATTATGGAAGAAATGCGATCCCAGCGAAGCATCAAGCGGGAAATCCTCAAGGCTTACTTCCACAATAACTCTTGCATTTGAAATATGCGACCATGCTACCGGAATTCCTATAAATCTGTCGCGGCTGCCCCATCTTCCGGGACCAATCAGAATATACTTCCTGTTTTCCTTAATCATTTCAACATTCAGTTGCTCTATTTCCTCACGCATCTTTTCAGTCTTGAGCTTGTCGAATTTCTTCACATCAATATAAATCACATCGGTAATATTGTCGATAATTCCATTGCCCATGCCCATTTCGGAATAGAGCAGTAATTTGCTGTAATCCACTTCATCAATATTGATATCAACATCAAGTGAATTTTTTATAAGTGGTTTTATCTGTAGCAGGTAAAATGAAGCGTTTCCCTGCTTATCCTTATTTAAATCAACTGCAAACTCAATTTCAACCGGTGAACCCATGGCTTCTTCCACCAGGTTAAGAATAACCTTAATGGTGTTCGATAAGGGAATGTATTTATATTTAATAATATTCGCAAAATTCACCACGCGGGGCCCCACGGATGTAAGTCCTGCATTCAGGCGCTCGTTTGTAAGATCGTAAACCGATGCACAATGCTTTAATGTTCCGTGTTTCTCGGCCAGGTCAATGTCCAGTTTCACAAGGCTTGCATCTTCCCCTTCAAGCAGGTTGAATTTTTTCTGCCGCATATCCACTGCATAAAAATGAAGCTGCGAATTTTTATACATATCAGGAGCCGAATAGATTTCGAGGTTCGGATATTCCGGACAATACCTGTACGTTTTTTCACCTTCTACAACATATTTGCCAAGGCCCACAGCAAGCACAGCAAAACCATCTTCGGGTTTCATGTGGGAAACAGGGTAATAATTATACGATTGGGCCACACCACTGATATGAGGATAAAATGATTCTTCGTTCAGCGTACCCACTACCTCCTGCACTATTACTGCCATTTTCTCCTCTTCAATCTGGTAATTGATGGCTTCAAAATAAGCCCGTGCTGTTGGAGAGAATATTGAAGAAAATACCAGCTTCACAGCTGTCATCATCTGCTCAAGCCTTACTTCCAGGTCAGGATGATTATTCGGCAACAGGAACGTATCGAAAATACCTGCAAATGGCTGCGTGAGGGAATCTTCAAAAAGACTTGAAGATCTTATAGCCAGAGGACTTTGAACTATCTTCAGGTACCTCCTTAATTTCTTCACCAGTGCATCGGAAATCTTGGCTTCAACAAAAAGTTTTTTAATTTTATCGTAATCCCGCTCGTTATAAATCTCCTGACGCAGGTTATTGCTTTCAATAAAAAATTCAAATTCGTCGGTACCAATTATAGAAGTAATTGGCGTACGGATGCTGATATCAGGTGCTATTTCTGAAAAATCGAAATTATAAATGAGTGTTGAAATAAAAGCAAGGCCTCTTCCCTTACCGCCAAGCGAACCCGTTGCCAGGCTTACAATGGTTGTTTCGTCAAGGATTGCTGTTTCATCAAAGTTTACAACTTTGCCTTTATTTTTATCATGCATACACTGGTAAATAACTTCCAGCATATATTTGCGCAATTCAGTGGGAGTCTTGAAATCACTTACTTTAATTGGTTTTATTTTTTTTGCAAGCTGAATTTCGCCTCTTGCCATAAACCAGTTCGAAAAATGATTCCTTCTTCCATGAAACAATAATGACTCCTCGGGAATTGTACGCAGGTGCATTTCAAACTCCTTTATACTGTGCGCTACTGCGATCTCACCCCGCCCTTCACCATCGCGGTAAATAAAATTTCCAAATCCAAGGTAATAGCTTATAAAACTCTTAAGATCCTGCAACAGGTTTTCTGAATTTTTATTTACAAAAGTTGCTTTTAGTTTAAAAGCATTGGTGGCATTGGCCGATTCGGACGACTGAATTAGAACAGGCAGGTCAGGTAATTCTGCTTTAACATATTCGGTAAGTTTTAGTCCGGCTTTTTCGTCCAGTACATTATCCTTTTCATATTTTACATCAGTAATAACACAAAGAAGGTATTCTTTGTACTTATTAAAAATATCCAGCGCTTCTTCATAGCTCGACACCAATAAAATTTTGGGTCTTGCCCGCATGCGAAGTATTTTATAAAGGCCGTCGGTATTGACTTCCTCAATAAGATGCTGGGTCTGTTCAATAACAATGGAATATAATATAGGAAGAAATCTTGAATAATATCTTGCTGAATCTTCTACAAGCAATATTACCCTTACCAGTCCTATTTTAGTATCATTTTCAATATTCTCAAGGTCTTCAATATATTTTACCATAGCAAGGAAAACCTTACTGTCGCCGTTCCACACAAATATTTTATCAATACTGGTAAGCTTACGGTTTTCAAATGCGCCTACATCGCTGCTGTTGTTCAAGAGCAACAGTATCGGCAACCATGGATAAATTTGTTTGATGATCTGGCTTAACTGTATGGGAGTTTGTTTGTCAATACCCATCATTAATATTACCAGATCGTATTTATGGAACTGTAGCTTTTCCAGAGCTTCTTCAGGCGATGAAACCCCTGTAATGCGGGGAGCAGAAGATAAATTCAGCTGGTAATATTCACCTGTTAACTGCTCAAAAAAGCGTCCTTCTTTTTCAATAATATATGCATCGTATAAGTTTCCTACCAGCAGTATTTCCCCTACTTTCTGCGGCATCAGGTCATGATAAATGTCCCTGTCAGAGTTATGCTTGTTCAAAAACTTCTGAAGCAACTGCATGTTCATCCCTGCCGGATCACTTTGAATTTTATCGGGTTGCTTGTTTCTGTCCTGAATCTGGGCAACTTTTAAAAGATTTTTTCCAAGAATTGTATTTAGATAACCTGAAATCAAAACAGATAAATTATTAATCAGGTGCCTCTCTTCTTTCATAAAAGGGCCTTCATCAATAATCGGAAATTCTTTCAGGTAAAATATTTCTATTGTTCCTTCTTTGTCATCAAGGGTTTCAAACATCCTTCGCTGAACCCATTTTGTTTCCCTGAAATTATGCGAAACAAATTCCCTTTTCCCAAATTTTATTTTGGCTGCAGTAAATTCAGGGTACTGCCAGGCCGGTGGAAGCAGATAACATATTTCCTGCAGCATGTCCTCAATGGGTTTGTTCCCCTTAAGGATTTCTGTAGTCTGATTAATGGCATTTAATTCTTTTAGGCGTTCCTTTTTTTCGAAAAGGAGGCGTTTAATCTCCTCCGGTTCGTAAAATTCATCATCCAACGAAAAATCATTCATAATATGTACTTCAGCTGTTAACTATTTCACAATCACTTATATTCGGAAATATTCCCCTGATTAGGCAGTAAAATTAATATTTTTAGCGGAATTAAAAAACTTTAAAATTCAATGATTTAAAAGATTTTTCGCAATTGTTATATACTTTTTTTCGACATGTGCAAGAAATATTTTTTTATTTTTTTTATAAAATAATTTGGAATATTAAAAAAAATAAGCCATAACATTGCTGCATGTTTAAAATCAAATTCAACTTTTAATAAAAACTATTGTTAAACCAAAAAACTAAATTAAAATGGATCCAAAAGTAAAACAATTCATGGACAAGGTGGTAGCAAAGAATCCATCTGAAACCGAATTTCATCAGGCAGTAATGGAAGTTGTTGAATCGCTTCTTCCTTTTATTGAAGAGAACCCAAAGTACAAAAATGCAAAGATTCTTGAAAGAATGGTAGAACCTGAAAGAGTATTTTTATTCAGAGTGCCATGGATTGACGACAAAGGCGAATTCCAGATTAACAAAGGCTTCAGAATTCAGATGAATGGCGCTATAGGACCTTACAAAGGTGGCTTGCGTTTACACCCAACTGTGAACTTAGGTATTTTGAAATTCTTGGCTTTCGAGCAGGTTTTCAAAAACAGTTTAACTACATTGCCTATGGGCGGTGGAAAAGGTGGATCTGATTTCGATCCTAAAGGAAAATCAGACAATGAAGTAATGCGTTTCTGCCAGAGTTTCATGACTGAACTGTGCAAATATATTGGTGCTGATACAGACGTTCCAGCTGGTGATATCGGTGTTGGCGGACGTGAAATTGGTTTCATGTTTGGTCAGTACAAAAGAATCCGCGGAGAATTTGTCGGCGTTTTAACAGGTAAAGGACTTGAGTGGGGCGGTTCATTAATTCGTCCGGAAGCTACAGGTTACGGCCAGGTTTATTTTGCCCAGGAAATGCTCGGAACTATCAATGAAAGTTTCAAAGGCAAAACTGTTGTTGTTTCAGGTTCAGGAAACGTTGCTCAGTACGCTACTGAAAAAGCTACACAGCTTGGTGGAAAAGTTGTTACATTATCTGATTCCAATGGTTATATCTATGACAAGAACGGTATCGATGCAGCAAAACTTGCATGGGTAATGGAATTGAAAAATGTTAAAAGAGGAAGAATTGAAGAGTATGCAAAGAAATTTGGTGCTGAATATGTAGCTGGCAAAACCCCATGGGGTGTTAAATGCGACATTGCATTACCAAGTGCAACTCAGAATGAATTAAACGGCGACGATGCAAAAGTTCTGATAAAGAATGGTTGTATCTGTGTTTCTGAAGGAGCTAACATGCCTTCTACACCAGAAGCAGTTGAAGTATTCATCGAAAACAAGATTCTCTACGGTCCTGGAAAAGCAGCTAACGCAGGTGGTGTTGCAACATCAGGTCTTGAAATGAGCCAGAACTCACAGAGATTAAGCTGGACAAGAGAAGAAGTTGACCAGAAATTACATCAGATCATGGTGAACATTCACAAAACATGTGTAAAATATGGTAAAGAAGGTGACTTCGTAAACTATGTAAAAGGTGCAAACATCGGTGGCTTCGTAAAAGTTGCTGACGCTATGATAGCACAGGGACATGTATAATAAATAATGTTCTTATTAAAAATGCCGCAGTGATGCGGCATTTTTTTTATTCATTCTTTTTGGAGCAAATAATTATATCATATCTTTGCCTAGAAATTTTTGTATTAAATTTTATACTGTTCAACTTTAATAAATCCTAATCAATATGAAAAAACTGATTTCTTTTTTTGCATGGATATGCATATTGTTCTTTATTCAAACTGGTATTAATGCACAAAACGTTATTGCTGTTGAGCATTCAGGAGCATCAGCATTTTACCAGAACCTGGATACTGCAATGGCACATGCCATAAGTGGTGACATGGTTTATTTGCCTGCTTCTTCTTACAACATAGGAACAACTTTTAAAATCGCCAAAGGTGTTCACCTTGTTGGTGCTGGGTGCAATGCAGACTCGTCTGTTGCTACAGGAATTACATTATTTAATGGCTCAGTATATTTAACAACTGGTGCAGATAACGGGTCAATGGAAGGAATTTATATTAACGGGGATCTGCATTTTGGAACCAATCCTTCTGATCAAAGTATTAATATGTATTCTATAAAAAGATGCGTACTAAATACTATTTTCCTGTCATTTGATGGATCTACTGCAACTGCTTCTACAAATATAAATATTACAGAATGTATCGTAAAAGGGACAATAAATGGTGGTTACGCACAAAATGTTGAAGTAAGTAAATGTATAATTGAAGGTTATATAAATTATCTTAGTGGCAATACTGTTATTTCAAATAACATATTACTCAGGGCACCAGCTTGCTGCGATTATGTTTTTAATAGTGTAAATGCAACTTCTATTCTGAACAATGTTTTCTTTGCAGCACAAAACTTAATAAGTGGAGGAAGCGGAAACACCTACACTCATAATTTATTTATCAATGCTGATATAATTCCGGGAGGAAATACCGATAATGGAAATTTATTCTCTGTTCCTCATGACAGCGTTTTTGTAAGTCAGTCAGGCAATTCCTATAATATTGCTCACAACTATCGTTTGCGCCCAACATGTGTGGGAAAAAATGCAGGAACTGACGGAACTGATATAGGACTTTATGGAACTGCTTCTCCAAAAAAGGATGGAGAAATTCCTTATAACCCGCATGTTCAGATAAAAGCAATTCCTGCAAGCACGAACTCACAGGGAGGTTTAGATGTGAACATAAAGGTTAAAGCACAGGAAAATTAAAAATCTGTTTAAATCAGTTTAAAACATGAAAAAAATAATAGCAATATTCCTTTTGAGTATAATCTTTAATGGCATTCATGCTCAACAGATTACCGTAGCTCTTCACCACAATGGCAATGCTACGATGTTTTATGGCAACAGTGCGTTCAGTGATGCCAATACAGCTGCTGCAAATGGTGATACTATTTATTTGCCGGGGAAAGCACATTATTCAGGAATTACTGTTGCAAAAAAAATAATAATTATAGGTGCGGGCATCAATCCAGATTCCACCAGTGCAACGGGCAAATCACTCATTGAGTCGGATATATATTTCGCTGCAGGGTCAGATGGTTCCATTCTGGAAGGCATATACACTGCTAACAATATTCATTTTAACAGCGATACACGTATTAACAATGTCACAATCAGGAGATGCTATTTTGCATCACTTACTTTCGATGGAAGTTTTGATACCACACATACCTGCAAACGAGAACTGATAGAACAAAATGTTATAACAGGAGAAATAGTTTGTGATAATTCCGATTTTTTAATCATCAGAAATAATTTTATAGCAGCAAGAATTCGTGACATTAACCAAAACGCATTAATTGAAAATAATATTCTGTATTTTCAGGTTGAAGGCTGGAACGGTGCCTCCTATACGCTTTACGCAGTATATAACAGTCTTATAAGAAACAATATTTTTATGCTTTATCCATCTCATACATCTTGTTCTATTATCGGCAGCAATAACGATGTAATGAATAATATTTTCCCAGTTAGTGGTGCAGCTTGTTCCAGCAGCAATTACACAGATAATTATGAAGGAATTGGCACTGATACTATATTTGTTGGTCAAACGGCGCTTTATTCATCTTTTGATTTTTCCCAAAATTATCATCTGAAAAATCCTTCTTTATATCCAGGATATGCAGGTGCTGGTGTCGGAATCTATGGAGGCACTGTGCCTTTTAAAGAAGGTTCTGTTCCTTTCAATCCTCACATTATAATGAAAGCAGTGTCACCAAATACAGATTCAGGTGGAAACCTTAACATAAATATTAAAGTGAAAGCTCAGAACAATTAATAAATCCAGTTATGAGAAAAATTTTAATAATACTTTCAGTAATAATTTTTCCTTTGGTATCTGTAATCGGGCAGAACAATATTAACCGTTATGAGTATTGGTTCGATAACAATTATGCAGGGAAAACCGAAGTAGGAATTACAACACCAATTCCTGCATTCAATCTAAATACTTCAATTCCTGCAACAGGTATTAACAGCGGTTTGCATACATTTCATATCCGTTTCAGGGATGACAATAACCATTACTCCTCAACAGTAAGCCAGTTTTTCCAGAAGCTACCTTCATCAACTTCAGGAACAAAGCAAATTGTTGAATATGAATATTGGTTTGATAATAATTATGCTGATAAAACTTTACAGGCAATAACACCTCAGTCAACATATTTACTGACTTCTGCTCTGCAAGCGTCAACACTGAGCCAGGGATTTCATACAATGCACATTCGTTTCAAAGATGATGGTGGCGGGTGGAGCAATGTTTTCAGCCAGTTCTTCCAGAAAGTTTCTTCATCTGCATCCGTTACTAAACAGATTGTAGCTTATGAATACTGGTTCGACAATGATTATTCAGGGAAAGTTTATCAGGCAGTCACCGCGCAAAGCACAATCCAGCTTCTGAATAATTTGGATGCATCGGCAATTAACGCAGGCCTTCACATTTTTCATATCCGATTTAAAGATGATGGAGGTGCATGGAGTACTGTATCAAGTCAGTTTTTTCAGAAAGTATCAGGAGGAACAAGTGTTTCAAATGAAATCAATGCTTATGAATACTGGTTTGATAATAACTATGCAGGCAAAGTTCTTCAGTCGGTAACTGCACAAAGCGAATTGCAACTTCTCACTTCAATCAATGCAGCATCTCTGACAAATGGTTTACATGTTTTTCATGTTCGGTTCAGGGATATTGGCAATAGCTGGAGTTCTGTTAACAGCAGCTTTTTCCAGAAATTTGAACAAAATGCTACAGTTACCAATTATATTACTGAATATCGTTATTGGTTTGATTCTGCCGACAGCATTATGTTTAATGAACAACTTCCTTCACCAACGAATCTTTTTCTTTTAAATACACCTTTAGATTTGTCGGGAATACACAAAGGAGATCACATTATCCATTTTCAATTTCTTGATACCTTGAAAAACTGGAGTTGTGTAACCAGCGATTCCATGTATAAATTCCCGACCGTAATAGCTGATTTTACCCCGGATAAATGGATTCTATGTGATTCAGGTTCTGTCAGTTTTGCAAACAACAACTTTGATGCTGATTCAATAAATTGGATATTTGATGACGGATCTTCAAGCAATATTGGAAACCCATCACATTACTTTAATACCTATGGAACACATCCGGTAACATTAATTGCTTACGATACAACAAAAGGTGTTAAAGATACACTGGTGCTTGATATTTCAGTTGTACATTCTCCCGTTGCAAATCTCGGAAACGACACAACAGTCTGTCCTCCTGGAATATCAATAAATGCATGGAATTCGAATTGTACCTATTTGTGGTCAAATTCTTCAACAGATTCATTGATTCATGTAAACAGTCCAAATACATACTCGGTAATTATTACCAATCAATGGGGATGCTCATCCAAAGACACCGTTCATATAAATTTCAATCCTGCTCCATCTGTTAATCTTGGAAACGATACAACAATTTGCGTTGGAAACACTATTGTACTTAATGCCGGATCAGGCTTCACTTATTACAACTGGTGCAACGGTGAAACATCACAAACAATAACTGTTTCTGCAAATGGGATATATTGTGTGGAAGTTACAAACCAATACGGATGCCATAAAACAGACAGCATACATATTCTAACCGATCCGTGTACCGGGATAAAAGATATCAATGGCAACGACTTTGTTTCGATTTACCCAAATCCAAATAGTGGAATCTACTTTATCAAAGCATTAGCTGATTTCAGTGAGCCAATTGAAATTAGAGTTACTGACTTATCAGGAAGACTTTTGTATAAGAGTAATAATAATCTGATTGCAAAAGATGAAGTGATTCCAATTGATAATGTAAATTTTGATAACGGAATTTATATGTTATATTTGACTTCCAGATCAGCAAGATTAATTAAAAAGATCGTAATCAATCATTGATCTGATTTTGGAGGATTATGCGCATTTTTCTTATAGGATTCATGGGGAGTGGAAAATCATCACTGGGCAAGGAACTTGCGCACAAGCTTGGTTTATTTTTCATTGACCTAGATTCATTAATTGAAGAAAAAATATCAAGCAGTATATCTGAAATATTTTCAACTCAGGGTGAAAATAAATTTCGGGAAATAGAACATCAATGCCTTACAGAGACTTTCAATGTAGATAATGTAGTTATTTCTACAGGTGGCGGAACTCCATGTTTTCATGATAACATGCAAATTATAAATGAACACGGGATATCAATTTATATTAAATTAAATGCCGGTATGCTTGCATCAAGATTAAACAGTGATAAAGGAAAACGTCCACTGTTGAATGGATCGGACATGGATAATAGTTTTCAGGAAAATATTGTGCAGCTGCTAGAATCCAGAGAACAGTATTATCTGCAAGCAAAGGTTATTGTTGAAGGAAAAGATATAAGTGCTAAAAAAATTATTGAGAAACTTTCAGGTTCTATTTAGAGTTGTTATTGTTGGCTTGGTCAGATTTCTTTTCATAACGTCCGGCTGAAAAGTAATACCGCTGATAATAGGGTTCGCTGAGGTCACTGACAGTAATGCTTTTACCCCATGATGTGGCATGAATGAATTTATTATTTGCCAGGTAAATTCCCACATGTGATATACTGTAACTATTTATTTTAAAAAAAACGAGATCGCCTTCCTTAAGTTCATTCTTTTTCACTGGTTTGAGGACATTATAAATATTCTGTGCACCACCCGGCAGATTGACTGTATAAATTGCTTTATAAATAGCACCGGCAAAGCCAGAACAATCAGTTCCTGATTTGCTTCTGCCTCCGTATACATAAGGTACCCCAAGCCATGTATAAAGTTCATTATACAAACTAAGGTTACTTGTTGAATCGAAAGTTATTCCTTTATTCTTAAAATATTTATAACCGTAGCATTTTGTTGAATCAAAACTTTTGGAACCTTCATCAAATGAAATCCCAGATCCTCTGCTACCAAAGGAGAACATTGGAACAATAAAAAGAATTAATAATAAAATATTTATTTTTTTGCCATGCATTAGAACAAATATAGGCTTTCAAAACAACACGGCAAAAATGAGAAGGCTTTATTAACTTTTTTTAACAACTGAATCTTTCAAAATATCTCCCAATTCAATCAATTTCTTAATCTCTATTTTCTCATTAGAAGAATAACATTTTCAACATGCTGAGTGTGCGGGAACATATCCACTGGTTGCGATTTTATTAAAGAATATTTTTCAGCCAGCATTTCAATATCCCTTGCCTGCGTAGAAGGATTGCAACTTACGTAAACTATTTTCTCAGGCAGTATTTCTAACAATTGCATTACAACATCTTTGTGCATTCCATTGCGTGGTGGGTCAGTTATTACAACATCTGGCTTTCCATTTTTATCAACAAACTCAGCATTTAGAATTTTAGCAATGTCACCATCGTAAAAAATCGTGTTACTGATTCCATTAACATGTGAATTTTCGAACGCATCATCAATAGCAGATTTTATATATTCTATACCCACTACTTTTTTAGCCGAAGCGGCAATAAAATTTGCAATTGTACCAGTGCCGGTATATAAATCATAAACAATTTCATTGCCTTTTAATCCTGCAAAATCACTCACAATTCTATATAATTCATATGCCTGGTTCGAGTTTGTCTGGAAAAAAGAAACCGGTCCGATCTTGAATTTAAGATTGCCCATTTGCTCTGTAATAAAAGGATTTCCTTTATAACATTTTATTTCAAGATCAGAAATAGTATCATTGCATTTTGGATTTATAACAAACATGAGTGATGTAATCTGCGGAAAGCTTAATGCAAGGTATTCCATAACTAAATTTCTCCATTCTTCATTTTCATAAAAAAATGAAACGATCACCATTAGTTCAGAAGTGCTTGTATTTCTTACTATGATATTTCTTAGAAAACCCTGTTGTTTTCGCAGATCGAAAAATGTAAAATCATTTTTTAATGCAAATTCTTTTAATCCGTTGCGTATAGCATTGGTAGGCTCCTCCTGCAAGTAGCATTTTTCAATATCCAGTACTTTATCAAACTTGCCCGGAATATGAAAACCAAGTGCATTCATATTTCTGCCATCGGAAGTCATTTGCATATCGTCATCGGTAAGCCAGCGGTAACACGAAAATGTATATTCAAGTTTATTCCTATAGTAGCGCGTCTTTTCTGATGGCAAAATTGGAAGAAGAATTTCCGAACAATTAATTTTTGCTATACGTTCGAGGCAATCCTGCACATGCTTCTGTTTGTAGAAAAGCTGTTTTTCATAATTGAGGTATTGCCATTTGCAGCCACCACAAATTCCAAAATGCTGGCAAAACGGTTCAGTACGGTCTTCAGAGAATTTATGAAAATGCACTGCTTTTCCTTCAAGGAATTTCCTTTTAGCTTTGTATATCCTGACATCTGCAATATCGCCTGGAACAGCGCCCGTTACAAAAACGACAAGGTCCTGATAACGAGCAACTGATTTGCCTTCATCAGCAATATCAATCATTTCCAACCCTTCTAAAATTCCATATTGCTTTTTCATTCTCTCATTATTAAATAAAATTTAATTCTTGAATTTACCAGAATCTGCAACCCACAAAGAAATCCACCGAAAACACTGTCGATTTAAAGTTGGCATACTTTGCAGGCATAAGATTCGACTCCACATCAAACAATACGCCCAGGTAGGCATTCTCAGCATTGTAGCCTGCTGCAAATTTAAAATCTGTTTTCAGAAAAAGGTTATCCTTTTTTATAACACCAACATCCGCATTCATCAGTTTATGCTGGAATCCCGGTCCGATATATACCATTGGGCATACATAATAATTATCTGAAATCACATTGCAGTGTGCATATCCACCCATCACAGCAAATGAATAGAGGAACATATCCTGAAAACCTTTCAGATCCTGGTAATAAGCCTGATCTGATATTGGTATAAGCGACGAATCACTTTCAATTACAGAAGCAAAAATATCCGTCATCAACAGAAAAGTAGCAGCCGTTTGCTTCTGTCTTTCTGTCTGTGATAACACAGACTTCATAGAAAACTGCTGATTATTGAAAATATAATATGCATTAATGCCAAGTGTTGCAAATTGCATATCATTGCGGTGCGGCACTACTCCACCCTTCCATGTAGTATCGAATAATGCAGGATTATTCAGATAAAATCCCTTATAGTATTTCAGGTAAGCTGTTCCGCCGAATTTTCGCTTATTCAATGAAAATTTATAATCATAAAATGTGGTTTTCCCATATATACTGTCACTCTTAACAGAGGTAGGAACTGGAAATGAAACACCAATACCCCAGCCTTTATACGAAGCTGATAATCCAAAATAGCTGCTGACGTTGGGAATATACTTAATCTGCCTGGAATCGATGGAATCAACTTTCATAAAAGGGTTAAGCGAAAAATTTACCTGCTTACCGTAAATATCAGCCACAACAGTATAGTTCTGTTTAAATATATGGATGTAGTTTGTATCAAAAGGTACGCTGCTAAAGCCTTTTGAAAAGCACAATAAATTAAACAGAATGATATAAAAAAATATTTTTCGCATTAATTCAAATCAGGCAAAGATACTTGGAAAATTCAACTTTTAAAACCGCTATTAAGGACAACTTCATTCTTATTTATTTCAACAAAGAAACCCTGCTTTCTTATAAAGCAGGGTTTCTTGCTAAGATAACCTATAATTATTATTTAATTGTAGTTGTTAAAGATTTTGAAGTTGAAGGAACTATTGCCGCTCCTATAATACCTTTAACACCTTCCGTTTTATTAATACTATTTTTATTGTGTGAGGTACTTGTAACATCAGTTTTTCCAACTGTTATTTTGCCGTTCTGGTAGTATAAGCCTTTTCCTTCTGTGCTTACATCACCATCGTTATGCAGTCCCTCCGCAATTTTTGAAGTATAATCGTTTGCAATTACCTCGGCTGGTAATATTGGATTTTCATATCCAGTACGATGTGCAATTACAATGTATGAAATATCAACAGTACTTGTTCCATTGTTGTTTTCCTTAACAATAAAACCATCAGCATTAACTTCTGTAGTATATACACCGTTGGTGCTTCCAGAAGGGGTAACTGTAATAATCAGAGGAAATTTTTCAGAAACAATTTTACTGAAATTTTCATCAAACACAATATGGCAACTGCCGTTTACCATTTTTGCAGTTCCTGCAGTCTGAATGGTAACATCAGTTGATACATTCTCGTAAAGAACAGTCATATTGGTTGCAGAGGTTCCGCTTGTTCTTTGATTTGAATTTGTGCTAACCTCCTGAAGTTGGATAGCTAAACCATTGGTATAAACATTTCCGTTCGAATACAAGCCATAGTTTGACCCTGTTGTATATGTTCCATAAATATTACCCTGAATATTGGCACCAAAAAGATCCCCATAGAAACCACCGCCAATACTGGAATGTTGCTGAGTTGGCAATACCTTACCAGTACCTGATCCCCAAACATTTGCTCCTGAGCCATAAACACCATATAAGGTGGCTGCACTGTTTTTATAACCAAGAGAACCCCAGGTTGTGGTACCATCATAAAAAACACCTATCACACAAGAAACCCTATTTCCGGGATCGGTACTATATGTTGTTCCCTGCACGCCTGCATGATAATTTTCACCCATCTCTTCCATACCAATGGTTCCAACATGTGTGGTATTAAATAAGTAACCCGTTCCTGATGTTACGGTATTTTGATAACCATAAACCCCGTTATTATTTACTGCGCTGGCACTATTTAAACCATATACTCCTGAATTAGCAGTTCCTAAAGTTCCATAATGACTTGCATCATACTGACCATAGGCACCATAATTTGTGCTCCCTAGGTATCCAAGTTTACTTGCATCGAATTGTCCATAGGCCCCATAAGTAGCACTTCCAAGATACCCAAGTAAAGTTGCTGTATTTTGTCCATAAGCACCAAACAAGTTACCTGAATTATCTATATATGAAAGAGCACCTAATACAGAATTACTCCAATTCGTGCCGATCACTGCTGCATTATTATTGGATGGACTAAGTGTTAATCCATGTACTCCTGATGTATATTGGCCGGTACTTTGATTGGCACCAATTATTGCGCCACCTGCATTGTTAAAAAATGACCAATCTGTTCCATCGGTTACAGTACCAGCATAGCTTACACCACCAATACCCCATATGTGGCTTGGATTAATCGAAACTGCAGTTATGTCAGATACTCTGTTTAAATTAGCATTGATATAAACTGTATTATTAACCGCATCTTGCAGAAGGAGACTATTTCCTAAAGTATTTCCATCAGGTGTCCACAACGGAATATAATTTAAAGTTCCTGAACCAGTAACTGCCGGAGCAGTGGACCATGACAGGATTCCAGTGCCGTCATTTTTCAGCAATGAATTAGCATTACCTTGTACAATCGGTAAAGTATAATTAATATTTGCTGCTTGAATCCCCGTGGCAAATGAAGTATAGAATGTACCTGATTTCAGTCCAAGAGGACCAGCAAAGAAACCTCCAAAATTTTCAGTTGCAGATGCTTTATATCCTAAAGCGCCCCATATTGTTGGATCAGTAGTGGTAGTTGCTGTTCCAAATACACCACCATATGGAAAAGTTAAGGCATCGTCAAAATTATATCCTGCTACTCCAAAATGATATGAATTTCCCCAGAACTGTTCTCCCTTGACACCTGAAATAATCTGATCGAATCCAAATCCCGTTCCTGCTGTAGAGATTTGCTGAAATCCAAAAATTCCTGAAGCACCTTCTGTGGATGAACTATTAATTCCTGTAATGCCATGTAAAGTTCCGCCGCTAACATCGAGTTGTGTGGACGCGTCCGGAGCGATATTAATACCTACTGATGTATTATCATCCTGTATTAATCCTGTTCCTAATGTATTAGCAGTAATCCAGCGGGCACTGTAATTAGTTATTCCAGTACCACCAACACTACCGCCGGTTGGACCGGTAGCGCCAGTTGATCCCGTCGCACCAGTAGTTCCAATTCCGGTAGCCCCTGTAGCCCCTGTTAATCCTGTATTTCCTTGTGGGCCTGTTGCTCCTGTAGGGCCTGTGGCACCATTAAAACCAGTGGCTCCCGTTGCGCCAGTATTGCCCTGTGCACCTGTTGATCCTGCTGGACCTGTAGCACCTGTGGCTCCTGTTGTTCCGTTAGTGCCATTGGCTCCTGTTGGGCCAACAGGGCCTGTGGCACCAGTTGCTCCATTTAAACCATTAGCTCCTGTTGGACCAATGGAACCTGTTGCACCTGTTGCTCCCACTGAACCTGCAGAACCTGTTGCTCCATTGACGCCATTAGCTCCTGTTGGGCCAACGGGACCAATCGCACCTGTTGCTCCATTTGCTCCATTAGCACCTGTTGGGCCAGTAGGCCCGGTAGCTCCACTTGTTCCGGCATTAGCAGCATACATTGCGAATGGCACTGTTAGCAATTGAGAAGTTCCCATATTCGCATATGCAACACCACCAGCAGGATCCAATTCAACTTTTAACCAGTAAGCACCTAAGCTCCAGTTAATGGTATTAAAAGTGCCTGAAACTACTGTTCCCTGCCCCAAAGCTAGCGTTACCAAACCAAACTGATTAGTTGTTGGTGCAAATGATTCAGAATATACTACTGCACCTGATGAAGATCCTTGTAAAATAGAAATTCGCATCCCAACCGCCTGGTTTGAAATAATATTACCACTTGCATCCCTTGCTACAGCCTGGTAATTGAAGGACTGTGGTACCTGAGCCAGCAGATTCGCAGTAGTCAGCAGAAGTACTGCAATCACTAGAGTTTTTAGTATTTTCATGATTTTCTTTTTTTGATTATTAATATATTTAATTACCGATATTATTGATAAATTTTTACCTTATAAGATTCAATTTAGTGAAGATTGGAACCAATTCACCTTTTGTATTTTTGACCAGAAGTTCAACCATATACATACCCTGGCTGAAACTGCTTAAATCAAAGTCTATCTTATTTATTCCTGCAACCTGCTGTATAGTTTTCTGCAAAACTATTTGCCCGATGCCATTATATACAGAAATTACCTTTTCGGCACCTTCATCACCATTATACTGCAGGCTGAATGCGCCATTAGTCGGGTTCGGATAAATTAAAATGCTTCCTTCGGTTGAGCTTGTTTCCTGAATACCGACATTCAAATCTTCTGGTTGTTGAAATCCCTGTGTTAGAATATTGCCGGCTGTGGTAAGGGTCTGCACCATCGTCATTTCTGCTACAGTTAATGAAAGTGAGGCGCTTGCTGAAGTGAAATATCCTCCTGCTGAGGAAACTACTGTGGGTGATAAAGTTTGTGACTGAGCTGAAAAGACTGACAATCCAAACAATGCAATTAAAATGAATAAGTTGTTTTTCATAAAAATAAAATTAATCCAGTATTTTTTTAGAAAGCAAAGATAATATACAAAACTCCTTATCCTATAACTTTTATAGGAATTATTGTTAATTTTATGCTAAAATTTAATGAGTGTATCTTTGATCAATTAAAAAAAAGTCTTCAATACAGCTGTCTTCCAATAAATGATGTCGATCTTAACCATGATAGGAACTTGAAATAAAAAAACAAATACAATTCCTTTAAGTGAAAAAGATTGTCAGCAAAGCCACTGAAACTAAGTTTAGAATATAGTTGGTTTCAAAAGGGGTTTCACTATGCGCAATAAATTGCATGAAGATAAGTCCGAAGAGTATATGTTTCTTTTTAGCCTTGCCACTATTTCAGTAAAGAAAAATTAAAAAATCATTGTTACATAATAATCTCAATATGGATATCTGCTTTCATTAAACAGTAATATCAATCAAGAAAAAGGCCGGAAAATTCTTCCGGCCTCTAATAGAAAATCTATTACGGTTATTCCTTTATAAGCATTGGAACTACAGTTGAATTTTCAACAGTAAGTGTAGCTGCGCTGGAAACATATAATCTATAAGTATAATTTGTTCCATCAACCAAACCTATTACATCCCTGAAAACAATACTTGCGCTTACCGCATTTCCTGCAGAATATGGAGAAGTAGCAGAATAAGCAATAGGAGTTTCTGTAGATCCATCCCATCTTGTTAATTTCAAATATACATCAGAGCCTGAGCTACATGTAGCAGAATAATAAGCTTGAACAATTACTGAACTTCCTGTTCTGTATGTAACGGCTGCGGAATTTTTTAAAACAGTAGCTACTCTAGCATTAACTATTGAACTCATGCTGGTTTGCTGATTATAAAAATCTCCATCCAATCGTAAAGAATACTGATTAGCGCCACCACCAGAGGTAAAATAACCTGCATAACTAGTCCCTGTGCCACCGGTTGCAGTGCCATATACAGCATAATTAATGGCAGAACTTCCGAATGAGCTTGCAAAGATTCCATAATTAAGTCCGGATCCGCCAGAAGCGATTCCCTTTAATCCATCATATGCATTGGAACCTGAAGAGGTTACAATACCCTCAGCACCAACAGATCCACCTTCAAAATACCCGCCAATTCCATATCCATCATTTGGGGTTGATTTTCCCGATACTGCTACAACATCAAAATTACCAGCAAGTCCATTATATTCGGCATGAATAATATTTGTTGTACCAGCTAAATTATCAGAAGTAAAATAACCGGCATACATTTTACTGCTAGAAACCTGCAACTGGTTGTTTACACTGGGTGCATTGTTATTTATGCCAACTATTCCTGAAGAAGTAATAATCATCCTTTCAGTATTGTTTGTCGCAAAATGCAATGGGTTAGATGTCATGACATCAATTAACATTGGACCAGCTTGCATCCCAGCATATATCAATGATAGGTTTGAAAGGCTTATTCCACCCACCGTGCCGCCAGCTCCAGGTCCATTCTTCTGAATACCTAGAATATCATTTATACCAGTGGTAGTTTTAAGGTCAAGTCCAGATAATCCACTTGCTGTTTGGGTTTCAATGAGCTCTTTTTGACTATTCGTGCCTAGTAAATGTAACCGTGCAGATGGAGTATATGTTCCGATACCAATGTCTCCAACATCTTTAATTACAAAAGCAGGTGTGGCAGTGCTATTCAAAATACTGGTAAGGAATATATGATCATTGCCTGAAGTTTGAGAATAATAAAACAACCCTTCAGTTCCAGCTATAATACTACCATATTCAGTACTACTTGCATCATCCTCAAGCCTTAATCCTCCATCCCAAGAATTATTAATCATTTTAATATGTAAAGCTGAGGCAGGGCTAGTAGTATTAATGCCTAAACCTGTTCCATTATTATAAAGCAAACTATTTGCAACCCAATTTGAACCGTCGTATCTTAACGTCTGGCCTGAAGTTCCTGTTGGTAATAAACCACCAGCCGCTGTTTGCCATGATAATAATCCTGCTCCATCATTTTTAAGATAACTTGCTCCTGTTGCCTGTGCTGAAGGTAGAGTATAGTTAATATTTGCAACCTGTACTCCAGTATTAAATATTGTTGAATATGATCCTGATTCCATACCTAATGCACCTGCGAAATATCCAGCATATTTATTCGAACCAGCAGAAACTTTACCATAAACACCACAGATATTTGTCCCGATAAGGCCTCCTAAAATACCAATAGTATTACCTGAACTCTGAGGATTTACGCCATAGGAACCGAGAACACCAAAATTGGACCAGGCTTTACCATAGGCATGTCCCCACACGCCCAAATCAGCATATCCGAGAGGAGTAATCTCATAACCGGCAAGATGAGCCTTGGCAAATAAAATTGCTGTTGGAGTAGCATCACCTGAAGAATTGTCATAAGCTGAAATAGAACTACCACTAGAAACACTTGTACTTGTATATATTTGAATTGTTCCACTGGTATCAGTATTACCTGCAGTGCTCCATAATTCAAGCTTGTGAGTGGGAGTAGTTGTTGATATTCCAATATTTGTTCCATCATTATATAAAAGACTATTTGCAATCCAGTTTGTTCCATCATGTCTTAAAGTCTGTCCTATTGTTCCAGCAATAAGTGGCCCAGTAGCTCCTGTTGCGCCAGCAGTTCCAGTGGCACCAGTTGGACCTGTAGCACCAGTGGATCCAGCAACTCCTGTTAGGCCGGTATTACCTTGAGGACCTGTTGCTCCTGTTAATCCAGTATTACCCTGAGGGCCGGTTACTCCTGCTGTCCCAGTCGCACCGTTTGCTCCAGTAGGACCAGTTAGACCTGTATTGCCCTGAGGACCAGTGGCTCCTATAGCACCAGTGACACCGTTTGCTCCGGTAGCTCCGGTTAGACCTGTATTGCCTTGAGGACCGGTTGCTCCTGTTAATCCAGTATTACCCTGAGGGCCGGTTACTCCTGCTGTCCCAGTGGCACCGTTTGCTCCGGTAGGACCAGCTATACCTGTATTTCCCTGAGGACCAGTAGCTCCAATAGCACCGGTGGCACCGTTTGCTCCGGTAGCTCCGGTTAGACCTGTATTGCCTTGAGGACCTGTTGCTCCTGTTAATCCCGTATTACCCTGAGAGCCGGTTACTCCTGCTGTCCCAGTCGCACCGTTTGCTCCAGTAGGACCAGTTAGACCAGTATTGCCTTGAGGACCTGTTGGTCCTGTTAATCCAGTATTACCTTGAGGGCCGGTTGCTCCCATTCCTGAGCCCGTTGGTCCAATAGGACCTGTAGCTCCAGTAGGACCTGTTGGACCAGCGCCAGTCCCTGTCGGTCCAGTTGCTCCTGTTGCTCCGTCAACTCCATTAGTTCCATTCGCTCCAGAAGGACCTGTCGGGCCTGTTGTTCCAATTCCTGTTGGGCCTGTGGCTCCATCAGCACCATTAGCACCAACTGCACCAGTTGCACCTGTTGGGCCTGTTGCACCTGTTGCTCCCGATGTGCCTGCATTGGTTGCATACATCGCATAAGGAACGGATAATAATTGGCTAGCTCCCATACTTGCATATGCAGTGCCTCCTGCTGGATCCATTTGTGCTTCCAGCCAATAATTGCCTGAACTCCATGCTATAGAAGCAAAAGTTCCTGTAACTACTGTTCCCTGGCCTAAGGACACTGTAAACAGACCAAACTGGTTTGTTGTTGGTGTATGTGTTTCAGAATAAACAATTGTTCCTGAAGCAGAACCCTGATGAATTATAAGTTTTAAACCTATTGGCTGTGTTGCTATGACAGTTCCTGATGAACTTCTGGCAACCGCCTGGTAATTGAATGCCTGTGGCACCTGGGCCATCAGGTTAGCAGTAGCCAGCAGAAATACTGCAATCACTAGAGTTTTTAATATTTTCATAATCTATTTTTTTAACTATTAATTCGATTTTTTACTTAATTTTTCAAAATGTAAATTTATCTGATAACATTTAATTTAGTGAAGATTGGAACCAATTCACCTTTTGTATTTTTAACCAGAAGTTCAACCATATACATACCCTGACTGAAACTGCTTAAATCAAAGTCTACCTTATTTATTCCTGCAACCTGCTGAATTGTTTTCTGCAAAACTATTTGTCCGATGCCATTATATACTGAAATTACCTTTTCGGCACCTTCATCACCATTATACTGCAGGCTGAATGCGCCATTAGTCGGATTTGGATAAATTAAAATGCTTCCATCGGTTGAGCTTGTTTCCTGAATACCGACATTCAAATCTTCTGGTTGTTGAAATCCCTGTGTTAGAATATTGCCGGCTGTGGTAAAGGTCTGCACCATCGTCATTTCTGCAACAGTAAATGAGAGTGAGGCGCTTGCTGAAGTAAAATATCCTCCTGCTGAGGAAACTACTGTGGGTGATAAGGTTTGTGACTGAGCTGTAAAGCTCAAAAATCCAAACAAAGCAATTAAAAGGTGTAAGTAGTTTTTCATAAAATATTATTTTGTCATTATCTTTTATAAGGAAGCAAAGATAATATTCCAAAACATTTTATCCTAAAGCTTTCATGGGAATTATTTTTGCTTTAACGCTAAATTCTAATATTTATGTCTATGAACCAACATAATAATGCCGACATTAAAGCCGTCTGCTCATAAATGATGTCAATCCAAACCATGACGGGAACTTGAAATAAAAAAACAAATGCAATATCTTTAAGTGAAAAAGATTGTCAACTTAGTCATTAAAACTAGATATTTATTTAATTTGCCTGGAATCGGTGAAATCAACTTTAACAAACGGGTTTAGTGAAAAATTTACCTGTTTGCCATAAATATCTGTAACTACAGTCTAATTCTGTTTAAATATATGACAACAGATTGTTCCAAAAGGTACACCGCCAAAGCAGAAAGCTGGGCAAAACAAAAATGAAGCAATGGTACAAAAGAATATCTCTAGCATAAAGAATCGGAAAGCAAATATTCTTCGTATATTTATTCAATGCAGTCACATTTTTTAGATAAAAAAACCCCGCTTGAGATAAGCGGGGTCTATAATTAACCAAAGGAGGTTATGAAGATTTATTTTCTTACTTTATTATCA
>Ga0224525_1000100_pt1 | contig 44575 bp, 30 predicted proteins | sample CFST100metaG_FD_179874 | JGI IMG/M metagenome (GOLD analysis project Ga0224525, IMG submission 179874) | Peat soil microbial communities from Stordalen Mire, Sweden - C.F.S.T100 | ecosystem: Environmental > Terrestrial > Soil > Wetlands > Peat | place: Sweden: Norrbotten County, Stordalen Mire...
ATCCCACCCTGGCCACAAAGACATGGCGAGGGTGGGGCGCTCGAAGATTGTTGGTATTAATTTGCTGAATCAATCGTTCTGCCGATCAGCAAGGCCCATGCCTTGCCGGGGAGGGTTCAGCGGCAAAAAAAGGCCCCCAACCGAAGCCGGAGGCCTTGAATTTAAGATGCGGTTTTGCGCCGAAGGCGCGATTGGCCGCACCAGAGGTGCTAGTACATGCCTTCCATGCCGCCGCCGTGTCCGCCGGCCGGAGCTGCGGGCTTGGGCTCCGGAAGCTCGACAATCAGGGCTTCGGTGGTCAGCAGCAGGCCGGCAATCGAGGCGGCATTCTGCAGCGCCGTCCGGGTCACCTTTGTCGGATCAATGACACCGGCCTTCACCAGGTCTTCGTAGACCGAAGAAGCAGCGTTGTAGCCGAAGTTCTGGTCCTTGTATTCAAGCACCTTGGCTACCACAACCGCGCCCTCTTCGCCAGCGTTGGCGACGATCTGGCGCAGCGGCTCTTCGAGTGAGCGGCGAACGATGGTGGCGCCGATCTTCTCGTCGCCCTTGAGGGTGGCGATCAAGGCCTCGACTGCCGGAATGGCGCGCAGCAGTGCTACGCCGCCGCCCGGGACGATGCCTTCCTCGACTGCCGCGCGGGTGGCATGCAGAGCATCTTCGACGCGAGCTTTCTTCTCCTTCAACTCGGTCTCGGTTGCCGCGCCCACCTTGATGATGGCTACGCCGCCGACCAGCTTGGCCAGCCGTTCCTGCAGCTTCTCCTTGTCGTAGTCCGAGGTGGTCTTCTCGATCTGCGCGCGGATTTCCTTGACGCGGCCCTGAATGTCAGAGGGCTTGCCGGAGCCGTCGACGATGGTGGTGTTGTCCTTGTCGATGGTGACGCGCTTGGCCTTGCCCAGGTCCTCGAGCTTCACGCCTTCCAGCTTGATGCCCAGATCCTCGGTGATGGCCTTGCCGCCGGTCAGAATCGCAATGTCGCCCAGGATCGCCTTGCGGCGGTCGCCAAAGCCAGGCGCCTTCACGGCGGCCACATTCAGCGTGCCGCGCAGCTTGTTGACGACCAAGGTCGCCAGGGCCTCGCCCTCGATATCTTCAGCGATAATCAACAGAGGCTTGCCGCCGCGGGCAACCTGCTCGAGCAGAGGCAGCAGGTCCTTCATCGCGCTGATCTTCTTCTCATAGATCAGGATGTAGGGATCTTCCAGAACCGATTCCAACCGCTCGGTGTCGGTGACGAAGTAGGGGCTCAGGTAGCCGCGGTCAAACTGCATTCCGTCGACCGTTTCCAAGCCTGTGTGCATGGTCTTCGACTCTTCGATGGTGATGACGCCATCCTTGCCCACAACCTTGACCGCCTCGGCGATGATGTCGCCGATCTCCTGGTCGCCGTTGGCTGAGATTGCGCCCACCTGGGCCACGGTGCCTTCGGTGACGGGGTTGGACAACTTGCCCAGCGCGCCGCCCTCGGCCCACTTGCCATCCTTGTCGCGGGTGCCGATGATGGTTTCCACGGCCCGGTCGATGCCGCGCTTGAGAGCCGTCGGATTGGCTCCGGCCGCCACTGTCTTCACGCCTTCGCGATAGATTGACTGCGCCAGAACTGTGGCGGTCGTGGTGCCGTCGCCGGCCACATCACTGGTCTTCGAGGCAACTTCCTTCACCAGTTGCGCGCCCACGTTTTCCAACGGGTCCTGGAGGTCGACTTCCTTGGCCACCGTTACGCCGTCCTTGGTGATGGTCGGTGACCCAAACTTCTTCTCGATCACGACGTTCCGGCCCTTGGGCCCGAGCGTAACCTTCACGGCGTCCGCCAGCGTGTTGACGCCGCGCAGGATCGCCTGACGGGAATCTTCACCGTGCAGAATCTGCTTTGCCATGCTTGTAACTCTCCTCATTCGGTTGTCAGCCAACAGTTGTCAGCCAACAGTTATTGTCGTCACTCACCAGCCCCCAGCTCCTACTGTCTGCTGTTAGCTGTTAGCTGCCAGCTACTTTTTGATGATGCCGAGGACATCTTCCTCGCGCATGATCAGAAAATCGTCGCCGTCGAGCTTGATCTCGCTTCCGGAGTACTTGCCGAAGAGAATATGATCACCGGCTTTTACGTCCAACGGGAAGACTTTTCCCTCGTCGTTCGACTTGCCCTTGCCGATGGCGATAACTTCGCCTTCCTGCGGCTTTTCCTTGGCGGTGTCGGGGATGATGATGCCCCCACGAATGGTTTCGCCCTCTTCCATACGGCGGACCAGAATGCGGTCATGGAGCGGGGTGAAGGTAGTCGTTGCGGATGTTGCTGCCATTGCTTCTCTTCTCCTTCACACGCGGACAGGGAAGAATCCCGCCGCGCAGTTTAAGTGGTTTTTTGAGAGAAAACTCTGGAATTTGTGGGTTGCGTCGCCTGGAGCCAGCATAGCGGAGCCGGTTCAGCACTTCCGCCAGCAGTGTGCTAGCACTCTCGCCTTCCAATTGCTAACGATAGGGAACTTCCGCCTGCCTTGTCAAGCCTATTTGCCGTATATGAGCATGAGACGCTAAGGTATTGTGACAGTCGTTACAAAAGTGCGAATTCCTTTCCGCAGAGCTTCGTTTGCGGCCTGTGTTCAGGCTGCAAAGAGCTTCCTCATAGGTCTGCGTCGGGCAATCAAAACCATATACAATAATGCACATGCGCAGCCGTTCCCAAGTTTGTTTCTATGCTCTCGCACTCTCGCTTGTCCTGGCCCTTTTGCCTTTAGCCGCTTGCGCCCAACAGAAAGCCGTCAATCGCGGGCGCAAATTCAAGATGCCTCCGCCGACGGCGCGTATTGAAGTGACCGTGGTGCGTGACACGGATGGCAAGCCCATCGAGAATGCCGCTGTTATCTTTCATGCCATGGAGGGCGAGAGAGACAGGGGCAACATGGAGCTGAAGACCAATGAGGAGGGCAAGTCCGTCATCGACGTGATGCCCATCGGGGATGTCGTGCGGCTGCAAATCATCGCCAAGGGCTTCCAGACCTTCGGAGATGACTACAAGATCGACAAGGACGAGCTTTCCATCGATATTCGGATGAGGCGTCCCGGTGAGCAGTACTCCATCTACAAGGATCACCCGGCGACGCTTCGGGGCGGCAAGAGCCAGGATCAGGCCAATCCTCCAGCGAAAAAAGGTTCAGACGCGGACAAGAGCGCGCCGGCTCCAGCCGCGCAGGATAAGCCCGGCCCGAACCAGACTCAGCCGAAGTAGGTACGCACTGGCGCAGGTGCGCCCATTGAAAGCAGGGCGATGACCGAGCAGCTTCTCAGCGGCAAATCGGCATTGGTGACCGGCGGCGCGCGGCGCGTTGGACGGGGGATTGCGCTGGCTTTGGCAAGGGCTGGAGCGGATGTGGCCATTACCTTCCGCAGCTCCCAGGCTGAAGCCGCTGAAACCACACACGAAATTGAGAGCCTGAGCCGCGGCGCGCTGGCCGTCGAGTGCGATGTGCGCTCCGAAGTTTCGGTGCGCGACGCTGTTGCCGCGACGATGAACCATTTTGGCCGTCTTGATCTTGTGGTGAACAATGCCGCCATTTTTGAGACTGCGCCGCTTGACCAGCTCACCCTCGACCAGTGGGATGCGGTCTTCGAGACCAATGCGCGCGGACCCTTTCTGGTGGCGCGCGAGGCGCTGCCGCATCTGCGCGCCGTCGCGGGCCGGATCGTTAACATTGGTTCGCTGGGCGGGATTCACGCCTGGGCCGGCCACGCGCACTACTGCGCCTCCAAGGCCGCGCTGCATAGCCTGACGCAGTCGATGGCCAAGGCCTTTGCTCCCGAGGTAAGCGTCAACTGCGTCGCTCCGGGTTGGATCGAGATGGGCGAGGAGCCCGGCGGGCAAGCCGCTCACTTCGCTGCCAAAACTCCCATGCGGCGCAATGGCAGCGTGGAAGACGTAGCTCAGGCCGTGCTCTTTTTTGCCTCCGGGCCGCACTTTGTCACTGGCCAGATTCTGGCCGTCGATGGCGGGCTGGGGCTGTAGAGACGAATTCCGCTTATTGATCCGGCAAGGAAACAGTGACATTGTTTCCCACCCATTTCCGCAAAAAACGCGGAAATGGATGGGGCACCCTGACAGTATTTAGTTGCCGAATCAATCGAGCGAAACCACAGTAAACGTATCCTCGCTAAAAGTCTCCATGTGGCTTTTTCTTGTTAGGAAAAAGCCACATGGAGGGCGTGCTTCCGAGACACACCTACTGTGATTCCGCTTATCGCCCGAAGAGGCGCTGCAGGAAGCCCCTTCCGCGCCGGTCGGCAAAATTCCTTGCGTGAAAGTTCAGCGGCGCGTCTTCCCGGAGTCCCAGGGCTTCGGGTTGCTCCGGCCACGGCGCTCCGGCCACGGCGGCTTGCGGGTTAGTCGTGAACAGCCGTTGCGCGGTCTCCTCGCCGACCCGCTTAGCCACATAATCGTAAGCTTTCTTCAGATGTGGTGGCCGCCCTTGCATGTTGTGCGCGTCGGTGGCCAGAAAGTGAATCCAGTTGCGCTGCAACAGCTCGTTGGAAAAAGCCTCGGCCGTCTTGCCAAAGCGTCCATAGAGAGAATTGGCGGTCACCTGAACCAGGCACCCGTTGCGCATCCACTCGGCCAGCATTTCAGGCCGTTCCAGCAGCGCCGGATTCCGCTCCGGATGGGTGACGATCAGCGTATAGCCCGCCAATTGCAGCTTGAACAGCGCATCTCCAATTTGCGGCGGAATCGACGTATCGGCTAATTCGATCAGCAGGTAGCCCTTGCCGTCGATGGAGTAGCGCAGAGGATTGGCTGCGGCCTCGAAGACATTTTCCGCGGTCATGTGGAAGTCGCACGCCAAGCTCAATTCCATCTCGCCCTTGAGCCGTTCGCGCAACTCCGCCAAGCGCTCTTCGATGAGCGCGGCATGGTAGGGATAGCGTTCACTGGCGTGCGGGGTGCAAACAATGCGGGTCACGCCCTCGGCCGCCGCCGCGCGCGCCATGGCGAGAGAGGTCTCCAAGTCGGGTGAGCCGTCGTCCACCCCGAAGATCAGATGGTGATGGATGTCAATCATTCCACATCAAATCCCTGTTCCGAAGCCAAAAGTTCAATGGGTTGCCAGGGCTTCGATCATGGAGGCGAAAATCTTCCAGCCGTCAACCGATCCCAGAAGCAGTTCGCTTGACCGTTCCGGATGGGGCATCATCCCCAGGACGTTCCTGTTTTCATTCAGGATGCCCGCAATGTTGCTCAAAGAGCCATTCGGATTGGCTTCCGGAGTAATGTCGCCGTCTGGCGTGGCGTAGCGGAAAGCGATCCGGTCCTCGGCTTCCAGACGGTGCAAATCTTCCGGCGTGCAGAAGTAGTTGCCCTCCATGTGGGCAATGGGAATCTGCAGGACTTCACCCTTGGTGAGTCCGCTGGTGAAGGGACTGGCGGTGGTTTCCGTGCGCAGGTGAACCGGCTTGCAGATGAACTTCAGTCCGGCGTTGCGCGTGAGCGCGCCCGGCAGCAAGCCGGCTTCGGTAAGAATCTGAAAGCCGTTGCAAATGCCCAGCACCAGGCCGCCGCCGGCCGCAAAGCGCTTGACCGCCTGCATCACAGGCGAAAAGCGCGCAATGGCGCCGGTGCGCAGGTAGTCGCCGTAAGAAAAACCGCCGGGAACCAACACGGCATCCACGCCTGCCAGATCCTCCGAATCATGCCAGAGGAAGGTGACGGGCTCATGAGCCACCTCGGCAATCACGTCATACGCATCGTGATCGCAGTTAGAGCCAGGGAAAACTAGAACCCCAAATTTCATGCTTCTAGGGTATCAGTTCTTTCTCTGGTGGAAGGCATTTTTTACCCGTCAACTTCTCTCGCTGTGAAGCATTCCCGGCCGCGGCTCGTTCCGGTGTGGCGGACAAAGCCAATGCGGCTGGAAGATGGCCCCGGCGGACCCGTTTCGCATTGATCCCCTGCGGTGTCTTGCCAACCGCCGTGAATGATATACTCACAACGTCAGGCGCGTGCCCGCGCCACCATTTTTTCACCATACAGAGGCTCTTATGTCCGGCCATTCAAAGTGGGCCACAATCAAGCACAAAAAAGGCGCGCTCGATGCCAAGCGCGGCAAGATCTTTACCAATCTGATCAAGGAAATTACGGTAGCCGCGAAGGGCGGCGGCGATCCTGACGGCAACGCCAGGCTGCGCACGGCGATTCTGGCCGCCAAAGCGGAAAACATGCCGCAGGAGAACATCAAGCGCGCCATCCAGCGCGGCACCGGCGAGCTGGCCGGCGTCAACTACGAGGAGATCAGCTTCGAGGGTTACGGCCCGGGCGGGGTCGCCATCATCGTCGATGTGCTCACCGACAACCGCAACCGCGCGGTCAGCGAGATCCGCCACGCCTTCGCCAAGCACGGCGGGAATCTGGGTGAGACCGGGTCGGTCCGGTTCATGTTCCATAAGAAGGGCGTCATTGCCGTCGAGAAGTCCGCGGCCACTGAAGAGCAGTTGATGGATATTGTGCTCGAACATGGCGGCGAAGACTTGAACGACGAGGGCGACACCTGGGAGATTATTACCGACCCCTCCGCTCACGAGGCCGTTGTCGAGGCCATCAAGGCAGCCGGCATTCCCACGGTCATGAGCGAAGTGACCATGGTCGCGGATACTTATACCAAGCTCGAAGGCCAGCCGGCTAACCAGATGATGCGCCTGCTGGATGTTCTGGAAGACTGTGACGACACCCAGAACGTTTATTCGAACTTTGATATGGACTCCGACCAGATGGAAGAAGCTGTCGGCTAGAGTAAAACCAGAGGGCGCAAAAAAGGCCGCCCGGTTGAGGCGGCCTTTTTGCGGAATCCAGAAATTCTCCTCCGGGAAGGGAAGAATGTTGACCCGAATTGCACGTTTTTTTATTTTTGTTTTGATGGCGGGGCCTATGATCGCCGCCGCGCAAACTCCAGCGGCTGGCGCCGCTGCTGCGGAAGCGGTGAGCCCCGTGGCACAGGCTCGGCAGAACAGAAGTTGGGAGTATGGTCCGTTCATGAATTGGGGAACGGGTGTCGGCACCCGCTCGGACTATAAATTTCTCTCTGGCGGTTTTCAGATGGGCAAGCCTCTTAGTTCCACCGTTCATGCGGGCTTCGTCTCCGGCCAGTTCGAGTTCGCCGGCAATGTCATGCCCCTCTGGCAGGCCTATACTCCGGCTCCGCACGTGCAGACTGTTGTCTGCACTCTGCCTGGCGGAGGAAATGGAAGCTGTTCACAGAAGTTTGGCGGGGGCACCTTCTACGGCGTCAGCCTTACTCCGGTCATCCTGCGCTGGAATTTCCTGACCCGGTCGCGCCGCGTTCAACCCTGGGTTCAGGGCGCGGGCGGACTCATTTATACCACGCACAAGTTTCCGCCGAATATTATGAGCACGAAGCCGAGCAACGGCAATCCTGGGATTAATGGCGGGACCAGCGTGTGGAACTTTGCCCCGCAGGGCGGCTTTGGTCTTCACTATTTCACTAGCCCCAAGCGGTCGATTGACCTGGGGGTGAACGGCGTTCACATCTCTTCGGCCTCGCTGGGAGACCACAATCCGGGCGTCAATGCCAGCATCCAGATACAGGTGGGCTACACCTTGTGGAGGTGATGGAGTGACGGAAACGATCAGAGGACCGGTGGTCGAGTGTGTGCCGAACTTTTCGGAAGGTACGGATGCTCGGGTGGTTGAGGCCATCCTGGCGGCAATGCATGTCGAGGGGGTGAGCCTTCTTGATTGGTCCATGGATGCGGCTCACAATCGCTCGGTGGTGACCGTGGCCGGCGCTCCCGCGGCGGTGGTCGAGTCGGCGATCCGTGGCGCCGGCAAAGCCGCTGAACTTATCGATCTGACCCGTCAGCACGGGCTTCATCCCCGCATCGGCGCGGCCGACGTAATTCCTTTTGTGCCCATCTCCGGAATCAAACTGGAACAGTGCGTGCTGCTTGCCAGGCAGGCGGGCATGGAAATTTGGCGCCGCTTCCATGTGCCTGCTTATTTTTACGAGGCGGCGGCCTCCCGTCCTGACCGCGCCAATCTGGAAGATGTCCGCCGCGGCCAGTTTGAGGGGCTGCGCGAGGCGGTCTTGAAAGACTCGTCGCGACGTCCGGACATCGGCGGTCCCGGCTTGCATCACACGGCGGGCGCCAGCGCGATCGGAGCGCGCAAGTTCCTGGTGGCCTACAACATTTATTTTGATTCGACGGATGTTGCCATGGTGCGCGCCATTGCCAGAGAAATTCGCGCCGCTTCCGGTGGACTGAAGGGGGTCAAGGCCTTGGGAGTTCTCGCCCACGGCCGCGCGCAGCTCACCATGAACATTACTGATTTCGAGGCCACGCCCGTCTCTCTGGTCTTTCGCACGGCCTCGGCTTTGGCCCTGCGCCACAAGGCAGTGCCGGTCGAGGGCGAGATCATCGGCTTGATCCCCGAAGCTGCCTGTGAGCGGGATAGCGAGTGGATGCGTCAGTTGAGTGGGTTCGATGCGCAAACCAAGATTCTGGAGCGCCGCCTAGCGGCTCCTTTGGCTTGGCCGGGGGAACTTCCAGCGCAGCCAGTTTGAATGGGGCGTTGATCCCGTGCTTGACAGGTAAAATGAAAATGTAACAGAAACGGCGTTTTTTGCTATCTCGTACCGGGAAGAGCCATGTATATGAAGCAGGCTCCCGCCCATGGATTCAACAATTGCCGCAGCTGTGGAGGATGATTTTGTTGAAGAATTTCTTGAGAGTTTCAATTCCGGCTATTTTGCTTGCCGCGACCGCCTCGGCGCCAGCGGCGCAGTTGTCCACTGATGCCCGTACCGCCATTCCGCATGACGTGCAGCAGTTGGTGGCAATCGACTACCGTGCCATGGAGAACTCGAGTGCGGCGACGGAGCTGAAAGCTCGCATCATGCCGCCCGAGCTTCAGCGCTTTGAGAATGCGTTGCACAGCTCCGGCCTGAACGAAAATCACGATGTCGACGCCTTGGCATTTGCCCTCTTCCGTTCCAAGAGTGGGGGGGATAATCTGGATACGGTCGGCATTGCTCAGGGCCAGTTTCCCGTTTCTGAGATTCTCGCCAGATTCCGCAAGCAGAGGCTGAAGGCCACCTTGGTTCGCACCAACAAGGTCTATCCACTGCCCAAGACCAGCATGGTGGTTTGTTTCGTTGACCCTTCCACCATGGTTTTCGGCGACCCCTCCGCGGTCTCAAAGGCTCTTGATGCCCGCGATGGCTCCAGCCGCAATCTGCTCACCAACTCCTCCATGATGGAGGCCATGAAAAGCGTGGACACCGAGCCGCTGTGGAGCATCCTCGACCAGAAAGGCACTCAGATCATGATGCGCCAGGTGATAAGCGAGGCCGGCACCAACTCAGGCACGGACTTCGAACAGGTGCGCAAGCATCTGCTGGCCTCCTGGTACTCGATGGACTTTCAGCATGGCGTCCGGTTCAATCTCACCATCTCCACCGGCGACGCTTTTGCTTCGGCCACGCTCGCGTCGCTGATGTCGGCCGGCCTGACGCTTCGTAAAATGAGCGGCACGGAGGCTGAGAAACATGCGTTGAGCGCCACCTCCATCGCCTCGGATGGCGGACACATGTCGATTCGATTCGCCACCTCCGATGCGGAGTTTACCAGCCTGCTACAGTCTCCGCTCTTCCACAGCATGGTGCGTTAGTGTTCTGACAATTTGAAGTTGTACCAGCTATGGGTGCCCCAGGTCCCGATTTTGGGACCTGGGAAGGAATGAATTCAAGGTCCTTCTTCATCCTGTCAGAGACGGAGGCGTCCTTCGGAGCTTCCTTAGAGCATTTCCTACTCAAAAGTTAACAAAAACTCTGGGTGCCCCATCCATTGTGCGTACTTTGCACAATGGATGGGAAGCACATCTTCACTTTGCCGCCAGAGGGCAGCACAATCCTCGATTTGATTCTTCTGTGATCCTTCCCGTCTGGATCTGCAGAGAACTTACCTCTGGTTTCCGTCTTCGTCCGCGCTGTTTTCGCTTCGATCCTGGGAGGCCAGCTTCTTTTCCACGCGGTCCAGCCGCTTCAGCAACTCCGGCAGCCGCTGAAAAACAGCTACTGCCCGCAGCCAGACGCGGTTGTCGAAGCCTGGCGATCCGGAGATCATCTTGCCGGCTGGAATGTCATGCGAGACGCCGGTCTGCGCCGTCAGAATCACTCCGTCGCCCAAGGAGCAGTGTCCGGCCACTCCGGCCTGTCCAGCCAGGATGGCGTTATTGCCGACCTCGGACGAGCCGGCCAGTCCCACCTGCGCGCAGATCATTGTATTCTCGCCCACATGCGACGCGTGCCCCACCTGAACAAGATTGTCCACCTTGCTGCCGTCGCCGATGCGCGTTTCGCCCACCGTTGCGCGGTCGATGCAGGCGTTGGCCTGTACGTCCACACGGTTTCCCAGCCGCGCCGGTCCCGACTGCGGAATCTTCTCCCAGTGGCCGAGTTCGTTTTTGGCGAATCCGAAGCCGTCCGCGCCGATGATCGCACCATTTTCGAGCGTCACGTTGTCGCCCAGAATGCAGTATTCCCGCACCACGGCGTGCGCATGAGCGAAGAAATGGCTTCCGGCCTGGACGCCGGGGTAGAGCACCACGTGGGGCAGCAGCGTGGCGGCTTCGCCCAGCTTGACCTGCGGGCCAATCACAACATAAGCCCCAATGTGCGCTCCTTCGCCAATGACCGCCGTCGGGTCGATGACCGCCGTCGGATGAATGCCCGGAGCGTAAGCCGGGGGCTGGTAGAAGAAGCCCAGCGTCCGCGAAAAGGCCAGATAGGGATTTGTCAGGCGCAGCGTGGCCGTGACAATTTCCGGGAAATCCGGCCGGACCAGCACAGCCGCCGCCTTGGTTTTCCTTGCGAGGCCCGCATACTTGGGATTGGCCACGAAGGTCACATCCGTTGGTCCGGCCTCCTCAAGCCCTTTTACACCTGTAATTTCCAGCTCCGCGTCTCCGCGCAGCTCCGCGCCCAACCGGGTTGCCAACTCACCTAGCTTCATGGCTAGAATTGTAGCGGAAGAGACGCGGTGTGGTCCTCGAACGCTTTTGGTGCCCCATCCGGCTCCGTCGGAAACAGCTCCGGCTGCTCCGTTGCCGGGGCTGTCACGCCCATCCGCTTGCGCCCTGAAGCGCCGATCAGGCTGAGGACTTCCAGGCTCTGAATTGCCTGCCGCGGCACATAGATTCTCTGCGTATTGGAGCGCATATCCGGCGGAGTCACCAGCAACCCCGCGCCCTCGATCAGCGAGCGGTCGTTGGCAGCCAAACCTTCCAGTTCCTCTCCGCCAGCCAGGGTCATGCGCAGCCAAAGGCCAGGCGTCCTCGGCCGGATGGTGAAACGCTTGCGCAGAAGCCGCTCCGGGTCGCTCTGGTCACTGAAGCGGAAAGCGACCGGGAGTTCGCGCACGTAGCAGACCCACTTTACCTGCTCCCAGCCGATGCGCAGCACTTTGCCTGCCGGGTCCAGAATCTCCAGTTCAGGCTCATTCTGGCCAAAACTGGCGTCTGCATAGCCGGCGCACCATTCCCCGGTCAGCTTGCGCACAATCACCGGTTTGCGTATTTTGGCCATTGCTCTGGATTGTCGCACGAATCGGGCGCCCTTCGTCCGAGGAATGTGGAATCGGGGGCTTCACGGACGGCTGCGGTAGGTCCACAAAGAAAATAGCTGCAACCACGGTGCATTATATTCTTTCAAACGAGGGCAACTTGTGTTAATGTACAGGTTTGCAATCATTGCCGTGCTATGCTCTAAGAGTAATAGCATCAGGCACTTGGGTGCAAAAAGAGGACGTGGGAGCAGAAAACGGAATGCCCGACTATGTTTACCTTTTGGAAAACCGGTTATCGGCTGACCAGCAGAAGGCCCTGAGCAACTTGCGCGAGGCCGCCCGCGAAGCGGGCACAATTCTGTTTCTCACCGGAGACGCTGTGCGCGAACTGACCAGCGGCCACACTGTTCGCGACCTTGAAGTAGCGGTGCATGGAAATGCACTTAAGCTTAAGAAAACAATAGAAAAATATGGAGGGAGCGTGTGGGGCGAAGACGAAGTAACCCGCGCTCTTTACCTATGTTTTCCCGGCACGGTTCTCGTGAATCTGGTCAGCACGTATAGTGTCGAATATCCCAAACCCGGCAAGCCTGTCTATCACCCCGCTTCAATCCAGGAAGACCTTCGCCATCGCGACTTTACGGTCAACGCCATGGCGATCTCGCTCAATGAAGGCTCGTTCGGGTTGCTGATGGACCCCATGAACGGCGCGGCGGACATTGAGGCGCGGACATTGCGCATGGTCAACAACTATGGCTTTCTGGAAGATCCCTCGTTGCTGATCCGCGCCACGCGCTACAGCGTGCGTCTGGGTTGGGAGATGGATCCCAAGACCAGCGCCCGCTACTTGAACGCCAGGGAGGAAGGCGTAATCGAATACCTTTCCGAACAGGCGCGCAAGCGGGAACTGGAGGAAATCGGCCACGAAGAGGAGGCGCTGAAGGTCTTGCGGGCGTTTGAAGCCGAAGGCTGGATGTCGATTCTGTTTCCGGCCTGGACCTCTGCCAAGGCCGACGAGGCGGGACTTGTGGCGCTGCACGACCTGGCCGTCGAACTGTTGATCCAGGGCGTTCATGCGGACATTTCGGCCGCGCAGATGCAGTTGCTTACCGCCAAGCTGACTCGCAAAGAGTTGGCTTCCCTGAAGAAGTTGATGCTGCGCCCCGGTTTTGTTGAGGAGTGGGACAATCTGGATACGCTGGCTGCGGGATTTGCCAAGGCGCTGTTGGCCAAAGAGAATGCCACCCCCTCGTCCAGCTTCAAGCTCTTCACAAGCTATGATCCGGAAGCTATTCTCTGGCTGGCTTTTACCAGTAAGGACGCGGCCGTGAAGGAACGCTTTAACTTGTTCCTCAAGGTTTGGCCCGAGGTTCGCCAACGCATCCCCCACGCCCTGTTGCAGGAGATGCGTATCACGGCCGAACTGCCTGCATATAACGACATTGTGCAGGCTGTTTTCCTGGAACTGCTGGATGGCAAACTTACGACGCCGGAAGAAGCTCGCGCTTTCCTTGAGCCTTATTCGCCGCCGGCTCCGCCAGCGCCGGTTACCATCAAGCGGTCGCGGACCAAGCGCGGTTCAGATGCCAAGTTAAAGGAGCAAGCTTTCGAGGACGAGGAGTCCGAGGAAGACGAGGAAGAATCGGACGAGATTGGCGAAGATGACGAGGAGCTTGCCTTGGATCTGCACCTTCCAAAAGTCGATTTGGATATCGATCCTGCCGATGAATCCGAAGCCGCTTCAGTCGAGGACGAAGCGGAGGACGAAGATACGAGCCTGAAACCAGTTAAAAAGCCGGTCCGGGTAAAGGGCGTTCCTAAAACATCCGTCCAGCCCAAGGCGGCCAAAACGGCGGCATCCCATAAGAGTCAAGGGAAGTCGGTTGTTGCCCCGGCTGCGCCCCTGAACGAAGAGAAAAAAATGTCAGCGCCTGTTTCCAAGGTCAAGACTGTGTCCAAGTCAGAACCCAGGCCCATGGCAGCCAAGGCAGCTTCTGAGCAAGACAGAAAACCGGCTTCCAAGGCTAGGCCCGTTTCTCAGAAGGTTGCGAAGACTACTAGCTCCGCGCCAGCCAGAACTGCGCAAAAAGCCCCGGCTAAGACTCCAGCAAAGTCATCCACGCAGAAAGCCCCGGCTAAGGTTGTCGCCCCCAAGCCCGAGCATGCAAAGATGAAGCCTGTTCCTGTTTCTAGTTCCAAGTTGTCCAAGGCAGTCAAGCCATCCAGGTCCGCAATAAAAGCACCTGTTTCCAAGCAGGCAAAGAAGCGCTAGGGAACCTTTGAATAAGTTGATGTTTTGAAGGGTACGGGCTTTACAGGCTGCGGAAAAACCCGATGTTTTGAAAGGGCACGACTTTAGAGCATTTCTCCTGATAGTGTGGAATCTTTGAAGGCGCGCAAGGTGGCTTTTTCTTGATGAAAAAGCCACTTGGAATCCGTGGTTTTCCTCTATAGCAACAGGAGAAATGCTTTAGTCGTGCCGCAAGTCGTGTAAAATCAATAGGCCTTTAGGCCCTGAGGAATGTTTTTCAGCCGCTTAGCTTGAAAACAAGCCTTTTTCCGCACTCTGTGAAGCCGGGATCCTAAATTGGCGGCATACGGCACGACTCAAGTCGTGCCCTGTTACAAAACCTTGTCCGTTCATTCTGCCGGCCGCCATGCCGGAGTTAGCTTGATATTCATCAATCAGAATTGGTGCAAAGTTAGTTGATTCAGCCCCGAGCGGTTTTCTTCTCCGGAGCCCCTGGCGAGCGCTCTTTGCTCGTTGGGGTAGAAGGAAACGGCGCCTGCACACCCTTTCGGACTGCGCAGTATTTCTGAATTTACTCTGAGAACTTATCCGTAAATAGGTAGCGTCGGCCAGGAGGCCGGCGCTATAATTCTTCAATTTACGGATAAGCGGTAAAACTAGCGCTGACTTGGTTGCGTTTGCCGCACAACTGAAGTCTTGCCCCGTCAAAACACTGGCTTGTGCAGAGGGTTCCAGGACGCTGTTGCATTCAATACTGGACAATTGCAAGAATGCTTAAAAAATAATGTGGGGGTTGTTACGAACCGGATTGGTTCTCGCAAGCTTGAAAAGTGTAAGATGTCTCATGCGCCGTTCATTGCCAAGAGAATGCCGGTGTTTTTTGGGTTACAGAGAATTGGGGTAAAATTATCTCCATCTTGCATTTGGACTTATTGATTTTCTGTTAACTCATAAGAAAAGTTGTACGCGGCCGGGGGGGGGCAGCAATCCCGTGAATTCAGAAGCTCCTTTGAATGTTGATGAACAGCAGTGTCTGGCCTTGCCCGGCGCCGGCATTTTGTCGATTGCGCTGGTAGGTCCAGATGAGAATCGCCGCAAGGCGGCCGCCAATGTTCTTGCCGGATGCCAGGAAGTCGATGTGCGGGAGTTTTCTTCTTATCCTCCCAGTCTCGACGATGTGCCCAGGTTGATGGAACAGCATTACGATGTGATCATCATCGACTTGGATGCTCAGCCTGAATATGCCCTGCAAATGGTTGAGAGTATCTGCGCCAATAGCGCGGCGACAGTGATGGTCTATTCGGTGAAGGCCGATTCGGAGTTGCTGGTTCGCTGCATGCGCGCTGGCGCGCGCGAGTTCCTTCCCCTGCCTTTTGCCAAAAAAACCATGGCTGAGGCGCTGACGCGGGCTTCGGCCCGGCGTCCGGCGGCGCGTGCTCAGAAGAAGACGGGTGGCAGACTGCTGGCGTTTCTTGGCGCCAAGGGCGGCGACGGCGTGACCACGCTGGCCTGCAATTTTGCGGTATCCCTGGCCCAGGAATCTGGCGAGAGCACGCTGCTGCTCGACCTTGATCTTCCGCTGGGAGACGCCGCGTTGAATCTCGGAATCTCTGCCGAGTATTCGACCATCAACGCTCTTCAGAATGCCAGCCGCCTGGATTCCAGCTTCCTTTCCCAGCTTCTGGTGAAGCACAGTTCGGGAGTCTCGGTGCTGGCGGCGCCGGGTAAGTTTCCACAATACGATGCCTCCAATGAAGCCATCGACAAGCTCATCGCGGTGGCGCGGCAGGACTTCGACAATGTGGTTATTGACATGGGGTCCAGGCTCGATCTGACCGGTACGAGTCTCTTCAAGGATGGCTCCACGATTTACCTGGTTATTCAGGCCGGCATTGCGGGACTGCGTAACTCAAACCGCCTGATCTCGCAGTATTTCACCACCGGGATTCCCAAACTCGAGATTGTGCTGAACCGCTTTCAGCATCGCAGCATGAGCGTTGACGAGGACCAGGTTACAAAGGCTCTGACCAGGCCGGCCCAGTGGAAGATTCCCAACGATTTTGCCGCCGTCCGGCGCATGCAGCATACCGCCATTCCGCTGGCTCTGGAGGACTCGGCCATTTCCCGGGTGATCCGGCAGATGGCCCGGTCCGCTTGCGGCCTGCCCCCGCTCCAGGAGAAGGAAAAGAAGCTTGTCTTCAGTTTCAAGAATATCGGCCGGAATATCTCGGCGAAAATTTCAGGCTCCGAGGAGACAACCATCACGCATCTGGACTTGATGTCTGGCCCGGAGAGCGATGATGCGGCTGGTGAGATCCGGTCCAGCGCCACATCGAACAATCCGAAAAATTCTGCTGATGCTTCTGCCACAGCTGCGGCGCTTGCGCCAGAGGCGCAGGCAGACACTGGGGGTAGCACGGATCTTGCGGATGTGACCGTGGAGGCAAAGCAGGCAGCCAGCGCCTCCAAGCCGGAAGAAGCTGAAACGCGCAGTTACAGGGGAGCTACCTATGTAAGGGGAGCGGATGGAGAATGGCACCTGCAGCAATCGCCGGCCAAAGTTGCAGACAAAGCCGCGGAAAGGCAAACGCCGGTGGTCACGTGGCCGTCGCCAAAGCCGATCACCTTCGGCGACGCGCTCGGCGACATGCAACTGAATGCCGTGGCATCGGTTCCGGGAAGCTTCATTTACTCGCCCACCGCGGGTGAGATTCTGGCGGCGGGAACGCAAACGCTCACGGCGGTTTTTACCCCGGCGGATACGGCAAACTTTACGGCGGCGGAGGCCAGTGTGCTGCTTACGGTCACCAAGGCAGCGCCGGTCATTACGTGGCCGAAGTCCTCTTTGATTGCCTATGGCACCGCGCTCGGCAAGGTCCAACTGAATGCCAAGGCATCGGTTCCGGGAAGCTTCGTATACACTCCCGCGGCGGGCGAGGTTTTGCCCGCCGGATTACAAACCCTTTCGGCAGTCTTTACTCCAACGGATAGCATGGATTACGCGGCGGCGAAGGCCAACGTGCCGCTTACGGTCACCAAGGCCGCGCCGGTCATTACGTGGCTGAAGTCCTCTTCGATTGCCTATGGCACCGCGCTCGGCAAGGCTCAACTGAATGCCACGGCATCGGTTCCTGGAAGTTTCACCTATACTCCTGCGGCGGGCGAGGTTCTGCCCGCTGGACTACAAACGCTTTCGGCAGTCTTTACTCCAGCCGATAGCGTGGATTACGCAACGGAGCAGTCTACCGTGCCGCTCCTGGTTACCAGGGCAACGCCCATCATCACATGGCCTGCGCCAGAGTCCATTTTCTCCGATACAGCGCTTGGCGACGCTCAACTGAATGCCAAGGCTTTGATTCCGGGAGATTTTCTCTACACTCCCGCTGCCGGCGCGGTACTGCCAGCGGGAACGCACGCGCTCTCGGTGACCTTTACACCGGCCGATACCGAGGACTACACCGTGGTGCACGCCACGGTTTCGCTAACTGTTACCGAGGCAAGGCCGACTTACGTGGAGCCAGCGCCCGCCAGAACCACCCCGGCGAATACCAGGAAGCTGGATGTTCAGGCAAAGCCCGAGCGCAAGAAAACTCCGGCGAAGGCGGTCCCCAAGCCAGCGGCCAAAGCTGCCCATAAGTCCGTGGAAAAAGCTTCCGCCAACCCTCCGGTCAAGGTTGCTCATGAGCACTTGCCGAAGCTCCCGGCTAATCCGCCCGTTGAGTCCGCGACGGCTTCTCCTGTCGATGCGCCGGCGAAGTCCTTGGTCAGGGTTCAGGGTCCCAGGTCCGTGATTGATGTGGGGCCGGGATTGAATTTGATGGGTTCGGCTGTTTTTGAGGATGGCACCACGATCTATCTGGTCATGCAGCCTGGAGGCGCCGGGCAGCAGAACTCCAGCCGCACGGTCGCGCAGTTCTTTGCCAATGGCGGGCCGAAACCAGAAATTGTTATTAATCGGATTGATCCTCGCACTCAGGGCGTTGCCAAAGGCTCGGCTTCAACGGCTCTGACCAGAATGGCCTATTCCCCCATTTCACGGTTGATTGGAGAAATCGCCCAGCCTGCACCCCCGGAAAAGACGACAGGCTTCAGTCTCAAAGGACTTGGCCGCAAAATTTGGTCAAAGATTTCCGCAACCGGAAGAGAACCGTCCATCACGCATCTGGATCTGGCGGATAAGGGCGATCAGGCCGGTGCTGCTGTGAGTTTCCCAGGGGTGCCCGTCTATACTTCTTCCGCGGAGCCCGGATTTGCGGCGGAAATGCCGATTCCATATGCTGCGGCGGGTGCTGCTGGCCGTGCAGGCTTCGAGTTGGAAGAGGGGAAAGGCGTCAACGCTCCCGCTTCGCAGGACGGACCTGAAACGCGTACCTACAAGGGCGCTACCTATGCCAAGGGTGCGGATGGCCAGTGGCACCTGTGGACAGGGAAGACCAGGGCCCGTCAAGTTACAAAGAAAGCACAGGCCACGGCGCACACCCATGAGTCATCTTCCAAAAAGGTAAAAGCCGCTTCTAAGAAGGCTTTGGCGAAGGCTCCATCCAAGCGGGGGGCCAAGGCGGCCAACCAACAGGTAGTCAAGAGTAACGTCAGGCAGACGGCCAAGACGACGGCCAAGGCTCCGCTGAAGACCGCGGCCAAGCGGGCGGTCAAGGCTAAGGCTGCTGCCGCAAAGCCTTTGACGAAGACGCCCGAGCGTAAGACCGCACCCGCAAACAAGAAGACGGCATCTGCCTCGACCCGCAAAACGGCCAGGGCAGTCAAGTCTTCCCGGCCTGTGGTTCGTAACCCGTCCTTTGAACCAGTGGCGGATAAACCAGTCGCCGGGTCCGAGGGTCCCAAACCGGCTCCCGAGCCTGAGGTCCAGAAGATAGCTTCCGAGATGGTAGACAATCAGACTGTTTCCGAACCGGCAGTAAGCACGCCGGTTTCAGAATTAACAAATGAGAGTTAGGAATTCTCTGAACAAGTTGCAAATTTGAAGGGTACGGGCTTTACAGGCTGCGGAAAAAGTCGATACGGAGGGAGGTGGGGGTTTCAACCCTCGCATAATACCATTAGAATCAACGGTGGCTTTACAGGCTGCGGAAAAACCCAATGTTTCGAAAGGGCACGACTTTAGTCGTGCCGCAAGTCGAGCAGAATCAACTGGCCTTTAGGCCCTGAGGGATGTTTTTCGGGCGCTTAGCTTGAAAACAAGCCATTTTCCGCAGCCTGTTTAGCTCCCGAGGGTATGCTACAGAGTTTCTGGACAGGTTGTAAGACAGCAAAACAGGGCGTAAGACAGGTTTTGGCTGAAACAGGCTTTGTCTTACGCGAACTTTGATTTGTCGGACACGCGTCCGACTCCCTCTCCCCGCTGTAAGACACGCCGCAACCCTTCGCTCGACCTGAGCTCACTGCGTCCCCGCCCGGCATCGCCCGCGAATAGCTAAAGCATTTCTCCTTTAGAGCATTTTCACAGTTAGTGTGATGTCATGGGTGCCCCACCCTCGCCACGTTTTTGTTCTTGTGGCTAGGGTGGGATAGCACGATCCCTGCATTACAGAAACTGTGAAAATGCTCTAGGTATAGAGTTTGGGTGCCCCACCCTCGCCGCGTATTTGTTTTTGCGGCTAGGGTGGGATTCCTCTACACCATCAGGAGAAATGCTCTAGGTCTCTGACAATTTGAAGTTATACAAGTGCTGGGTTCCCCAGGTCCCGATTTTGAGACTTGGGGCGGTGTACATCTATGGGAAACTGTTATAGCGCTTACCCCAGGAAGATCATGGTAATGTGGTTGACGGCGAAGGCCGCACCCCAGGCCAGCGCCAGCATGTAGACGAACTGCACGGCCGGCCACTTCCAACTGTTGGTCTCGCGGTGGACAACGGCGATGGTCGAAGTGCATTGCATGGCGAAGGCAAAGAAGATCATCAGCGCCAGCGCGCCGCCCAACGTCATGTCTTGGTGCAGGGCGGCTTGCAGGCTGAGAGCCTGCGTGTCGGCTTCGGCGCCGTAGAGGGTGCCCATGGTGCTGACCATGACCTCACGGGCCGCAACGCTCGATAGCAATCCGATGCCGATCTTCCAGTTGAAGCCGAGCGGCGCAATAGCCGGCTCGATGAAGCGTCCCAGGTGTCCGATCACGCTGTCAGCCAGCTCTGGCGTCGCATAGGAGCCGGAGGCGGTGCGCGTCGCGGGCAAGTGGTCCATCACCCATAGGGCCATGGTCACGCACAGAATGACGCCCCCGGCCCGGCGCAGAAAGATGTGTGCGCGGTCGAGCAGCCGCAGTGCGAGCGAGCGCACCGAAGGCATGCGGTATTGCGGCAGTTCCAGGATGAACGGCGTCTCGCTGGACTTGAGAATCGAGCTTTTGAGCAACCATGCGGTGGCCATCGCAGCCAAAAAACCCGCCAGGTAAAGGCCAAGCATGACCAAGGTTTGCAAGCCGAGAAAGCCATGCAGGTAAAGCGTGTTGGGGATGAAGGCCGCAATCAGCAGGATATAAACCGGCAGCCGGGCCGAGCAGGTCATGAAGGGAGCCACCAGAATCGTCGCCAGCCGGTCGCGCTTGTTGCCAATGATGCGCGTGGACATGATGGCTGGAACGGCGCAGGCGTAGGCCGAGAGCAGAGGAATAAAGGCCTTGCCGTTCAAGCCGATGGCGCGCATCGCGCGGTCGGCGATCAGCGCCGCCCGGGATAAGTAGCCCGAGTCTTCCAGAATTCCGATAAAAAGAAAAAGCAGCAGAATTTGCGGCAGAAAGACGAGAACCGACGAGATGCCCTTCCATGCGCCGTCGATTAAAAGCGATTGCAGCCAGCCGGCGGGCAGCAAATCCCGCATCAAGCCTCCGATGCGGCCCAGAATGTAACCGAAACCGCTGGAGAGCGGCTGGCCAATGGAGAAAACCACCTCAAAAACGCCAACGACCACCAGCAGAAACAGTAGCGGTCCCCAGATGCGGTGCAGCAGTACGTCATCGATCTTGCGCGTGCCCTCGACCGAAAGCGGAGCGCGGTAGCCGGTGCGCCGGCTGAGTTGAGCCGCCCAGGTGTGGGCGCTGGCGGCATTGCCCAGCACGGGCAGAGAGAGCGGCCGCGCGCCCTTGCGCTCCGTCTGCTGGTTCAGGAAAAGAGGAATCGCTTCCAAGCCCGTGCCGTGAAAGGCGCTGATCATGGCCACGGGAGTTCCCAGCTCACGCGCCAGCTTGAGCGCGTCAATGTGGCCGCCACGCTCCTCCATCAGGTCGCTCATGTTCAGCAGCAGCAGCGTCGGCAACCCCAGCGCAAGCACTGGCGCAGCCAACATCAACTGCCGGGTCAGATGCAGGGAATCAAGCACCAGCAACACCGCATCGGGCTTGGGCGCACCGGGCATCTTGCCGCGCAGCACGTCGATGGAAACGCGCGCGTCCTCGGAGTAAGGATCAAGCGAGTAGATGCCGGGCAAATCGATCAGCGTCAGGTCGTCGCGGCCCACCCCGGCCATCTGGCCCAGCCGCTGCTCGACAGTGACGCCGGGGAAGTTGGCCACTTTCTGGCGTAAACCGGTCAAACGGTTGAAAAGGGTTGACTTGCCGGAGTTTGGCGGTCCGATCAGCACAACGGTATGGAGTGCTCCGGATGGGGTGAGATGCTTTGGCGGTTCATAGGTTGGAGGCGTGCAGCAACTGCTCATCGCGCCTCCTCAATCTGTCCGGAACTGTCCTTGTTCGTGGCGTTTTCCAGCGTTTTCGGCTCGGCGGACCGCATATGGATGGCGGCGGCGGTCTCGCGTCTGAGAGCAATCTCCATGCCGTCCACGCCGTAGACAGTCGGATCACCGGCGGGCGCGCGGCGCACCACCGTTACCAGCGCATCTTGCACAAAGCCCATGTGCATCAGATGGTTCTGGACGGATTCAGGCAGGTCGAGGCTTACCAGAACCCCGCGCTCACCTATATTCAATTCACTCAAAACGCTCAACTTGCTGGCTCCAGTGGATCGCTGAAAGGGTGTACCTCCCGAACTAGGACAATAATGGTCGTAATTAAGTATAGGAGCAAAGCGGCCCGGAGTGCAACTGCTCTGCCGCAAATTATCGCCGCGGCAAAAAAGCGTGATTCAACCTCCTGGACAGAGATGGCCGGCGCCCCCCGCTGCGGTCAGCCTTGTCCTGCTTAATGCAAACATTAACTATGTATACATATCACGGTTAACATAGGTATGTGACCATAAATACCACGCAATGTGATATGAGTCACTCTGGCGCGCTGAAGAACCGGTTCAGAGTCAAAAGCAGAGCGCAGGGCGCTTCGCCGCTGGCCGTACGGTTCCTACCGCAGCGCTTGAACGAAGGCAGGAATGAGTAAAAATCCCTTCGGAGTAAAATCACATCTGAAAATCAGTTCACAAGGGAGCAACCATGCAATATCGCAGCTTTGGAAAGCTTGATTGGAAGGCCTCGGCGCTTGGTTTTGGCTGTATGCGTTTTCCCACCGCGGACGGTGACCGCCTCAGTTCCAAAATCGACGAAGCCGAAGCGGTGCGCATGGTTCGTTATGCCATCGACAACGGGGTCAATTATGTCGATACCGCCTACGTCTACCATGGGGGCCAGAGCGAAATTGTGCTGGGCAAGGCGCTCAAGGACGGCTACCGGGAGCGGGTCAAGCTGGCCACCAAGCTGCCGGTCTGGCTGGTCGAGAGTCCGGCGGACTTTGATCGGTTGCTCAATGAGCAACTGACAAAGCTGCAAACCGACCACATTGACTTTTATCTGCTGCACGCGCTGAGCCATAGCCGGTGGCAGGATATTATCCTGAAGCACAAGCTGCTGGAGCGGGCCGAGGCCGCGCTTGCCGATGGCCGCATACGGCATCTCGGCTTCTCGTTTCACGACGATTACCCGGCCTTCGAAGAGATTGTCAACGGCAGCGACCTGTGGAGCTTTTGCCAAATTCAATATAACTACATGGATACGGAGAATCAGGCGGGAGTGCGCGGCCTGAAGCTGGCGGCCGCGAAGGGCCTGGCCGTGGTGGTCATGGAGCCGCTACTGGGCGGGCGGCTGGCCGAGCCGCCGAAGGACATTCTGGCAGAGATGGAGCGCTTCCCGGTGCGGCGTTCGCCGGCCGAGTGGGCGCTCCAGTGGCTCTGGGATCAGCCGGAGGTTTCGCTGATTCTGAGCGGCATGAGTACCATGGCGCAGGTTGACGAGAATCTGCAATCCGCCGATCGCGCGCGCGTCCACAGCTTTACCGCCGAGGAGCAGGCGCTGATTGCCGCCGTCCGCGAGACGTATCGCGCGCGCACCGCCATTCCGTGTACCCGCTGCGGCTATTGCATGCCGTGCCCGAACGGCGTCAACATTCCCGGCAACTTCGAGAATTTCAACTATGCGTATTTGTACGACAACGTCGCCGATGCGCGCTTCAAGTACCAGGTCTTTCTGACCGAGGCTGAGCGCTCCAGCGCCTGCATCGCCTGTGGCGTCTGCGAGGAAAAGTGTCCGCAGAAGATCGAGATCAGCCAGTGGATGCCCAAGGTCACAGCACTGCTGGCCTGAGCGCGGGGGTTAGTGAACAGTGGACAGTGGACAGTGACCAGGAATAATGCCAGTGTGCCGGGTTCCCCATCCTTGCGACTGTCATTCTGAGCGAAGCGCAGCGAAGTCGAAGAATCTGCGTTTTGTTCTATTTTCCGCAAGGGTGGGGAAGCACGCATAATTCCATTGAGACAGCACGAAGCGTCTGGGCACGACTTCAGTCGTGCCGTAAGTTACTTAAAATCAATGAGACCTTTAGGCCCTGCGGGATGTTTTTCGAGCGTTTAGCTTGAAAACAGGCCTTTTTCCGCAGCCTATTAGCCTTGGGCCTTGTGTTCGCAGCCGAGACACGGCTCGCGCCTGAAGGCGCTCTCATTCCATGCCTCATATTCAGAGATCTTCAGCCCCCTGCTCGCTCCGCTATGGGCAACGCAGTTCAAGTTCTGTCGAGATAATCCGTGCAAAAGTAACATGAATAATGCTTTATCTCGAGGATTGGAAGAGGCCGCAAGCACCACCAGAATGTGAAGTAAAGTTCATAATGCGGGATTTCACTTCCGCTATGTGCCTTGCGTCACAGCAACTCCACCCCCCATATATGAGACTCGAACAAGCGGCAGATTTTCCGCCAGCCGCACTATGAGGCAAAACGAATGAGTGAACAAAATATGGTTATTTTGGATGGAAATGAGGCAGCAGCTTCGGTTGCCTATCGTCTCTCCGAAGTTGTTTCCATCTATCCAATTACCCCCTCGTCCCCGATGGCTGAGTGGGCCGATCAGTGGCGCTCTGAGGGGAAGAAGAATATTTGGGGCGCATTGCCCATCGTGGAAGAGCTTCAGAGTGAAGGCGGAGCGTCTGGCGCTTTGCATGGCGCTTTGCAGGCCGGGGCCTTTGGCACCACGTTTACGGCCTCGCAAGGCCTGTTGCTGATGATTCCGAATATGTTCAAGATTGCCGGTGAGTTGACCCCGGCGACCATGCACGTGACGGCCCGCACGCTGGCCACGCACGCGCTGGCGATTTTCGGCGATCACTCCGACGTAATGAGCTGCCGCTCAACGGGTTGGGCGATGTTGGCCTCGAACTCGGTGCAGGAAGTTACCGACATGGCCTTGGTGGCGCAGATTGCCACGCTTGAATCGCGCGTTCCGTTCATGCACTTCTTTGACGGCTTCCGCACCTCGCACGAAGTGGGCAAGATTTATCCCATCAGCGACGAAACCATCCGCGCCTTGGTGGACGACAAGTACATTATTGAAAACCGCCAGCGCGCCCTCAGCCCGGATCGCCCAAGCATTCGCGGCACGGCGCAGAATCCGGATGTTTTCTTCCAGGCCCGCGAGGCTTGCAGTCCCTTCCACGCCGCAGTCCCGGGCATCGTGCAGTCGGTGATGAACCGCCTTGCCGCCCAGACCGGCCGCGCCTATCACCTGTTCGACTACTATGGCGCGCCCGATGCGGAGCGCGTAATTGTGCTGATGGGTTCGGGCGCCGAAGTGGCCGAGGAGGCCGTCAACGCACTGAATAAGCAGGGCGCGAAGCTGGGCGTACTCAAGGTTCGCCTTTACCGGCCCTTTGACACCAGCGCTTTTCTGGCCGCGCTGCCTTCGACCGTGAAGTCGATTGCCGTTCTCGATCGCTGCAAGGAGCCGGGCGCTACCGGTGAGCCGCTCTATATGGATGTGATGACGGTGCTCGGCGAGAATTCCGCCAAGCTGCCCTTTGCCAAGCCCGTGGTGATTGGCGGACGCTATGGCCTCTCTTCCAAGGAATTTACGCCGGCCATGGTCAAGGGAATCTACGACGAGTTGGCCAAGCCAGCCCCCAAGAACCACTTCACCATCGGTATCAACGACGATGTCAGCCACACCAGCCTGACCTACGATCCCAGCTTCTCCACCGAAGACCCCAAGACCGTGCGGGCGCTCTTCTATGGATTGGGTTCGGACGGCACCGTGGGCGCCAACAAGAATTCCATCAAGATCATCGGCAGCAACACGCCGAACTACGCTCAGGGCTACTTCGTGTATGACTCGAAGAAGTCCGGGTCCATGACCACCTCGCATTTGCGCTTCGGCCCCGATCCCATTCATTCGAGCTATCTGATCACGAAGGCCAGTTTTGTGGCCTGTCATAACTTCAGCTTCCTCGAAAAGATGGATGCGGTGGCGGCGGCGCAGCAGGGCGCGGTCTTCCTGCTCAACTCGACTTACCCGGCCGACGAGGTCTGGGACCATCTGCCGAAGACCACGCAGGAAGAGATTCTGCGCAAGAAGATTCAGTTCTATGTGATCGATGCCTACAAGGTGGCGCAGGATGCCGGCATGGGACGGCGCATCAACACCGTGATGCAGACCTGCTTCTTTGCCATCAGCGGCGTGTTGCCGCGTGACGAGGCCATCGAGCAGATCAAGAAGTCGATCAAGAAGACTTACGGCAAGCGCGGCGAGGCTGTGGTGGCCAAGAACTTTGCCGCCGTGGACGCGGCGCTGGCTCACTTGCATAAGGTGACGCTGCCAGCCGCGGCTACGTCGAATTTCGACATCATCCCCGCCTTCTCCGACAAGGCGCCCAAGTTCGTTCACGATGTTCTGGGCGAAATTGCCGCTGGTAAGGGCGACGAGCTTCCGGTTAGCGCATTTCCTCCGGGCGGCGCCTTCCCCACAGGCACAACGCAGTGGGAAAAGCGCAACATTGCGCTCTCCATCCCGGTCTGGGACAAGGACCTTTGCATTCAGTGCGGCAAGTGCTCGATGGTTTGCCCGCACGCCGTGATCCGCTCGAAGATATACAGCGCGGAGCTGGGGGCAAATGCTCCCGCGACCTTCAAGTGGGCCAAGCCCAAGTGGAAGGGCATGGAAGAGGATCACTTTACGCTGCAAATCGCGCCCGAGGATTGCACCGGCTGCGGACTGTGCGTCCAGACTTGCCCGGTCAAGAGCAAGAGCGACGCCAGCCGCAAGGCGATCAATATGTCGCTGCAGGAGCCGTTGCGCGTCTCCGAGCGCGCCAACTGGGAGTTTTTCCTCGGCTTGCCCGAGGTGGACCGCTCCAAGCTTTCGCATACGCAGGTGAAGGATCTGCAACTGTTGCAGCCGCTGTTCGAGTTTTCCGGAGCATGCGCGGGCTGCGGAGAGACAGCATACGTCAAGTTGCTCACCCAGCTTTTCGGCGACCGGCTGGTGATTGCCAACGCCACGGGCTGCTCGTCCATCTACGGCGGCAACCTGCCGACCACGCCTTATGCCTTCAATAAGGAAGGCCGCGGACCGGCATGGGCCAACTCGCTCTTTGAGGACAATGCCGAGTTCGGCTTCGGCATGCGCACGGCCATCGATCAGCAAAAGGGCTTCGCTGAAACGCTGCTGAAGCGCCTCGCTCCCGCGGTTGGGGACGAGTTGGTGAAGGAGATTTTGGAAGCGCCTCAATCGACCGAGCCGGAGATTAACCTGCAACGTGAACGCGTGCTGGCGCTGCGCAAGAAGCTGGCCGGCAATGACTCCTCCGACGCCCGCAACCTGCTGGCAATCGCCGACGACGTGGTCCGCAAGAGCGTTTGGATTCTGGGCGGCGACGGCTGGGCTTATGATATCGGCTACGGCGGATTGGATCATGTGCTGGCTTCCGGCAAGAATGTGAACGTGCTGGTGCTGAACACAGAGGTTTACTCGAACACCGGCGGCCAGATGTCCAAGGCCACGCCGCGCGGCGCGGTGGCTAAGTTTGCCGCCAGTGGCAAGATGAACCGCAAGAAGGATTTGGCCATGGAAGCCGTAAGCTACGGCTCGGTCTATGTGGCCCAGGTGGCGCTGGGCGCCAACGACAGCCATGTGGCCAAGGCCTTCGAGGAGGCAGAGGCTTACCAGGGACCGTCGCTCATCATTGCCTACGCCAGCTGCATTTCCCATGGCTATGACCTGACGCATGGCTTGGAGCAGCAGAAGCTGGCGGTTCAGTCGGGCTACTGGCCTTTGATGCGCTATAATCCTGACCTGAGTGAGCAGGGAAAGAATGCCTTCCAGCTTGATTCGAAGGCGCCTTCGATCCCGCTCAAGGATTTCAGCTACAACGAGGCCCGCTTTACAATGCTGGTGCGCAGTAATCCAGATGAAGCCGCCAAGTTGCTGGTGGAAGCAGAGGACGATGTGCAGCGCCAATGGCAGGTCTACTCTGATCGTGCTGCCATGCCTGGCATGGACGAGAAGGCAAAGTAGTAACTGGCGGACATTGCCGACGGAGAAGCGAGGAACGGAATGATTGATTTTGCAACGCAGTATCTAGGCTTGAAGCTGAATGGGCCTATCGTAGTTTCGTCCACGCCGCTCTCGGAATCGATCGACAATGTCCGCCGCATGGAGGATTCCGGCGCTTCGGCGATTGTGCTTACTTCGCTCTTCGAGGAGCAGTTGGATCTCGAATCGGAGACGCTGGATGATGACCTGTCGAGGGGGACGGAATCCTTCGCTGAATCACTGAACTATCTGCCCGACTTGAGCGATTACCGCATGACGCAGGATGTTTACCTCGAGCACCTGCGTCGTTGCAAGGCCGCGGTTAAGATTCCCATTCTGGCCAGTTTGAATGGGGCCACGGTCGGTGGCTGGATACGCTTTGCCAAGGAGATGGAAGAGGCTGGCGCCGACGCCATTGAGCTGAACACCTACGCTTTGGCTACGAACAAGAACCAGACCTCAGAGGCGCTTGAGCAGCAACTGATCGAGCTGGTCAAGGCGGTTACGGCTTCGGTCAAGGTGCCGGTGTCGGTAAAGCTTTCGCGGTCATTTACCAGCGTGCCGCATCTGGTCTCGCAGTTAGAGGAGGCCGGAGCGCGCGGCGTGGTGCTGTTCAACCGTTTCTATCAGCCGGACTTCGACATCGAGACGCTGGAGGTGCGGCCCACGCTGCACTTCTCCACGTCCTCGGAGCTGCTGCCGCGGCTGCACTGGGCGGCTATTCTCTACGGCAACATCAAGCTGGATCTGGCCATCTCCGGCGGAGTTCACTCGGCTGAGGATGTGCTGAAGGGCATCATGGCGGGAGCCGGTGTAACAATGATGTCCTCGGCCTTGCACATTCACGGCATTGAGCACATCGGCCGCGTGCTGGCGGATGTGCGCTACTGGCTGGAAAAGCGCGAGTATACATCGCTCTGGGAGACGCGCGGCTGCCTGAGTCGCCGCTCTGTTCCAGACACTTCGCCTTTCGACCGCAGCAACTACATCAAGACGCTCAGCTCCTACAGCCTGCGTCAAACCGTGGGCGCATTCTAGAGCATTTCTCCTGATGGTGTAGAGAAATCCCACCCTAGCCGCAAAAACAAATACGCGGCGAGGGTGGGGCACCCAAACTCTATACCTAAAGCATTTTCACAGTTTCTGTAATGCAGGGATCGTGCTATCCCACCCTAGCCACAAGAACAAAAACGTGGCGAGGGTGGGGCACCCATGACATCACACTAACTGTGAAAATGCTCTAAAGGAGAAATGCTTTAGGGCGGTACTCCTGTTTCTCTAGAGGGAAGCCACGGCTTCCAAGTGGATGTTTCATAATGAAATCGGCGGCGGCAGCACATCAGTGTTGTCGCCGCCGGTGTTTTAGAGCGAAACCAGAGTTGCTATGCCATGGTAAGTCCGTGGCAGGTCGCCGCTCCCTGATGGTCGCGTCGACTTGAAAGTCGTGGTTTCGGGGTACACCTACTCTGGTTTCGCTCTAGAGCATTTCTCCTTCAGGTAGAGTTCGGGTGCCCCAGGAGCCGCTTGCAAAATTACCTGGAAACCGTCATTACGGGTTCCGCTGCCCCTTCGGCGCCATGGCTTGCTCCGAGGCCCCGAGGGCGTAGCGGCGTTCCATACGACCTCCCCCCCCACCCGTATTTTTGGCATAAAATACTTGTTTTCATTACCTTACAGGCAGTATTCCGCTGTAAAATCGTCAAAACAAAGGAGTTGCCTGCAAAATCTTCCAGGATAAGGAGTTAGCAACGCCCTTGCAGCACAAGCAGGACGATTGGGAAAAATGCACCTGAGTATTTCACCTGATGGTATCGAGGAGTCCCACCCTAGAGAGCAAATTCAGAAATACTGTGCAGTCAGAAATAGTGCGCGGATGCCGTTTTCTTGAGGAAAACGGCGATTGCCGCATCAACTTCCCCTACACTAATTCTGAATTTGCCCTAGCCGCAAAAACAAATACGCGGCGAGGGTGGGGCACCCAAACTCTATACCTAAAGGAGAAATGCTTTAAGTATTATTGTGCGACGACGCGGCAAAATGATCTGCAAACAACTGAGACTGTTGCAAACCCTATTGATCCGGCAATAAAACAGTGACATCGTTTCCCACCCATTTCCGCAAAAAGCGCGGAAATGGATGGGGCACCCTGACAGTATTTAGAGCATTTTAGGAATACATAACAAGTGGCCGATTCAAAGCCCGCATTCCCTCGCGGGCTAAACAGGCTGCGGAAAAAGGCAGGTTTTCAGGTGAAATAGGCAGAATACGTTCTTCCGGGGCTAAAGCCCTCATTGATTCTATTGGCTTTATGCGTGGGTTGAAACCCCCGCCTCCCTCCAGATCGAGTTTTTCCGCAGCCTGTAAAGCCCGAACTGATTTTGCAGGTTTTATGTACGGGCTAAACAGGTTGCGGAAAAAGGCTTGTTTTCAGGCTAAGCGCCCGAAAAACATCCCTCAGGGCCTAAAGGCCTGTTGATTTTGCTCGACTTGCGGCACGACTAAAGTCGTGCCCTTTCAAAACATCGGTTTTTCCGCAGCCTGTAAAGCCCGTACCCTTCAAAACATCGACTTATTCAGAGATTCCTTAAATCTGATCTGCTTTTTGGAGTAGACGCAGAACCGTCTCTTCGACCAAATGGCATGCCTCGGGAAGCGAGACCGTCACCGGCGCGCTGAATTCTTCGCCCAATGCCACCGAACCTGCGCCAACGGTCAATAGATGCGCGTGCGAGGGCAGGGAATTGTAAAGTTCGTGGCACAGCGCGAGCAATTCCGCCGCGCCCAGATGATGCGTTGCCTGCGCTTGATCGCCGGTGGCTGGACGGACGGAGATCAACTTCACCGACCCGGGAGCAGAATCCACGGAACAATCGATGAAAAGAACGGATTGAGCTTGCGCTATATCCTCGGTTAGTTCTGGAGTCCATTGCTGGCGGGAGATGACGCGCGCGCCGTCTTGCCTACGGAAGCGCTCTTCGGCCCATGCCGCCAGCCACGGGCCGACACCGTCATCTCCGCGCAGTGCATTGCCGCAGGCGAGGATGAGGCATCGAACTTTGGTCTGGAGCATGGAAAGTCCTACAAAAGCAACCGCGGCCCCTTCGACTCGCTGCGCTCGCTCAGGATGACAAGCATAGAGTGTGGTGAATCAAAAATACGCCATGCACTCTCTGACCGGATGGTTGCGTATCATTAAATTCAGGTATCCCAGGTCCCAAAATCGGGACCTGGGGCACCCAATGTTGCTCTCCCTAGAGCATTTTCACAGTTTCTGTAATGCAGGGATCGTGCTATCCCACCCTAGCCACAAGAAAAAAAACGTGGCGAGGGTGGGGCACCCATGACATCACACTAACTGTGAAAATGCTCTAGCGGACAAGCCGGTCGACGATTTGGCCGTTGGTGTTGACGAGCGTAACGGCCAAGGGCATCTGGCCCAAGGCGTGCGTGGAGCAACTGAGGCAGGGGTCGAAGGTGCGGACCACGGCCTCGATGCGGTTCAGAACCCCTGCGGTGAACTTGCCGTCCTTCACATAGTGTTTGGCGGCCTGCAAGACGCCCTGGTTCATGGCGTTGTTGTTCTGGCCGGTGGCGATGACCAGGTTGGCCCAGACAATCTTGCCCCCCTCATCCACCTTGTAGTTGTGCATCAGAGTGCCGCGCGGCGCTTCGGCTATGCCCGCGCCTTCCAGCCGGTTGACGCCGGCCGTGGCGCGCACATGCTTGTCGAGAATGAGCGGATCGGCAAGAATTTCCTCGATCTTTTCCAGGCCGTAGAGCATTTCGATGAGCCGTGCGTGATGGTAGTGGAACGAACTCTCGACTGGCCCCGCCGCCAGTTGTTTGAACTCGGCCAATTCCTTGTCGGCCAGCGGCGTGCCCATCGATTTAACGATATTGAGCCGCGCCAGCGGGCCCACGCGATAGCTTCCTTCGGGGTAGCCGAGTGGCTTGTAGTAGGCGAATTTGGTGTAGCTGTAAGGCTCCACGGCTTCGCCGATCACTTCTGTGTACCGGCTGGCGGTGATGCCGTCCTCAAGGATGTTGCCCTGGGGGTCAATCAACCGCAACGCGCCGTCGGTGAATTCGATCTGTTCATCTTCGCCGATCATGCCGAGGTAATTCGACGGGAAATTGGCGAAAACATCAATCTCCGGCTTGAAACTGGCGGCAATCTGCTTGTAGGCTGCCAATGCCATGGCGAGGTTGGCGTGGGCCTCGGGCAGCATGGTCAGAATCTCATCGCGTTTGGCTGGTTCGAGCGGCTCGGTGACGCCGCCGGGCACCACCCAGCCGGGGTGGATGCGCTTGCCGGCCAGCAGTTCGATGATGTGCTGGCCGAAGCGGCGCAGCGCGACTCCAGCGCGGCCCAGTTCGGGCTTGGCCGCCACGACGCCAAAGATGTTGCGCGTTTTGGAATCGGACTCCATGCCGAGCAAAAGATCGGGCGAGGAGAGATAGAAGAAGCTCAGCGCGTGGGACTGGACCATCTGGGCCAGATTCAAAATACTCCGCAACTGCTCGGCGGTATGCGGAATGCTGACCGACATGATGGCTTCACAGGCCTTGGCCGAAGCCAGCAGATGCGAGACCGGACAGATGCCGCAGATGCGGGCCATCAGGCTGGGCATCTCGTAAAAAGGCCGGCCCTCGGAGAATTTTTCAAAGCCGCGCACCTGCGTGACGTGAAAATGTGCGTCCGCAACCTCTCCCTGGTCGTTCAGTTGGATGGTGATTTTCCCGTGCCCTTCCAGGCGAGTTACCGGATCGATCATGATTGTCTGGCTCATGGCTCAGGCTCCAAATCGGGTGAGCGCCGGAATATCCAGCGGTTCGCCGGCTACCAGCGCGGTCAGCGCCGTGTGAAAAGTATCGGCCGAGGGCGGACACCCCGGCAGAAAGACGTCCACTTTCACATATTCGTGGATGGGGTGAACGGCCCGCAGCAGCTTGGGCACCACAACGCTGGGAATCTGTTGCTGCACCGTGGCGTTCTCAATGTAAGCCCGGTTCAGGATCGCCTCCGGGCCAATGGGATTGCGCATCGAGGGGACATTGCCGGTTACGGCGCAGTCGCCCATCGCAATCAGCATCTTGGAGTGGGCGCGGATCTTTTTGATCTTTTTCTCGTCGTCGACCGAGGCTATGGCTCCCTCGACCAAGGCGATGTCCACCTCATCGGGAAACTCCTTGGTATCGACCAGCGGGCTGTAGACCACATCGATCAACTCGGCCAGCTCGAGGAGCCGTTCATCCATATCGAGAAACGACATGTGACAGCCGGAACATCCGTCCAGCCACACGGTTGCCACTTTCAGTTTGCTCATTGCGCTTCCCTCATCAGGTTCAGGTAGGGCAGAAAATCGGCGCTCTTGGGATGACTGGAGCCGATCTTGCTTTTGTCAAAAAGGGCTCCGGTGGGGCAGCACTGCACACATTTGCCGCAGCCGGTGCAGTTGGAGCTTCCCCAATCCTGATGCAGATCCGCGATGATGAAGGAGTCGATGCCGCGGCCCATCACATCCCAGATATGCGCGCCTTCAATCTCGCCGCAGGCCCTTACGCAGCGCATGCAGAGAATGCAGCGGTTATGGTCCAGAGTGAATCGCTCATGCGAGGCATCCACGGTCAGCGCGGGATTGCGATAGGGAAGGCTGATATGGGTCAGGCCTTGCGCCTGCGCCAGCGCCTGCAACTCGCAGTGACCGTTGGAGACGCACACCGCGCAGATGTGATTGCGCTCGGCGAAGAGCAGCTCGAGGATGACATGGCGATGTTTTCTGAGCCGCTCCGTATTGGTGCTGACCTCCATGCCTTCCTGAACGGTGGCCACGCAGGCGGGCAACAGCTTCTTGCTGCCCTTGATCTCCACCAGGCACATGCGGCAGGCGCCGATGTCGCTGAGGCCATCCAGATGGCAGAGGGTGGGAATGTTGATGTCATTCTCCCGCGCCACTTCAAGGATCGTCTGGCCCGAGCGAGCGCTGACCTCCTGATCGTCGATGATAAGAGTTTTGACGTCCACGTCGGCGCTCATGCCAACACCTCCACGCGAGCATTCATGTCGCATACGCCAGCCGGACAGCGCTTATGCACAATATGCTCGATATACTCGTTTCTGAAGTACTTGAGCGTGCTCAGCACGGGATTGGGGGCCGTTTGCCCCAGTCCGCAGAGGGCGGTTTCCTTGATCGTTTCGCAGAGGCTTACCAGTTGGTCCAGATCTTCCATGGTTGCCTGACCGTTGCAGATGCGGCTGAGCAGCGTGTGCATCTGCGCTGTGCCCGCGCGGCAGGGAATGCACTTGCCGCAGGATTCTGTCATGCAGAACTCGACAAAGAAACGCGCCACATTCACCATGCAGGAGGTATCGTCCATGACGATCATGCCGCCTGAGCCCATGATCGACCCAACCTTGACGAGAGCATCGTAGCTGACTCCGATGTCCAGCATTTCGGCGGGAATGCAGCCGCCGGAAGGACCGCCCGTCTGCACCGCCTTGAAGGTGTGGCCACCAGGCACGCCGCCGCCGATCACCTCAATGATCTCGCGCAGCTTGATGCCCATCGGTACTTCCACCAGGCCGGTATTGGATATTTTGCCGGTCAGCGCAAAGACCTTGGTGCCCTTGCTTCTTTCCGAACCCATGCTGGCAAACCACTGGCTGCCATGGCGGAGAATGGGCGCGATGTTGGCGTAGGTTTCCACGTTATTGAGCAGCGTCGGCTTGCCCCACAGGCCGCTAACCGCCGGGTAGGGAGGCCGCGTTCTGGGCGTGCCGCGCCGGCCCTCGACCGAAGCCAGCAAAGCGGTTTCCTCGCCGCAGACAAAGGCGCCAGCGCCGAGGCGAATCTCAATGTCGAAGCTGAAGGGCGTGTTGCCGATGTTGTTGCCCAGCAAGCCGCGGCGGCGGGCGTCGCGCAGCGCCGTCGTCAGCCGGCTAACCGCCACCGGATACTCCGCCCGCACATAGATGTAACCTTTGCTGGCTCCAATCGCATAGGCGGCGATGGCCATGCCCTCGATGATGCGATGCGGGTCGCCTTCCATTACGCTGCGATCCATGAATGCGCCCGGATCGCCTTCGTCGCCGTTGCAGACCACATACTTCAGGTTGCCCGCGGCCTTGGCCACCGTTCCCCACTTCAATCCCGTGGGGTAGCCGCCGCCGCCTCGTCCCCTGAGACCGCTTTCGGTAATGCGGTGAATCACGCCGCTGGGCGTCATCTCAGTCAGCGCGGTCAACAGCGCCTTGTAGCCATCGCGGGAAATATAATCGTCAATCTTTTCCGGATCGATGTGGCCGGCATTCTCCAGCACCACCCGGACCTGCTTCTCGAAGTGTTCGTTCAGATCGCACTGCAAGGCGGGCACCGGCTCACAGCCCAGGCTGTTGACAATCGCTTCCGCGTGACGGGCATTCACGCGCTGATACAGGGTTTCATCCGGGTCCACACGGACCAGCGGCCCGGAGGAGCACGGCCCCATGCACCCAGTGCGCCGGATGAGCACCTTTTTGCCGGATCTAGCGGCTACCTTCTCCAGAGCTTCCCGCAGTTGGTCCGCGCCCTGGCTCATGCAGGCCAGATCCATGCAGACGTTCACTTCATAATCGTATTTTGCGTTCTCCTGAGAGACGCTCGCCGCAATCTGCTCCAGCTCTTCGATCGTCATTCCACGGCCCACCTTTCCAGTTGCTCGAGCATCTGCGCTTCGGAGGCCTCGCCCAGCACTTCGCCGTCGCGCAGCATGACTGGCGCGCGGCTGCATGCGCCCACGCAGCGCGCGGTCATCAGGCTGATCTTGCCGTCCGGGGTGGTTTGTCCGCGGGGAATCCCCAGCTGCGTTTCGGCTGCCTCCACCAGCTTCTCGGAGCCCTTGATATAGCAGGCCGTGCCGATGCAGACCGTTACCGTGTGCTTGCCGGGCGGCTTCAGGCTGAAGTAGTGGTAGAAGGTCACCACTCCATAGGCCTGGCTCAACGGCACGCGCAGGGAATTGGCCACGAAACGAATTGAGTCGTCGTCCAGGTAGCCGAAGACAGACTGTACGGTGTGGAGTGTTTCAATCAGCGCGTGACGGGCAAACCCATTCTTGCGCATGGTGCCATTCACGATCTTCCAGCGTTTATCGTCGCTTGGCAGCGGCGGGGGTGTGAAAGCAGGCACAACTTCCTCCGTTCTCGGAGCACGGCGATACTCCTGTTGGCCGCGCTGAGTCCCACGTATGGGTACGTCTTATATGTTGAGATATTAAAATATCCGTGACCGCGATCACGGATATTTGCCATCGATGAGCTTTTTGAAGGGAAAGTGAAGAAATTTGCGCAACAATCCTGCAACGGCAGTTTGTGCCCAATGGAAGAAAATCATGCGGTCAAGGAGCTAGAGCATTTCTCCTGATGGTGTAGAGGGATCCCACCCTAGCCGCAAAAACAAATACGCGGCGAGGGTGGGGCACCCAAACTCTATACCTAAAGGAGAAATGCTTCAGGCCTCCGACCGCTTGATTTTGTACCTGTGCTGGGTGCCCTACATCTCGATTTTGAGATGTGGGAAACCACGAATTCAATGAAACATCTTCATCCGGTCGGAGAGCTAGTTTGTTGGCCGAAGCTGAATCTGATAGTCCCAATAGTTGACAAGGACCACGATCTTGCCGAAGAAAAAGCTATTGGACTCGGTTCTGGCATGGGTGGCCATCGCAAAGCCGCTCATGTTGGCGTACTGGCGCATCATCTGCGTTGATCCTAGCCACACGGAGGGACTCTTGGAGGACTTTCCTGCAATCTGCACGATTGAATGGTCCTTTGCGTCCACCCACAGGGTTCCCACAATGAGATTGGCCTTGCTCTGCCTGGGAGTGATGCTCAAAGCAAGGCATTCCCGTCCATTCAGCCGCTCCGGTCCACCGGGTTTGAGCTTCATCTTGTAATTTGCGGAGGTAAGCCACGTTGCCTCTCGTCTGGCGGGTTCGTTGAGGCGCTTTTCACTGTTCAACAGAGATTCAAATGCCCTCTTCCTGACGATTTCCGGGCCGGATTCGGAGAGGATGGTGAAGCTTTTGCCACTGTCTTTCCGGTAGAGGGTCTTTACGGTCATCTCGGCGATCGGACGGGTTGCGTCCTTGCCCCGGTAAACGGCATAGTGCTCGATGTTGGTGAATTGCTCGATGCCCTCAAACCTGGCTCTGACCGCCGCGTCAACGCCACGGATCACCGTGGAAGCATCCGGCTGCTGGGCAGCAGCAATGGCGGCTCCAGACATGGCGAGAACAAACAACGCCACGGCTGTACGTGCGATTTCAGGTCGTTTATACGAAATCTGTCTGAAATTCTCCACGTTGCCTCCTCCTTCAGATTAAGCTCCTTCTGTCCGCAATCTGCCCTATATGAGACACGGGGTGGGTGGTGGCATTTTCTGAAGATGAATATCAAGCTAAGGAACCTCTGAATAAGTTGATGCTTTGAAGGGTACGGGCTTTACAGGCTGCGGAAAAAGTCGATACGGAGGGAGGCGGGGGTTTTAGCCCCCGCATACAGCCAACAGAATAAACGCGGGCTTTAGCCCCGGAAGAACTTTTGCCGCCAATTTTGCCAAGAACAGGCCTTTTTCCGCAGCCCGTTCAGCCCCCGGCCTCGTGCTGGCAGCCGAAACAGTGCCCGTGCCTGAAGGCGGTCTCATTTTGTACCCCAAATTCAGTGGCCTGAAGGCCACTGCTCCCTCCGTCTGCGAGCTTCTTTCAGTGCGGCGAAAAGCGGTTTTCACTTCCACGCGGCTCTTCTGTTAGTGTGGAGTTTTTGAGGGCTTCCTTCCAAGGCAACAGGAGAACAGCTATAGGCTGTTTTCCGGTGTGAGGCTTCTTCTTGACTGACAAATTCCAACCGAAACCAGCGCTGCTCCGGAGGCAGGTGCAGGTGCGCGGAGTGGTGCAAGGCGTAGGCTTCCGGCCGTTTATCTACCGGTTGGCCTCGGAGGAGGGCCTGGCGGGCTTTGTCGGCAACGGAACCGGCGGGGTGACAATCGAAATCGAGGGGCCTGAGCAGCGCCTGGACGCATTTCTCGCCCGTCTGCGCCGGGAGCCCCCGCCCCTGGCGCGCATCGATGCGCTTACCGCGCAGGACCTGCTACCAACCGGCGAGGCGGGCTTCCGGATTCTGGCCAGCGAGCGGCTGGGCCGCGTTAGCACTGGGATTCCGGCGGATGCGGCCACCTGCCCGGATTGCCTGCGGGAGCTGTTGGACCCCAGGGACCGCCGCTACCGCTATCCATTTATTAACTGTACCAACTGCGGGCCGCGCTTCACCATTACGCGCCAGATTCCCTATGACCGTCCGCAGACTTCGATGGCGAAGTTTCCCATGTGCCCGGATTGCCAGCGGGAGTACGACGACCCCGCCAACCGGCGCTTCCATGCGCAGCCGAATGCCTGCTGGGTGTGCGGCCCGCGGCTTTGGCTGGTGGGTGCTGATGGCGTGGAGATTGCGTCGGACGATGCTGTTGTTGCGTGTGACGCCGTGGCCGCGTGTATTGACCGGCTGGTTGCGGGCGAAATTATGGCCATCAAGGGCATTGGCGGTTTCCACCTGAGCGTGGACGCCACCAACGAGGTGGCGGTCGAGCGTCTGCGCCAGCGCAAACACCGCTATGGAAAGCCTCTGGCGGTAATGGTGCGCGATCTCGATGCGGCGCGGAGGGTTTGCGCGCTGACGGCCGGCGAGGAGGCGCTGCTGGCCACCTCGGCGCGGCCAATTGTGCTGGCGCGCCGGCGTGAGGGCTGCGGCATCGCGGATAATGTTGCGCCGGGAATTCCCTGGCTGGGGGTCTTTTTGCCCTATGCGCCGCTGCAACACTTGCTCTTTGCCGACCCACGCATACAGGCTCTGGTGATGACCTCCGCCAATCTGAGCGAGGAGCCGATTGCCATTGACAATGACGAGGCCCTGGCGCGGCTGGGTGGGATTGCCGACGCGTTTCTCATGCACAACCGCGACATATTGCAGCGCTGCGACGACTCGGTGGCCGCTGTGGTCGATGGTGTGCCGCAACTGGTCCGACGCGCGCGCGGCTTTGTGCCGCTGGGGCTTGAGCTGCCCTTTGATGCGCCGCCCATGCTGGCCGTGGGCGGGCATTTGAAAGACGTTTTCACCCTGGCGCGCGGGCGCTTTGCCTACCAGAGCCAGCATCTGGGCGATTTGGAAAATCTGACGGGGCTGGAGTTCTTCGAGGAGTCGCTGGGGCACCTGATGCGCACCTTCGAGATTGAGCCGCAAACGGTGGCGCACGACCTGCATCCGGGTTACCTTTCAACCGAGTGGGCCAAAAAGTGGGCGCAAGAGCGCGGCCTGCCGCTGATCGCCGTGCAGCATCATCATGCGCACATCGCCGGGTGCATGGCCGAGCACAATCTGACGGGCGAGGTGATCGGCCTGGCGCTCGACGGCACCGGCTACGGAACGGACGGCCACATCTGGGGCGGAGAAGTGCTGCTGGCGCGCCCGCAGAGCTTTGAGCGCTTCGCGTATCTCGAATATGTGCCCATGCCGGGCGGCGAGGCGGCCATCCGGGAACCGTGGCGCATGGCTTTGGCGCATTTGCGCGCCGCGGGATTCGATGCCGGTGCGGGCGATACGCTGGCTCTCGCGGGCGCGACGGAAAAAGAAGCCCGGGTGCTTGAGCGGATGATGGAGCGTGGCGTGAATGCACCGCTCACTTCCAGCCTTGGGCGTTTGTTTGATGCGGTGGCTGTGGTTGTCCTGCGGCGGCGCACGGTGGATTACGAAGCGCAGGCGGCCATTGAACTGGAGGGCGTTGCCGTGGATGAGCCGGACGATCAGCCCGGCTATGCGATGGATATTGTTGGTGGCGATTGGATTCGGCGCGAGCCAGCGCGCATCAGCGCCGCTCCGTTGTGGCGCGAATTGGTGCGCGATTTGCAGGCCGGGGTAAGCCGTGCGCGAATGGCGGCGCGCTTTCATGCCGGTGTGGCTGCTGCTTTCGTGCGCGCGGCGGAATTGGCGCGGACGGTCACGGGAATCAATCAAGTCGCGCTCAGCGGCGGCTGTATGCACAACCGCCGTCTGGCCCGGCTGCTGCGGGTGAAGCTGGAGAACGCGGGCTTCGAGGTTTTTCAGCATTCCCAAGTAAGCCCTGGAGACGGAGGGCTGAGTTATGGCCAGGTTGCAGTAGCGGCGGCGATTCTGCAAGCATCCAAATCAGAGGCCCAGCCGGAGCTAGCTCTCTGACCGGATGAAGAAGTTTCATTGAGTTCGTGCTTTCCCACATCTCAAAATCGAGATGTGGGGCACCCAGCAATGGTACAAAATCAAGCGGTCAGAGACCTAGGAACCTCTGAATAAGTTGATGTTTTGAAGAGTACGGGCTTTAGCCCGTACATAAAACCCGCATAATCAGCGGGGCTTTAGCCCCCGAGGAAATCGGATTTTGAAAAGGCCACTTGTTCAGAGCTTCCCTAGAGCGCCAGCCGGACTAACTGCTCGGCTTCCTCGCGTGGTCCAAGAATGGAAACGCGTGGGACGCGGCCATGAACCATGGAAACCTCGTCGCAGCGTTGCAGGCGAGGGCAGTTCTGGCAGTCCTTGAAGACTTTATCTGGCAGTTCGGCCTGGTCTTCGACCGCGCGGAAGCCGTACTTGAAGAAGAAGTCTGGAATGCGTGTGAACAGGCAGACGGATCGAATGCCGTTGGCTTCGGCCTCATCGAGCAGCGCGGCCAGAATGCGTCCGCCCGCGCCCTGATTCTTGGCCTCGGGCCTGACCACGATGGAGCGCACCTCGCAGAGATGCGGCCCATAAAAGTGCAGCGCACCGCAGCCCAGAAAGACGCCGCCATCGGACTCGGCAACGGTGAAGTCGCGGATGTATTCGCAAACATCGGCGAAAGGACGCCGCAGCAGCGTGCCGTCGGAGGCGAGCGAATTTACCAGGTCGTAGATATTGGAGGCGTCCCGGATCAGCGCCTTACGCACCAGCATGAATGGCCTCCGAAGCGGGAATGGTGATCTGGGCAATTCGTTCAGATGCGGCGGCCAGCGCCGCGCGCACCCGGCTGTGCGCGGTTCCGCCAATTACGTCGTGGCAATCAAGCGTCGCCGCCAGCGTGATGGCAGGGAAGAAGTCCTCGTCGAACTCCTTGCCAAACTGGCGCAGTTCGTCCAGCGTAAGATCGTTCAGCTCGACGCCCTTTTCGATGGCATAGCGCACCGCATGGCCGATCTTCTCGTGCGCGGTGCGGAAGGGAATGCCCTTGTGGACCAGATAGGTGGCCGCGGCCATGGCGTTCAGGTAGCCCGACTGCGCAGCCGCCGTCATCCGTTCGCGATTGAACTCAAGCGCGGCGGTGAAGCGCGCCAGCAGCGTAAGCATGGGCGGCACAAAGCTGACGGAAAAGACTGGCTCCTGGGTCTCCTGCATGTCCTTATTGTAGGCCAAAGGCAGACCTTTGAGTTGCAGCGTGACGGCTTCCGCCGCCGCGTGAATGCGGCCCACCTTGGCGCGGATCAGCTCGGTGAGGTCGGGATTCTTCTTCTGCGGCATGGCGCTCGATCCGGTTGAAAAGGCCTCGGGCAGCTTCACAAAGCCGAATTCCGCCGTGGCAAACAGCGTAATTTCCTCGGCAAAGCGGCTCAGATGCAGGCCGACGACGGTGAGCGCCTGCAAGTATTCCAGCACGAAATCCCGGTCGCCGGTGGCGTCCATGGAGTTGGCCGTGGGCGCGGTGAATCCCAGCTCACGCGCGGCAATCGTGCGGTCAAGGGCTAGAGTTGCGCCAGCCACCGCGCCCGAGCCGAGCGGGCAGTAGTTGAGCCGCGCCGCGCAATCCCGCAGCCGCCCAGCGTCACGCAGCGCCATCTCAACATAAGCCAGCAGCCAGTGCGCCACCAGGACCGGCTCGGCGCGCTGCATGTGGGTATAGCTCGGCATCACCGCGTCGCCGGCGGCGCGCGCCTGCCCAACCAGCGCATTGGCCCAGGCGGCCAGCGATGCAAGCACAAGGCCGATCTGTTGGCGCACGTAAAGGCGCAAGTCGGTTGAAATCTGCTCATTGCGGCTGCGGCCGGTGTGCAGCTTCAGGCCGAGCGAGCCGATCTTCTCCGCCAAGCTCAGCTCCACAAAATGATGAATGTCTTCAGCCGAGGCGTGGTCGCGCACCTGCGCCTTGCCCGCCTCCGTGGTGTGTTCGGCGGCAATTGCATCAAGCGCCGCCCGTAGCTCTGCTCCTTCACTTTCGGTGAGAATCTTGGCGGCGATTAGCGCGGAGGCATGCGCCTTGCTGGCGGCGACCTCTTGATCGAGCAGCTGCCAATCAAAGACGATGGAACGCTGCCACGCTTCGAATTGCGCATCGAGCGGCTCACGAAAGCGGCCGGACCACATCTTCACGGGTTGCTGTTGGCTCGGCATGAATTTATTTCTTCTCCTTCGAACTGCTCAGCAGGGGCATTTCGCTGCCCGTGTTGAGGGTGAGAAGGCCGCTTGCCGCGTAGGTCAGCAGCTTGTCGCGGGTGTCTGTGATGTCCAGATTGCGCATGGTGAGCTGGCCGATGCGGTCGCGCTGGCTGAAGGAGGATTCGGTCTTCTCCATGCTGAGGCGCTCCGGGTGGAAGGTAAGGTTCGGCGACTCGGTGTTGAGAATCGAGTAGTCGTTGCCGCGGCGCAGTTCCAGGGTGACTTCGCCTGTAACGGCCTTGGCGACCCAGCGCTGAGCCGACTCACGCAGCATGATGGCCTGGGAGTCAAACCAGCGGCCCTGATAGAGCAGGCGGCCCAACTTGCGGCCATTGTCGCGATACTGCTCAATGGTGTCCTCGTTGTGAATGCCGGTGACAAGGCGCTCGTAGGCGATGAAGAGCAAGGCAAGACCTGGGGCCTCATAGATGCCGCGGGATTTGGCTTCAATAATGCGGTTTTCGATCTGGTCGCTCATGCCCAGGCCGTGCCGTCCGCCGAGGCGATTGGCTTCAAGAAGCAGTTCAACCGGGTCAGTAAACTCGCGGCCGCTGATGGCGACGGGAAAGCCCTCTTCAAAGCGGACGGAGACCACTTCCGGCTTGATGGCGACATCGCCGCGCCAGAAGGCCACGCCCATGATGGGATCGACGATCTTCATCGAGGTTGAGAGGAACTCGAGGTCCTTGGCTTCGTGGGTTGCGCCGAGCAGGTTGGAGTCGGTCGAGTATGCCTTCTCGGAGGACATCTTGTAGGCGAAACCAGAGCGCTGCATGAAGGCGGACATCTCGGCGCGGCCGCCCAGTTCGTCAATGAAAGCCGCGTCAAGCCAGGGCTTGTATATCTTCAGGCCGGGATTGGCGAGCAAGCCGTAGCGGTAGAAGCGCTCAATGTCATTGCCCTTGAAGGTGGAGCCGTCGCCCCAGATGTTGACGTCGTCCTCCTTCATCGCGGCAACGAGCATGGTGCCGGTGACGGCGCGGCCTATGGGCGTTGTATTGAAGTAGGGAACGCCAGCCGTCGTGATGTGGAATGCGCCGGCTTGCAACGCTGCGATGCCTTCGCGCACCAGCGGGCCGCGGCAGTCGATGAGGCGGGCCTTTTCCGCGCCGTATTCGAGGGCCTTGCGCGGAATTGCGTCGTAGTCGGTTTCGTCGGGCTGGCCCAGGTTCGCCGTATAGGCGTAGGGGAACGCGCCCTTCTGCTTCATCCAGTGCAGGGCGGCGGAAGTGTCAAGCCCGCCGGAGAAGGCAATGCCGACTTTCTGGCCAACGGGCAGCGATTCGAGAATTACGGACATGATTGAACCCTCAATGAGTGAACGGTGATAAGTGGTGTCTAACCTGCATTTCTCACAGCAAATCGCAGCAGGATGATCTTGCGCCGTAGGCGCAATGGATGTTAGCCCCGCGCTTTAGCGTGGGGAATGCAGCAAACAAAAGAACTCCAAGTCCCGGAGGGACGTCGCTAACCTATGTTGACCCATTCGCATCGTCCCTACGGGACTTAATTCTTCTTTCTTCGTTCACCCCACGCTGAAGCGCGGGGCTAACCAACTCTGCGCCTCCGGCGCGTGCCGGGTGCCCAGGTCTCGATTTTGAAACCTGGGATACCTCGAATCCAATGGTACGAAATCATCCGGTCAGAGACCTAGTCCCTGTTAATTCAAGCCACCGAGCAACAGCAACAACAGCGCCTTTTCCGCGTGCAGGCGATTCTCGGCCTGATCGAAGACGATCGATTGCGGGCCGTCGAGAACCTCGTCGGTCACTTCCGCATTGCGGCGCGCGGGCAGGCAGTGCATGAAGACCGCGCCCGGCTTGGCATCCTTCATCAATGCTTCATTCACCTGGAAGGGCCGGAAGATCGGCTCGCGCTTGGTCGATTCGTGCTCCATGCCCATGCTGACGCAGACGTCGGTGTAAATCGCGTCAGCGTTTTCGGCGGCGGCGTGCGGGTCTTGCAGCAGATTGATTACGCAGCCATTCTTCTCGGCAATCTCGCGCGCGATGGTGACGATTTCGATGTCCGGCGAGTATCCGCGCGGGGTGGCGATGGTGACGTTTGCGCCCAGTTGCGCGCCGGTCAGCATCAGCGAATGGCATACATTGTTGCCGTCGCCGACATAAGTGAAGTTAAGGCCGACGGTCGAGCCGAAGTGCTCTTCAAGCGCCATGAAGTCGGCCAGCGCCTGACAGGGATGCTCGAAGTCAGAGAGCGCATTCACGACCGGCACGCGCGCGTTGGCGGCCATTTCGGTGATGGTGTCGTGCGCGTATGTGCGCAGCACGATCACGTCCACCCAGCGCTCCACGTTCTTGGCCACGTCGGAGATCGATTCGCGCTCACCCAGCGGCGAACTGGTCTGATCCACGAAAATCGCGTTGCCGCCGGTGGTGTTGATGGCGGTCTCGAAGCTGAGCCGCGTGCGCAGGCTGGCCTTCTCGAACATCAACACCATCTGCTTGGCGTCCAGCGCATGGCGATACTTGGCCGGATTGCGCTTGACGTCGCGGCCGAGCTTGAGAATGGCGCGCATGAA
>Ga0224525_1000101_pt1 | contig 44201 bp, 28 predicted proteins | sample CFST100metaG_FD_179874 | JGI IMG/M metagenome (GOLD analysis project Ga0224525, IMG submission 179874) | Peat soil microbial communities from Stordalen Mire, Sweden - C.F.S.T100 | ecosystem: Environmental > Terrestrial > Soil > Wetlands > Peat | place: Sweden: Norrbotten County, Stordalen Mire...
AAGAAAAAGCCACATCGGAGACTCTTAACAGGGATACGTTTACCGTGAATTCGCTTAGAGCATTTCTCCTGATGGTGTAGAGGAATCCCACCCTAGCCGCAAAAACAAATACGCGGCTAGGGTGGGGCACCCGAACTCTATACCTAAAGGAGAAATACTTTAGCCGGATATTCAAGTCTCTGACAGGATGAAGAGACGCCTTCAGCTCATGCCTTCCCCCATCGCTGGCGCAACTTTACTGATCCGGCTCGAAAGATTGGCATCGTGCTTTCCCACATCTCCCGCACAGAACGCGGTAGATATGGGGCACCCTGTTCTCATTCATGCGGAATCCTCTGCTGATAATTCTTCCGCATCCAATCCCGATATGCGCCGGTGCGGAGATTCTCTATCCAGGCGTCGTGTTCCAGATACCACGCCACCGTTTTACGCAGGCCGCTTTCAAATTCCACGGCGGGCTTCCAGCCCAACTCGCGCCGAATCTTCGTGGCGTCGATGGCATAGCGGCGATCATGCCCTGGGCGGTCGGTGACGAAAGCGATCTGTTTGCTGCGCGGCGCGAGCGAGACGTCAGGCCGCAGCTCATCGACAAGATCGCAAATCCTGGTTACGACGTCCAGATTGCTCCGTTCGCTGCCGCCGCCGATGTTATAAGTTTCTCCCACGCGGCCCCGCTCAAGCACGGCGCGGATGGCCGCGCAGTGATCCTCCACAAAAAGCCAGTCGCGCAGGTTGCGGCCATCGCCATAGATCGGCAGCGGCTGGCCTTCGAGCGCATTCAGAATCATGAGTGGAATCAGCTTTTCCGGGAACTGAAACGGGCCGTAGTTATTCGAGCAGTTTGTTGTCAGCACCGGCAGGCCGTAGGTGCGGTGGTAGGCCCGCGCCAGGTGATCAGAGGAGGCCTTCGATGCGGCATAAGGGCTGTTGGGAGCATAGGCTGCGGCTTCGGAAAAAGCCGCGGCTCCCGGTCCCAGAGAGCCATAAACCTCGTCGGTCGAGACGTGCAGAAAGCGGAAGCTGCGCCGGCCGGCCTCGTCCAGCTCCGACCAATAGCGTCGTGCCTGTTCGAGCAGCGTGAAGGTTCCCTGCACATTGGTGCGGATAAAAGCGCCGGGATCGGCAATCGAGCGGTCCACGTGGCTTTCCGCCGCAAAGTGGACGATGAACCTGGGCCGGTGCTCACAGAGCAGCGCTGCAACCAGCGCCGCATCGCAGATGTCGCCATGCACGAACTGGTAGCGCGCATCGCCTGCCAGCGCCGCGAGATTGGCCGGGTTGCCGGCATAGGTCAGCCGGTCCAGATTGACAACCGGCGCGCCAATCTCCCTGATCCATCTCAAAATAAAATTGGACCCGATAAAGCCAGCGCCGCCCGTGACCAGAATCGTGTTTTCAACACTTGTCATTGCTTTCAAGCTCCTCCAGACACCGCAATCGCAGCCAGCGCGTAAGGAATCCAGAGCGGCAATGCGGTTTATTTCGCGGGCTTCTTGAAGAGCCACGCCGCCCCGGCGCAGATGAAAGCCAGCAGCGCTGTCCAGCGGAAGACATCCACATAGGCCAGCAGAACGGACTGCCGCTGCATCATGCCATAGATCAGGTCAAGAGAGCCACGGCCTGCCCCCGCCGAACCAATGTGATGGCCCACGTAGCCGGCAATGGCTGCCGACTTTTGCTGCAAAACATAGCTGGATGAGCCGAGGTTGGCACCCAGATAATTCTGATGCGCCGCCGCGCGGCGAACCAGCACCGTCGAGGCCACTGCGATGCCGATCGATCCGCCAATGTTGCGTACCATGGCAAAGAGGCCGGCGGCGTTGCCGATCTCGCGTGGGGCAACCGAGGCCATGCTCATCGTGGCCATCGGAGTAAAGCAGAAGCACATGGAGAAGCCGGTCAGCACGATGGGAATCAGCAGCGTAAGGGGTCCGATTTCCAGGTTTACCATGCTGAAGACAAGCGAACAGAGGCCAAAGCCCAGGAAGCCGCCGCAGAGCAGCTTGCGGTTGTCGAAGCGGGAACCGAGAATGCCAACCAGCGGCGAAGCAATGAAAGCGCCCAGCCCTCGCGGAGCCACGACCACGCCGACAGTAAAGGCCGTATAGCCCAGAACCTCCTGGTAGTAGAGCGGCAGAATGGTGATGGTGATGTAGAGGCACACCCCCAGCATGGCAAAGAGGAAGCAGCCGGTGCGGAAGTCCCTGTCCTTCAGAACATGCAGGTTAACCAAGCCATTGCGGTTGGTCCAGGAACGCCAGACCCAGAGCGCGAAGGAAATCAATAGCGTGGCCACCGCCCAGCGCACCCATACCGCGCCGAACCAGTCGTCCTCCTGGCCCTTGTCGAGCACCACTTGCAGACAACCGCTCCAGAGGGCCAGCAGCCCGAAGCCGAGACCGTCGAAGCGTCCGACTGTGGCGTTCTTGATGTACGGCGGATCGCGGAGAAAGCGGCTGATGAGAAAAACCGCCAGAATACCGATGGGAATGTTGATATAGAAGGCGTAGCGCCAGCTAAAAGAGTCTGTGAGCCAGCCGCCCAGCGTGGGGCCGAGCACCGGCGCCAGAACAACTCCCAGGCCGAAGGCGGCCATCGACATCGAACGCTTTTCCACCGGGAAGCTTTCCAGCAGAATGGACTGCGAAAGCGGCTGCAACGCGCCGCCCCCCGCCCCCTGCAAGATCCTGGCCAGCAGAATCACGCCCAGCGAGGGCGCTGCGCCGCAGAAAAACGAAGCGATGGTGAACAGGATCACGCAGACGAGCAAAAACCGCTTGCGGCCAAAACGGCGGGCAAACCAGTTCGATGTGGGCAGAATCACCGCGTTCGCCACCAGATAGCTGGTCAGCACCCAGGTCGCCTCGGAGTTTGAAGCCGAGAGGCTCCCGGCAATGTATGGCAACGCCACGGAGGCAATGGATGTGTCCAGCAGCTCCATGAACGCCGGCAGCATTACGGCGATCGTCACCAGCCATGGGTTCACACCCTGAGTCAGTGGATATCGGGTTTGAGCGGAAGCGGTGGTCATCGAGTGAGGAACCCTTGAGATTATATGATTCCAGCCATCGAGCGCCAGTTTCATTGAATTGCACGCACAGGAGCCGCCGCGCCGATGCGCAAACGGATCGCTCTATTTTCCTTGAAAGAAGAAGATAGTTTTGCTACCGTCCCGTACCGCCGACAGTCATCTTGTCGAGCTTGATGGTGGGCAGGCCGACGCCGACGGGGACCGATTGGCCGTCCTTGCCGCAGGTGCCGATGCCCTTGTCGAGCTTGAGATCGTGGCCGACCATGGAGACGTACTTCAGCGCCTCGGGGCCGCTGCCGATCAAGGTGGCGTCGCGCACCGGGGCGGTCACCTTGCCGTCCTCGATCAGATAGGCCTCAGAGGCGGAGAAGACGAACTTGCCGTTGGTGATGTCCACCTGTCCGCCGCCAAAGTTGACCGCGTATAAGCCGTGCTTGACGCTGCGCAAAATGTCTTCCGGCTCGTCGTCGCCGGCCAGCATGTAGGTGTTGGTCATGCGCGGCATGGGGATGCACTGGTAGCTTTCGCGGCGACCGGAGCCGGTGTTGGTCGTGCCCATCAGCCGCGCGGAGAGCTTGTCGGTCAGGTAGCCCCTGAGAATGCCGCGCTCGATGAGAGTGGTTTCCTGCGTGGGGATGCCTTCGTCGTCTACGTTGAGCGAGCCGCGGCGGCTGGGGATGGTTCCGTTATCGACCACGGTGACCTTGGGGCTGGCTACACGCTGGCCGAGGAGGCCGGTAAAGGCCGAGGTCTTTTTGCGGATGAAGTCGGCCTCGAGGCCGTGGCCGATGGCTTCATGCAACAGAATGCCGGGCCATCCGGGACCGAGGACGACTTCCATTTCGCCTGCTGGCGCGGGGACGGCGTTGAGCTGCAAAATTGCTCCGCGAGCCGCCTCGCGCGCCAGGCCCTCCGGGCTTTTGCTCCCGGTGAATTGCTCCAACCCCGCTCGGCCGCCACCGCCCGCCGAGCCTTTGGTGGTGGTTTCGTTCTCCTTGGCGATGACGAAGACGCTGAGCCGGCAGAGGGGCTGGGTGTCGCTGGCAAAAGCGCCGTCGGAGGCGGCGATGAGGATGCGGCGCAGCTCTTCGGAGTAGCTGGCGCGCACCTGCACAATGCGCGGGTCGTAAGCGCGCGCGGCGCGGTCGGCCTTCAGAATCATCTCCAGCCGCGCGGCCAGATCCAGATCATAGCCGCCCAGCGGAACGGGATAAAGACCGGCGGCGGGCGTCTCGATAAAGCCCTGAACGGGCTGTTTGGCTGGGCCGGTGGCGATCAGAGCCGCGGTGCGCGCGGCGTGGAGCAGGCGGTCGGGGCTGAGGTTGTCGGTGTAGGCATAGCCGGTGCGCTCGCCCGAGAGTACGCGAATGCCGCAGCCGGCGCTGACGCCTTGGCTGGCGGACTTGACGATCTGCTCGTCCACGCCCAGAGCGGTGGCCGTCACCGACTCGAAGTAGAGGTCGGCATAGTCGCCGCCAGCCGAAAGAGCCTCGCCCAGGCAGCGTTCCAGAAGCCGGTCGGTGATGCCGAATTTATCAAAAAAATAGCGTTTGTGGCTGGAACGGGGGAGAGCGGCCGGTGTACTCATCGTTTTCTCAGTTTACGCCCGCATCTGCCTGGTCTGGAGGGCCGCCGCCGCACATGGCAAACGCATCAACAATTCCGGCATGGTTCGATGAAACAGGAGTAGCTGTTGTTTCTGCTTGCTTTTACGGAAGGAGCAGTGGCCTTTAGGCCACTGAGAAGCAGACGCAAGAGCAAGGGGCTTTACAGGCTGCGGAAAAAGGCCTGTTTTCAGGTGAAATAGGCAGAATACGTTCTTCCGGGGCTGAAGCCCTCGTTGATTCTCTTGGCTTTATGCGGGGGTTAAAACCCCCGTCTCCCTCCGGATCAAGTTTTTCCGCAACTTACAAAGCTTATACTCTTTGAAACAGCAACTTGTTCAGAGGGTCCATAGAGCGTTTTGTTTTTTGCAAGTCAACCTTTTAAGGCTCGAACCATGACAGACTTGAACGATCTTCGTTATCCAATTGGCCGCTTCATTCCGCCAGCCACCAGCGGGAGCGGCATCCGCGCGGCGCACATTGAAACGCTGCGCCTACTGCCGGAGCGCCTGCGCGCCGCCGTGGCCGGACTGAGCGATGCCCAACTGGACACGTCCTACCGCGAAGGCGGCTGGACCGTGCGCCAAGTGGTGCATCACTTGGCCGACAGCCACGCCAACGGCTATATCCGCTTCAAGCTGGCGCTCACCGAGGATTGGCCCACGATCAAGCCATACGATCAGGCTGCCTGGGCCGAGCTGGCCGACAGCAAGCTGCCCATCGGCGTCTCGCTGACGCTTGTCGAGGCGCTGCACGCGCGCTGGGTCGCGCTGCTGGTGTCGTTAACCGCTGAGGATTTCCGCCGGGGCTTTGTCAATCCCGAGAGTGGACGAGCGAATCTGGCCACGGCGCTGGCAATCTACGACTGGCACGCACGCCATCACACCGCGCACATCACCGGCCTGCGCGCACGGCAGGGCTGGTAAGCGATGGCCTCTGGCGCTGAAACGGCGTCTGCCGGGCAACTGGCTGAAAGCATCGAGAAATATCTGGCGGACCACCCCGCGGCGGCGCTGCTGGAGGATGGCCGCGTGCTCTTCGACATGCGCAGCGCGCGCTACTCGGTGAGCGAACAGCACGGGCGCTGCCTGCTGCAACTGTGGAGCGAGGAGCGCAACCTCATCCGCACCGTGGCCGAGGTGACAGAGCGCACGCAATGCCTGCGTCTGGCCACCCGCCGCATGGGTGCGGCCAAGCCGCAAACCCTGGAACTGGTTCCGAACAGCGACCGCCGCACGCCCACCGCGCGCGAGGCCGCGCGCCGCCGCTATCAGCGGCTGCTGGAGCGTGTGCTCACCCGCCAGTTTATCGGCTCCAAAGTGGATGGCTTTCGCTCGGCGATGGACCTCGAACACAGCTTCGGTCCGGCCTATGTGCGCGGACGGCTACTGAAGGGAACCGCGGCCGAAGCGGTCATCGGCGTCAGCGAGGCGGAGTCGCCGGCGATTGTGGATGGCGTTCTGACGCTGGGAATTCTCTGGCTGGACCATTGCCGCCAGCACGGTGACAGCCGCCGGCACTTTGGCGGACTCAAAGTGGTTGTCCCGGTCGGAGCGTGGCGGACAACGGCCGAGCGCATGGCATGGCTGAACCACGCCGCCGCCGATTTTCAGCTTTTCACGCTGGACGAGCGCAGTGAAGAGCTTTTGGCGGTGGACTATCGCGATGCCGGCAACGTGGAATCAAGGCTGGTACACGCTTTTTCAGCTCCTGGAGCCATCGAGCGCGCCCGGGCGGGAATTGACCGTCTGCTGGCGCTGGTTCCGCCGGCCGCCAGGGAGCGGGTCGAGCTTCGGCCCCGGTCGGCCACCGAGGTGGGACTGCTGCTGCACGGCCTCGAATTTGCGCGGGTGCGACAGGGCTTTGCCGCCAACACCTTCACCAGCGAGGACGAACTTACCTTCGGCGCGGGGGCCAACGAAACTCCGCTCACGGCGGAAAATGAGCCGCTCTGCCGCGAGCTCTTTTCGCGGCTCTTTCTCAGCCGCCACGGCGACGGCGCGCACACGGACCCGCTCTTCCGGCTGCAACCGGAGCGCTGGCTGGAATCCCGTCTGCGCAACGAAATGGCCGAGCTGCTGCCGGAGCTGCGCGCAGACCTGCTCTACTCGCAGGTGCCGGCGCTCACAATAGGCGACCGGGGAATGCTGGACCTGCTGACGCTGGACCGCAACGGGCGGCTGACGGTGATCGAGCTGAAGGCTGACGAGGATTTGCACCTTCCCCTGCAGGCGCTCGACTACTGGATTCGCGTGCGCGCGCTGAACAACGACCGGCAGCCGTCGGCGGGCAACGAGGGCGGAAGGCCGCTGTCGGCCTTTGAGCGCCAGGGGTACTTCACGGGCGCGGAGGTTTCAAGCCTAGAGCCGCGCCTGCTGCTGGTTGGTCCGGCCTTGCGCATTCACCCGGCCAACGAGCCGGTGCTGCGCTACTTTTCTCCGCAGGTCGAATGGGAGTTGATTGCGCTCACGGAGCATTGGCGGCGGGAGCTGAAGGTGATCTTCCGCAAGCGGAGCGGGGACAAGCGCGGATAGAGCATTTTCGGCTTCATTCCGTACAGCCGAGCCTTTGCTGTCTCCCACCCTTGAATCAAAAAGCGATTCAAGGATGGGGCACCCAGACGTCTTGTTAACACTTGAACCGAAAACGCTCTGGCAGGAGAACCGCGCTGGGTGCCCCATCCATTTCCGCGTTTTTTGCGGAAATGGGTGGGAAACAATGTCACTGTTTTCTTGCCGGATCAATAGCAGGAGAACCGCGCTACTCCCCGCGCGGCTCCTCGTCCAGATTCTCAAGGCCAGCCAGGGTTTCGTCGGGCACGTCCCATTGGCGAAGAATCTTGTAGATCACGCCGGTGGAAAAGCCAGCGGTGAGCAGGCGGCGCATGACGCGCGCGGTCTCTTTGTCGTTCTCCGGCTTGCGGAGGCGCTTGTGTTCGAGGTACTCACGGGCCAAAACCTCCTCACTGGTCTGGCCGTAGCGGGCTTCCAGGGTTTCGGCGATCAGCGCGGATTTGATGCCCTTCCGTTCCAGGTCCTGGCGGACGCGGCGGACGCCGAATTTGTCATTCTTCTGGCGCAGGCGGGCGTAGGTCTCGGCAAAGGCCGCGTCGTTCAGGTAGCCGTGCCCGCGCAAACGTGCCAGAGCAGCTTCAATGGCGGTCTCGCCTTGTTCGCCCGGCTCGGCGTGGTTGCTCATCAGCCGCCGCAACTCGGCCTCCGAACGCATCTGGCGCCCCAGCGCCCTCACGGCGTACTCATAAAGACCGCCTTCGTTCAGGAAGGGCCGGGGCTTTGCGGATTTGCGATTGAAGGTCATGGGCGAGAGATCAGAAAACAGTATAGAGCGGTTCTCCAATTCATATCCTCTGACCAGCTTCGGCGGAGGCGTACTGACGGGTTTCTGACTGCATGAATTGGTAATTAGTTATGGACAAGCGCGGGCAGGAGGCCGGCGCTACAAACCAAGATCACGTGATTGCAGTACTGGGTCTCTGACAGGAAGAAGAAGTATCTTGAGTTCATACCTTCCCAGGTTCCAAAATCGGGACCTGGGGCACCCAGCACTGGTACAACTTCAAATTGTCAGAGACCTGGCCGGACGCTGCCGAAAGAAGTCAGAGTGCGCAACCAAAAGTTGAAGGAATGCCTGGGCCCCTCGCGGAAAGTTAACAACAGGGACTCGCGACTGCCCCGCATTATTTGACGCTATATAAATCGAACATTAACTGAATTTTTGCAAACGGTGGCTACTATCAGTTCACAGTTGGTTCTGCTTACCCCTTCACGGGTGATCAGGGGTTTAATACACGGAACAACTGGTTACATCGCCCCTCTCCACCCAATAGAAATGCAATCGGTCGCGCCTGTCGGACTCCGCCCCCGCGTTGCCGCGCGGGAGCGGAATCGTCGGAAAGGATTTAGGACAAAAAGCATGAAGAAGATCTCGCTACTCTTGTCGGCATTTCTGCTGACATTCGTATGCTATGGCTGTTCGAACAGCAATTCGGTATCCACCACGCCCACCACTCCGCTGAAACAGAGCATTAGTCTGGCACCGGCATCCGGAATGCAGGGCCAGTCGGTGCCGGTCACCATCACCGGACTGAACACCAGCTTCCAAACGAGTTCCACCACAGTGAGCTTTCCGGCCAGTTCCGGTATTACGGTTAGTAACGTTGCTGTCACGGGTCTGACGTCAGCGACCGCGACTCTAACCATCGCTCCGGCAGCAACTGTCCAAACGAACACCATGACGGTTGCCACATCCTCCCATGAGGAAACCGCACCCTTTAGCGTAGGCGTGGTCACGCAGTCCACTTCGGAATCCTATGGCTCGACCTCGCCGGAGTACCACAGCGTCAGTTCCATGACATCGCTGACGGCGGCGGAAAAGCTTGCGGCGCTGCAGAGCAAAGTGAAGTACGTGTTTGTAATCTTCCAGGAGAACCGCTCCTACGATCATTATTTCGGCACCTTCCCCGGAGCCAATGGACTCTTCTCCACGTACCCCGACGCAAACTCCGGCGATTCTTCCTCACAGCCGGGCAACACCCTTTCGAGCTTCAAATCCACGATCCAGACGGTCTCGACCAGCGGCAGCGTGAACTATTCCACGGTGAGTCCGTTCCTGGTGCCGCGCCAAATCATCAATCAGAAGGGCACCGTGACACCGATCTACCCGGAAGACATGTACTCGGTCGATCACAGCCACACCGGCTATATCAACGATCTGCACTCCGACCAGGCCACCCGCTCGGTGCCGCTGAATGACGGCTACCCGCTCGATCAGGAAGGCCTCTACTACAACACCGACAATTCCGGTACCGGCGCCGCCATCTTCAGCGCCTCGACCCACGCGGTTCCCACCAGCCAGGTCAAGCTACAAGCCAAGCAGAAGGGCGAGATCGTGATGGGTCACATCGACTGCGACACCATCCCGTTCCTGTGGCAGTACGCCGACCGGTTCACGTTCTCCGACAATATGCACCAGACCGCAATCGGACCTTCGACTCCGAACGCCATCGCCCTGATTGGTTCGCAGGTCGGCGACACGCAGTGGGTGCTCCATCCGAACAACTATGACAGCTACAGCATCAGCTATGGCTCTCCGACCGCGGTAAGCCACATCCAGTACTCGATGCCGAATCTGACCGACGCTCCGCCCTTTGCCGGCAGCATCAGCGACGACGCGCCGATCCAGCCGCCTTATGGTCCCGATGAAACGGCAAGCCCGAGCCAGTCGCCGACCTCCATCGGCACTCCGAGGGCTGGCCAGGAAACGCTGACCTTCGCCTCGCTGCCGCTGTCGTTCATGGGAAGCGAGATCAATACCTTAACGGAGTTCGATCAGCACCCGACCGCCGATTTGGCCGACGTACAAAACGACATGAAAACGATCGCGGTGCAAGACCCGAACGTTCCCTGGGGATGGTATCAGCAAGGCTTCGGTTCCGAGCCCTTTGACGGCACGGCGATCAAGACCGATGAAAACATCTATACAAGCGTCCCGGAACATGCTTCCTACATCGTGCACCACAATGGTCCGCAGTACTTCGGCTACCTCGGCGATAACACCGTGGAACTGAGTAATATGCATGGCCTGCAGCAGTTTTACACTGATGTCTCCAACGAGACGCTGATTCCAGGCGTCTACTACATCCGCGGCGGCTACTACAACAACCTCAACCAAACTCCGCTGGATCCGAATTCGACCGTGCAGCAGGATTTCGCCGGCAACGACGACCACGGCTCGTATTCAGACTCGCAGATCTCGGAATCAATGGTGGCGGAGACCGTCAACGCGATTGCGAACAGCCCCTACTGGAGTCAGAGCGCGATCATTGTCACCTACGATGAGTCGGACGGGTTCTTCGATCATCAACCCGAGCAGTTCCGCAGTTGGGGTCCGGATGGGCAGCCCGAAACCGGCGGCCCGCGCATCCCGCTGATCGTGATCTCGCCATACGCGGTCACGCACGGCGTGAGCCACGTCTACAGTGAGCACTCGGCGGTGGTCCGCTTCGTCGAGGAACTGAAGGGGCTGGTTCCACTTGGGCAATTGCCGGACGAGGCTGCGGCGTTCACCGCCGGAGCAGCCCTGTGCACCACGCCGCCCACCTACACCTCGTCCACTGTTGCACCGACGCTGGTGGGGCCCGGCGCAAACCCGACGGGGACGGCAATCAACCCATTCTGCAAGCCCAACAGCACCACGCCGCAGACCGCACTCGGACCTGGTGACGTCTTTTCGGGCATGGGAGACCTCACTGAAGCCTTCGATAACGACCGGTTGCTCGGGAAGATTGCCACGCTGCCAGCAACATACGCCGCCATTCCGGAGGATGAGGTGGTAGCGCTGCCGCACTACAGTGCAGCCGGCGCCTGCGCCAACGCGGCGCTCAACATTGTGCCGACGGACTATATCAACGGTATCTACAGCTCCGCACCGTTCGATCCGACCGGTGCGCAAACGGCCGTCCCGGTTAGCGATCCGCCACCTGCGGACTTCAATCCCCGTCCGACGGTAAGCAACGGCAGTCCATACTACAACACCAGCGGCAACTCCGCTGCTAACTCTCCGACCGGCACTGGAACCAACTGGCCCGAGTGATCGAGCGACTTATCCGGGGCGGCCGTGAGGCTGCCCCCGGAAAGATGGAAGATATGAATTTGAAATGGAATGGTATGTTGGCCGCAGCACTGCTCGGGCTCGCGGCGTACGCGGGCGCGGAGACACTTCCCGTCGCCGCTGGCGCTACGCTTCGGCAAATTCAGGCGGCTGGGGATCTGCACTGCGGTGTGGTCGTTGCGCGAGAAGACTGGAACAAGGTCGACCTGCATGGGGACTTGAGTTCGCTCAATTCCGAGATCTGCAAGGCTGTCGGTATCGCCGCCTTGGGTACGCACGCCAAAATCGAAATCACCGCATTCAATTCCGAACTCGAGGCCGAACAGGGACTCAGTCGATCGCGTGTAGATCTCGTGGTCGGAGTGACTCCGAGCGCTTCAGCGTCCGCGCACTGGCAGATTGCTTTCGGTCCGCCAGTGTTCTACGACGGCCTGACGGCTCTGGTGCAACCGGGACTGGCGTCGATGTCGCTCAAAGATCTTGCTGGCCAGAAGATCTGCGTGATCGACGGTACTGAGAACGATCGTGTTCTGGAAGCGCGTGCCGATGCGGGCGCGCTCAAGATGCGAGTCTCCACATGGCAGGAAGAGGGCGAGATGGACGATGCCATGGCGACTCACTGGTGTTCTGCTGTCGGCGCCTACGCCACCCGATTGGCGCCGCTGCGTCAGCAATACCGGCAGTTGGTAAACGCACGCATTCTCCCGGGCCTGTTCACACTTTCACCCGTTGCTCCCGCCTACCGGCGCGCCGACGCCCAATGGGGGCTATTGGTCGACGGGACGATCTATACGCTTATTCAGGCCGAGGCGAGTGGCGTCACTCGCGCCAACGTGGCCACGCAAAAGACAAGCGAAGACCCTGTGGTGCAGCGCCTGCTTGGAATCGATTGGGTCACGAGCCAGTCGCTCGGACTAACGAATAAGGATTGGGCTGCCACGGTCATCTCCGCGGTCGGCAATTACGGTGAGATCTACCAGCGTACGATCGGCGCTTCCCTCCAGTTACCGCGCGGAGTGAATGCGTTGTGGACGGACGGTGGACTGATGCATGCGCTTCCCATCCAATGAAGACACTGGCGCGCGGCTGAGTGCCGCGCCCGATTTTTCGCTTCCACCTTTTTCTGCTGCGCTATTCGGCAAGGGGGAATCGATGAGAGTTCAACCGCGTAGTAAAGATATGGAACGAAAAATGTCATAGGATCAGGGAGCATCCAGCGGCCGTACGCGACATCCCAGTCGCCATGGCGACTTGCACGATTGATCCGGCCCTTATGGATTGCAACACTGTCTGGGTGCCCCATCCTCGCGACGCCTTTGTGTTTGTCGCTAGGGTGGGAGCGCATGTTGCAAATCTTTTGGGCCGGATCACTAAGACTTCATGGTACTGATCCGTGCCTTGTTGTTCCGCTATCCCAAGTCTCAGAGTCGAGACCGAGCGCACTCGGCAACTGGCGTATTCTATTGATGATTCCAGGCCCATCCGCTTCAACGGACTCGTGAGAGGCCGTGCGAAATGCCGATAACAATCACAGACTACGCTGACGTGACCGCGAAAATCGCTGAACTTGGTTGCTTGCCGCTAGTTATTCGCGGGCATTGCCGGGCGGGGGGTTGCGGTGTGTCTTACGGCGGAAAGAGTGAGCTGGCGCGCGTCTTACAACGGTCCGACAAATCAAAGTCCGCGTAAGACGATGCCCGTTTGAGCCAAAAACCTGTCTTACGTCCTGTTTTACTGTCTTACATCGGCCCATGCAATCCATAAAGGCCAGATCAATAGCAGGGCGGCGGCGGAAGAATCAGAGCAAAGGCAGCGTTGATGTGCTCGATCGGCGCGAAATCAGGATTCGCCCTGGCGAATGATCTCTTCGAGCTTGGGTTTGTGTTTGGCCGCGCGGCCCGTGCGCGGCTCGGACGAAATCACGCGCTCCGGTTTGGGCTGGCCCACGCGCTCCCGCGCGTTGGCCTTCACTGCTTTCGTCGCTGAAAACTTCCCTGGTTTACGTTTCGTCATGGCAAGAACCAGTCTGAGGTAAGTCAAGTTTATTTGTCAAAAAGCCTATAAGGAACCTCTGAACAAGTGCCCTTTTCAAAATCCGCATTTCCTCGGGGGTTAAAGCCCGTACCCTTCAAATCTGCAACTTGTTCAGAGATTCCCTAGATAAGCTATGTGCATTCAGTCGCCCAGGATTCCTCAGGGCGCCCTTGCCGGTTGGCTTTGCCTTCCGGACGAGAATCGCGTCTTTCCCGATAATGACAGTTATGGTTCCTCCGCCTCGATTTTTGTGGCGGCGAAGTATGGAAAAGTCCGATAGTCTTGGCAATATGCGTTTGCCTTCAGGTGATTCCTTACTGGTGCAGATTATGGATGCGGCGTATGCCGAGGCGTTGCAACACGCGGGCGGGCGGCTGCTCTGTCGGAAGGGCTGCACGCAGTGTTGCCACGGCGCATTCGTTGTGAATCCGCTGGACGTGCTGCGCCTGCGCGCCGGCATGGATATATTGCGGGTCACGGAACCGGCTCTGGCGGCGGAGATTGCGCATCGCGCGCAGATGTGGGTTGTCGAGCATGAGGCGGAGTTTCCTGGCGACGCCCAAACCGGTCTGCTGGGTTCCTCGAACTTCGACCGTGAGCGCTTTGAGGGTTTCGCCAACGAAGCCGCATGCCCGGCGCTTGACCCGGAATCCGGAAGCTGCGGCGTCTACGCCTCGCGTCCCCTGACCTGCCGCATTTTTGGTCCTCCGGTCCGCATGGGAGACGGCAACGCGCTGGCTCATTGCGAACTGAATTTTGTCGGCGCCAGCACGGACGAGGTCGCAGCCTGCGAAATGACGGTGCCGTTCGATCTGGAGGAGGATATGCTGCAAGAGATTGGGTCGAACAGCGAAACCGTGGTGGCGTATGCGCTGCTGGGATAAGGCCAGAGCAAACGCATCTTGATTCCAATTTTGCCATTCCAATTTTCCTGGGTGCATTTTTGGATTGCGATTTGATGCCGCGAGCAGTATTCGGAGGGAGCAGTGGCCTTCAGGCCACTGAATCTGGGGCGCAAATTAGGGCCGCCTTCAGGCGCGGGCACTGGTTTGGCTGTTAACACAAGGCCCAGGGCTGAACAAGGCTGCGGAAAAAGGCTTGTTTCCAAGCTAAACTCCCGAAAAATATCCCTCAGGGCCTAAAGGCCTGTTGATTTTGCTCGACTTACGGCACGACTCAAGTCGTGCCCTTTCAAAATAACGAGTTTTTCCGCAGTCTGTTCAGCCCCTCGTTTCCTGCGCCGGCTTGTCAGTGGCCTGAAGGTCACGGCTCCCTCCGTAAAAGCAAAAAAACACGGCACGCTTCGTAATAAGAAGCAGGAACAGCCCACAGCTTCCGGGAAGATATATTCTCTCCGGGGCCAGTACCCGATACAATCAAAGGTGTGGGTCTCGCGGGGGAATTTCCGCGTCTACAACAAAAGAAGGGTTGACAGCAGACGAATGACGCGCAGTAGACGAACAACAGGCAGGAGAAAAAGGGGTTCGATCGCGGCGGCAGTCTTGCGGTTTGCTCTTTGCGTCTTACTTTTGGCGGTAATCGCGGCAGGCGCGGTGGCGTGGCTGGTTTTTGCGCCCTTTGGGTCGTCGAAGGAGACTTTTGTCGAGCTGACGCCCGGCTCCTCGACGCTGCGCATGAGCCAGCGGCTGCAGGCAAAGGGCATTATCCGCAGCCAGTACGCCTTTGACCTGGTGCGCTGGTGGAAGCGGGGAAAGCTCAAGGCTGGCGAGTACCGCTTCGATCATCCGGCCTCGGTCACCGAGGTTTATGCGCGCATTGAGCGCGGCGATGTTTTTACACGGACGGTCGTCATTCCGGAAGGCGCAAGCCTTTTTGATATTGCCGAGCGGCTGGAGCAGGCGGGATTCGGCCCGCGGCAGAATTTTCTGACCGCAGCGGCGCGGCAGACGAGCTTGGTGGCCGACTTGGACCCCAAAGCAAAAAGCCTGGAGGGCTATCTGTTTCCCGACACTTATCATTTTCCGCGCAAGTTCACCACGGCGCAGATTTGCGCGGCCATGGTGCGCCGCTTCCGCGCGGAAACCGTGCAGCTGGGATTGAAGGGCAATGTGCATCGAGTCGTCACCATGGCTTCGCTGGTGGAACGGGAGACGGCGGTGGACGCGGAGCGTCCGCTGGTGGCCAGCGTCTTTGAAAACCGGATGGCGAAGAATATGCCGCTGATGACCGACCCGGCCGTCATCTACGGCCTGGAGGTTGATGGACGCTGGCGGGGCGAGATCTACGCCAGCGACCTCAAGTTTGACACCCCGTACAATACCTATCTGCACGCCGGCCTGACGCCGGGCCCAATTGCCAACCCCGGCCTGAAGTCGCTGCGCGCGGCCATGACGCCGGCCAGAACGGACTATCTCTACTTTGTAGCCGCCGGAGCCGATCCCCAGGGACGTTCGCGGTTTTCCTCGACCCTTCAGGAGCACGCGCGCGACGTGGCCGGCTACCGGTCCGCCGTAAAGAAGGCGGGTGGTCAGTGAAGAAAATCTGTCGATGTGCGGCCGCGGCGGCCCTTGTTTTCCCCACCCTGCTGCTTTCCGGCTGCTTGTGGAGCACGCGTAAGCTGCCCGTACCCAAAGAACCCCTCGTTGTGCAGACGGTCACGCCGGTTGAGCTGGTGAATCAACTGAACCAGCGCTGGGGCGCGCTCGACAGCCTGAACGCCACGGTTGAAATTCAGGCCAGCATGCTCAAAAGCAAGCTGGGCATCGCCAAGGATTACACCAGCTTCCGCGGACACATTCTGTTGCGCAAGCCGGAGATGCTCAGAGTGCTGGGGCAGGTTCCGTATGTTGGCATGCGCATGTTCGACATGGCCAGCGACGGCAAAAGCTTCTCGCTGTTCATCCCCTCGAAGAGCTTGGCCATCAAGGGATTGGACACGATGAAAAAAAAGTCGGCCAACCAGATGGAGAACCTCCGGCCGGGATTTTTCTTTGACGCGATGGTGGTGCGAGGTCTCGAGCCGGAAGACCTGTACGGAGTGGTCGCGGACTCGGAAACGGTGGAGGACAAGGCCAGAAAGCATCTGCTCATTGTCCCGGAATACATTTTGAGCATCAGCCGCCCCAAAACGGGCACCCATGAGCTGACGCCGGTGCGCGTGATTACCTTCAAGCGCGACGACCTGATGCCGTCTCAACAGGACATTTACGACAGTTCCGGCAATCTGGAGACCCTGGTCAACTATACGAACTACCAGAATTTCGATTCCATCCGGTATCCTTCCACGATCACCATCAAGCGCCCGTTGGAGGAGTACCAGCTTGTTCTGACGGTGGAGAGCGTGAAGGAAAACATGACGCTCACCGACGACCAGTTCCACATCAAAATACCCGAAGGAACCAAGATACAGAACCTGGAGTAGCGCTCGCTGGTTGACGCATGAGCGTTTCAAGAAATCGGCGTCGACCGAAAACGCCACATCCATCTCGCAAGAAGATTTTATGTATTTCTAGAGCATTTTTCCTTCAGGTATAGAGTTCGGGTGCCCCACCCTCGCCGCGTATTTGTTTTTGCGGCCAGGGTGGGAGTCCTCTACACCATCAGGGAAAAAGCTCTAAAATGCTCCAGATGTAGAATTTTTAAGGGATAAGGCGAATGGACAGGGGTTCCCGGCGCGGAATCTGGTTTCAATCAAAGCGCTGGCGGCAACAAGGAGAAATCGATTTATGAAGCATCTGGCGCGTATCTGCTCCGGGGCGCTCCTCGGATGTCTGTCAGTGGGCATCGCGCAAATCGCGCTGGCCGCGCAACCGGCGCAGTCCGCCAGAGTGGCAAAACACGCCAGAAAGCCGGTTGCCAAGCCAGAACTGACCCAGCAGGAACTGATCGAGTATGTGCGCGGCAAATTTCTGGCGCTCACTCCGAGCGATGGATATAACGACAATCTCGATGTCGCGTTCGATCCCACCACAACCGCGCTGACAATCACGCAGCCCGATGGCCGCTGCCAGAATTACCTGAATGCGCTCGATGCGAACAGCATGATTTGGGAGATCTTCGACCCCGGCGACACGCATGATTTGCGTGAAAAGCTCTTGCGGCTCACCATCACTTCGATGAGCGGGAAAAAAGCCAGGACCTGCTACGACAAAGCGAATCATCCCGACATAAGCGCAAATCCGAACAGGGTCCGCTTCCTCTTCTCCACGAGTAAATCCGATCAGCTCCCTGACTTTCAAGGCAACATGAGCAAGGCTTTCAAGAAGCTGATTGCGCTCAGCGGGGGCATCCCGGAGAAGAACCTCTTTTAGAAAATCAACTTCAAGCATTCCGATGCCGAAAGCCTTTTCGGTTTCATTCTTTACCGTCGAGATGAGCCTTTGTTGTCTCCCACCCTTGAATCAAAAAACGATTCAAGGATGGGGCACCCAACGTCTTCATGCAGTTATGACACCAGGTCTCTGACAGAATAATTTTGTTTCATTGGGTAGAGAAGGCCCACGCCGCTTTTTCGGACAGGTACATCTTCATATTGTCAGAGACCTAGCGGCTGAAGGCCTTGGTCCACGTGATGCGCAGGCCGGTGCGGAAGTTGAAAGGCAGGCTGGGATAGCCGATGGGGGCAATGCGCCGGTTGTCCGTCAGGTTCTCGGCCTGGGCATAAACGCTGAGCCAATTGAGCAGCTTGAAACTGCCGCCCAAATCCAGCTTGGCGTAGCCCCAGTCCAGATTGCGATTGGGCAGCAGCAGCGAATTACCGTCGTTTTCGTCCATATTCTCAAGAAAAGTCGTATCGTCGCTGCGGCTGGCAAAGGCCGAGGTAAAAACGCCTGTGAGGCGCCCGCCGGAATAGCTGGCCGTGAGAAAGCCCGTATGCGGCGCGCGCCGGAAGGGCCGCGCTCCCACCAGCGGCGAGTTGGCGCCAATCTTTATGCCGTTGCTGAAAACGTATGGATCGACGCCGAGTTCCGCCTGATCGCTATTGAAAGAGCGCTGGACGACGGCGTCCAGATACGTGTAGCCACCGCGCAGATGAATGCTCTTTCCTAGGCCGCCCTCCACCGTGGATTCGATGCCTTGCGCGCGATAGGCCTGGGAGTTGAGGCTCAAGCCGTATGCGCCGTTCTGCCGGAGAAAGGCTTCCAGAGCGTATTGCTTGTCTGCCGCCAGGTTGGGCAGCAGATTGGGAACCAGCGAAGCGCTTACCGGCTCAACCTCCCGTCCAAACTCGTTGTGAAAGTAGCTGACGCGAAAAATGATGTGCTCATTCAGGAAGGCCTGCTCGGCTCCGCCTTCATAGGTGCGCGCGGTTGACGCGGCAATGGGCTTGATGTGGAGCTGCTGAATCCTTGCCTCTTCGCCATAACTCGTCAAAACTTGATAGAGAGAGCCGAATTGATCGGTCAGCGCGGGTTCGCGCACGGCATCGCCAAAATTGAACAGAACGCGCGTTCCGCTGAAGACGCCATGGCGCGGGCGCAAGATATAAAAGGAAAGCCCCGCGCGCGGAGAGGTCTGCGTTCCCGCGAGCGAGTACCTTTCCAAGCTCCCGCCCAGCGTGTAGAAAAAGCGGTTCTTGAAGTCGCCATGCACGGCTGCCAGATAGTCATAGTTCTTGCGCCAGGCGGATTGGGCGGTCGTGTATGAAGCTGCTCTATTGATATAGGAGACGTAGTCATTCACGCCGCGCTCATCTTCATATTGGAAACCGATCAGAGCCGTCAGGTGTGAAGTGAAGCGATAGTCTGCGCGATACACAAGCTGATCGCGATTGTTGACCTGCTTCCCGTTTGAGGCATCAAACATGTCGAGTACGGCCTGTCCCGTGGCAGAGTATCCGTTGGCCCCCATGATGGTGACTGACTTGCCCAGGCTGTTTCCGTGCTGATCGAAGCTGCCGCTTCCACTCATTTCCCACAGATAGGATTGTTCCCGCTTGCGGGTTGCTCCATAGAGCAGCATGTTATGCAGGCTGGTGGTGGTCTGGTTGTCAATCGAAGCGCTGAGGAAAAGGTCCTGCTCTTTCCCGGTGGCGTCGTCCGCGACCTGATGGAAGTTCCAGGCGTTGGGCATGCCGGTGGAGCTCACGCCATAGTGCAGGGTGCCGCGAATCAGCGTGTTTCCGCTAAGCTGCCAGCCGATGTTGGCCGCCGTAGTGGCCACATGATACTCGTCATGGGGAAGATTGTTGGCCGTCTGGAGCCAACTGAATGCGCCCAGATAATCGAGCTTGTTATGCGCGCCGGCCGCTTCCAGTTCCTCGCGCGAGGTGGATAGGTTCCCCGCATCGCCCTGAAAGAGAATCGAGGGATAACGGGTCGTTCCGCGCGGAGTGGTCAGGCTGACGACACCGCTGGCCGCATCGGCTCCGTAGAGGTTGGAGTCCGGGCCGCGATAGACCTCGGCGCGCTCGATGGCGGTCGTCGAAAGCGTGCCAAAGTCGAACTTCCCGCCCGGGCCGCCGGCGTTCACCCCGTCCAGCAGAATCTTGTTGGCCTGCGGGCCGCCGCCGCGGATCGAGAACCAGGTTTGCGCGCCTCTCTGGCCGGCCTGCGCAACAATCGTGCCGGGCATCAGGCGCAGCGCGCTCTCAAGGCCATCGCGCAAGGCCAGATCAAGCGGTGCGAGCACGCTGGTGGCGGCGCTGGTCTGCGGCTGCGGCGTGGGCGTTCCCGTGGCCGTGACGACCATGTACGCGCGCTCCCACTCGGGTTCAAGCACCATGTCGTGCTCGACTGAGTCGAGAGTGCCGGCGTAGAAGCTGGGCGTTTCCAACTGGCGGAAGTTCTGGGCGGAAACCACCAGGAAGAAACGGCCCTGAATGCCGGTGGTGATCTCAAAAGAGCCTTCGGCAGTGGAAACGGAGGAGGCAACGGCTCTGCCGTTATGAATCAGAATCACCCCGACGCCGGCAATTTTGGCGCCGGAAGCATCCGTAATCACGCCGCGGATGGAGGCCGCCGGACAGAAGACGGCGCCGGCAGACAGCAACATCAGGACGAATGCGGCAGACAGCCAGCGCGCGCAGATAGGATGAATGCAGCGAGAGAGAATTTGCGTGAAATCCGGCATGAAATCTTCTTCGCCCCCATCAGAACGCAAGCAAGCTATTGATCCGGCAACTAAATACTGTCAGGGTGCCCCATCCATTTCCGCGTTTTTTGCGGAATGGGTGGGAAACGATGTCACTGTATTCTTGCCGGATCACTAGTACAACTGTAGTACTCTTGATCCGGCCCAAAAGATTCGCATCGCGTGCTCCCACCCTGGCGGCAAAAACAAAGGCGTCGCATGGGCGGAGCCCCCAAGCAGGGTTGCAATTCATAAGGGCAGGATCAATAAAGCCCCGAGAACTGGTCCTCGGCCTGCTCCCTGCCTTAGCTATCTTTTCACAACCCGCCATGAGGACATCTCCGCGACGGTTCCCAACAGGCCACAGGCAGTGTCCCGGTGATTGTCATGGCGGAGTGTGCAGCCCACAAAAAGGGGACGCCGCATGGCCATAAAACAAATTTCCGGGGCATCAATTTTTATAGACGGGCATCAAGCGAAAGTCAAAATCTGGCGGCCCGCAAGCGAGTGGAAGCAGCGGGGCGGCCCTTCGCGGCGAATGGTGGACTGAAAGCGCGCGTAGCGCTCGAGAAGCAATGGTGACCCCGGGCAGATTCGAACTGCCGACCTTCAGTTTAGGAAACTGCCGCTCTATCCACCTGAGCTACGGGGCCGCATTTAGAATGAACAATTTGCAGAAATAGTGAAAAATTTGCGTCCATTTTCGCTCACCGAACGCACAATGGACTCAGGGCTTGGCCCCCGCGCCATTGCGCAGAATGGAGGGGACGAAAGTGAAAGCGAAGAGAACACACTACCAACAGGTTAGCATTCGTAAGGTTCCGAGAGCCATAGGGATTGCTTGGAAAGTTCGCTTTTCGGAGTGGAAAAGCGGAAAGCGCCATCAGCGAACGCTGACCCTTGATTCGGACGAGTACCCGAATGAAAAGGTGCCACCTCTGTATGCGTCACAGAATATCGTCAAATATAGACTACACCACTTCGTGAATTGCTCTAGCGCTCCTCCGCAAACTCAATTCCAAAAGAAATAGTTAACTCACGCGGCGGTCTCTGAAATGGCGCAAGCGACAGGATAGTCTTTAGCGCATTGGAGTCAAGCACGGCAGAACCGCTGCTCTTCTTGATCTGTAGAGAGCCTGGCTTAATCTCCCCAGACGCAGTAACAACAAAGGAAACCTGAGAAACGCCCTCAAGCCGCTTCTTCCTAACTTCCTTTGGATAAATCAGATGACTATTGACTAGTTTCGTTAGCATCGATATGTAGGCATTAATTAGGTCTGTTTGGTTACTTTGATGGCCTACGGCCTGCGGCCTCTGCTCGAACTCGCTGTTGCCGTTGCGCGATGGCGTACCTCCACCATGAGAAGTCTTGGTTGGAGCGACTGTAGTCTGCGGAAAATGGAGTGCATCGGGAGAATCGCTACGGTTTTCGCTCTGCGCTATCTTCAGCTCTGCGGGTTCAACGCGAGGCGTCTCAAGCGAAGCTGTTTTTGGCTTTGTTTCTTGGGGCTCCTGCTTTTGTGGAACAGGTTCACTGGAGCGTACGCTTTCGATGCGTTTCTGCTGTGCGACAATCTGCCGGTTGGCGTGCGGCTGCATAATCTCGATATTCAATTCGCGCATTACCGCATGATGCAACCGTGGAGATCGCGCCCCCCAGAGAAGGAGAGATATAAGGCAAATATGGAGGAGCAATGAGACAGTCTCTCCAGACGAAAACGTAAAACTGCGTGTTTGAATTGTTTTGAACACTGTGCTCAATCCATTGTTTGGTGGTATGCAGGCTGAATACGAGCCAACCGTGCAAGCCTGCGATGTTACTGCGAGTGTTTTGCTAAATCGGTTACGGCAAATTCCCTAGGTCTCTGACCGCTTGATTTTGTACCTGTGCTGGGTGCCCCACATCTCGATTTTGAGATATGGGAAACCACGAACTCAAAGAAGCTTTTTCATCCGGTCAGAGACCTAGAATACGAATCCCAGTTGCATCCACATGCGCGTCTTATCTGTTTCGCTATGGATGTTGCCTAACATTCGCACGCCCTGCACTTTGAAAAAGAGAGGATAGCGTGTCATCGTATAACCAACGCCTGCATCGTTCAATACAAAATTCGTCAATGAAGTTTCTTCCTTTTCCGCTCGCACGCCACCGCTGTCGAAAAAACCAGAAACAGCATGTTGAAGTCCTGTATGCGGGATTTTCGGCAAGGCGTAAGGAAGTTCCATGTTGAAGATATAGCCGTTGTCACCGCTTATGCCTTCAACATAGGCGCGCACTCCTCCCGATCCAGAAATATAGAGTTGTTCACTCGAATCGAGATATTTCACGCGAAGATCCTTCTGCCCCACAGCAGACACGCGAACCGACAGGGCGTTGTACAGCGGAGTTTCTGCCGAAAGATTAATCACCAACTTTGCATAATCGCCATTGGTGCCGGTGCTCTTGGCCTCCGTCGCATCATTCAGGCTCATTTCGCCAACAGTTACAGTTGCACCCGTACTCGTATAGAAACGATGCCGGAAGACCGTTCCGAATTTTGTGCGCTGCAATGTCGCCGCACCCACTTCGGCGGTGCGCGGATTGAAGACCTTGACTGCACTCATGTTGTCGTGCAAATCGCGGTGTGCAACGTTAAGCGACAAATCGATATTCGAATCATGACGAAGCAGGAGCGGATAAGAAAATGTGCCCTCGACCGCGCTCACAGATCCCGTCGCGTCAAGAGCGCTATAGCTCCCCCCCAAGGCATACCGCGTGCGTGAAGCCGCTACCATCAACCGCAATCCGCTATAGTTTAGTGGCAGTTCATAACTAATGTGGACATTATGCAGCCTTTCTCCTTCACTTAGCATTCCGCTCACAGAAAACTTGTCAGCCAAGCCCAGTGGCGAGTTCACGTCCAACTCGCCGAACAAGCGCTTACGGCCGGTGAAGCGCGATCCCTGATTGTCGCCCAGCAGGTACCCCTGGTAGCGATGCCCCTCCCGGTTGAGCTGTACTTGCATGTCGGTTGTCCCTGGGAGCTTGCCCGGCGCAAGCGTAACATTCGGTATTGCGCCCCCTGGCATCGCGCGCATCAACAGTACCGTACGCTCCAGGCTTTTCGCGGTCACATCGGGGGAACTATTCTTCAGATGGTGGAACTCGCCTTCCACTACTCCGTCGCGCAGCCGCGAGCGGTTCTTCACCGTAACATTCCCGTAGCGGCCCAGCGCGATGTGCATTTCCAGCACGCCATCGCTCGCATCCTGCTTCGGAAAATACGCCTTCGCGACGATGTAGCCGCGATGGCGATAGTAGCGCGTCACCCTGCTGGCGGCTTCGTCAATCTCCGCCATCGTCAGTTCACGATGCAGATAGGGAGCTATGATCCGCTCTACCTTCGCCCGCACCTCTTCGTCGTCTTCGCCCACAATGATCTCGTTTACTAAAAGCGTTTCATTGGGGTTGAGTGTCATCGGCTTTTCCGGTTCGGCGGAGACCACGGTGGGTTGAACCTCAGCCTCGGTAGGAGTCGGCTGCGCACTGGTTGTCGGTGGCGGAATGGTTTGCTGAATAGCGCTGCCCGCGCCGTAGTTAGGTGCTTGCGGTGCAGCTTGCGCGCATAGCCATGCTGACTCTCCGCTGCCCAGAAGCAGCATAAATACGGCCAGCAAATTGCGAATGCTATAGACTGTGCATACCATTTGGCTAATCAACTTCAAGAGCATTGCGCGTATCCTTCCCATTTGGTTTCAAGATGCAGTCGAAGCGCCTTAACTATGAGCCACAGCTATCCGCTTATGAAAACAATATGCACCCCTTCGTAACACTCGTCGAAACTGATGACAATCAGCTTAACGACCAAATGCTTATATAGGGCAGAATCAATTAGGACAATGTACAAGAAAAGCCTCGTCATGTATTGAAGCTGACCGAGGCTTTTCTCAGTGTTCCTCGCAAATCTGGCATGGCCTAAGATCAGCTGGAATATAGCACTCCGCCTACTTAAATACCTAAATACCAGAGTAGCAACCGTTGGCGGTAATAAGGCTCAACCAGACACCGCTGTTTTTCTCGGTGGTAACTAGGTCATACATGTCGCTGCCGGGAAGCGTGCTTGCATCGTTGTCAGCAAAATAGCCCACATCCTGCGCGGTCAGTTTGGTTGAATCGGTGATTCTGACCCAATAGGCGTTGCTTGGGAGGTTATTGCAGATCAGCGAGTAGGAAGCGAAACCGGCGTTGGCACCCGTGCTGATGCCAATTGCGTTATAAGCCTTATTGACCGAGGAGTAAGTCGCCAATGGCTTTAGCCATGCCGGAATCGTGGTTGAATCCGGATCATTAGACAGGGCAGTGCCCTCCATCGTGTTGATAACATTGATCGCGGCTAACCCATACGGAGCGAGAGCCGGATCAGAGACCAGCACACCTGTTCCATCCGTGCGGGCTGTCAGCGTGCTGGAAAGTGTGTAATCCGATAGTGATTGGCCGGTAGCGGGGATATCTTGCGAACCGCCGGTCAGGCCGGTAACCAGATCGCCGACCGAGCTAATGGTCTTCGTCACCGTGGCATTGTTTCCATTCACGCCGCCGGTATAACCGATCAAGACAGGATATCCTACCGCATACTCCATAGACTTGGAAATACTATTTATGGTTCTGTGAATCGCCGTGTTATCCGCCGCAAAGAACATAATGGGAACAAGGGTCCCAGCGTTAATTGCGCTCTTCAAATTTCCCGTGGAGTCCGAGCAGAGCTCGATCTTGTAGGTCGAATAATTCGTTGAGTTGTATTTCGAATTGTTGACGCTGCTGAAATAATAGGTGCTCAGCCAACTGTACAGAGTGCTGGTAAAGTTGGCTGCCACGGCCACATAGTAGGTGTTGGTTGGATTGCCGGAGCCTGAGACATCGTAAATGGTAGAAGTAGACGGGCAACCTGCCCAACTGGCGGAGGTGGCGGCCAGGATTAAGGACGCGGCAAAAAGCGTAGATTTCTTAAACGTCTTTTCAAACATATCCTTCTCCTTGATTGGTTGGTTTCTGGGAGAAGCGTCTCCCGGCGGTTAGAGCCTAGCTTCAACACTGGATATTCAGTTGTCGTCTTACCATAGAAAGTTTTCTTCGTGCCTGCTTGCTCACTTTGAAGCATTGGCATGCAAGCTAAGAAAAATCCCGAACAAGCTCAAACAAGCATTTGTTCATTTTACGGGGTCCTGAGGCACTACTAAAGTCGTGCCCTGACAGAATACAGACTTGTTAAGAAATCCCCTAACTAGCTACTCCGCAAGCGCTGCTTCCGCGTCGCGTTTCATGTGCGAAACAAAACCATCTTTTCGGTGTCTACACAATGACATGCAAACAGGACATTGTCAAGTATCAAGTTTATACTTTTTATTCAGTTATAGAGATATTCTAATGTAGAAATGACAGCCCAAACGACCTGTTCGCCATATTGTAAAAAGACTTTCTGAGGTCTCTCCGTAATCGGCAGAAGGCAGTTTTTGAGGCGTCCGCGGCAGTACGCCGCAAACGCCTCGCTGGTTGGCAAGAAGCGAACCGCGCTTCAAGCAGTTAGTACGACATCGTATAAATCTGCCCTGTATTGCTGTCATCAAAGTAGAGCAGCTTCGACGTGGGATCGAGCAACATTCCTATTCCTGGAAAGACCGACGTGCCCGGCAGAGGTCCCTCAGGGAAGTAGGCATTGTAGGTCGTGTCCAGCGTACCCACCGTACCGTTGCCAGCGATGGTGTCCACCACACCGGCCGGCGTGACCCGGCGAATATATCTGCCTCCATCCCCTACGTAGAGCGTGCCATCGGTGTCAACGACCATCGACATAGTTGACTTAAATTTCGCCGTGGCAAGCGGCCCGTCCACATGGCCGGATCTGGTGCTGCTGCTCAAGGTGGAAACTGTCCAGGTCCACTGCGAGGCACTGGTGCAACCATCGCACTTGGTGGGCGTGATCTTGCGAAGTTCATAATTGTCGAAGACATATATGACGTCGTTCGAGTCGATTGCCATAGTGCGAACTGAGTCAAACCCGGCACTTCCGGAGACACCGACCACGGAGCCGGTGCCGTCCACGGAGGTATAACCGGTTTCGCCTTCGCACATCCCCGCCCCGTCTGGGCAGATTTTGCCGGCTAACATGGTGACCTTGCCGGAGGCATCGATCGCGCGGATCGAGGCATCACTCGACACAATCACATCTCCAGCGCTATCCACGACAAGCCCTGAGGGGGAATAATCAAACAGCGCACCTGATCCCGTGCCGGTGCTGTCACTATCCGACTGGCAATCATAAACGGTGTTGCCGACGAGGGTGGTGACGGTTCCGGCGACAGGCGCGCTGGCTGTGCCAGTGTTGGAGATTTTGCGCACGGAGCACTCGTCGCCGGTTTCATAGAGGTTCCCCGCGGCGTCGAAGGCAATGTAGCTTGGAGCCCAGAAATAGGCGCTTGCCGCAGCGACGTTATCGACGACCTTTAGGCCGTTCCCGTTGCCGGCGTAGGCCGTCGACTGTAGCGTCTTACTGTCGATCTTAATAATGCGATTCGATCCAGAATCGGCTAAATACAGGTTGCCACTGGCGTCCCAGGTCATACCCGCTGGCGTGCAGTAATGAGAATCGGTGGGGCCGTCAAGCGTAAGGTTAGAGGCGGGGACGTTAGTGCCATAGCAGTTGTTGCTTCCGCTCAGTCTCCCTGAATAGACCGAGAAGTCGCCGGCAATGACGCGCAGCGTCTGCACCTGCGAACCGCCGGCGCCTTGAGCATCCGTTAACGTAAGCGTGTAGTTGGTGGTTGCCGGAACAGTCACTGTCTGTCCGACGCCTGATGCCAAGGTATACGATGAGCCGTCGCTGCCCGTGACGGTAGCCGTGTAATTGGGACTGCCGCCGAGAAGGTTGCTGCTGTTCAAAACAGCCGTCAAGGTAACCGTTCCACCCACAGAGGTACTGGCCGCAGGAGTAGCAAGGAAGCTGTAGATTCCTCCCAGAGCGCCTGCCACGGTAACCGTAACCGGCCCCGCGCTAACGCTGTTGTTGCTGCTGTCGGTGGCAACCAGAGTATATTGGGCCGTTGCCGGATATGCAGCGGCAGTGGGATTTACAACCAGGCTGTCGGTACCGGTCACGGTAGTCGAACTTGTAGTTACCTTGCTGTTCGCGCCCGTGATCGTAGCATTTAACGTAAGTGAACTCACGTTATTCGATGAGGTTGTCCAACTCAGCGTAGTACCGGTTCCACCTGCGTTAATCGTGCTCGCAGCGCCCGAAAAGCTGTTAATGCTGAGCACATCCACGGTAGCCGTGGCCGTGCTGGTAGCAGTTTTGCCAACATTGTTTTTGGCTACAGCAGTCAGCGTATAGGTCGTCGTCGCGCTGGGGGTGACCGCCTGGATGCCTGTAGCGCTGACGGTGTTGATTCCTTGATCAATCGAAATCGTATTCGCGCCGCTCACTGTCCAGTTGAGTATGCTGCTGCCACCGCTAGCGATCGACGTTGGCGAAGCATAAAAGTTGATGGTGGGAGCGACAGGCTGCGGATCGACAGTTACCGTCGCCGTCGCCGTTGTGCTGGCTCCGTCGGAGTTGGTAGCCGTCAGCGTGTAGGTCGTCGTGGCCGCAGGAGTAATCATTACGCTATTGCCGGTCACTGAACCAACATTGTTATCAATCGAATACGAGGTTGCGCCGCTAACGACCCAAGTCAGAGTTGTGCTGTCACCGATAGTGATTTCACTGGTGCTCGGTGAGAAGCTGGTAATTTGCGGACCCACGGCAACCTTGACTGTAGCCGTGATGACGGCGCCTGCCGAGTTGGTAGCCGTAAGCGTGTAAGTCGTCGTTGCAGTGGGTTTGACCGTTACACTTCCCGTGCTGCCGCTTAATGTTCCGACGCCATTATCGATTGCAACAGAGGTTGCGCCGCTAACTGACCAAGCCAGAGTCGTACTACCACCATAGGCAATCGAAGTGGATGCCGCGGTGAAGCTGCTGATGACCGCAGATGCTGCTTTTGATCCACTTCCGCCGCATGCAGACAGAAGAGCAGTTATCGCCAGCACTAGAAACATTGCCGCATAACCGGAAAGACGAAGTAACTTACGGCATGAAGAGACTTTGTCCGTTTTTGCTTTCATTCCCATAATCATGTTGACTCTCCTATCTGTTTCATGCAGATTCTGACTCATCCAAATCAATCCAATCACTTTGAAGCCGAAATAGCGCTGCTCGTCCCGACAAAGCGGCATTCAGTATCAAAGCTGCTTAATCACTGTATTCCGCAACGTTTTGCAGAATTTATTACTGCGCTTTCTTTTGCTCATATTCTTTCTTTGAATCGTCATCCGTCTGCACTTGGTATTCCACGCCGTCGACCACTACTGTCTTGATCGTCGCGGAATAACGAGATGGATCGTCCACGAAAATGCTGTCCTGCACCTGATCGCCCAGACTGCCGGAGGCTTGATCGCTATCCTCTGTATTGTCGGCTACGAATGAACTAGACTGAGTCTGCGATGCTCCGGCCGAGATGCTTATCTTGCTCTGTTCTTCCAGCGTGGCGTCGTCCGTCACGCTGCTATAGGATTGGGAATTTGTGACTGTGGGAGCGTAACCTCCACCGACCAGAGATCCGACATTGGTCGCACCCACAATATCGCCATAGGCGCTTGTATTATCGACCGTTCCATATGCATCAAATCCGGCAATGCCGCCGACATAGTCGATTCCCGTTACATTCCCGTAAGAAACAACATTGCTAATACTTCCGCCATCCGCGCCACTTGAGCCATTGATATCGGAAACATAGCCCACAACACCACCCACATCGTAGCTTCCACTCACGTCACCATAAGCGGCTGAATCGGAAATGACGGAATTCGTGCCATCCCCACTGAGCATCTCGCCGACCAGCCCGCCGACATAGTAGTAACCCGACACATTACCGTAGGCAAAGCTGTCTGTAACTGTCGAGTAATTGACTCCGCCCACCAGACCGCCAACGCCATAAAGATTGGCTCCAGTAATCGTTACATTTCCCGAGGCGTAGCTTCCGGTAACCGTGCCATATTCAAGAAGCCCCACCAGTCCGCCAACGTATCCGTTGGTCGCGCCACCTTCCGTGTATGGTTGATTGTAATAAGAGGTGACATCCCCGGTAGCATAGGAATCGATAATGTCTGTTGAGTAGGCGACCCCGACCAAACCACCCGTACCTGCTCCGCTGGCTACCGAATATGTACTGCCGTTAACCCATCCGTAGCTGCTCACATCGCCCGTGGCATAGCTATTCTTGATTGTGTAAACATGGGTCGCCGAAGTCTCGTTCCCTTCAAAACCTATCAAGCCGCCAACCTGGGCATAGCCACTCACATCGCCCGTGGCGAAAGAGTTGTATATGCTGCCTGTCGATTGTCCCACCAGACCGCCCGCGTAGGAAAAGGCGCCGTCGGCCGAGTTCATGGTTGTTTCGGTAACTTTTCCCGTGGCATATGACAAATCAATGCTTGATCCTCGAAAATGCCCGACGAGGCCGCCAGCCGGGCCGTTGACGCTCGTCACGGTCCCTGTTGCATCGCTATGGCTGATTGTGCCGCCGTCCTGGTAACCAATTAGTCCGCCGGCGATACCAGCCCAGCCCAGCTGGCCATTCAGCAAGTCTGTTGATTCGGTCGAAGTTATATTTGCCGAGGAGGAATCATAAGATACCTTCCCCCCCTGCAAATATCCAGCAAGCCCGCCAACCAGCGAATATCCGGTAATCTGTCCGCTGCTGTAATCGTTCGATAGCGTCGCGTTTCCTGAGCCGAGCAACGCTCCTACATTGTCTCCCGTGGAAGAGATATTCACATTGGTCAGGCCAATATCTCGTAGCGTGGCGCTCGATGCCACGCCGATAAGGCCAACATTGTTCCCCGAAGATTTAATGGCAAGGTGGTTGATCGAGTTTCCCAACCCAGCAAGCGTACCAGTGAAAGAATTGATCAGCGAGCTAGTATAAGTTGTACCGCTAGCGTCCAGATTGCCTGCCAGCGCGTAATAGCCTGTAACCCCCGTCGATGAGCCTTTGCCTGTTGCGGCATTATAGCCATCCAGCGCATCCAGTTGGCTCACACTATGAATCAATGTGTACTGTTTCCCATTAATCGTCAGGCCTGCGCTAGCGTCGCTTAACGTAAAGCTGCCATAGATTCCCTTTCTCGTGTCTGTATTGGCAATCGGAATTCCTTTATTGTTGAGTACGGCCCCGGCGTAGGACGCAGAAGTCAGAATGTTGTAGTCGCCGCCATAGTTCATCGAGAGCGCGGCATTATCTCCTGACAGCGTAACTGCATTATCGATGTCGATGTCGTTGCCCGCAGTTATTGCAAGCGCCGCATTCTTACCGGAAAGCGTAATGGGAGCAACCAACTCGATGTCTTTGTTCGCCTGCAGCGTGATTCCAGCGTTCGCGCCGGTGGCTGTTATCGATTTGTCAACATTCACATAGTCTGCTGCTGCAAGGGCCAGCAACGTGTTGCCCGACCAACTGACTGGTGCATTAATATTGATGCTACTTCCAGTGCCATTGCTCGAAGCTGTCGTCGAGGCAATCTCCACGTTGGTTGTATTCAACGCGCTGTCCAGCTCCGTAGCAGTCATGTTGCCGCCGGAACCGGCGACCGTAAAGCCATACGAATTGATTGTCCAAAGCCCTCCACTGCCCGAGGTGGATTGGGTCGTAATCTTCGCGCCATCGGCAACAGTGACGGTCGTGCCGCCGGTTACTATCTGGCCACTGTTCCCTTCATTGGGAGCCGAGGCATCCAGCGTCCCACCGACCGAGGTCGTGCCGCCATCCGCGAGAAGCGTAATGTCGCCCTCTAGATCGCCGATTGTCTGCGCCTGAATCAAGCCAGTGTTGTTTACCTGCGCTGAGAGCAGGTCATCGGCGGCCTTGGCCGTCATGATTACCGTGCCGCCGTTGGCGTAGATTGCCTGTTTGTTCTCGACCAGCGCATTCAGGGCACCTTCGCCAACCGTCACACCGACCAGTGCGTCGCCGGTGAAGTTCAGCGTGATCTGATCGCCGGCAGCCAATGCAGCCGTTCCCTTGGTAGCCGTAATCACGCCCTGATTCGATACCGAACCGCCCAACAGCGCGACATAACCTCCGTCCTTGTTGGTTGTGATGGTTCCGAGGTTGACTACCGAAGCAGGCGTCGAGGAGCCTGTGGTGAAAACGTACTTTCCAGACTTGAAATCGCTGTCTGTTATGTCCAGCGTGCTGGCCACGAAGCCACCGGTACTAATCTTCGCAGTACTGTTCATCAAGATGCCATTGGCATTAATCAAATAGACATTGCCGTTGGCATTCAGGACGCCGCTGATCACGCTGCTCGCGTTGCCGGTTACACGGTTAAGTGTAACTGCGGTTGAGTTGGGTTGATTGAAGTTAACTGTCGAGGTCGAACCGATACTGAAGCTCTGCCAATTAATGACGGCCGAACTACTCGACTGATTGATGTTGGTCGTATTGCCCGACTGGGCGATCGTCGCCGTGCCGCTGTTCACGGTTCCACCGGTAGGCGACTGCGCCAGCAGCGCGACCGGCGCATAACAGGCCAATAGAACCGCCTCCATCGATACAGGCAATAAGCCGCGAAGAATTCTATTCCCGCATCCATCTCGACCAAATAAATGACGAGCCATATCGCATTCCTCCGTCTGGAGAATTCAACTGGGGCCCTATTATCACTCTGTCAATCATCGAACGCTAAGATTTGCGTACAGATAGTTGCTGCACATGCGCTGAAAACTTCCTGCCAAGCATGCAAGCCAGCATTGCTCCACAAATTGCGAGCCAATAATTGAGTATGGGAGCCAATAACTGAGTGAAGATACTCGTAAAAATTGCTTGAATAGATTATGTCACATGTGCTTTGCCAAGTGTCAAGTATTATTTCACATGTAACGTATACACGACGAAACGCAATCTGTTATTTTACGCTGAACAAGGAGTAAGGTTTTCTTTTCCGCCTGAATATATCCTTAAATGACACGCTTTCAGCCAGAAACTAAAAATTGCAATGCTTTGCCGTAATCAAACACGATTCCTATAGACAACAACGAGCAGCACCGATGGAAAGCTGCCCGTTGTAGAAACGTAAAGTTAACGCTCGTAATACTACGGCAAATAGTAACGAAGACTGGTCCAAAACATGTTGTCGATGCCTTTGGCGCCCCAGCCTTTTGTTCCACCAAAGTCGGTCGAGCCCGACCAGCCCTCGCGAACCGCATAGCCGTATTGAATCCCCTGGCGCAGACGGCCGTACTCACCTTTATAAAAATTGTAGTAATAGCCTCCAGTAGCTTCCTGCACGTTGCGGGTGTGGCCAACGCAATAGGCGGGCGAGGAAGCAGTGTAGCCAGTAGAACCGCCACTATAGCCGGGAGTTGCGGTAACATTGCAGCCGTATGAAATGTCGTTGATTTCGTTGTAGTTAATGGCGTTGCGGGATCCATAACCAACCGCCTGGATTTCACTAGCCGTGTTGGCCCAGGAACCGCCCCATGTGCCACTGTTTGAGGCTAGCATCGCCGCAGTCACGGTATCTGCTGTGTAGCACGTGTGTTCGGCAGTGTCATAGCTGCCATAACAGGCTGTAGGATCAGATAGTCCGGTTGTTTTTGCCGAACTGTAATCAACGCGCGCCGCGTAGTCGCCGCCGTAGTTTGCCCATAAGGTCAAGCGTTTGGTAGCAGTCCATTCAAGCGTTAACAGACCGCTAAGGTTGTGGATTGGAGCCAGCCCGCCGGAAGCGTTGGATGTGACATCGGCAAGCATCGAGTCGCCATAACGGCCTACGCCAGGGCCGTACAATGCTTTTGCGCCGAAATTAATCTTATTCTTGACTACCGGCACCCGGAAAGAAGCTCCAATACCGCCCAGAGTGATGCTGTCCTGCGCAGTCTTTGACGGATCGGCGAGAGATGCAACCGGCAAGCAAGTCGATACGCTTGACGGGCAATTAACGTCATATTGGCCACCATATTTGATGCGATCTGTGGTCACGCCCGGGTAAATCGTCTCATGTGCAAAACCGATCAAGCCAAAAATCTCATAGTGCCCCCAGCCTGGATCAGCAACTGCTTTCACAAGCAAGTCAGGCGCCGCATTGAAAGAGTAGTTGCTAATGTTGGTATTTGCTGTAACCGTTCCATAGACCGCAAGGTAGCCGGCGCTGGCGTCGTTGGAAGCTGCTGGAACGTAATTCTTTACATATGTGGTGGTGGTTGAGCTGCTGATGGCCGCATTATAACCACCCGCGCTGCCTGCCGATCCCAGCACGGCGTAAGGCGTGTTACCCGCCAGTGAAGCCGTATACATCAGTTGCGGATTCTCCACGGCCACACCAAATGTGAACTTGCCCCCAGCCGCGCTCTTGACGACCCGCACGCCATACTGGCGCGTCCAGATGAATCCAGGCATGTAGTTTGTATCGATGGTCAGTGGGGTCAGGATACCGCTCGGATTACTTGGTATCCCCATGTTACCCTCGGTCGCCAACGACCACATCTGTCCAAAGGCAAACTTCCAGCCATTGTTCATTTCGGCTTCGCCGTAGAGCACGCGCTGCCGCATCATATAGCTATTCGCTTGGTAGTTATTGGAATTTGTACCGGCCCCCTGGAAGTCGGCCTCATAGTAGCCCCGCAGCGCACCCCACTTGGGTTTGCTCTCGAACAGCAACGTGATACGTGTTGGCCTTGCGCTGCCATAGAATTCGCTCAGCTTGTAGCGGTCATCGCCTTCATATGGAATGTTGTTAAAAAATGTTGAGGTGTCGGAGGCGATACTCTTGCTGCGATAAACGGTGTCGGCAGCGATAAAACCGCCCGGAGTAAGGGTGACTCCTTTGTAGTACAGCGTCGTAGGATTGGCCACCTCCTTCTTCCATTTGACTGTCTCGTTAACCAACCCCCTATTCAGGGAAGCGGTGGTAGCTTTCATGCTCTTTACGGAGGTTTGTAATGTAGAAACAGCAGCGGTGTTCTCTGAAACGGCCTGCCGATCACTTGCGGCCGCTGTATTTGCTTTCTCCACCGTAGCCTGGGCTTTTGCCGCCTGCTGCTCAGCCATCTGCAGCCGCACTTCTTTTTCGTCTAAATCTTTCTTGAGACTGTTGATCTCGTTTGATTGGCTCTTAATCTGGGAGGACTGCTCTTCCAGCGCTTGGCGCAGAGCCTGGATCTGCTCCTGCACACTAGCATGTGACGTGGCTTTCTTCTGGGTGGATGGACGCTTTTTAAGCGGCGGCGTAACATCTTCAGCATAGGTACAGGCCGCCCCCATGAGGACTGCGAGAATCAGGCTTGTTGCTTTTACGAATCTACCGTGCATATGCCTCTCGTCCACCTTTCGGAGTGATTTTGGCAGAAAATGCATTCTCATGCGCACTAGCGGCAAAGTTTGCTGCTGTTGCTTATACGAGTCATACGGCTGTAATCGTTACAAGCAGCATACCAGATCATTCTGCAAATTCAACAACGAAATGCAACGGCAATTTGAGCGGTCGGTGATCTGGATGGGGTAACATCTTGAAAGTCCTACCGCCAAGCAAGTTTTGCCAGGAATGCGTTATCACCATCTCAGCCAAGAAAAGCGGCATTCAATCGCTGTTTTGTAGTGACAATCAATGAGCGCATGAACCGCTACCTGCTGATCACACACATTGCGGTAAACAGGCGGCAGGCGTCAGTGGGGAGTTTGCAGCTAGTTTGTTTGGCGACAAGCATATGCCACCTGCATGGCCGCTGCGCATTTTCTGCTTTGCACAAGGCAAACTGGCTACCAGAATCTCTGTCGGCTCATCACGCATCTTGAAGACTTTTTCGCTGGGCTGATCTGCCTTACTAGGTCTCTGACCGCTTGATTTTGTACCTGTGTTGGGTGCCCCACATCTCGATTTTGAGATGTGGGAAACCACGAACTCAATGAAACTTCTTCATCCGGTCAGAGACTTGGCGACGACGATGGCCAGTTGCAGCCGCACTGACAAACGACGGACTGACGGCAGCGCGCAAAAATACGGAGCGACTTCGTCCATCTACGGCCGCGGCAATCTTCATTTTGAACTCCAGTGCATCAGAGCGCGATGAGGAATCTCGCAAGCAATCGCGGCTCACTCTTGCATCGGAAGTGCATCTGCCGGTAATTGCCACGAACGGCATGCGCTACAGCACCGCTCAGGACCGCGAGATTCTCGATGTGCTGAATCCTGCTGCTCAAGGCTGAAAACGGCACAAAAATTCACTCACAGTTCCACTCACACAAAAAACTACAAAGCGTACTTTTAAGGGACTTTCGCTACCCTTCGGCCTATAAAAATAATGTAAGGTATTGATTATAGGTGCGTTAGCAAGCTGCTGCTCTATCCACCTGAGCTACGGGGCCACGTCCTATAACCTTTTTGCTATCAATTACCAGTCTATGAGCCGCTTGCAAAATTACCTGGGAACCGGTATTACGGGTTTCGCTGCCCCTTCAGCGCCATGGCTTGCTCCGTATACGACCTACCCCCACCCGTATTTTGGACGCAAAATACTTGTTTTCATTAGCTTACAGACAGTATTCCGCTGTAAAATCGTCAAAACAAAGGAGTTGCCTGCAAAATCTTCCAGGATAAGGAGTTAGAGCATTTTTCCTGATGGTGTAGAGGACTCCCACCCTAGAGCAAAACCAGAGTTGGTGTGCCTTGGTGAGTTAAGTGCCAGGTCGCCGCTCCCTGTTGGTCGCGTCGACTTGAGGGCTGCGGTTTCTGGATACAGTGACTCTGGTTTTGCTATAGCCGCAAAAACAAATACGCGGCGAGGGTGGGGCACCCAAACTCTATACCTAAAGGAGAAATGCTTTAGCAACGCCTTTGCAGCACAAGCAGGACGATTGGGAAAAATGCACCTATGTATTATTGTGCGACGATGCGGCAAAATGATCTGCAAACAACTGAGCCTGTTGCAAACCCTATTGATCCTGCAAGAAAACAGTGACATCGTTTCCCACCCATTTCCGCAAAAAGCGCGGAAATGGATGGGGCACCCTGACAGTATTTAGAGCATTTTAGGAATACATATAGACTTTTTGAAGGATGTGCAGGGTGTCTTTTTCTTGAGGAAAAAGACACTTGGCATTGTGCCTTCGGTCTACACCAATTCCTAAAATGCTATAGTTGCCGGATCAATAGCTAACGCCACTCGCATTCCACTTTGAATTTTGCAAGCGGCTCTATATTCCCATTTATCTTTGGAGCCAGGATTTTCGCGCATTACCATCTGCATGTTGCCGCTTTCCATCCTCCCGGCAGCCGCGCGAAGATTAATTCCGCGATCACCAGCCTACTGGCAAAGTTGTGCCGATGGCAGTGCCACGAGGATTTGCGCCCTCAGCATTTCCGGAAGATGATGATCGAGCCTGTCCAGACAGAACCGGCCCCTGCGCCTCGGCTTTCGATACACCCCTTCCCCCTGATGGTGTTAGATAGAGAGTGAGCGAACTCCCACGCCAGCCCGGAGCGAAGTGGAAGAAAATAAGGATAGGAAAATCGGATTTATCTTATGAAATTGCCGAAAGCCATGAACACCCGCCTTTTTGCCTTTGCCCTGCTGGCCCTGACCCTCACCGGCTGCCGCTCGCACGACTTCCCGCAGTATCCGGCCAACTACCGTGAATTCGCCTACGTCACCAACGGCGGCAGCAACACCGTCAGCGTCATCGACGTGGTCAACGTTCGCCTGGACCGCGAGATTGCGGTCGGACAGAACCCTGTGGCGGTAGCCGCCAGTCCCACCCGCAACGAAGTTTACGTGGTCAACACCGGAGGCGGGATCGCGCAGGGTTCCGTCTCGGTCATCAACGCGGAAAACAACAGCGTCGCGGCCACCATCAATGTTCACAACCAGCCGGTGTCGATCGAAATCGACCCCAAGGGCGAACTGGCCTACGTGGCCAACTCCGGCTCCAACACCATCTCCGTTCTCGACCTCAAGGCGCGGCGCGAAATCGCGGCCATCGGCGCTGGTGAGGAGCCCGCCGCCGCCCGCCTTTCCCCCGATGGCAAGACCTTGGTGGTGGCCAACCGCGGGGCCGGCTCCGTCAGCCTGATCGATCCGGTTGCCCGGCGGCTCCGGGCCGTCATCGAGGGCTGCCCCGGGGCTTCCGATGCCGTTATTCTTCCCAAATCCAACAAGACATTTGTGGCCTGCTCGACCGGCCACCAGATCATGGCCATCGCCCTGGCTCATGGCGAAGCGCATCCGGTTCAGCCCGGTTCCGCGCCGTCCGGACCAGCCCAGCCCGACCGCATGGAGGCGCTGCTCGATGTCGGCCAGGCGCCGCTGCAACTGGCCCTCAAACCCGACGGCGGCGAGCTGTTCGCCATCAACTCGCTTTCCGACTCCATCTCGGAGGTCGTCACCAATTCCAACGACGTCGGCGGCTCCTACATGATCGGGGAGGACCCTGTCCGCGGGCTGATTACAGCGGACAATTCGCTGCTCTACGTGGCCAACCTCCGCTCCCAGTACGTCACCGTTTACGGAATTGACGACGGGCGGCGCATCGGCTCGATCCACGTCGGCGACGGCCCCTCGGCCATGGCTTTGTCCGGCTCCGGGCTGCTGCTTTTTGTTGTCGATGCCCGCTCGGGCGATCTGGCCGTGGTCCGCGCCGCCTCCCGTTCGCTGTTCACCCTGCTGCCCACCGGGCGCGACCCCAACGCCATCGCCGTCAAGGCCTTCAAGCTGCGGTAGAGCTTGATTTAGAATGGGTGGCTTCTGCTTGTTGTCCTTTCGAAAGGTGCAGTGGTCTTCAGACCACCATTGATCCGGCAAGAAAATAGTGACATCGTTTCCCACCCATTTCCGCACAAAACGCGGAAATGGATGGGGCACCCGGCCTTGTGCTGACAGTCCAAACATTGCCCGCGCCTGAAGGCGGTCTAATTTTGCGCCCCAGATTCAGGAGCCTGAAGGCCCCTGCTCCCTCCGAAGGCTGCACCCGGATCGTGTTGCAGTCCATAAGGACCGGATCAATAAGATGCGTTTGCCCTGGCGGTGATCCGTATTTAGAGCATTTTTTTCTGATGGTGTAGAGGAATCCCACCCTAGCCGCAAAAACAAATACGCGGCGAGGGTGGGGCACCCGAACTCGATACCTGAAGGAGAAATGCTCTAGAGTGGCTTTTGATTGATGAAGAATTCGTTTGATGGAAGCGCTTTCGTGATGCGCCTGCTCCGGTTCCGCTTGAGCGCCCGCCAACGCAGGCCAAGTGAGATTAGGTAGCCCAGTTGAATGGCCCAGGTAAGCGCGTAGGCGGCGACGGTGAACTGGTGATCGAGAAAGGCCCTTGCATCCATCGTTTTTCCTCGTTCTGCTTCAGTTCCGCGGCAGTTTTTCAGGCCTCGATGGCCTCTTGCGCTTCCTGAGCGGCGAATTTCTGGCGCTGGCGCTCGATGTGGTAGCGCAGGACAAGCAGAAGCAGGCCCCAAGCCAGCCAGGCCAGAATATTCCAGTAAAAAGCATGGAGCATGGCGGAATCGCTGATGCCGGAGTCCGGTCCGCCGCCAAAAACCGGGGCTGGATGCGCGCCGCGCCACCAGCGGTTGGACATGTAGACGATGGGCACATCCAGAGCGCCGAAGATGCCGAGGACGGCGGCCTGCGTCTGCATCTGTGGCCCGGCGGCAAAGCGGCGCAGAAGCAGATAGCTGACGTAGATGAGCCAGAGAACCAGCGTGGTGGTCAGGCGCGCATCCCAGGTCCACCAGATGCCCCAGGCGCGGCGTCCCCACAAGGGACCGGTGACGAGCACGACCGTGCAGAAGACGACGCCCACTTCGGCTGCGGCCAAAGCCCAGGCGTCGGCCGCCTGCGCACGCTCGGGATGGCTGCCGCGAAAGGCCAGAAAACCGATGGAGCCAGCCAGCGAAATGGCGAAGAACAGAAACGCGGCCATGGCCGAGGGCACATGGCAGTAGAAGATGCGCTGCGCTTCGTGCATCGTCTGCTCATCGGGGGCGATGTAGATGGCCTGATAGAAGCCCCAGGCCATGAGAACGGCGGTGATCGCGGCGTAGAGGCTGATGGCGAATTTCTTCATGCGATTTCAATCCACACCACGCACTGCGCCGGAAGCCGTTCCGCGCTGCGCGTTGAACGATTCCAGTGTACGACCCCGGCGCCATGGCCAGAACTATTCGTAGGCCAGCGCGTCGATGGGGTCCTTGCGCGCGGCCATCCAGGCCGGATACAGCGCGCCGCACAGCGCTCCCGCAAACGCAATCAACGCGCCCCGAATCATCCAGACGGTAGTCAACTCAAAGCTGAAGGCGGGAAAATTGAGACTCAGCAGCTCACGGACGCCGTAGGTGGACGCAATGCCCACCAGTACGCCGGCAATGGCCAGCACCATGCACTCGCGCAGCAGCATGCCGACAATGACCGGCTTGGATGCGCCCATCGACTTGAGAATGCCGATCTCGCGCGTGCGCTCAAGCACCGCCGTGTACATGGTCTGAAAGATCACCAGAAAGCCCACCACGACGGCAATCGTGATGACCACATTCAATGCCAGATCGAAGCCGGGAAACTTCGACGGCGTGTAGAGGGAGATCAAGTCGTCCATGGTCTGCACGTTATAGTCCTGCAGCCCGCGCGTAGAGGCAATCTCCTGCCGGATCGCTCCCTGATTGGCCAGATTGTCGCTCTTGAGATATATGACCGAAGCCTTGCCGTCGGAGCCGGTCAGCGCTCCCATCGTCTCGATGGGAATCAGCTTGCGCGCGCCCTTGCCGCTTTCGACAATGCCGCAGATGCGGAACGGATGCTTGAGAATCTCGATCTGCTCACCGACGTGGTGCCCCTGGCCGGTGCGCGCGAAGACATCGTCCACAATCACGTCGTTCGGCCCCTGAAACGGTCCGCCCGCAACCCATGTGAAGTGCTTCAGCGCGTCGTAGCTGGGGTAATCGATGCCATAGAGAATCTCGACCGAGCTGCCCATGGAAAAGTTGGTAAACACCGGCGACGCCGCGGCCACGTGCGGCATATGGCGGAAGACCTCGGCCATCTTGGCGGACATCGGCGCGCCACCCATGCCGTTGACGAAGCTGGCGTTGGAGGGGCGCACAACCAGGTCGGCGCCGATGCCATTGGTGCGCTGCTTCTGGTCGTCCAGCATACCCATGAAGATGGCGACAATCGACAGAATCATGACGACTTCAATGGCCACCGCCAGCACGCTGATCAGCGAACGCAGCGGACGGTGCAGCAGATTGGCGAAGATCAGCTTATTCATTCCCAACAATGGCTCCCAAGGCTCGAAGGCGCTTCAAAAAAAGCACGTTCTTCAAGGTTAACAGCCCAGGGCTGGCAACCTTGCGTGGTTTTGCCTCAGGGCAGAACAGCCAGGAGCGATGGAAAATGGCCGATTCGTTCCTTCCCGGTGCAAAATATCCGCAGCTTTTTGAAAATAAAGGGAGAACCAATCAGATTCTTTGACCTGGGAGGAAGCTGGGTTTATTGTTGAGGTGGAAATTCCGCAGGGAAATCAAACTGTTTTCTGGTCGGTGATGGGCAGCTTTGGAAATGATCTGCGCAAGGCGCGTTTATCCCGCGGCATTGCGCTCAAAGACATTACGGCAGAGACCAAAATCAGCCCACGGTATCTTCAGGCGCTGGAGCAGGATAATTTTGCCCAGCTACCCGGCGGAATTCTGAGCAAGGGCATCGTGCGCGGCTATGCGGCCGCCGTGGGGCTGGACCAGAATGAGTGGACGGAACGCTTTCTCAAGGCGTTTGCCGCCAGCGGGCAGCCCATTGACGACGGCGACAAATGGGTGGAGTTTGCCTCGAATGTCGGCAAGGCCCGCAGCCAGCGCGCCAGCTCCATGGACACGCGGCTGCGCTGGATCGGCGCGATTCTGCTGCTGCTGGTAGGGCTGGTGTGCGCCTTTCTGGGCGTGCGCTACTACGGCCTGTACGCTGGCTGGTGGCCGACGCTGCTGCCCACGCACACAATCTCGATTCACGCGCTGTTTGTTCACGTTCTTGCTTGGCTTAGAGCAGTTTGCAAATTAACGTAGACTTTTCGAGAACAGCGGAAGGTGGCTTTTCCTTGAGGAAAAAACCACTCAGACGTTGTGGCTTCGGTCGATAGCAATTTGCAAGCTGCTCTACCCGCTGAATAGGGATTCGCTCTTGCCGCCGCACCCCCACGCCGCCTGGGAAAAAGCTCAATCTGAAGGTTTGCGTTGCCGTTGTTTTTGAAGTGGTGGCGAGGGGCAGACTTGAACTGCCGACCTACGGGTTATGAATCCGTCGCTCTAACCAGCTGAGCTACCCCGCCATGCAAAATATCGAAAAAACAGGCCGGAAAGGACCGTCCAGGAGTGGGCGAACAGGGAATTCGCGCGCAACTCTCTCTCTTGATGATACGGGTGGCTGGATTGAAGGTCAAACGCAATGTTTGCCAGCAGCCCCTGATGCGGTAAACTCGGCTGCATGAGCACGTTCCGAATTGCCGGAGTGATTCCGGCCCGGCTCAGCTCCACGCGCCTGCCCCGCAAGGTGCTGCGCGAGTTGAATGGCCGGCCCATGGTGGAATGGGTGTGGCGCGCGGCCAAGGCCAGCGGGCTGATGGACCCGGTCGTCGTGGCCACCGATTCCGGTGAAGTGGCGGCGGTTTGCCGCGAGCGCGGCGTTCCCGTGGTGATGACTCCGGCCACATGCCCCAGCGGCTCCGACCGGGTGAGGGAAGTGGCGCGGACGATTGACGCTGATATTTATGTGAACATCCAGGGCGACGAGCCGACACTGACCGGCGATTTTTTCCCGCCGCTGCTGTCGTTGTTTGAGCGCCCGGAGGTCGAGGCGGCGACGTTGGCTGTCCGTTGTCCGCCGGAGGAGTTTGCCGACCCGAACGCCGTCAAGGTCGTCACGGCTCTCGACGGCCGCGCGCTCTACTTTTCTCGCGCGACGATTCCTTTCGACCGCGACCGGGCGGGTTTCACCGGCTATCGCAAGCATCTGGGAATTTACGCCTATCGCAAGGCCGCGTTGGAGCGCTTTGCCGCTTTGCCGCCTTCGCCTCTGGAACAGATCGAGCGGCTGGAGCAGTTGCGGCTGCTCGAAAACGGCATTGCGCTCTACGTGGCCGATGCGCCGCGAGACACCATCGGCGTGGACACCGAGGCGGATTTGCGGCGGGCCGAGGCGGCGCTCAAGGGAAGCGCGAATTTGTAGACAATGGCCGGTTGAGGTTTGTGGCTTCCCACCCATTTCACAAAGGACGTGAAATGGATGGGGCACCCAACTGATTGGCGGAGAGGGCTCTTATGAGCGGCGGACTCCAACACGGTTCCACGCCCGAAGCTGAAAAACCAGCCCGCTTTGCCACGGGCGGACGCGGCGAGGGGATTGATTTCACGACGCAGAAGACACCCTTCGGCTGGATGGTGGTAGGAACGACCGAACGCGGGCTGTGCTGGCTGGCGTTGGCGAACACGAAGGCCGAGGCTGAGGCGACATTGCGCGCGGAGTTTCCGTTGGCCACGCTGAAGCGCGATTCGTCGCTGGTTGACTGGATCGCGGTGGCGCTGGCGGTGGTCTCCCATCCTAGCCGCAAGAACAAAAACGCGGCGAGGGTGGGGCACCCAAGCGTGGTTTCCGGCCCCGCAGTCTTGACGAAAGACCCGATTCCAAAAGAGATGTGCATTTTAGATGCCACGAAGCTCAAGCGAGCGAAAAGCGAGCAGTTGGCCCCACCGCAGGTGGTGGATCTGCGCGGGACGGCGTTTCAGATGCGCGTCTGGCAGGCTATCGGCCAGATCCCGCGCGGCGGGACGCGCAGTTATAGCCAGTTGGCAAGGGAACTGGGCAAGCCCTATGCAACCCGCGCCGTGGCCCGGGCCTGCGCGGCCAATCGCGTGGCGCTGGTGGTGCCGTGCCACCGGGTAGTGAGCGCCACGGGCGCGATGAGCGGCTATCGCTGGGGCGTCGAGCGCAAGCGGATGCTGCTGGAAACCGAAGCGATAGTCTTAAGTTGAGACAGCGGAGAGCGGAATGGGCGCAGATTCGACAAAATCCAGCGGGAGCAGCCCCGCTGAGGTGTATTCCCGTCGTTTGCAGGAACTCGAAGGGCGGCAAGGCGCGGAACGGCGGCGCGAACGGCGGCTGGGGTTTGCCAAGCTTGCGCTGGCGGCCATCACGCTGATCTCCGCGGGCGTGCTGCTGGGCCATCCGGCGATGATCGAGCTGGTGGTGGCGCCTGCTGGCGTCTTCGTCTTGTTGGCTGTGCTGCATGAAAAGCTGATCCGGTCGTTACGCCTGCGCGCGCGCTCCATTAAATTTTATGAGCGCGGGCTGGCAAGGCTGAATGACCGCTGGGCTGGGAGCGGGGAGACCGGAGAGCGATTCCTCGATCCCGTGCATCCGTATGCGCGTGATCTGGATCTGTTCGGCAAGGCTTCGCTGTTTGAGCTGCTCTGCACGGCGCGCACACAGGCCGGTGAAGAGACGCTTGCCGCATGGCTTCTGACTGCCGCGCCCATTGAGGAAGTGCTTCGGCGTCAAGAGGCGGTTCGTGATCTGAAGGACCGTGTGACATTCCGCGAAAATCTGTTTTTGCTCGGTGAAACGGTGCGCTCGGGCGTGCATCCGGAGGCGCTTGCCGCATGGGGAGAGCAGGAGCCGGTCTTCGCGGAGCGGGCTACGCGCATCGTAACCACGGTGCTGGCGATTCTCTGGCTGCTGAGCCTGGTGAGTTGGGGCGTTTGGGGACTGGGTGCGGTTGCCGGGGCGATGACAATTCTGAATCTGGCCTGGGCGCATCG
>Ga0224525_1000102_pt1 | contig 43859 bp, 34 predicted proteins | sample CFST100metaG_FD_179874 | JGI IMG/M metagenome (GOLD analysis project Ga0224525, IMG submission 179874) | Peat soil microbial communities from Stordalen Mire, Sweden - C.F.S.T100 | ecosystem: Environmental > Terrestrial > Soil > Wetlands > Peat | place: Sweden: Norrbotten County, Stordalen Mire...
CACTATAACTTCATATATCACCGATCGGAACGGAAAAGCAATTGCAACCGCACCTGATCAGCAAATCATAATTCATGCTTTGGGAAATGAAATTGTCAAGCAACAGGTAACCATAGATAATCCCAGGCTCTGGTCATTGGATGATCCTTATTTATACAGGGCTGTCGTTCTTCTAAAAATAGGCAGACAGGTTGTCGACAGTATCAATACACGATTTGGGGTGAGATCAATCCGGTTTGATGCAGAAAAAGGCCTGTTCCTGAACGATGAGAATGTGAAGATACATGGTGTCTGCTGTCACCAGGATCATGCCGGCATTGGCGTGGCTGTACCGGATGATATCCTCTATTACAGGCTTCGTCTGCTGAAAGAAATGGGAATAAACGCGTACCGCACCTGCCACAATCCTCCTGCCCCTGAACTCCTGGATGCCTGCGACAGCTTGGGGATCCTTGCGCTTGATGAAACCCGTTTGCTTAACAGTGGTCAGGAATACTTGAATCAGTTCGAAAATATGATCCTCCGCGACCGCAACCATCCTTCCATATTTTTGTGGTCGATCGGGAATGAGGAAAGCTATATTCAAACCAGTGAAACAGGAAAGCACATTGCAGAAACATTTCTGGCAAGGCAGCATCAGCTGGATCCTACGCGAAAATCCACCTATGCCGCCGATGTTGCAAATGTTTTTACCGGGATCAACGAGGTGATTCCCATCCGCGGATTCAATTACCGCCATGTTGCAGTCGCCGATTATCATAAAAGCCATCCCGGGCAACCCATTCTTGGTACCGAGATGGGAAGTACCGTCACGACCCGGGGAATTTATGAAAAAGACACCATTCATTGTTACGTCCCCGACGAAGATATCACCGCGCCATGGTGGGCTAGCAAAGCTGAGGTATGGTGGACACTGTGTGCAGGGCAGCCCTGGTGGATGGGAGGCTTTGTCTGGACAGGCTTCGATTACCGTGGTGAGCCTACACCTTACCAGTGGCCGAACATCAATTCACATTTCGGAATAATGGATATGTGCGGTTTTCCGAAGAATATCTATTATTACTATCAATCCTGGTGGACCAACAAAGATGTTTTACATATCTCTCCTCATTGGAACTGGCAAGGACAGGAAGGGAAACCCATTCATGTCTGGGTTAATTCCAATGCCGATAATATTGAAATTTTCCTTAACGGGAAGAGTTTCGGGAAAAAAGAGATGCCCCGGAACAGCCACCTCGAATGGGATATACCCTATCAGCCTGGAATAATCAAAGCGATAGCTTACAAAAATGGCAGGAAGATCACAAATCAAGTGGAAACTACCGGAGACCCCGTTAAGGTGAACCTTGTAGCCGACAGGAAATTTTTTTCGTCAAATGGACAGAATGCTATCGTTATAAATGTTTCTGTTTTGGATGCGAAAAACCGGGAAGTACCTGATGCAGGAGACCTTATCCGGTTTACGGTCAAAGGCAATGCAAAGATTATTGGTGTGGGCAATGGCAACCCCAGCAGTCACGAACCCGATAAGTGTCCGGGCAACCAATGGCAAAGAAAGTTGTTTAATGGTAAATGCCAGGTAATCGTTCAATCGGGAAAAAGTCCGGGGATCATTGAAATTGAAGCACGGTCGGACGGATTGACCAACGGGTCAATAAGCCTGGAGGCACTTCCATGAGAATGCTGTTACCTATAGTTTTTCTTCTCTTTCTTCATCCGGTATCTGGACAGAATTTTTTTGAAATTAGAGGAAGAATAGTGGATTCCACCAGCGGCAATCCACTTTCGTTTGCGCAGATCTCACTTCATCGTACAGAACTTGGAACTACGACCAACGAAGATGGGAACTTCCGCCTGGATATTCCTGCCGGTAACCGGGAAGATACTTTGCTGATCTACTACCTGGGCTATGAAACCCGGAAGATCCCGGTGAAGGCCTGTTTTGTGCCTTCTATTGAGATATCCCTGAATCCTGTCATGCTGCAACTGTCGGAAGTGGAGGTAATCGGCCTCACACCCCAGGAAGTCATCCGCAAGGCCGTTGAAGCTATCCCTGCCAATTACGGGAAGGACCCGCTGATCCTCACGGCTTTCATCCGTTCACAGAAATCGGTCAACAACAAGCTTGCTGAATATACGGAAGCCATCATTGATGATCTTAAAACCGGTTATTATCTCTATAAATCCGGTGATTCCGGAAAAAAACACAAGCAGTCAAACATTCCGGTGCTGCTGAAAGGGAGGGTCACTTCCGATACCAATCTTGTAAATGCAATGGGAGATGTAGGGAGAAATGTCGGTTGCCTGAGTTGCAATTTTATCAATGATTTTGTGGAATTTTATCATCAATCGATTCTCGATGAAGACCTTTTCCGGTATTATGATCTTTCGATGGAAGAGTTGATCCAGCCTGAAGGAGGGAAAATTTACCACATCCGGTTCGCACAGAAAGAAGATGTAAAAAAAAGGTTTTGGAAAGGAGAGCTTTTTATTGATGGGGCTTCCTTTGCAGTGATGAAGATCATGCAAAAGCCCAGCATGTATGCGTATGACGCCTATGAGAAGACGAAGTACAACCGTGGCTATACCATCCTGAACAAACCCGGGTGGGTCGAAGAGATGCCCTTTATCCAGCAAACCATCATCTATTCAAAGCGAGATACAGCCTGGTTCCTCAGTTCAATCCGCACCGAAAACTGGATGACCTTCACTTATCCGCCAGACGGGCAAAAACTGAAATTCAGCTACAATAACGATGTTGTCATTACCAATGCGACAAGGGATCCGGAAAAGGTAAAGAATTTCAAAGGGGATAAGATCATCGGTACTACTCAGCGCTGGGATCAGATCGTTGGCCGCCCTGATGAAATCTTCTGGGCCAGTTTCAACTACCTGCCGGTGGAAGAAGCATTGAAGAACGCAATTGAATGTATTGGAAAATAACTAGCTCACAAGCTATCCTGACTATCCTGACTATCTTGAATAACCATTTCCATCTTCGTCAGTTCAAGTGCAACGAGGTTCCCGAATCCTTCTTTTCCGGAAATGTAGGGGCCGTTATCGAGATCGATGAAATTGTAATAGTTGTTTTTGATGGAAAGATCGATGAACTGAAGGTTGACCGGGACATGCCCGTGGATGATCTTCCGGTTGCTGGTCTTTTCAGGGATGATCTCGTAATCTCTTAACCAGAGCATCGATTGGGTATCCGTAAAAGGATCGTCGATCTTGCAGTTGAGGCCGGCATGAACCAGGATAAATTGCTCCAGGCTCACATAGTAATCCAGGTTTCTCATCCAATCGATATACTCCGGTGGCATCTCCTTAAGGCTATGGATGCCGAAGCTTTTCAGCGTTTCCTTACCGCCAATGGCATACCAGGATTTTTTTTTACGATCGGAGAATCGGAGAAACCAGGGATTTTTTGATTGTATTTTCGCATCATACAACTCAACCAGGAAATCTTCATGATTCCCTTTCAACGGAGTCACCGTATATCCATCCTTCTGAAGGAAACGGATAAAATCGATCACACCCCGCGCATCAGGCCCGCGGTCGATGTAATCCCCCAGGAAATACAATTCATCGGAACGGGCGGGTTTGATCTTTTCTTCGATCAAAACCTTCAGGGTATTCACACAGCCGTGAATATCGGGAATCACCCACCTTTTTTTCATGGCCATTATTTTTTCTTAGCCTGGTTGGCAACTTCTTCCATCAGTTTCCGGATAACCTCCGGATCACCGAGAAAATAATCCTTCAGAAGATTCATTTGATCATCAAATTCAAAAATATAGGGAATGCCCGTCGGAAGGTTCAATCCTACGATATCCTCGTTGGATATGTCCTTCAGATATTTGACAATTCCCCGCAAGCTATTGCCATGTGCTGCAACCAGCACTTCACCTTGCTCCATCAGTTTTTTCGAGATGTCCTCTTTCCAGTAAGGGACAATCCTTTCAACGGTTTCTTTCAACGACTCTGTGGCAGGGATCTCAGAAGGTTTCAAATCCCGGTACCGGTGATCAAACCGTGGGTGACGTGGATCGTCATTTTCCATTGGAGGAGGAGGAACATCATAGCTTCTTCTCCAAATCAGGACCTGCTGGTCACCATATTTTTCCGCCATCTCAGATTTGTTCAGCCCCTGGAGGATCCCGTAATGCTTTTCATTTAACCGCCAGGTCTTGTAAACAGGGATCCATAGAAGGTCCATTTCTCCCAGAGTCAGCCATAAAGTGCGAATGGCACGGGTCAGGTAAGAAGTATAGGCGATCCTGAATTGAAAACCTGATTCCTTCAGCACCCTCCCGGCTTCGATCGCTTCATTTACGCCTCTTTCCGAAAGATCTACATCTTTCCATCCCGTAAAACGGTTTTCCTTATTCCAAATGCTTTCGCCATGCCTTAATAAAACAAGTCTTTTCATAGTAGTCCAACGTTTGAATCAGGTCTCAAAAGTACTAAATATTTACTACTTTTGCTTTGCCTGCAATGGTATAATCAACGAAATGTCCTCATTAATCCTAATCCTTAATTCCTGATGAAATTGTACCGGAAATACAATAATATCCTGGGATGGCTGGTATTTGCAATCGCATCAACGGTCTATATCATGACGTCCGAGCCTACCATGAGCTTCTGGGATTGCGGTGAATACATCTCCACCGCTTTCAAACTGGAAGTTGGCCATCCTCCCGGTGCGCCGCTGTTCCAGATGATCGGAAGATTTTTCTCCCTTTTTGCAGGTGATGTGACGCATGTGGCACGCATGGTCAATACCATGTCGGCCCTGTGCAGCGGATTGACGATCCTTTTCCTGTTCTGGACTATCACGATGATCGCAAAGAAGCTGGTTTTGAATGATGGTGAAGAGATGACAGTTTCCAAAATGCATCTCATCATGAGTGCCGGCCTGATCGGATCCCTCGCCTATACATTTACCGACTCCTTCTGGTTTTCGGCCGTTGAAGGCGAAGTCTATGCCATGTCGTCATTCTTTACAGCCGTCGTCTTCTGGGCTATATTCAAATGGGAAGAACATGCCGAAGAAAAACATTCCTACCGCTGGCTCTTGCTGATCGCCTACCTGGTAGGACTTTCTGTTGGCGTCCACATGCTGAACCTGCTGGCCATTCCGGCAATCATGTTTGTTTATTACTTTAAAAAATATTCAAATCCGGACTTGAAAGGGATCCTCCTTTCGCTCTTTGCCGGAATTGGAACGCTGGCCGTGGTCATGTATATCATCATTCCCTGGATCGTCAAGCTGGCCGGCAACTTTGAACTTTTCTTCGTGAATTCGCTGGGAATGCCCTTCAATTCTGGAACCATTATCTATTTCATAATCCTTATAGGACTGATCACAGGGGGACTGATCTATACCCGGAAAAAAGGGAAATCGATTTTGAATACCATCATCCTTGCCTTTACATTTATCGTGATCGGTTATACCTCTTTCCTGCTGTTGGTGATCCGTAGTAATGCCAACACGCCTCTGGATGAGAACAACCCCGAAAATGCGATGTACCTGCTCTCATACCTGAACCGTGAACAATACGGAGACTGGCCATTGCTCACCGGGCCATATTATAATGCGCCCATTGTCGACCGTACTGATGGAAATCCAACCTATACAAAGGACGATGCATCCGGAAAGTACATTATCACCGATAAAAAGGAGAAAACGGTTCCGGTCTTTGATTCCAGGTTTACCACCCTCTTTCCGCGTATGTGGAGTACGACCGATCCGAAGTATGCTGAAGGATATAAGAAATGGGCAGATGTGCAGGGCGTTCCGATTGAGGTTCAGAGAGGCGACCAAAAGGAAACGATCTATAAGCCAACCTTCGTGGAAAACCTGCGGTTCTTCTGGAATTACCAGGTGATTCACATGTACTGGCGTTATTTTATGTGGAATTTTGCCGGGAAGCAGAATGATAATCAGGGATTGGGTGACAAAGTAAACGGGAACTGGAAAAGCGGAATTCCTTTCTTCGACAATGCCAGGCTGGGTTCCCGCCCGTTGCCGGAACTCCGGAAAGGCAACCGCGGCGATAATTCCTTTTATTTTCTTCCTTTTATCCTTGGCATGATCGGCATTTATTTTACATTTAAAAAAGATTACCGGAACACTATCATTATCGGGCTCCTGTTTTTCATGACCGGATTGGCAGTTGTGCTTTACCTGAACCAGTATGCTCCTCAGCCCAGGGAACGCGACTATGCCTATGCAGGCTCGTTTTATGCTTTTGCGATCTGGATCGGCCTTGGAATCATTCAGATCGCCCAATGGCTTCAGAAAAAAGTTGGAACACAGGTGGCACTGACGGTTTCCGTTGTTTTCGGTGGCCTTATAGTATGCATAATGGCGCAGCAGGGATGGGATGATCATGACCGTTCGGGGCGTTATACTTCCCTGGCATTAGCGGAGAACTACCTGAATTCCTGTGCAAAAGATGCCATTCTGTTTACCAATGGCGATAATGATACGTTCCCGTTGTGGTATGTGCAGGAAGTTGAAGGAATCCGAACCGATGTCCGCGTTATAAACCTCAGCCTGCTGAATGCAGACTGGTGCATCGATCAGATCCGGAGAAAAGCTTACAATTCTGACCCTGTACCGATGTCGATGTCAAGAGATAAATATCGTACGGGTAATCATGACGTGACCTATTTTTTTCCGGATGAGCAACTGAAAGATCGTTATATCGACCTGAGGGATGTGTTCGATATCATCAATACTGACGACACCAAACTGAAGATCAATACACCCCAGTATGGTTCGCTGGATTATTTCCCTACAAAAAAATTCATGCTCACTTTTGATCCTGCAAAGATCGTTGCCGACAAAAGTATCCCCACGAAATATTTATCCAGGATAGATACAGTAAGGTGGGAGATTAAGGGCGAGGCAATTGAGAAGAACAACCTGGTGGTTCTTGATATTCTGGCTGCAAACAATTGGACACGTCCGGTTTATTTTGAACTGAATGCTGGTCCGGACAGCTATCTCGGCTTGGATCATGCCCTCTTTGTGGAGGGCCTAACCTGCCGGATATTGCCCGTCAAGGCAAGGATCAATGAAGGCATGACGGGCGAGGTGAATACGGATGTGTTGTACGATAACCTGATGAACAAATTCAAATTGAAAAACATCTACAACAAAAAAGTGTATCTCGATGAACAAAATCAGAGGCTGGTTTTAAGTTACAGGAACCTGTTTGACAGGCTTGCAGATGCCCTGATACAGGATGGGAAGAAAGATTCTGCACGGAAAGTGGTGGATTATTGCATGTCGGTTTTTCCCGATGAAGTATCTCATTATGATTATTTTGTGCCAGGGCTTGCAGAGTGTTATTATAAGACCGGTGATGCTCAGAAGGCTGATAAGATCTGCGAACATATTTTACAGTTGATGGACCAGGACATGAACTACCTATACTCTTTTCCAACGGCCGAACTCAAATCACTGGATATTAGTGTGCGGGAAGACCTGATGGTTCTTCAGCGTCTTGGAGAGGCCGTGAAAGAAAGTAAAAACAAGGCCCTTGTAAGGGACGTCGATGCCTGTTTCCGGAAGAACTGGGATTTTTATACCACCAATGTTTACCAGCGTTAAGGATGTTTTCTGTTCATCCACCGTTCATTTTAAGGGTTTTTAACAAGAAATATCTTTCCTGTTCCATTCCTTCTTTGGAAAAGGTCATCTATCTCACCTTTGATGATGGCCCGATGCCGGTGGTAACACCCGGGGTGATTAGTATCCTGAAGGAACGGAACATCCTGGCCACTTTCTTCTGCTTAGGTGAAAATGTCAAAAAGCACCCGGATGTATTTGCACAGGTATCTGGCACCGGGCATGCTATCGGGAACCACACATTTCATCATCTGAATGGGTGGAAGACGCCTTCCGCCGAATATGTCAAAGATGTGATGCTGTGTAATGAATACTTTAAAACCGGTTTATTCCGGCCGCCTTACGGGAAATTCACCCCCAGCCAATATTTCATTTTACGGAAACAATACAGGATCATCCTGTGGTCGGTCCTTAGTGGCGATTACCACCATGGGATCTCAAAGGAACAATGCCTGTCGAATGTGTTAACCCATACAAAGTCCGGCTCTATCGTTCTCTTCCACGACAGTCACAAGGCAAAGGAAAACCTGTTCTATGCCCTCCCAAGGTTTTTGGATCATTTTCTCAGCGAGGGGTATAGGTTCGAAATGTTGAAATAGCGAAACTAATACCCAATACCAATTCCTGCATTCTTCATTTTACTGAAGTGTTCCTTCATCTGCAAAGCTATAGTACCGGTCATCGCCGATGATGAGGTGATCAAGTACTGCCACATCCAGCATAAATCCCGCATCCCGGATCTTTTTTGTGATCTTCTGATCGGCTTCGCTGGGTTGTATATTCCCGGAGGGATGATTGTGTCCCAGGATGATGGAAGATGCATGCTGATCCAATGCAATCTTATAGATTTTTTTCGGGTCAACCACCGTACCGGATATACCGCCTTCGCTGATACTGCATTTCCTGATCACTTTATTGGCTTTGTTCAGCAGGATGATCCAGAAGGATTCATACGGCTGGTCGCCCATCACGCTCCGGAAGATCTCGAAAGCATCCCGGCTGCTGGCGATCTTTTCTTTTACCAGCACTTCCGATTCATTTCTTCTTTTTCCGATCTCCAGTGCAGCGATCAGGGTAACTGCCTTAGCTATACCGATCCCGCTGAATCCCATCAGGTCATTAATGCCCATCCTTGAAACCTCGATCAGGTTATCACCCGCAGTAAGAAGAATCCGTTTTGCCAGGTCCACGGCCGACTCCGAACGGTTACCTGATCCGAGCAAGATGGCGATCAATTCAGCATCGCTTAAAGAATTCTTCCCCTTTAGTTGTAATTTTTCCCTTGGTCTGTCTTCCTCTGCCCAGTTCTTGATCGGGAAATGGTTTTCGTATCTTTCCATGTTTTTTCTTCTTAATCGGAGAAAAAGCAAAAGGTAATATACCCGGAAGCATTAATTTTGAACAGAGGAATAAATTAATCTCCATAATGAACAAACTTCATCCTTTCATCGAACTGCAAACCGTAGATTCTACCAATTTTTATGCTGAACAGTTGCTTAAGACGCAAAAAGTTTCGGAAGGCACAATCATCTTTGCACATGATCAGACTTCCGGAAAGGGGCAAGGGGAGAACAACTGGGAGAGTGAGCCCCGAAAAAATGCGACATTCAGCCTGGTTTTATTTCCTAAGTTCCTTCCGCCCGGGCAGCAGTTTTTATTGAATAAAGTGATCGCTCTGGGTGTTCTTGACTTTCTCGTTCGGGTCGCAGTTGAACAGAAGTTGTCCGTTAAATGGCCGAATGATATCTATGCTGGGAATCGCAAGATCGGCGGGATCCTCATCCAGAATACCGTTTGTGGAACTGTATATGAATCGTGCATTGCGGGGATCGGTGTCAACATCAACCAGAAAACGTTCAATACCAGTCTGCCCAATCCGGTTTCACTGAAACAGATTACCGGAAAGGATTATCCGGTAAAAGATGCGGTCGATCTCATCGTTGCACATATCGATGAACGCTATCAGCAGCTGCAAAAAGGATTATCTGAACTTCTTGACCGGGAATACCGGGAACAGCTTTTCGGGATCAATGAATGGAGAGATTATTTTGTTGATAAAAAGTTGATAAAAGGAAAAATCAGGGGTGTGGATGAATCCGGGATGTTAATGATGGAGATGGAGAATAATCCGATCAGTCATTTTAACCACGGAGAGGTTGAATTCGTCATTCCTTAGATCTGCAGTCTTTTTAATAGGATTTTAAATACCCTATATATGGGAAAAAGTGTTTTTTTACACAAAAGCATCATATACCCCCGTACTTTACTTATTGTACCGTTTACCAAAACTGACACTAAGGTAAGCAGTCAGAAATAAACTTTGTTTGGGATTGTATGCCATGATCGCGATAGGGATGGGTGAGTAATCCAGGATGGCTCCGATCTCCAGCGCTTTGATGACCCTGTTGCGTGTTCCGAATTCAAATTCCAATCCGCCTTTACCATATATTCCCGGATAGAAATTCAGGTTAAGGATCCCGGTAAGAAAGGCGCCCCTTCCATAGATATTTTCTAGAGTATGAATTTCAGGGTTGTACCTTTCCTGCTTTATCTGGTCGGTGGTGTTCGTTTTATAAATGATATACAGGTATACCGGTTTCGTAATGCCAACCGAAAGTCCGCCGTAATATAGATAGCTGAGCTGTACCCCTCCCCAATAAGGCTTCCGGTTTAATATATGCTGGAACCCAATCCCGCCGCGGAGGAAATAAACATAGTTCAATTTCCCGTAGATAAAGCTTTTGGAATCCGAATAATTGGGATTGATGGTCTTGACCTCTTTGGCTGCTTTATAAGTCGTGAACTCGATCTCCCACATGAACTGTTTTAAAAACGCGAGGTTTTTGCCTCTCCTGAATTTTAGACCCCATCCGTTGCTGTTGATATGAACTCCCAGGCTCCATTGTCGCTCCAGCAATACATTGTCGAGGGTATCGCTGAGTGCCGGCGATTCTTTCTGTGCATAACAAGAGAGACTGAAAAAACTCAGCATGCAAAGGAAGATCGCAGGAATAAACTTATGCATGAGTTAAGAAGATGGAGTCAGAAAGCAAAGGTAAGAAGAAAAAAACAAAAGGGAAGACCAGAACGGCTTCCCTTTATTCAAAAAAGATTTTATCTTCGTAGATCGGTCAACGCCGTTCTATTTGATATCTTTGCCTGTCTCCTCCATATGCAGCGCATTTTGAACTTGAGGTACAAGAGACCGTAAGCATGGCAATTAACAGGAGAACCGATATCGCTGCAATAACTTTTTTCATGTTATTCAATAAGATTTAAATAGTATGGTGCAAAGTAAATGAATTCCAGTGATATAAACAACATATTTCAAATATTATTGTTTTAAAGTTATTAACTAAAGATTGTTTAGAAAATGACTGACATCAATCCTTCTATTGAAGAAAGCTGGAAATCTGTTCTTTCCACGGAATTTAATAAGCCCTATTTCCTTGAATTGAAGAGTTTTTTGCTGGAAGAGAAGAAGAAATTCAGGGTGTTTCCTCCGGGGAGCCTTATTTTTAATGCTTTTAACCATACTCCTTTCGGAAAGGTCAAGGTGGTGTTCATTGGCCAGGATCCTTACCACGGCTATGGCCAGGCACACGGGTTGTGTTTTTCCGTTCCAAACGGCATTGCCAAACCGCCTTCCCTGGTAAATATATTTAAAGAACTCGAAGATGACCTTGGCATCAAACCGCCTCTTCACGGGAACCTTGAAAAGTGGGCAGACCAGGGTGTACTGCTACTCAATGCAACGCTGACCGTAAGGGAAAACCAGGCCGGATCGCACCAGCGAAGAGGGTGGGAGTTATTCACCGATGCAGCCATTCGCCAGCTTTCCGTGCTAAAGGATGGAGTGATATTCGTATTATGGGGTAACTTCGCCATTGCAAAAAAAGAACTTATCGATTTAACACGCCATCCTGTCCTTACAGCCGCACATCCTTCCCCGCTTTCTGCCACCAAGGGGTTCTTTGGCTGCCGCCATTTCTCAAAGATCAACGAGATCTTACGGAAAGAAGGCAAAGGGGAGATTGATTGGAGGCTTTGAGCAGAAGTTTGAAGGTAGAAGTACGAAGTAAGAATCAAAACTTACAGTAAAAAGTACGAACTTCAAAAAAATCATTCAAAAAATTACAATCAATAACAATAAATAACATTTCAATAAGCCAATTATAATGAGACACAATTATCTTCTTTACCGGTTCATTTTCCTTGTAATAACCTCTGCAATCATCTCTTCCTGCACAAAACATCATTCTCTCGAAATTACTCCCATCAAGTATGGCGACATAATCTTTACCTTTTCGCACAAGGTAAACGGGGAATCATTGAAATTTGACACCATGCTCTATCGTACTTCCCTCGGAAACAATTATAAGGTCACCGATCTCCAGTATTTTGTCTCCAGGGTTTCTTTGCATTCCGGTAAAGGGAAATGGAATGATGTCAAGACTGATGATGGGATCCATTATACCGATGCACGGGACAATTATTCCTGCTCATGGTGGGTGAACGATCTCTTCCCTGCCGGAACCTATGATACGGTCGCCTTCACTTTCGGACTCGATGAAAAGCAGAATACCTCAGGCCGTTTTCCGGATCCCCCGGAAAGGGATATGTTCTGGCCGGATATCCTGGGAGGAGGATATCATTATATGAAGATGAACCTGAAATGGAAAAACAATACCATGGCACAATCGCTGCCATTTATGTTCCACCTGGGCATCGGCCAGGTATACGCAGCGAATACCGTAAACCCGGATTCCATTATCGGCTTTGTTCAGAATTATTTCCGGGTCAGTCTTCCCTGCAAACTGGACCTCAGCGCCGACGGCTATCACCAGATCCTGATAGAGATGAACGTGGACCGGTGGTTTGACGGGCAGAATGCCTTTGATTTCTCAGCCTACCCGAACGGGATCATGCAGAATCAGGAAGGGATGTTTAAGGCATGCATGAATGGGAGGAAGGCATTCAGTGTAACCATAGCCAATTGATAATTGATAATTGAAAATGAAAAGGATTTGGGCATTATGTGTATTAATAATATATCGGTTTTTAAATTTTTATCTTCTATTCGCTGTTTTCAGTCTTCTGTTTATCGCTTCCTGTACAAAAAAAACTGAAACCACACCAGCTTTCCATGCAACGCCCTATACGATTCAGATACCTCTTCATTTTCCCCGGGAATTGAATATTCCAACGGATAACCCGATGACGGTTGAAGGCATTACACTTGGCCGCTATTTGTTCTATGATGGCCGCCTCTCCGGGCGTCCTGGCCCCGATAGTCTGATGAGTTGCGCCACCTGCCACATCCAGGCTCATTCTTTTGTCTGCGGAATCGATCACCCGGTCTTTACAGGCGGACATCCCCATGGGTTGACCGGCATCCTGACTTCCCATTACATGCTCCCGATGATCAACCTGGTTTGGACAAACCACGGCTATTTATGGAACGGGATGGTAGCGGAAGATAATCCGCAAGCAGGGTACCGCAACCTGGAAGATGTAGTAGGCATGGCCATCATTTCGTCACAGGAGATCCACGGGGATACGAACCGCACCAAAATAATGATACAACAGTTAAAAGGTTATCCCGGATTGTTCAGCAAGGCCTTTGGTAGCAGTGTTATTACAGAGAAAAATATCGCCAGGGCCATTGCCCAGTTCATCCGGACCCTGATCTCAGCTGATTCAAAATTCGACCGTTTCATGGAGGGGAAGGTTCAGCTTACAGGATCCGAATTGAACGGGTACGTTTTGTTTATGACTGAACAGGGTGGCGATTGTTTTCATTGCCATGGAGGCGACGGAAACCCGTTGTTCACGACGAATCTCTTCTACAATAATGGAAAAGATTCTGTTTTTACGGATCCTTACGACCGTTTTTCCATTACCGGCAGCGTCTCCGATATAGGTGCTTATAAGGCGCCCACACTTCGGAACTTAGTATTTACGGCTCCTTACATGCATGATGGAAGGTTCAAGACTATCGATGAGGTCATTAATTTCTATAGCTCGGGACTGGTATGGTCGCCTTCGATCAGTCCGCTTATGCATCACATTGCGACGGGAGGAGTAAGGCTCACCCCATCCCAGAAAGCTGACCTGAAAGCCTTTTTACTGACATTCACTGACAGTACATTCGTGACAAATCCTGTATTTTCAATGCCCATAAACATGCCGGATGAATAAAATGATTTTATTGCATTAGCAGATATTAACATAATAAAATATGATTGCCTTTCCCAATGCCAAGATTAACCTGGGACTATATGTGACCGGAACCCGCCCCGAAGGATTTCACGATATTGAGACTGTACTCTTCCCCGTGGCTTTTCGCGATGTTCTCGAAATCATGCCCTCCGGTGAGCAGCCAGATGAGTTTCAGCATTCAGGTTTGACCATTCCGGGGAAGGTGGAGGAGAACTTGTGTATCCGCGCATATAAACTTCTTAAGAATGAACTTCATATCCCAACAATCAGGATGCACCTGCATAAAGTGATCCCGATGGGTGCAGGACTGGGTGGGGGATCATCCGATGCAGCATCTACGATAAAATTGCTGAATAATATTTTCTCCCTTGCACTGTCTTCTTCGCAAATGATGCAGTATGCCGGCAAACTGGGCAGCGACTGTGCATTTTTTATTGAAAATAAACCAATTTTTGCAAGCGGAAGAGGGGATCAGTTTGAAACCGTTGTACTGAACCTGGAAGGTTATTGCATTGCCATAGTTATTCCTCCCATTCATGTGAGTACGGCAGATGCTTATGAAAAGGTGACAATAAATAAACCGGTTGAGAGCATCCGTGCTATCCTTAAGACATCGCCAGGCAAATGGAGAGATCGCCTTGTAAACGACTTTGAGGATTCAGTATTTCATCGTCATCCTGAGATCCTGCAGATTAAGGAAAAAATGTATGCTACGGGAGCCGTTTATGCATCCATGAGCGGAAGCGGGTCGGCCGTGTATGGCTTGTTTGATCAAAAACTGCCGGATCTGAATTCTTTTAAGGGGTGCATTACCTGGTCAGGAAAGATGTCATAAAAAAAGCCCTGCGGTTGCAGGGCTCAAGGTTAAAAGTAAGCTGAATATTTGTTAACTACAGGAGTTTAACATTTACCGCATTCAAGCCTTTTTTGCCTTCTTTCAGCTCAAAAGTCACTTCATCATTTTCCCTGATCTCATCAATGAGACCTGATACATGCACAAAGTATTCTTTTTCTGATTCATTGTCTTTAATAAACCCGAAACCTTTGGATTCATTAAAAAATTTCACTTTTCCTTCTTTCATAATAATAAATTAATAATAATATCGGCAAAGGTAGACAAAATAATGACACGATACTAAGATTTCTTTGAATTTATTATTCTGAGCCCTTAACATGCCTCCCGGAAGGTCAAGATACACAGTAAACATACGGTTAACGCAACTTATAAATCACACCGATGTTGGCGTAGGTGACGTTGAATCCTAATTCACCGTTCAGGCCAATGTGATCATTGAAGAAGTAAGAAGTTCCTACGAAAGCTCCAACATAGGGAAAAACAGGCTGGTGACTGTGCCTTCCGGGGTAATCTTTAAAGGTATAAGCCGAAAAGCCAATCCCGAGAGGGATTCCCCCATAAGTATCGAGTCCGGGAACTTTCCATCCATAATGATAAGCGCTCCGGGCCCCGAACATGAAGTTCAACCAGGTTTCTCTGTAGCCTGGTGAAAAATAATCTGAGAAAAATGAAAACCCGACTTCTCCTCCCATTGTTAACACTCCGGGCCCCAGTTGCCAGGTGCCATTTTCAAAAAAGAACTTGAATCCCGGTCCGAACCCATAACCGTTTCCGAACAAATGTGTTCCCGGCCCAACGCTTGCACTGATTACCCAACTTCCTTCACTCATCGGGTCGACTGGTGCAGACTTTTGCGAATAAACATGCGTCATGGCCAGTAACCCAATGACTACCCAGATTCCGGTAGCAATTATTCTTCGTCTCATAGCTTAAATGTTTTACTGTTTATTATCTTTTTAAAACACGAAAACCTTCATTTTATTACAATCCGGGATATGATAATGATACGGGATATTTTAAAAATCTACCACATAGGCATATAGGGTACAATAGAATATGAGGTAAATCTATTCCTTGCCTGAAGAAATAGTATCATTTCTCTCAAATTCCACTGCGGCAACATGAGCCCAGTCCTCATCAAAGGTTTTAATAATATGAAAGTTGAGGCTTTTTCCGACCGGGATATTTTTTTCTTCCCACACATAAAAGAGAAGACCGTATTTTGTGGGTTTTACAAAATTGACCGAAAAAGGAAGCGGCTTTCCCGTCAGGTAACCATTCCTGGGGTCTTCAATGCCCTGGTAGATCGGGAAATTTGCTTCGATGGTATCCTTATTCCAGTTTTGTTCGGCCCAGTGTATGGCCTTAAGGCTAACGTTCACCACCATCTTATACGACATATCGCAGGTATTCGAATACGTGTACATATTGGTATGTCCAAGTCTCACTCCATAAGCGCTGAAGTAAATGATCATCACCCATTGCATCATTTTAAGGTTGGAGAATATTCTTTCGAAGATCAGAAATGCTGTATAGGTGCCACCCAGCACAATAAACGGTATGACATAAAGGATGTAGCGGGTCAGGTAATAGTTGATGTCGGCAAAAATGAATACCAGCAGGATGAACAAGGCAAAGGTGAAAATGAACTTCCCCTTCGGACCGGTCTTTAAGAACTTTGAAAAAAAGCCCAATACGATCCCGGCAAGAAATACAACCCCGATCATCCATCTTCCCTGCCAGATGAACATATCCTGGAAGATACGTGCCGCTCCTTTTGAAAGCCTTTCCATCTCCCAATGGATATATCCCATGTGTTCGGGAAAGAGGAACCAGCCGTTCTGGATTTTCTGGATGATGAGGAAGAGACTGAACACGAATAGGGGAGTGGCCCCCAAAAGAAACAGCCGGAACCTTTTTAGCGTGAAGAAATCTTTATCGCGGATTGATTCAATGAATAACACAATCAATGCAGTGGCCGGGATGACAATGGCCGATTCTTTGGTAAGCATGGTCAGGGATCCGGAAAGGGCAAAAAGGGCCCATTTCTTTTTCAGGATCCCATAAATACACCCCAGTGCGAAGAAAGTGAGCATCATCTCCGGGAGGAGTTGTACCGATAAGGAGAAGAAGATGGGTTGGGCCGAAAGAAGGACCGTAGCAAAGAAGGCCACTTTCCTGTTGTAAAGATTTTTTGCAATTATAAAGAACAATACCAGAGTGATGATCGCGAGGAAGAGTGCAAAGAGGTGCCCAACGGTGATGGTATCGCCGAAGATTTTAAAGACCAGGGCGTTGCAGAAGGTAAACAGCAATGGATGCCCGCGGGAAAAGAGAGGATCGAGGTTGCCTGGCAAAAGGCCGATGTGGCCTGTGTCTATCATCTGAAATGCGGCCGGCACATATACGCCCATTTCATCCCAGTGGTAAGGGATGCGAACATCGTGGAGTTTGAACAAAGAGAAAACGAAAATCACCGCAACCGTCAATAACTCATAGGAGTGGGTTTTTATCAGTTTCAACAGGGGGTTCATAATGGCGACATTCGGGGATTGGCGAGGCAAAAATAGAAAATTTATATAAAGAAGCGAAATAAAGAAATAGTGGATAGTGAAAGATAGATTTCTGTGCTTTCATCGCACTTAATATTCAATACTTTTCTTAACAATAATATTCCCGGGAATTCGTTTTTTTTATACTGTCAATGATTTAACAGTGAATTATTATGGTAATAAAATATTTTTTCAGCAAAAAATCACACATCCTTTTTACTTATTAAGTTAAGATATAACTTCTTGACTTTTCTCCTGAAAAAGTCTAAAATGAATTTGTATTCCACCCTCGTAAATAAAATGTTACTTTATTAATTCATTCCAAATGAAAAAGCTATGAAAACAAAACAACTGTTATTGATGCTGCTTCTTTTTTCCCTTCCATTCGGAGTCTATTGCCAACTTGAAAAAGGGTCATATCTTGGTTCAGCCTCAGCCGGATTATCATTTCAACACAGCAATTTTCCATCAGGAGATACTAGGGCTAAAAGCAGTTCAATTGATTTCTCCCTGAACAACAGTTTTGGAATTTTTGTTACTGACAGGTTGGCAATAGGGCCGGGATTTGATATTAGTACCGGATATTACTCTTCCAGGTATGAAAACAATTCAATAGTAGAAACTAAGATTCATACGACTTTTTATTCTCTTTTCCTGGATCCGTTTGCAAGGTTTTACTTTTTTCATCACGGGAAGGTTGCCTTTTTCGGCCAGATAACAGGAATTATCGGTTATGACCAGAATTTTGAAAATTACAAAGCTGGCAATTCGGATGAGCAAAAATATACATCTAGCAATTTAACCTATGGTGGTGGCCTGGCTGTCGGATTTGTATATTTCATTTCCCAAAATATCGGGGTTGAAACAGCCCTGGGGTACCAGTTAATCGGTTTTGAATCGAAAAATGAAAATTTCAAGGATTACAGGACATCTGGCGAATTAGCCATACATGCCGGCTTCTCCTTCTATATAGGCAAATGCAAAAAGAAGGATGAGCATACTTCGGCAACTCCTTAACTGCCTCTTCAATCTGCAGGTCATATCCGGATGAGAGTTGATCGGATTAGTTCCCGGTTCAAATTCCCTGAATTCTGCGTTCCTTCATTCTGCATGAATTACCTTCTCCCGAGCAGCACAATCCCTGCCCACATATAAGGCGGCGAAGTTTCGGATTTGGAGATCATCTTCAGCTTTACCTCTCGAAGTGCAGCACTATAGCTTTTTAGGTAAAAATAACTCCGGTAAAAATTCAGCATGAACTCGCCGGTGAGATGATCCGGGATGCTCCAGAGTGAATAAACCACATTTGAGGCACCTGCCATATAAAAGCCACGGGTCAGGGCGAGCACCCCTTCAGTACGGGTGACCTTGCCTTTCCCTGTTCCACATGCGCTTAATACCACCAGTGAAGCATCCAGCCGCAGGTTACTGATCTCGTCGAGGTGAAGGAGTCCGTCATTCTTATCCTGCTGGCCACCGGGATGATTGCTTTTTGAAAAAACCAGGGCCGAGTTCATCGGGTCTTCTTCGGAGATAATGCTGTGCGTTGCGATATGGATGTGGGTGTTTCGGGGAGCATACAACCGGAAGTTTTTTTCCGTTGCAGAGGTGTCAAGAAAGACCGTTTGATGCCTGGGAACTTGCCCGAACAATCCTGCAATACCTGTGACTTCCTTCAAAGCGAAAGGAAGAGGATTCAATGTTACCGGTTTATCGCCATTATTCCTGAAACCAGGTGCAAAACCGGCAAAACGATAAGATGTTTTAAGTAGTCCGGCATTTGCCGTATCCTTTAACCAGGCTTCAGCGGAAAAATGATAAATGATTTCGAAATCTCTGATCAGGTAATGCCAGGAAGTTGAATTCGTGCCTGAAACCTCGATGGGATCTTCACGGATGAGGGTTTCGAAAGGGAAAAGAGAAAGCTCCTCATCGGGAATGATGATGAGGCGACGGATACCATTTAAACGGGGTTCCACCGGAGCGATGAGGTAATTGTATAAAGTACGGCTCAGCGATGAAAAGTTCCGGATTCCTGCACCTTTTAATTGATGCAAGCATTCCCTTAAGTAGTTATTAAAGGAGGAAGGAAGAACGACTCTCTTCATCGATGACCCTTCAGGCCGAATCAGGAATAGATAGATGACGGAATCAGAACAGAGATACTCAAGCATTGCTTCATCATTCCTTAAACTTTTCATGATAAGGAAAGGATAAACCTTCCGTTCCTGCTGTGTTTGCAAAGGATGATCCGGGGAATATCGATCGATCTTTTTTCTTAGTGAATCTAGTTTCAGCTTAAGGTCGATCACTTTGTTCTGAAGTTCATTCAATCTTGTAAACGGAGAAGTGCCGGGTGAAGAATCTTCTTTAATATATTTCCTGGAATAAAAAACAATCTCATCTTTCAACTCTCTTATTTTTTTCAAAATGGAATCAGGAACCCCGGAAAGTGTCATGGAACGATTTTCCTCCATGTCTTCAAGCAATACCCTGTTTTTGTTTGCATCAGCCAGGGAAAAAAGGTCATCAAAGTCCATTGTTCCTTTTTTTTCCTTAAGCAGGAAGCCGGATTCTATGGCCCCGTCCAGGATCGATTTTGTTGATTCATGAAATGTCATCCGGGAAGTTCCCTGCCCGAAATCCTTCCTGATATGATCGCAGATCTTTAATGCTTTAAGAAAATCAGAAAATGAACGGGATAAGGAAACTGTATCGGAGCCTGCCTGAATTGATGACTGCAACTGGCTTTTGCCCAGGTGTCCGTATATTTTATAAAGATCCAGAAGGTCAGGCTCGTGCCTGCTTAAATTTGCTTCCTCAACGCTGAAATCTAATGAATCCAAATGAAGAGCCGCCAAGGCCTGGTAATAATATTTTATGGATTTTTCCCATTCTATCTGGCGGGCCTGAACATCTCCCATGAAAAGATAAATTCTGGAGCTGTCATACTTCATTTTTGTACCGGTTACCTTTATCAGCTTCAGGCAATTTTCCAGGCATTCCATGGCTGAATCCATCTGACCGAGCCGGGTATAACACTCCGCCATGCCTTCATTGGATGAGATCCTGATATTGGTTGATGAAATGCTGCTTCCGGATGCAAGTCCACAAGCCGATCGATAGCGATACAAAGCTTTTGCAGGGGCACCCAACCTTATTAGAATCTCGCCGATATTAATGTTCAACCCTGCAAGCCGCGATGGATCCTTTTTCTTTGAAATTCCCAGAACAGAATCGGCCTTACGGAAGCAGGATAAGCTTTTCCGATACTCGTCGTTCCCGGAATAGGCTGTGCCAAGGCTGGTAAGCAGATCGACAATCCTGCCTGAGTTTCTTCCCGGCTCTTTCGAATAGATGATCCATGACTTCTGGTAATAAAGGATCGCATATTCGTAATGCTCTTTAAAGAAGAATAAGCTTCCAAGGTTCTGATAAATTTCCGCTTTCAGGCTACTCCAACTGGCAGCCAGGTTAAGGGCTATGTTGTACCAGGATTCTGCAGATGGGAATTCTTCTTTCAGCATATAAATATTTGCAATCTGCATGGAGACCTGGGCTTCCAGGTTCTTGTCCTTTTTGTTTCCGCTATCCGGATTTTTCAGGTTCAGAGATAACCCGCTTCTGGAAAGGAATTCCTTATATAATAAAACAGCGCTGTCGTATTGTCGCATTTCAAAGCAATGATTCGCTTTCATTAAAAGTTCATCTGAGATACTATCCCCTGGTTTTTGACTATAATTGTTGCATACAAGGATTGTCAGAAATATCATTGATAAGATTGGGCGCGAAGAGAAAAAAACACACTGATTGTTAACCATGAACTTGTTCTGCTATTCAACTATAAACTTCCCGAAGAAAATGATCTCATCATTCTGCAATACCTTGAAGTAGTATAGTCCCCTATTAAGTGTTCCCGGGGAAAGAGAATATTTATTTTTATCAAGTAACCCTGATTCATGAATATTTATTCCGGTGTTATCCATGATCTTCAATTCGATTTCGACATGTCCCTCCTGGGTCCATTCAAACAAGATTCTTGCCTTTTCGCTGAAGTGATAGCCAATTAAAGGAGCATCCATTCTGAAATATCCTGCATGCCTCGTTGACCCGATCATCTTTTCAAAGGAGGGGTTTCTCCTAAAACTGGCAGCAAGTTTCACTTCTGTTTTCCGGCGTATAATCTTCTTTTCCTTGTTTATAGTTTCTGTTGCGATTGATGTCTGTTCAACCTTGTTATTTACAGGTAGTTGTTTTGAGCCTGGCTCGTGTTTGGGAATCAGGGTGGTTTTATTGGAAGGATTGTGGTTTGTGTCATTCATGATAAGAAACACCTCTATTCCAATGAGCAGCAGCAGGGAAGCTGCCAGCAGGAAGTAATGGAAATCGGATCCTTTTCTTTTTTGTTGGTTCTTTTGTATGAAGAGGATCTTTTGCCGTAATTCAAGAATATCCACATTCGCCAGGATCTCATTCAGCTCATTATCGAGCCTGACCTCTTCCCTTAGCCTGGGATTGGTTTTCATCATCTCAAGAAAAGCAGTGAGCTCTTCTCCTGTTAATTTTCCGTTGTTAAAGCGGTCGATAAGTTCCGGAAATTTTTTCCTGTTACTCATAATGTAAAAACATTTTGTACCGTGGATCTTTTAAGATTTTCTTGCGGAGCATATTCTTACATAAGTACTTCCGTGTTTTTGCATAATGAACGTTTTTGAAACCCATGCATTCTGAAATTTCTTTCAGAGTGGCTTTCGAAAGGAACATCTTAAGAATTTTCTGACAGTCGGCAGGCAGAGAAAGAAAATAAAGCTGGTACAACCTTGTTTTTTCCAACTTTTCCTCGTTTATCTCGATCGGGATGGCATCATAATCCTCTATGGATTCACTCACGAGGTCATCCTGGTAAAGCAAACGCCATTTCCGGTCGAGACGCTGCATCCATATGTTCCTGCAGATGGAGAAGAAGAAAGTTTTCAGGCTGCAATTCAGTGTCAGCGGCCCCGAGAGGATCTTCTGGTACAATACGATAATCCCGTCCTGGAAAACATCTTCAGCATCTTCATAGCTTCCGGAATTTTTCTCGACAATGGATTTCGCCAGCGGAAAATACTCCCGGTAAAGGAAGTGGATGCTATCCGCATGTTTTTCTTTCAGGCCTTTTAAAATTGCTTCATCCGAAAAATTGATCATGCTTCGCATTTACAAGCATTAATCGGACTTATTCGAAAAGGTAATACAGATGTTGATAACTTTTTTTTGAAATCACTTAACCGTCATCCCCAGGTTGTACATTATAAACGACCACATATCGGTAACTTCATCGATCACCTTTGCCAGCGGTTTTCCGCCTCCGTGGCCGGCTTTGGTTTCGATGCGCACGAGCACGGGATTATTGCCTGCCTGGTCTTCCTGGAGTGTTGACATGAATTTGAAGGTATGCATTGGGACCACCCGGTCGTCATGGTCGCCGGTAATGGCAAGGGTGGCAGGGTACTTCACGCCTTTTTTCAGGTTGTGGAGTGGGGAATATTTATAGAGATAGGCAAATCCCTCTTTAGTGTCGCTGGTGCCGTAATCGCTGGCCCAGGAACGGCCGATGGTAAACTTTTGGTAGCGAAGCATATCCATCACGCCAACCTGCGGAATTGCTACCTTGAACAGTTCGGGACGCTGCGTCATGCAGGCGCCTACAAGCAACCCCCCATTGGAACCACCCATAATGGCAAGTTTCTCCGGGCTTGTATATTTCTCGCTGATCAGGTATTCGGCAGCAGCGATAAAATCATCGAATACATTCTGTTTTTTTTCTTTGATGCCGGCTTTATGCCATTCTTCACCAAATTCACCACCCCCGCGGATGTTCGCCACAGCATATACACCCCCGTTTGCGAGGAAGATGGTGCGACTGATACTGAAGGTGGGGGTCATCGAGATGTTAAACCCACCGTAACCGTATAGCAGGGTAGGGTTGTTCCCGTCAAGCTTGATCCCTTTCTTATAAACCAGGAACATGGAAACGGTCGTTTTGTCCTTGCTCAGGTAAGAAACCTGGGCGGTTTCATAGTCTTCGGGATTGAACTCGATCTCAGCTGCATTGTAAACGGTGGATTTATTTTTTGCCACATCGTATTTGAAGATCGTGGTAGGATAACGGAACCCGGTATAACCATAAAAAGCGATTTTGTCTTCCCGTTTCCCTCTGATACCGGTAAGAGTACCCAATCCCGGTAACTCCATCTCATAAAGGAATTTGCCGCTTATGTCGTAAACAAATGCCTTGCTGATGGCTTTCTGCATATAGGTGGAAATGATCCGGTTGCCTGCCAGGTCGACTCCCTCCAGCACATCATCCCGTTCTGGAATAATGGTTTTCCAATTGGCAGGATCAGGGTTGGCAGGATCCATCAGGACGAGTTTCTTTTTCGGGGCTTTAAGGTTGGTCGTGACGATCAGTTTGTCGCCCGTATTATCGATCACGCTGTAGTCGTTTTCAAAACCCGGTGCCAGGAGTTTGAAAACGGTTTGTTTTGTGGTAAGGTCCTTATACCAGAGGGCATTGCCGGTGGTGGATTCGGTTTCGTAGAGGATCAGGAAACGTTCATCATCGGTAACCTGTGCTCCATAGTTCCGGTCGGGGAATTTCCTGTTTTCATATACCAACCGGTCGTTCTTCTGGGGGTCTCCAACGACATGATAATAAACCTTATGGTTCTTGTTTTCGCCTGTCAGTTCCTGACCTGGCTTAGGCTCTTCAAAACGGCTATAGTAGAATCCGTCTTTCTGCCATGCCATTCCGGAGAATTTTACCCATCTCAGGGTATCGGGGAGAAGCTTGCCGGTTTCGATCTCCATAACATGGATCTCGTTCCAGTCGGATCCGCTGCGTGCGATGCTGTATGCAAGGTATTTCCCGTCATGGGAAGCAGAGATGCCGGCAAGGGCAACTGTCCCGTCGAGCGAAAGAGTGTTCGGATCCAGGAGAACCCTGGGATTTCCATTCAGCCATTTGCGAACGTAAAGGACAGATTGGTTTTGCAACCCGTTGTTCTTATTATAGAAATACCAGGGGCCTTCCCTGAACGGCACACCATATTTGGGATAATTCCAAACCTTTGTCAGTTTCTCGCGGATCTTTTCACGGAATGGGATTTTTGTAAGATAGTCATTGGTAACCTGGTTCTGTTCTTTGACCCATTCTGCTGTGGCTGCGGATGTATCGTTTTCCAGCCAGCGGTAAGGATCGGCGACCTTTGTGCCGAAATAATTGTCAACGGCATTCACTTTTTTCGTAACGGGATATTTAATCTTGTGATTGCATGAAGCCATGGTGATCAGCAGGGTAATAATGAATAAAAAAATGATTTTTTTCATATAAACTGGTCTTAAAACCCGGGAAAGGCCCCGGAACAATATCACGGTAAGTTACATGCAGTAAATTTATACACAAATTATGAGAAAAAAAAGGATTTTCTACTTTTACCTTCCTGATTATCCATGATACTATACTTAAACATATGACAGACAAATCCAGGAATTCCGGACCTGCCGGCCAGGGAGGAAACAGGACTCCGTCAAGGCAAACATCGAAACAATACAGTGTGAAGAAACTGTTTATTGAAGACCCCCTTCTCTGGGTGCACTCATCATTTTCCTGACCTGCCTCGCATTTTTTCCCTCCCTGAAAAATGAGATTGCTTATGTAAAAGGATATATCAGCCAGGCTCAATCGGTTGAACCATCCCTGAATGAGGGTATGACAGGTGTCGAAAAACTTGAGAAGGCCAGTCCATCAGCTCTTGAGTTCACCATTTCACCATCTTCATTACCTCATCCCCGACCAGGTTTGGCAGCGTAACCTTAAGCATCGGCTCTGCCTGCATAGCCCGTTTGATCGCGAACACAGCTTCTTCATTTCGTGCCCAGGCACGGCGTGCAATCCCGTTGTTGACATCCCAGTGAAGCATCAGTTTCAAATGGCGGTCGGCTTCGGAGGTGCCATCGAGCAGCATCCCGAACCCCCCATTGATCACTTCGCCCCAGCCAACGCCACCCCCATTGTGAATAGAAACCCAGGTTGCGCCACGGAAGCTGTCGCCGATGACATTCTGAATCGCCATATCGGCCGTAAACTGTGAACCGTCGTAAATGTTGGAGGTTTCCCGGAAAGGCGAATCGGTACCGGAAACATCGTGGTGGTCACGGCCGAGAATAACCGGGGCGCTGATCTTACCTGTCCGTATGGCTGTGTTGAAGGCTGCCGCGATCTTCGTGCGGCCTTCACAATCGGCGTATAGTATCCGTGCCTGCGACCCAACAACCATCTTTTTGTTACCCGCTTCCTTGATCCAATGAATATTGTCCTTCAGCTGGTTTCTGATTTCCTCTGGGGCATTTACAGCGATGCTTTCCATCACCTCAGCTGCAATGCGATCGGTGGTTTCAAGGTCGGTCGGGTTACCGGAGGTACACACCCAACGGAAAGGCCCGAATCCGTAATCAAAGAAAAGGGGCCCGATAATATCCTGCACATAAGAAGGATATTGAAAGGTGCCGTCGGGATTCATCACATCGGCGCCTGCCCGGGAAGCTTCCAATAAAAATGCATTGCCATAGTCCCAGAAATACATCCCGTTAGTGGTCATTTTCTGAATGGCATTGACCTGCCGGACAAGCGATGCCCGGACCTCCTTTTTAAACTGATCAGGATTCTGTACCATCATCCGGTTCGATTCTTCCAGTGTCAGACCTGCAGGGTAATAACCACCCGACCAGGGATTGTGAAGGGAGGTCTGGTCGGAACCGAGATCAACCTTAATATTTTTCTCCACCAGTTTCTCCCAGAGGTCGACAATGTTACCCTGGTAAGCCAGGGATATGGCTTCTTTTTGTTTTTTAGCCTTGAGTATCCGGGCCAGCAGCACATCCAGGTCGGTGTAAACTTCATCCACCCATCCCTGCTCATTACGTTTCTGAACAGCCTTCGGGTTGATCTCGGCAATAACCCCGATGGCGCCGGCTATCACCGAAGCTTTCCCCTGTGCGCCCGACATCCCTCCGAGACCGGATGTTACAAAGATCTTTCCTGCGATAGTGCCATCACCTTTTCTTCTGGCAGCATTCATCACAGTGATCGTGGTTCCGTGCACGATTCCCTGGGGACCGATGTACATGTAAGAGCCTGCAGTCATCTGCCCATATTGGGAAACCCCCAGCGCATTGAAAATTTCCCAGTGATCGGGAGATGAATAATTCGGGATGACCATGCCATTGGTCACAACCACCCGCGGTGCATCTTTGTGCGAAGGGAACAACCCCATCGGATGACCGGAATACATGACCAGCGTTTGTTCATCGGTCATTTCTGCCAGGTATTTCATCGTAATCAGGTATTGTGCCCAGTTCTGGAAGACGGCGCCATTGCCGCCATATGTTATCAGCTCATGCGGATGCTGGGCCACAGCAGGGTCCAGATTGTTCTGGATCATCAGCATGATGGATGCGGCCTGGATGGATTGATGTGGATATTCACCTATTGGACGGGCATACATGGCATAAACCGGACGAAAACGGTACATGTAGATCCGGCCGTATCTTTTTAATTCTTTGGCGAATTCAGGCGCCAGGACGGAATGGTATTTCCTGTCAAAATAGCGTAACGCATTACGGAGGGCAAGTTTTTTTTGCTCCCCGGTCAGGATATCTTTTCTGACGGGTGCATGATTAACGTCCGGGTCATAGGACTGGGTTGCAGGCAATACATTCGGTATGCCACAGGTGATGGCTTGTTGAAATTCGTTCAATTCCATGATCTTTATGAAATGATGTTCGATACTTGTTGTAAAAATAGAAAGAAAGTTAGTTGTTTTGACTGAAGTCAAAGGTCAATCCAGCATCCAGCATCTTTCCTTTCGCCATCAGCCATATACCTATTTAATCTCCACGAGAACTTTGCAGATCGGGGCATCTACCACATAATGATCGTTGCCTTCGTAAAGGGTGATGTAGCCGACTGTATGGACGATGTATAGCTGCCACCCGGGTTGTGCTGCGTTAATCCAATTGGAGCATAACATCAATAGATGTGTTTTATCGTCCGACCAGGTTACGCCTGAGGTCTTCCATCCTGAAACATCCATCTCATCAAGCGGTGAAAAACATAATTCCTTCGGTGAGGTAAAATACGACAATTCGCTGAGCATCTCTTCAGGGGAGGGTGGAAAGTGCGCATAGATCTTATTCCCTTTCTGGTCATGGGAGGCAAAAATTCGCCAGATGACTTTATCGGTGCGGTTGTCTTTTGCATGAGGTTTCCTGCGGAGGAAGTCAGTCATCAGATCTCCGTATGTTTTACCTTCGGGAAGAAAGACCCTGAGATCGAATTGCGTTTTTGCCTGAATAAAAAATTTCCCGTCATGAAAATCAAACTGGGTGGGATCATAGGTTGCGAATTGCGGATAGCCATTGCCGGACACACAAATAGATCCATAGCCGAAAGCCTTGATATAAGCGGGATCGAGGTCAGCCAGGGTCATGCTTAGAAAAGTGAAGAGCATAGGGAAACTCACTACGAAAACAGATACAGTTTTTCTCATTTTAAGGTCTCCTTTCATTGATTATATGAATACCAACGCGAAATATAGGAATAAAACCTCAATTTTCGTTTGGTCCACGTGTATTTTTTTTACAACCGTAAATCAGATCTTCTCTTCTGAATCCTTCAGGATCTCATATAGGAATTCACGGGCCCTGAATAGCTGGGCTTTGACAGTCCCCAGCGGGAGATCCAGTTCCGCTGCAATCTCTTCATAGGATAGTTCCCTGAAATACCGCATCTCGACCAGATTACGGTAGTGCGGTTTGAGCTTTTCAACCACTTCCCGCATCAACTGTATCTTTTGTTTGGCGATGACCATCTCATCCGGGCCCGGGTTGGGACTGGGCAAATTGGAAGGATCCCCCTCTGTTTCTTCTCCATCGGGGTTGATCCCGGAAGTATACTGGATCCGGTTTCGTTTGCGAAGGTAATCGATACAGTTGTTTGCAGCGATTCTGAAAAGCCAGGTGCTGAAAGCATACTCAAGGGTATACTGGTGAAGGTTCTTGAATGCTTTTCCGAAGGCTTCAATGGTCAGGTCTTCAGCGTCAACCGGATTGTTAGTCATTTTCAGTAACATGAAATAAAGCGAATCCCGGTAATTCTTCAGCAGCTCTGCATAGGCTCTCTGGTCGCCCTGGTGAATGGCTTGCTGTACAAGGACGTAATCCCGTTTTGCTTTTTCGGTAAGGTGCGCGGTTACTTCCATTTCGTTTCTTTTGACATGAAAGCGGAAAATGTTAAAACCGTGTTGATCAGAATCAGTATAATTTCAAAGGATGGAACCAGCAACCAGATCCCTCTTTCATTTAGACGTGCCAGCGTTTTGTGGAAAATGAAAAGCTGGATGACCAGCCTCATGATAAATAACGCCATAACAGGAAAGATAGTATAATTCAACGCCAGCAGGAGTACAAAAAATGCATAAAAGAGGACCATACTTAAGGTATATAACCCCAGTAAAAATTTATGTCTCCAGCGGTAGTAACGGCCTGTGGAGAGATGTCTTTTCTTCTGTGTCCACCACTCCTTAAAGCTCTTTTTCGGCTGCGAAAGGGTGAAACTTTCCGGGTTAACGATGATCCGTGTATTCTTCCGGGTTGCTGCCCGATTGATGAAGAGGTCGTCATCGCCGGAATGGATGTTATAATGAGAGGTAAATCCTTTTTCCTCATAAAAGAGCGATTTCCGGTAAGCCATGTTCCTTCCCACTCCCATATAAGGAATTCCTGCGAGAGTAAAGGAAAAGTACTGCAAGGCGATGTGAATGGTATCAAAACGGATCAGCCTGTTCAGGAGGCTGTTTGAACTCATGTAGGCTCCATATCCAAGCACGATCTCCTTCTCTTTTGAAAAACCCCCTGCCATGAGTGCAATCCAATGCGGACTCACCGGCCTGCAATCGGCATCCGTGAGCAGGACCATGTCATTGGCTGCGGATTTGATCCCGATCGAAAGCGGGAATTTCTTCCCGTCAAAAAAGTTGAGGTTCTCCCGGATCTCGACGATCTTAAGATGTGAATATTGTTCCGCCATCTTCGAAAGAAGAAATGCTGTATCGTCTTCTGAGGCATGGTTCACCACTATGACTTCAAAATCGGGATACTCCTGGGTGAGGATCAGGGGAAGGTTTTCTTTCAGATGATGGTATTCGTTCCGGGCACATATCACCACCGAGACGCCTTCAGTTTTTGCAGATGAAGGTGCTTCCAGGTAAAGGGCAAACTTAAGGAAGAAAAATCCATAAAAGAAAAGCTGAACGATAAACAGGAAGAGAAAGATCAGAAGGAAAATAAAAAGGATACCACCGGGTGCAAAAAAGCCATCAAGCATTTAACATCATTTAACAGGAATGAAAGGACAAAAATATTCATATTAATCGAATAAAATCTACCTTTGTGAAAAATTTGATAAACCCTTTATCAAAAGGGCTTTACCGGAGAAGGTAAATGTCCGTTTCTTTTCCATGCAGTTCGAGATTGAACATTCTGATTCCAACTCTTCTGCCCGTGCGGGTGTGATCAGCACTCCTCATGGAGAGGTGGAAACACCGGTTTTTATGCCGGTGGGAACGGCAGGGGCAGTAAAAGCTCTTCACATGAAAGAATTGCGGGAGGATATCCGGTCGCAGATCCTATTGGCCAACACCTACCATCTTTATCTTCGCCCGGGAACCGATATCATTGAAAAGGCCGGCGGAATCCAGAAGTTCAATGGGTGGAATCGCCCGGTGCTGACCGACAGCGGTGGTTACCAGATTTATTCCCTGGCCGATATTCGTAAATTTACCGAAGATGGAGTGGTGTTCCAGTCGCACATCGACGGGTCAAGGCATACTTTCACACCGGAACGGGTGATAGATATCCAACGAAGCCTCGGTGCCGATATTATCATGGCTTTCGACGAATGTACTTCTTTCCCCTGCGAGTATGACTACGCGAAACGTTCGATGGAAATGACCCACCGCTGGCTGAACCGCTGCTTTGAGCATTTCAACCAAACGGAATGCCCGCATGGGTATCCCCAAAGCCTGTTTCCCATCGTTCAGGGCAGTGTCTACTCGGATTTAAGGAAGCGTTCTGCTGAATTCATTGCTTCAAAACAGGCCGACGGTAATGCGATAGGCGGTTTATCGGTAGGCGAACCTGCTGAAACGATGTATGAGATGACGGATCTCGTTTGTCATATTCTTCCTTACGAAAAGCCCCGTTACCTCATGGGAGTGGGAACTCCTGCAAATATCCTGGAAAGCATTGCTCTTGGCATCGATATGTTCGACTGCGTGATCCCGACCCGGAATGGCCGCAATGGCATGCTCTTCACCCGTAATGGCATCATCAACATCCGGAACATAAAATGGAAGGATGATTTTTCACCTCTGGAGGAAGAAGGTGAAGTATTTCCCGATCATGAATATTCGAAAGCATATCTCCGGCACCTCTTTGTCTCAAAAGAGATCCTGGCGGCCATGATTGCTACGATCCACAACCTTGGCTTTTACATGTGGCTGATGAGAACTGCCCGGATGAAGATCGCTGAAGGAACATTTTCCGAATGGAAGAAACTCATGGTAAAACAACTGATGCGGAGGCAATAATGAAGCTCAGAAGATTTTTTCAGCCAGATTCCCTCGCGTTGAGGACCATTGATCTCTACATCATCAAAAAGTTCCTTGGAACTTTCTTCTTTTCCATCATCCTTCTTATCTTCATCATCATTGTATTTGATGTTTCCGAGCACATCGACGATTTCCTTAAGCATGATGCCCCGATCAAAGCCATTATATTCAATTACTACCTGAATTTTATCCCGCATTTTGTCAACCTCTTCAGCTACCTCTTCGTTTTCATTGCGGTCATTTTTTTTACCTCCCGGATGGCTTCCGATTCGGAGATCATCGCAATTCTGAGCAGTGGCATCAGTTTCCGGAGGATGCTTTTACCCTATATTGTTGCGGCATCGATCCTGGCTCTGATGTCATTTCTCCTGGGAAACTTTGTCATTCCTTACACCAACCGCGGGAAACTGGAATTTGAAAAACAGTACATCAAGGATGCAAAGCTGTTCAATGACATGAACATCCACAAACAAGTAAGCCCAGGAGTTTTTCTTTACATCGAGAACTTCAATACCCAGACAAAAAAAGGATGGAAGCTTTCGATCGAGAAGTTCAAAGAACGGGAACTTATTTATAAACTTTCAGCAGAAGAAGCCAATTGGGACAGCATCAGGTCGAAATGGGTTCTCAAACGATACTTTTCGAGGAGTATCGGCCAGATGAAGGAAAGCATGCGCAAAGGAGAAAGACTCGATACCACATTTGGACTGAGACCTGCCGACTTCATGGAAGACATTGAAGAGGTTTCCATCATGAATTTTTTTACACTCCGGAAGCATATCCAGATGAAAAAGCTGAGGGGCGATCCCGACCTTATTAAATACGAGGTGAAAGGATATGAACGGGTAGCATACCCTTTTGCAACCATAATTCTGACCTTGATCGGGGTGGCTGTTTCCAGCCGGAAGGTGAGGGGAGGGATCGGGTTCAACCTGGGTTTCGGCCTGGCCCTGACATTCATTTACATCCTCTTTATGCAGATCTTCACGGTGATGGCTACCTTCGGGAATTTCCCAGCATTACTCGCAGTGTGGATACCGAACATCCTCTTTGGCATCATTGCACTCATCCTTGTGCGGATGGCGCCGAAATAAAATTACCTTGAAGCGATCGTTTCGATCTCTACCAAAGCACCCATAGGCAACCCTGTAACCGAAAACGCGGCACGTGCCGGTGAATTTTCAAAGTAGAACTTTCCGTAAACTGCATTCATTTCGGCATAATGGCTCATGTTGGTGAGGAGACAGGTCGATTTCACGACATCCTGGAAAGTATACCCGGCAGCACTCAGGATCTCCCCGATGTTTTTCAATACCTGTTCGGTTTGTTCACTGATCCCGCCTTCGACTAATTTTCCTGTTGCAGGATCGATCGGGATCTGGCCGGCAATGAATAACACCCCATTGGCTTCTACGGCTTGGCTGTATGTAGCTATTGCCTTGGGTGCTTTTTCCGTAGTGATAATTCTTTTCATACTTGATATGATAACTGAAATATTAGGTTCTTTATCCAGATGCTGGATGCTGGATAATGGGTATTGGGATATCGCTATTTCACCATTTCGCTATTTATTGTGCGTAGTCCCTGAAGTCTTTCTTTTTATTCAGTTTCAGGTCTTGCAGGACCGATGCCTTGACATTGATCGAGAAGTTCCAGCTCTGTTGTGGACCTTTCGGGATCCACCCGAACCGCATTTCCCAGCAGTGAAGGTCGCGGTAGAGGTCGATCGAGGTAAAGGAGAGTTCTCCGTTGGTAAAATCCCACCCGGTATTCACCGTAATCTTCCATTTCGGCGTGATGTTGAGCTGCCCGTTGAAGCCCAACGTTTGCGTAATCAGACCAATCCTGCGCGTATTTTCTAGATTCCAGGTCTTATTGATAGTGAATTTATAGTTCATATTAAAACTCCATGGAATATCGAAATCGACATAATAATCGTAATAGTCACTGATGTCTTTCCGTTCCTGCTCTGTTCCTTTATTCGAGGTTTTTTTCTTTTTCGATTTATCGGACGACAGCGCATATGTAAGCCCAAGATCCCAGCTCGTGTCATCAAGCCTGAATAACCGGCGATGGAGTTCCCATTCTGTTTTCCGGATGGTATGCCCCAACGAATCACGCGCATAGGGATCCCATATGCTGCCGTATGTCACCCTGAGAGTTTTAAACAAGGTGGTGTAACCCTGGATCGACAGTTTAGACCATCTATTGGTATCTTTTGTCATATCATAGCTTTCACTCAGGGTCAGGTTGTCGATGAGGACGATCTTTTTTGTTCCGGTAACCGTATCTTTCCGGCTTTTTACCTTCATCTCAAGGTTGTTGCTCAGCGAAAAAGAGACCAGGCCGGATTTTCGTGGGGCCGGACTGCCCTTGAGACTGCCCTCAAAGATCGAATACTTTTGCGGGTTTTTATTTGTATCGTTCACTGCATAACGATAATAACCCCATGCCGCAGAACCGAAATCGGGCGTATAAGTAAAAGAAACGGTCGGAGATACCATGTGGCGGACGGCGATGATCGGCCCATGTTTGAACTGGTACATCCCGTAAAGCCTTGTATTGAGTGATGTTGATGCATTCCCGTCGATGGCATTGGCAAATTGCCGGATGGTATCTTTCACCAACGAGTCCTTACCAGGTTTATAGCTGGGCACATACCTCTCCCGGATCGTGGAAAAATAATTCCGGTCAGTCACTGAAATGCCGGTGGTCCAATTGAAGTATTTCAGCACATGGAAGGTTCCGGCGATGCTTCCATTGTGCTGTATCCCATTCTGCATGTCATTCCACCAGTTCTTCTTTTTAAAAACCAGGGTATCAATCGTATTATACTCGTTCACCGCATCCATGCTGTATCTGGCGCTGATGTTCTCATACCAACGCATCTTGCCGACATGCTCTTTTTTACGCAGGGGATAAAACTGGTTAACTGAAAAAGATAGCTGGGGAAGCGTAATGCTGATGGTCTTGTTCAGCGTATTCTGGCTGTGGCTGAAGTTGAGGTTCAGGTTGTAATTATTGTTCCAGCTGGTAGCATAGTTGATGCTCGATGAAAACGTATTGCTTAGGTAAGCTTGGGTATTGGTTACCGGGTTATATTTATTGAAGTTCTGGCTTACGATGTTGACATTGGCGGAGAAAGTACTGTGCGGCCGTGCTTTCGGGTCCTGTGTATGCACCCACTGGACACTGAAGTCGGTTGATTTCTGAAAATCCGGGGAATCGGCTGCCCCGAGCTTGTTCACGGCATAACTGAATTTGAAAGTTCCATTGTAATGATATCTGTAACGGTAATTCAAAACCGGCTTTATGGCCCAGCTACCGTGTGAATAGATATCACCAACAAGGTAAAGGTCGAGGTATTTATTCATTGCCCAGTAATATCCGCCGTTCTCCAAAAAGAATCCGCGGTCGTTGGATTCGCCATAGGTTGGCATCAGAATACCCGACCGCCGGCCTATTTTACTGGGGAAAAATCCAAAGGGTATTCCCAATGGGACAGGGACACCGGCAATCATAAGATAGGCCGGGCCGGTAATGATTTCCTTTCCCGGGATCACCTTGGCCTTCCCGAATTTAAATTCATAATGAGGATCGTTCTCACGGTCGCAGGTGGTGTACCAGCCGTCTTTTAGATAGGTGATGTCATTCTCCATCTTCTTGACAATCGTGCCATGCAGGTATCCTTCATCCTGCTTGGTGAACACATTCTGTATATACCCCCTCTTGGTATCGTAGTTATAGTTCATCGCTTTCGACTTGAACTTCTGCTGGCCTTGTATGAAATCCGGCACCTGTATTTCCTTGCCAGCGGAATCCTTAATAAAGGTTGCATCTATCGTTTTCTTTGTAAAATCGATCTCCACATACCCCGATTTCAGGTCGAGGTCCTGGTATTTGATTTCCGCTTCACGGAAGAGGTAGACTTTCTGATCCTTGATGTCAAACCGAAGGGAATCTTTGGAGGAATATTCCACCTTTGATTTCAGGTTGTTTTTTTTAGTAGTTTTTTTTACTTTTACAGAATCGGCGGGATGATGTAAAGCGGTATCGGCAAGATTGAGGGTATCATGCACAAGCAGGGCCGTATCTGTGCGAACCCGCGCAGGATGGACTGTATCCTGTCCCTGAACCCACCCGGAGTGAAGGAAAAAGAAGATCACCAGGTACAGGAAAGACCGGGAAAGACTTGTTAATAATTTCGTTAACAATTTCTTTTCGTAACTCTGGGGTTAATGTTCTATCTTTGTTTTGAAATCCGGTAAAAGAAGATACGATAAGGCCGGATTTCAGGCTACTACAGGTTTCAAAACTACGTAAAAATATTGATCAGTATAATAATTTAAGATACTTTAACAAACACCTGGGCACCTGCATGCGTTGTATCACGCTAATTATTTTTATTTTTTCAGTTTCCATCCTGGTGGAGAAAAATGTTTTTTCCCAGGAGAAGACCAACATTACTAAAGTGGTGATCGATGCCGGTCATGGCGGGAAAGATCCGGGTACTATCGGGAAGAAGTCGCAGGAAAAGAATATAGCCCTGCAGATTGTGCTGAAACTTAGTGACGAGATCCGTTCAAAGTGCAAAGGTGTGACCGTGATCTGTACCCGCACCACCGATGAATTCATTGAACTTCACGAACGGGCCGAGATCGCCAACCATAGCAAGGCCGACCTGTTTATATCCATTCATTGCAACGCCAATCCCAAACACACTTTTCAGGGCGCCGAAACTTATGTGATGGGATTGCATCGCACCGAAGCCAACCTTGAGATTGCGAAGAAAGAAAATGCCGCCATCCTTATGGAACCAGACTATTCAACCAATTACAACGGATTTGATCCCAACTCAGATGAATCGTATATTACGTTTACACTTTTCCAGAATGCCTTCCTGGAACAGAGTACCCGGTTTGCCTCGTTTGTGCAAGATGAGATGAAGGACCGGGTAGGGATGAACGATCGGGGCGTACGGCAGGCAGGCTTCCTGGTGCTCTACAAAACCACCATGCCGAGTGTCCTCATCGAAACTGGTTTCCTTTCGAACCCCGAAGAAGAAAAATTCCTTATGTCAGAGAAAGGTCAACAGTATATTGCATCTGCCATCTGCCGCGCCTTCTGTAAATTCAAGGCAAGGCTGGAAGGAAACGGCAAAGAACTGGCATCTCTTAACGGAAAAAAATCATCCCCTTTAACTGGCGCCATAACAACTCCTGCAGCACAAAAGGTGACATCCCCATCCGAAGTAAAACCGAAAGAGGAACTCATTCTGAAAGATACCACTATACCAAAAGAGAAACCCAAAGAAAATCCTGTACGAAAAGATACTGCAAAACCCAAGGAAAAGCAGAAAGAACCCTTGCCATGGAAAGAAACAGTGAAAGTCAGGGAAACTCCTCCAGCAAAAGATACTCCTATAACCAAATTAAAACCGAAGGTTCATACGGTGAAAAAAGATAACACTGCACCAAAGATGAACCTGGCTGCTAAGTCCGTCAAGCATGACATAACAAAGGGTAAAAGGGGTGTAATGGAAAACCTGAAAACGGAAGAGGTAAAAAAAACTCCCACGAAACCGGCAAACGAAGTGGTTTTTCGCATTCAGATTGCAACATCGCCGAAAGAGCTCAGCACACATTCGAAAAAATTTACAGGACTGCCGGAGATCTGGAGATATCAACACCAGGGATTGTACAAGTACACAACAGGGAAGGAATCCAGTGTTGATGCCCTGTCCAGCCTGCTGACTGAGGCCAAAAAAATAGGATTTACCGATGCCTTTATCGTAGCTTTTCACGGGGAGGAGCGGATCACCGTTGCAGAAGCAAAGAAGCTGATTTCGGACATGAAGAAGTAGCGAAAATCTATTCACGCATCACGCGTCACGCGTCATGAAATTATCAATTTTCAGAGCCTTCCGCAGAAAAATTATTAAATTTGCCCTGAAATTAATACGTATGAAGTTCAAATTGACGAAAGAATTCCGGGTAGGGATCATTTTTGTGATTGCAGCAGCCATTCTGATCTGGGGACTGATGTACCTGAAGGGGATAGAGCTTTTCAAGCACAAGATGATCGTATATGCGGTGTACGACAGGGTGAACGGCTTGGTATCGGCCAACAACGTTGCGATCAGCGGGATGAAGGTAGGGCAGGTAAAAGCCCTCTATTTCTCAAATAAGCAACGCGGAAAGATTGTCGCAGAGCTTTATATTACAGAAAATTACGCGATCCCGTCCAATTCCGTGGCCAGAATCAACAATTCAGATAACCTCATCGGAGGAAAATATGTGGAGATAGTGCTGGGCGACTCAAAAAAAATCCTGAAAGACAAGGATACCCTGCAATCATTCATCGAAGCATCCCTCGGGGAGGAACTCAACCAGCAGCTCATTCCACTCAAAAATAAAACAGAACGCCTACTGGGGTCCATCGATACCGTTGCCACCCTCATAGAGGAAGTGCTGAACAAGGATACGCGGGATAACCTCGCCGCCTCCATCCTGCATATTAAGGATATCCTGAACAACCTTTCTCATACTACCTATTACCTTGACACCCTTGTGGGTTCACAACGCAACCACCTTGCCAGCATCATCGGGAACATCGAATCGATTAGCATGAACCTGAAGAACAATAACCAAAAGATCAATAATATCCTTACCAACTTCTCGGAAATCAGCGATTCGCTTGCCAAAGCGCGGATCCCGGCCACCATCGCCCAAGTGAACAAAGCGATTGTGGATATCGATATCGCGGTCAACAAGATCAATAACGACAAGGGAACCCTCGGGTTGCTGGTGAATGACGATAAGCTTTACAAAGAATTGGAAAAAGCCGCACGTGACCTGAACCTCCTGCTGGAGGACATCAAGGCTAATCCCAAGAAGTACGTGAAAGTCTCGGTCTTTTAGCTAAAAGTTTTAAGTTTATAAAGTTATAAAGTTGGGGAAGGCTATTTCACCAGTGGAATATATCCATTTTTGTCAGGGGCCTTTTTCCTTCGATCCATATGAATCCTTTCAGTTTCAGGTCATAGGGTGAGAAATCCTTTTCAGGGTAAGTTGTTCCTTTGGGTTCATTGATATAGGTGATTGTTTTGATCTGGTTTTTTTCGACAAAGATCAGCATGTCGCTGGAATAGATTTTCGTGATCCCGATGAGGCTGCGGTCCTCTTCCCTAGCGAAATAAATAGTTTCGGAATTCCCAATCACTTTGATCTTATATAATTCATTGTTTCTGAAAAAGCCAATCATATCTCTTCCTTTCACCTGGTTATACTTGTTCGAATCATCTTTGGAGATGATGAAGGCGGAGTTATAGAGGATCATCGAGTCGATCTGACTATTGAGAAGGGTGAGTTTGATGGAATCGGCGGTGAGCTGGTTCTTCTCCGACCAGAATACAGGATCATGATAAAGGAACATCGTGGAATCGCGGCCGTGGTAAGACATCGAATCGCACATCCCCTGCAGGTCGCGGCGGAAGAACTTGACCTTATAGTAGCACAAGATTTTTTTGATGTTCTGGTTAGTGTCGAAGGTTGCATACACTGTGTCGGAATGCATGAAAAGCGTGTCTTTTTTGTCGATCATCTTCACCATTGCGCTGTCGGTCATAAATGCAAAGCCTTTCTTGCGCTGCAATTCGCCATAGTTGCCGGTTAGCGTCGTCTTCTGCACCGTATCGATCAGGATTGCATGTTTGAAGGCTTGACCATAGCCGGTCTTCCGTTCATAGTAAAGGCTATCGCCGGTGAGGACCTGGTCGAGGTGGTAGATCCAACCATTCTTCCGGAAGCGGGCTACGTCAGTATGGGTGTTGTACCAGCCGTTCTCACAATAGATGGAATCCTCTTTCCCTTTGATGGTGGAAGGGCCATAGAAATAAGTCACCTTCGTAACGGTATTGTACATCAGGGTATCGGAATGCATCACGTATTCGGGATTGATCAGAACCACCTTTTCCTTGAAGAAGAATTCCTTTGTTTGGGTATGGTAATAACCGAGTTTGCTGACAAGTACATTTTTGTCGTTGACGATCTTTCCCCAGTATTCGTAACTGGCAATCTTGGTAATGCGATCGAAGGAGAGCGTATCGGTGGTGAGGGTGGTTTCATTATCGATCAGCTTTACTTTGCTCCAGATCTTTGCGATGCGGGAATTGCCGTCGTAATTGAGGGAATCACCGAAAAGGTTGAGCGTGTCACTCACCTGTATGTGCACATTTCCGTAAGCCAGCACAAAGTTTTTTTCATCGTTCAGGAAAGCGCTATCGCACATGAGAATGGTGCTGTCATGGCTGAGCCGTACGTTCCCCATAAGGCGCTGGAACTCCGGCCGGATCTTGCTGCTGTGTACAAGTGAGTCGGCATGTTCCAGGAGGATCTTCGTTCTTTCCTGTGAAAATGACCATAGCGGCAGCATCAGCAATGTAGCGGCAATGATTTTATATAAGGTTTTCCTGCTCATGGAGAATACAAAGCTACCTTTTCAAATTATCAATATTCAGTTTTTCCAGAACATATTGATTCCAAATGCGTAATGCGACTTCCTCTTTTCCCAGTCTGACTTCTTTAAGGTACCGCCTGGTTATGTTGCTAATGCATTCTCCTGTTTTCTTATAAATGGAATCTATCTGCAATACCGTATAGGGATGCGAATTTAGTTCTTTTTCCATCTTGCGCCTTTCAATTTCACAAATATCAAAGTAAATGTTCAGAAAAGAATTGGTGCAGGGTTCTTCAGGAAGGTGGTAAAAGGTTTGCTTTGCATCAAAAACCGTATAGGATCTACAATTGATGGAGTCATCCAGTTGTGTAACGTCTAGCAGTATCTGAACTTTTAAATTGTACAGGTTGGTTTGAATACTTTGGTTTATTTTCTCCAGTGAGAATGTTTCGTTCAGGGGCATTCTTTTATTGAGTGAAATACGTTTGACCGGAGACCAGAAGGAATAGTAAAACTCAAAGAAGCCATTTGTGTCGAATTTAGGGAGTCTTAAAAAATCCTTCCCATAATTTCCATCCCTGAAATTAATTAAGCATCCTTTATGAGCGAAAAAACCAAGATTTTCTTTTTGCTTTTCCGTTAGAAGTAAGGTGTTATTATTATTCCAGAAAACCTCATTATAAGGGATAATAGACATTTTCCGATAGTCATCATAGTCGGCATCATACTCAAAATAGGGAAGGATAAACGGATTGTTATAATCATAAAAATACAATACACCCTTCGTGTCGATATCTCTTGTAATAATAGAAGGAATCAATGCATTTATTGAGTCCCTGTTGCTTTTATATTTCATATGGTAGCTGAAATTGATATGATCCAGCAAAATGTCACTACCCTCTTGTTTATAGGTGCGGCTGACAGCCATATCAACATTAAAAAGTGAATCTTTAGGGAATGGTAAAAATGGATGCCTGGCAGAGTTCTCAATGGCGAGGTCTATTTTCAAAAGTGAAAAGTTTTCCTTATCAATCCAGATTTCTCCGGAAAAGCAATTACTTTGATTATTCCGCGGATGAAATGTTATTTTATGCATTTGATCATCGCTGTATTCCAACCCGAGTATAAACTTGTTTTTCATTTCCCTTTTATTGAACTGAAATGGGTTTGAAGGGGAATGATCGTTTGTATTCGTCAGGTCAATATTGATAATCGCAGTTGAAGAGTTTAATGTTAGAAAATACCGGTTATCCAATCCGGCCAGCCCTATCCTTCCATTTTTCAGGAGTAATTTATCAACGGAAGTTCCATTCAGATAACCGTTATAATAGCATTCAACCTGTTCAATCGGTTGTTCTTTCGTTTGTGTTTCTATACCATAGTAAACCTTTGCTATATGTTGGGTCCGATCCTTCAGGAGCTTCTTCCTGCTCTGGATCAGTATATCATAAAGGAAGTCATTGGTTGCGTGGACAGTAAACTCTTGTAAAACAACATCTTTTCTTTTCAGAAACACGATCTTGTCATGATCGAGTTTTATCGCCGGTACTATTTGTGTGTCAAAGCCAACATAGGAAAACATCAATGTGTCGCGGGTTAATCTGACCGGGATTCGAAAAACCCCTTCCCCGTTCGTTATAGTGCCTTTTTTAGTGCCTTTTATTGCAATGCTGCAGTAAGGCAAAGCTTCATTTGTCTTTGAATCTTTCACCAAACCCTGTATCAGGGTTTGCGTAAAAGAGCAAATAGCGGACAAAAGAAACAATGATGATAAAATCATTCGCATACCATCTTTGATGAAAATATTCGAACGGGACCATTCAGTTATCTATGTCCACCCCGCTTCGGGCAATGTGCTGCCAGCGACTGAACTCCTGTTTACTTTTTCACCAGCTCGACACGGCGGTTCAATGCGCGGCCTTCCTCTGAATCGTTGCTGGCTATAGGAGCCGTAGGTCCGTCACCGCATGCCTTCAGTCGGGAAACGTCAATACTATATTTGCTTACCAGTGCATTCACCACCGCCACTGCCCTGTCTTGCGAGAGTTTCATATTTATTTCCAGCGTTCCCGAATTATCTGTATGTCCTACCACATAGAGTTTAAGATTGGCATCGTCCTTCAGTAATTTTACAATTTCCTTCAGGGCCGGCTCTGATTCCGGTTTCACATCCGCTTTGCCAGTATCAAAATAAATTCCGTAAAGAGCAGCTTTGCCTGATTCTTTGATGCTCTTATCCATGGTGCTGGCATCAGCCAACACATCCTGTTTCATTGCCTGCTTCTCAATCAGATGAATAGAGTAAGAACCATTGCCGTTGGCAGTCACGTAAGCCCAGGTTTCCATTTTGTTTTTAATCACTTTCACCACAACATCTTCTCCCGGGTCATGAAACTCATAAACGAGCTGTCCGCCGACTGACTTGGCAGCGTTGATATAATTGGTCCCTATCTGCAGCGGGCTAGGGATTTGTATATTATCATTGGGATCATAGAGAATAACAAGAGAATGCCCCTGCACGACCTGGGTCTTACTATTGCTTATTCTGAATTCGTATTGATCGAACTGCAAATCATCATACCGGTAAATGTGATACCCAGGCATCCTGGTAAAAAGAGAGGGATCTTTGCTGCCTTCTGCATCATCCTGGGCACGGGCACTACTTATTGTTAAAAATAAAATCCCGGTCAATATAAAAATTACAGACGACCAGTTTGATCTTTTCATTTTGTTTTTCATGGTTATTGTCTCCTTTCTTTTATCAGGCATTTCGCCCAAAATGTTTATTACTTTTTTTGTCCTGGAAGAATCTATTGTGCATATATCTGTGAATATGAGATGTCAGGATTGATCTCCTTGTAACTAACATCTCCTTAAGTTTGCATTTTCATCAGAACCGGCCACAATTCTTGACCAACCTACCCCGCGTTGAGGCTGCCGGCTCGTTAGCGGTTATTTAGTAATTTCTTTATTTTCATTAATCTCGTGAAAAATCTATTGATTTTTGAAGTGTTTTTTTCATATTTTAAAGGTGGGATATTTGTAACCATTTGAAGGTCTTCTTCCGTAATTTTTAAGTAGCTTAAAACATCCTGGTAGTTATCCGGCTTTGATGCGATGTCGTCAATGGAATAGAGTTCCAGGGCTTTTTCCCTTGTTATCTCATTCCGTCTTATCATATTGCTATATTGGCAGAGTCTTCTTTCATACCCATATATTTTATTTCTCACATAATTTGTCAAGGGTTCTGCAACACAATCAAAATGTTTTGAGTATTCCCTGCTGTTATCTTCCTTCCAATTCATTTCTTTGGTAATAATATCGCCCATTTCTTTGTCGGTAGGATTGTTGATGAAAGATAACGGACTTACCTCTTTTGCTATTTTGCCAATTTTTTTATAAAATGAAAACAAAAAAAGATTACGATTAGGATAAATCAGAAAATCGTTTATTTCTTTTCTGCTTAAATCATTGGATTTTTTTAAAATATATTTAAACCTTGCTATATCTTGAATAGAGTCAGGTAAAAAAGAATCATTTTCTAACGGGGATGTTCCAAAAAGGATTAATGGAATGGAGTAATCCTTTGCAACCTTAAAAATATTGGCTTTTGTTCCAATATCACAAGCACCACAAATATCTCCAGAGAGAAGAAACATATTTCTATAGATCTTTCTTTGAATTTCTTTATCAGGTTTGCAAAACACATGCTTAACTTTCGTGATTTCTATCGCACTTTGAATATTATCCAATGCTATTTGATTGAACAGGCCATTGTCGTAAGTCATGGCAAGGACCTTAAGTTTATACACATTTACAGCTAAGTGTAATATGTATGTACTATCCTTACCCCCACTTAATGGCACCAGAGCGTTATAATTAGAGTTTTTCTTTCTTGCTTCCTGTAAGATGTCTAGCAATTTATCTTCACCAATTGGTTTATATGTTCTCTGTTCAACACACAGAGAGCATGTTCCCATTTCATTGAAAGAAATTCCAGGATAACTATCGTTTATAATACACTTATTACAAGTTTTCATATCATTAGATTTAAGGTTCTATTAAAAATTGGATTTATTAATAACCGGTAACGTCCCGCAGCCGCAGTATGCCTGCCTGCCGGCTTGATATCTATGGTTAGGCAAGGTATTAATTATATACTTTCCATTTTATTAAGTTCCAAATTTATTTATTGACTGAATCATGGATAACTTTTTTTACGATTCCAATGCATTTTTCCAACCTTACAAACCACTGAACCGTTGCTAAAAGAAAACGACTGTTTTACATAGCAATAATCATTTATTCAAAATAATATTTGTCTTTCCACTCAATAGTTTAATATGACAACCATCTTGTGTCAAAATATATTTCTCATCTATAACTCTTACAAAACCTATTATGCCAATAAATTTTAATTC
>Ga0224525_1000103_pt1 | contig 43572 bp, 42 predicted proteins | sample CFST100metaG_FD_179874 | JGI IMG/M metagenome (GOLD analysis project Ga0224525, IMG submission 179874) | Peat soil microbial communities from Stordalen Mire, Sweden - C.F.S.T100 | ecosystem: Environmental > Terrestrial > Soil > Wetlands > Peat | place: Sweden: Norrbotten County, Stordalen Mire...
AACTCAAAGAGTTCAAACGCATCGCCATGAGAGCATGCAAAACCGATACTAGCTTTCAAGCCATGATCTATATTGCCGCCGCCGTCATTCGCTCAAGATGAACGTCAACAGGCCCTAGGATGAATTCCGCAAAAGCCTTTGCGGAAATTTTGATTTCCATGAATTCACCTCCTGCTGGATGCTATTGATTGTGAATTGCATTTCCAGCTCGGAGTGCGAAAGCAATCGAGCCGGAGCTTCAAAAATAAAGTCCAACCACTTTTAGCACTCTACTACCAAGACTGCTAAACGGCAATCTGAAAGTTATATTATGTTAGTGTTCCACGCTCATATATGGCGAGTTCGATTACGGAAGGCTGTTTTATCCTGATTGTCGGGTGCCCCATATCTGTCGCGTTCTGTGCGGCAGATGTGGGAGACCACAAATGCCCTTGCGAGCGAAAAGTGAACGTCTAGCCGCACCGCAAGTGCCTTGCGGATTATTTCCTTGCTTTGTTGCACAATGATTGCAGAAGTCTTCGTGTCGTCTTCCAGCCGAAAGCTGCTGGTTGAGGCTGAAATATGCGCATAACTCCTTATCCTGGACGATTTTGCAGGGAACTTCTTTGTTTTCACGATTTTACAGCGCCTCTATGCCAGTAAGTTAAAGAAAACAATGATTTTGCTCCCAAAATAGGGGTGGGGTGGGCGGCAGCTTTGCCGTCCTATCCAGACCAGCGGCCCGGCCCCCCCATTCTTGAATCGTTCTTTGATTCAAGGATGGGGGGCTACGGACAGTCGCTTGCCTGGACTGCGGAAACAGAAGCGCTGGCTGTCCTTGTGCCCGCCGTCACCCACGCACCTGAGTTCCATCCACTAAAATGATATTGAGGAGCTATCCAACAATGTCTCGTAAAGCACTGATTGCCGCCAATTGGAAGATGTACAAGACGCCTGCCGAAGCCAAGGCGTTCATCGAAGCCTTTTTGCCCCTTGTTGCCGGACACACCCGCGACGAGATCGCCATTTTTCCCTCCCCCGTGCTGCTGCCGACGGTGATTGATGCCGCGAAGGGCTCGAATGTCCTCATCGGCGCGCAGAACATCCACTTTGCCCCCGAGGGCGCATACACCGGCGAGACCTCCATCGGCCAGCTCAAGGCCGTGGGCGGAACCCACACCCTGATCGGCCACTCGGAGCGCCGCCAGTACTTTGCCGAGACCGACGAGATCGTCAACAAGAAGCTGCACGCCGCGCTCGACAACGGCCTTGTTCCCGTCGTTTGCGTCGGCGAACAGTTGGCTGACCGCGAAGCGGGCAAGACCGCCGACGTGCTCAAGACGCAGATTGACGGCGCTTTGGCCGGCATCACCGCCGAGACCGCCAAGCCCATCGTGATTGCCTATGAGCCGGTTTGGGCCATCGGCACCGGCAAAACCGCGACGCCGGAGATTGCCGAAGATACGCACAAGATTATTCGCGCCGAAGTGGCCAAGCTGCTTGGCCCGACGGTCGCCGCCAATATCCGCATCCTCTACGGCGGCAGCGTAAAGCCAGCCAGCGCGTCTGCCTTGCTCGCCCAGGCGGACATCGACGGAGCCCTGGTGGGCGGCGCCAGCCTCAAGCCGGATTCGTTCTCCCAGATCGTCAAGTACTAACCACGATTGAGTCATCACTACTTCGGCCGCGAAGATTCCTTTCGCGGCCGAAGCTGTTTTTGGTCTCTAACAGCCGAATTCGAAATTCGCCGCGCACGCGGTGCCCACGCCAGAGCAAAGCCGGAGATTGGCGCCGTTATCCATTGGTCTTGATATGGCGGCAAAGCTGGTACATCCGGCGTCCCCCGCCCCTATTTTGGAAGCAATAAAGTTCTACCTCTTACGTGGGCGCGTCCCACTTTACGCAGTATCCTACTTCTGCTACGATCCCACTATGACATCCTCCGCGGTTCTCAAAAACAAAGATTTTCAATTGATCTCCGAGTTTGCGCAGCCGGATGCGAAAAAGCGCCTGTCACTCGGTGAGGCCCTCGGAGACGCGACGGCATACAACATCTACCGCAACCCCCTCGGCCAGCTCATTCTTGATCCGGTGAAGGTTGTTCCCGCCACCGAAATGTGGCTTTATGAGAATCCACAGGCACTGGCCAGCGTGAAACAGGGCCTGAGTGAGTCGGCGGCGGGAAAGAGTGTTTCTCGCGGTTCATTCGCCAAGTACGCTCGGAAATGAAAGACAAGAAGAAAGAATATCCATGCAGCGAAAGCTTCGATTCACGCCCACGGCAGATGCGCAGTTGGCGGTGCTTGAAAACTCGCCTTCCAAGGCCGCGCTTCTTGGGCAGGTACAAAAGGCTCTCGGCTACCTGGAATTGGACCCGCATCATCCGGGCCTTCAAACGCACGAATTCCTCAGTTTGAACGGCGCGCATGGAGAGAATATCTTCGAGGCCTATGCCCAGAACAACACACCCGGCGCCTACCGCATCTTCTGGCACTACGGCCCCGATGAAACCACGGGCAAGAAACGAACTTCGGTCATCACCATCGTCGCGATCACGCCCCATCCATAGCTGTTGCATGGAAGCCCAGGTCCGAAAATCCGGACCTGGGGCACCCGGCTTGTGGCGAGTTGAGATTCTGGGACGCTGGCCACCGGCCTTCCGGGATACATCTACGCTGGTTCTGTTGTAGTCAGCCTCTTGTCCTCTTCTTCGGGTTCGCAGATTTCCTTTTCCGGGGCCAGTTCGTCGCCTTCGCCGGTGACGGTCATCGAGTGCACAAATTCAGAATCGTCACGGGAGGAGGCGCGGCCAATATTCTGCGAGGCGATCTGGAGGGCGTAAAGGAGCAGGCCGGTGTGGCGCGCATCGAGGCGGGAGCTGAGGAACGCAGACATGATCTGGGAGATCGCTACCTGGATGGAGGCGGAATCCTCCAGCAAGGGAAGCTTGATGTCATCCCAGGCGGCGCTTTTCTCCTTGGCCAGGGTATGCACGCGAGAGTGGAAATAACAATACGCCGACCCGCGCAGAGCCGGAGATTGGCATCGCTGCCCGTTGGTTTTGATATGACGGCAAAGCTGGTACATCGGACTACCCCCACCCCTATTTTGGAAGCAAATTCCTTGTTTTCTTAAGTTTACGGGCAGGGTTGCGCCGTAAAATCTTGAAAACAATAAAGTTCTCTGCAAAATCTTCCAGGATAAGGAGTTACCTGGATGACTTGAGGGTAACTCCTAAAAATTATTGTGCGACGAATGGGGGAAATGATCGGCAAGCACCTGCGCCACCTGCGGTGGGGCTGGCGGCTCGCTTGTCGCTCGCATGGGGGCTCCGGAACAGGGATTAGGGACTAGGGACTAGGAAACTACGGCGGCACCCAGCTTGACATTTGTATATATGTAAAGTTAAATCTATACATACAGAGGAGTGAATATGCCTGTAACCCTGACCTCTATTCGACTGGACACAAAACTGGCCGATCAAGCCGTGCGCGCTCTGGGCGCAAAGTCACGGACCGATGCCGTGCACATCGCACTTGAGGAAATTGTCCGGCTGAATCGCTTCAAGAAGCTGATGAAGCAGTATGGCGGCAAACTGACCTTCGCCAACTACGACAAGTAAGATGGTGATCTTCGATAGCTCGATCCTCATCGATCATCTGCGCACGAACTGTCACGCCGAGCGCATGGCCGCGCTTGACGATCTGGTGCGCTTCTCCACGGTCGTCCTCGCGGAGCTTTGGCGCGGCGCTACAACGCAAACCGAACAAGCATTTCTTCGCTCGCTGGAGCGGAACTACCCTCTCTTCACGCCGACAGAAAAGAATTGGCTTGAATCGGGAAGGTTGCTGGCCAAAATTCAGGCGGAACGGGGCTACGAACCGCGCAAGCTGCGCGATCTTCACTTCGATGTGCTGATCGCGCTAACCGCGCGGAGTTGCGGAGCGAAGCTCATCACCTCGAATCGCGGGGATTTTGAATTGATTCGCAAGTACCGGGATTTTGATCTGGAAGTCTGGTAGGCACCTGCGACCCCTGCGGTGGGGCTGGCGGCCTTCGGTGGAGCGGAGACATGTTCATCGTGTCCCAGTCCGAAAATCCGGACCTGGGGCACCCGGCACTTGACTATCCCAGGTCCAGATGCGCGTGATAGTATGCCGAATATGACAGATAACAAGAAAATAAAAGGCATTCAGGACAAAGTACGTATCAACGTCAATGAGCCTTATGAAGTCGAATATTGGACTAAGAAGTTCAAAGTTTCGCCACAACAATTGCGCGGGGCTGTCCGGGCCGTTGGAGTTTCGGTTAAACGCGTGAGTGAGTACCTTAAAGCAAAGTAGGGGTAAAGCTGCCTTTCTGGTAACGCTGTAGACTTTTTGGATCGGCTTTACGGCTTCACAACGACGCCTCCGGAAGCAATTCTTGGTACTTATGACTTCGGGGTAGTGATGAGGAAAACACGATTTGCCATTCAGGCAAAGGATAACCAATTATGAGTTGGAATTTTGCGCTTCAACTAGGAACGGCCATTATTGTATCTCTCGGGGGTGGTGGTGCAATTGTCTTCGGTCTGTCAAATTATCTTGGGAAACTATAGGCTGACCGAGCATTAGAGAAAGAGAGACACAAGTACGCGGAAATGCTGCAAACCGCGAAAAGTGAACTCGACAAAGCCACGAATCGTTACCAGGTTGAATTAGATTCACTCAGACTTGTTCACACACTCAGAACGACTGAAGAGTTTCACACCTTGGGCAGCTTTGGAAACACATGGCCATCTTGCAAAATGCCTTCAAAGGCACGGCTGGATTGGGGCTAATGGTGGTCCCAGAGAATCCAGATAATCATAAAAAGTATTTAGAGTTGCTTCGGAGTGATTACGAGAAGGCACTTGGGGAAGCTCGCCAGTTCTTTCTAGAAGAAAAGTTATTTATTCCAATGAAAATCGCTGAGTGTGCGGAATCAACGCTTGGGGCAGCAATCAAGGAGAAGAACTTTTATGACATCTTTTCCAAGCACTATGAATCTACGGTGCGCAGCCAATACACAAAGATTCTTCCTGGTTGTCTTGACGATTTCAATGCTGGGATGACAGCCCTTGAGAAGCTGATGAGAGAGTACATCGAGGGTAAGAGGCTCAGTCTTCTGACAAGCCAAATATGACAGCTAACCCGCACTTGGGCACCCAAGTCTTGATTTTCAGACCTGAGAGATCACCAATCGCAATCGCTCCAGTGACGGCTCGGCTTCCTTTGCTTCAGGTCGGAGCGAGCAGGGGCCTTCACAGGTTGCAGGGAAAGGCGGAATCCCAGGTATTTGGGCGAAAAGCTTTCATCAGGGCCTAAAGACTAGCTAATTATAGGACGTTATCGTCACGACTAAAGTCGTGCCCTGACACAAGACCTAGCCACATTGAAGTTTTTCTGCAGCCAGTAAGGTCTCGTCTAATTTTGCAGGCTTTATGTACGGGCTGAAGCCCGTACCCTTCAAAGTATCAACTTATTCAAAGGTTCCTCTGCGCAGTTCGAGCCCTCAACGCACCAAGGCCGTTCCCGAGAGGAACGGCCTTGGTGGTTCATGCAAGTATGTCAGACTAACAATGCAGCAAGTTGGCAAGTTAGCATGTTAGCGAGTTAGCCGATTAGTCGCCAGAAACTGTCTCGGATTCCTTCTCTTTGGCGGGCTGGGCGGGGGCGATGTCATCGACCTTGACGACGGTCGGGTCCTCGCCAAGAACGTGCTGGCGATAGAGCCGTTCCATCTGAGCGTCCTGGGCGTCTTCCTTCTGTTTGGCGTCACGGGCGCGAGCCTGCTCCTCGCCAGCGGTCTTGGCAATGCCGAGATCGTCCAGCGTGTGATTGGCTTCAGCGTTCACATCGGCCTCGTTCAGCACCAGGCCGCTATGATCCGAACTGACGGGCACCTTCTTGCCGCCCGCGAAGATTTCATGCCGGCCGTGCTCCTCATACCACTTTTTGACGGTGGCCGTCATGTGCTCGTGCTCGACGATATTGCGCCAGCCGATGCCGGTGTTATAGGCGCAGAAGCTGATTTCGCCTTCCTGCGTGGCATAGGGAATGGTGCACTGCTCGGTGCGGCGGAAGTCGTATGTCCACAGATCCTGGAACCACATGCCAGCGATGAACAGGAAATTCCAGCGGTCGGCGCGGCGCTTCTTGATGTCGTCCATGGTGCGCGTGCCCTTGACGCTGCCGTAGTTGTGGCCGGTGGCGCCGAAGGTCTTGTCCATCTTCTTCATCATGTCGATGATGCGGAAGTGCGTGGGCGACTTGAAGGGATCATAGTTGCGCAGGAGAGCCAGCGCAAAGCCAATGCAGGAGAGAACACGACCGCGGCCGGCATCGTTGACCTTGGTCAGATCGCGGGCCACGTGGTCCATGTTGAGGAAGGCGGGAACCGGGCAGGCTTCATTGGTCTCCTTGTCGATCATCAGCGCCGTGCCAACGCCGCAGTCCGGGTGGCAACCGCAGTTGAGCTGGCCCCACTGGGCGTGCGGCCCGTGAATCAGGTCGGCCCAGTCGGTGAAGATCGACATGAAGCTGATGGGGAACCAGTCGCGAGCTGGCTCGCCGAAGCCAAGCTGGTCCTTGATGTCGTGCGCCATCTGCGAGAGGGTGTAGCGCTCGGCGTGACGGCGCTCATCGGTGATGCCGTCGTCGCGGCCGGTAAAGCTGACCGGCTGGAAGCTGAGGAAGCTGATCTTCTTCGGGTTGTCGAGGGCGAAGCGGATGATGTGGCCCACCTGCTCATTATTGATGCCATTGATGATGGTGGTCACCGGAACGATGTCCACGCCGGCGTCATGCAGGTTGTTGATGGCCTGCACCTTCACATCAAACAAGTTGCCGATGTTGCGGTGTGAGTTGGCGGCGTTGCCGATGCCGTCGAACTGCAAATAGACGTAGCGCAAACCAGCCTTGGCGGCCTTCTCGCAGAGCTCTTTGCTCTTGGAAAACTCAATGCCGTTGGAGGCGGCCTGAACGCTGTTGAAGCCGATCTTGCGCGCGTAGGCAATGGCGTCAATGAAGAAGGGCGAGAGCGTCGGCTCACCGCCGGAGAACTGCACGCTCATCTGACGCCGGGGCTTGACAGTTACGGCGTCATCGAGCAGCTTCTTGATCTGCTCCCAATTCAGCTCATGGACGAAACCCACCTGGTTGGCGTCGGTGAAGCACGGATTGCACATCATGTTGCAGCGGTTGGTCAGATCGATGGTCAGCACCGCGCCGCGCCCATGAGTCAAGCTCGATGTGCCGTGGTTGTGAAGCTTCGGGTCGCAACTGGAGCGCATGTCGCGGCCGGGAAAGACGTTCTCAATGTGCTTGGTAAAGGCCGGGTCGGTGGAGAGAATGTCTTCAAAGTGCCCATGCTTGGGGCAATCCTTCACCATGAGGATTTTGCCGTCGCGCTCGATGATCTGCGCCTTGATTTCGCCCACCTTTTCGGTACGCAGCACATCCACGGGCAGTTTGCCGTCCAGAATCTGCTTGCGCGCTTCCAGAACGCACTTGGGACAGAGCGAGTCGGTCGAGCGCGGCCAGCCCAGAGGCGGTTTTTCCTTCTCCCAGCTCTTCAGCAGGGGCTTGTCGCTCCATTCGGGCGTAAAGGACGGGTTCGGGCTGATGCTGTTCAGCCGATCAAATACCGCCCAAGCACCCTTGGCCGCATAGACGGCGACCTTCTCGGCGCACTTCATTGCTTTCGACATAATTGGTGCAATCTCCTCAAATAAATTGATCGCCAGCAGCGGTCTTTCCGCCCGGCCCGGCTCCTCTGGAATCCCGTAAGACAAGGTAATTCAAGAGGATAAAAATCTATTTCTAGGGTAACCGCAAGCCGCTGTCAACCCAAGGGGAGAGCAGCGAACGGCGGAATCTCCGGCTGAATGGCAATTTGAAGCCGCCGAACGGGCTGACCAAAGAGAAGAAGCAGCCAGCGCGTTCAGGGGAATCTATTCCAGTATTGATTCTTACGGCACCTTTGGGCTTTCAACGATTGACGCGCCGCTGCCCGCGCAGCACACTGAAAGTAGTCTGCTTGCCTGAAGATTATTTTTGACGTGAGCAGGAGTGCGCGTGGTTGATGGCCGGATTCCTTGCCAACTCGAAGATGCAACGCCTGGCCGGCTGGGCCGTGCTGGCCGTACTGCTGCTGGGCTTTTCCGGCTGCCGGCATAGGCATGTCACCCCACTGCCCGCGCCCGAAGCCACTCCGCCGCCGCAAGCGCAAGCCTACCCCGCGCCCAGACAAGCGCCAGCGCGCATCGCTCCCACGCCAGCCCCGCCGGGCGGAGTCAGCGACGAAGACCTCGACTACATCAGCACTCACCGGCCAATTCTGACCGAGGAGGGGATGGCCAGTTGGTATACCGCGCCTTACAAGGGCCGCAAAGCCGCTAACGGCCAGGTTTTCAGCGACTACTCTCTCACGGCGGCGCACCGCACCCTGCCCATGGGTTCGCTGATTACCGTCACCAACCTGAAGACCGGCCAGTCCAGCGCCATGCGCATCACCGACCGCGGCCCGTTTGTGGAGGACCGTTCGCTCGACCTCACCATTGCTTCGGCCAAGGCCACGGGCGTCTACTGGCCCGGCTCGGCGCGTGTACGGATCGACGTCTACCGCACGCCCAAGCCCATCGACCGGGGCGGCCGCTGGTGCGTGCAGATCGGCGCTTTCACCAGCGAGAGCAAGGCCAAGAAGCTGAAGGCGCAACTGCTGGACAAGTATCCCGACGCCAACGTGATCGAGTTCCCCGGCGAAAAGAGCTATTGGGTGCGCATCCGTCCCCAGGGCGACAACCGCGCGCAAGCCGTGTCGATTGCCCGCAAGCTGCGCCCCGCCGAGGGCGAAGCCTATTTGACGCGGCTGGACTGAGGTCGGATTCCAATAGATACTTCCGTAAGAAATCGAGTAGTTTTCGATTTGCCATTTTCCGTCTGAAACTTCATGTTGGTTGTTCAGTGAGTGCATTGAAGATTTCAGAATCATTCTGGCTACATGGACGTTTAGCGAGAGTAATCCGTGGCTAGAAACAGGTTGTGCTATCCCCGGTCCCCAAATGAGAGGGACCGGTGGCACCCCCAGTTTAATTTGGAAGAGTCTTGGGACCGTGGCCACCCGCCAGGCCAGTGCCAAGGAGAGGAAGTCATGAAGATAGCGGTTGTTGGAGCGACGGGTGCGACGGGACGCAGAGTGGTAAAGCATGCACTTGCACAAGGACACTGCGTTATAGCCGTTGCTCGTCATCCGGAGCGACTGGTCTCTGCCGACCGACTGTCCCTCGTCCGAGGAGATGTCCTTTCCCCAGGAGGTATGGCAGGTACTCTTGACGGCGTGGAGGCCGTCATTAGCTGCATCGGGCCAGAAAAGAACCTATCGCCAGGAACGCTCATGTCAGTCGGTGTCGCCAACATTCTTACAGAATGCAAACGTGCGAACGTCCGACGATTCATCATGCAAAGTGGTATCGGCTTGAGCGATGGACACGAGCTCTCCTGGCCCAGCCGCTTTGTCGTCCGCGTATCGGGCCGGATATTCACTGCTGCAGTTAGTGACAAGGCGGTCGCCGAGCGGATGACACAAAAAATAGACATGGAGTGGGTCATCGTTCGCCCGGTCGTATTGGCAGATAAGCCGGCGAAGGGACGCTATACGGCAGGTCCGCTGGCACGAGTTGCGGTACTAGCTCCGCTTTCCTTTGACGATTGCGCCGACTGCCTGCTTCGTGCAGCGACAGATGAACCAAGCTGGGTTGGAAAAATTGTGAACGTGGGCTCCTGACACAATCGCCGGTTTCGGATTCACTCCGGGAGAGTTCACGTAGCGGGTGGCCCAGCCTTTCTAAACGATGAATGAGGGTGGCTCTATCCTTGTCGCAGTTCTATCGCGGCAAGGCGGATTCTCTGCAACAAAACCTGTGCACCCGCCCGCTCATCACGATAAGACCGCGATGAGCGGGGCACAGCTTTTCAAGGTTCAGAGTTATTCTTCGGAGTTGATGAACGGGCCACCTGCTGGCGCTGATTCGTGGATTAAAAAAGGACTGGAGGACCGGGACAACCACCGATCTGACCAATCATCACTCTGGGTCTGACTCCATGGCCACCGAATGCCCCCTGGGGTTAATGCCGGCGAATACCAATGGATATGCCTTATCAATACCCAGTGCGAGCGTAGCCGTGAGCATACTCCGGCGGGGTCCCACACTCTTTGCTTCATCGGAAATGTCGCACCACTCGCAGATATCAGAATTGGACAAACCAACCGGTTCACCGCATACGCCGCACACACTTGGGACTAATTCGAAATTTGTGCCAGACCAGAAAGCGGTTCCAAAATCGGGATTAAAGAAGAATGGGTTAAATGTCCTTTTCCCGATTCGCAATTCGAGAAGCGGAATGTCCCATCCCTTAGCACGTGCTGTGCATAAAGCTCTAAGTGAAGGAGTAGTATTGGGTCCAAGAACGATATGACGAAGAGCACTTGGCTTGAATTTGCCCAGCAGGACACCATCGCGGTCTTCTAACGCGTCTGGTAAGACCACAATGCGCCTCTCAGCTTCATATTGCCAATCAATGCGCTTCTTGAAATATGCGGCTCGATGTGCGATGGCCAAAAGGTGAATCGTATGGCGACGCTTTCCTGTCATATATGCAAAATTGATAATTCCGGAATCAATCGTAGCCGGGCCGTCACTATATTCTATGTCGCCTACCCAGGCGACAGGCAATTGATCAATGAGTACATCCTCATCAAAGGCAAGGCATACCCCAGCACCTTCACGTGCATAATGAGCCCACATTACTGGAGAGTCCGGTCTCCGCGAGAAGCAGGCCACGGGGGCTTGCACAACCGCTCCCAAGAAGTAATCATAAAAGGCGCGTTGCTCTTCTGATGCTAGTGGGGCATCGGGTTCGAGAAACAGCTCGTAGGGATCGTTATAGGTGCTCGGTAAGCCAAAGCGAATTGATAGTTCGTCAGAATTCTGGAATACTTTCGAGATTGCATCAGGGCTGACATACTTAAAAAGGAGCATATCTCTTATCCCAATCCTCGCGCTGAATGTATTAATCGTTATAGCCTTCATTGTTGCTCTTGTCACCAAAAAATTGCGATCTAAACCTGCGCTCCGCGGGTGGCCCATCCTTGTCGCAGTTCCATCGCGGCAAAGGTGGGAGAGCACGAACCTTCTGCCGTCGTCTCCAGGTCTCTGACCGGATGAAGAAGTTTCATTGAGTTCGTGGTTTCCCACATCTCAAAATCGAGATGTGGGGCACCCAGCGATGGTACAAAATCATGCGGTCAGAGACCTGTCGGCGGCAATGGTTCCCACCCTTCGCAAGGTACGCGAAGGATGGGGCACCCAAGTCGTGGGCCGTCCAATGCGCTCAGTGGGCGGCCTCAAAACCGCCTTCCACGCAGGTATGTCAAAATACTCGTGGCGGAGGAGCATCCCATTCAATCCACACTCGATTTCTCTCCCATCTTCATCGAATTCGGTGCGTTGATTATTGGCCTGGCGGTGCTCTCCCGCATCTCCCGGCACTGGAGCGTCTCCTCGATTCCGCTTTACCTGATTGCCGGCCTCATCTGCGGCGACGGAAGCCTGATTCCGCTGAATCTGTCAAAGGACTTCATTCAGGCCGGCGCGCAGATGGGCGTTCTGCTGCTGCTGTTCATGCTGGGGCTGGAATACTCCGGCGATCAGCTCAAACAAAATCTGAAAAGCGGCCTGCCCGCCATTGCCATCGACTTTTTGCTGAACTTTCCGCCCGGCCTGCTGGCTGGCCTTCTGCTCGGATGGAAGCCGATTCCAGCCGTGCTGCTGGGCGGCGTCACCTTTGTCTCTTCGTCCGGCATCATCGCCCGCCTGCTGACCGAATCCGGCCGGATGAAATGCCCCGAGACGCCCACCATCCTCTCGATTCTGGTGCTGGAAGATCTGGTGATGGCGGTCTTCCTGCCGGTCACGGCGGTGCTGATTGCGGGCGGCGCTCCCAGCCGAATCGTTATCTCGATTGCGTTTGCCGTGCTCTCCACCGCGCTGGTCTTCTTTGTCGCGATTCACTATGGCCAGTTCTTCAACCGGCTGCTGGCGCATCAGTCGGACGAAACCATTCTGCTGACCGTCTTCGGCAGCGTGCTGCTGGTTTCGGGTCTTGTAGAGCGCCTCCATATCTCCGCCGCCATCGGAGCCTTTCTGGTTGGCATTGCCGTCTCTGGACCGATTGCGAAGCAATCCCACCGGCTGCTTTCGCCGCTGCGCGACCTGCTGGCGGCCATTTTCTTTTTCTTCTTTGGGCTGGAAATCGACCCGAGGAGCCTGCCGCCTGTTCTGCTGGTTGCGCTGGCCCTTGTGGCCGTGACCACCGCGACCAAGGTTCTGACCGGCTTCTGGGCAACGCACGGCTTTCTTCTTTGCCGGCGCACGCGCCTCCGCACAGGGCTGACGCTCGTGGCGCATGGTGAATTTTCGATTGTGATTGCCGGACTCGGCGTCGTGGTTGAACCGCGCCTCGGCCCGCTGGCTGCCGCCTATGTGCTGCTGATGGCGATTGGCGGACCCATCGCCGCGCGCGTAATCCGGTAACGCAGCCCGCTTGCAACGGCGCCCTGCTCCGGCGGTAAAAGAATCGCCCTGACGGGTTCAAAAAAAACGGCGCGCCACTTCAAAATGAATTATTCTCAGCGTAATCTACTGAAAAGGAATTGCTCATCATGCTGCTGCGCCGAACGCTGCCAATGCTCTGCCTCGCTTTCCTGCTGACGGGCCTGACCGCTGGCCTTGGCCGCGCGCAGGCCGCTCCTGCGCCGGCGGCCACAACAACCGCCCAGACGGCCCCAGCGCAGCCCGCCAGCGCGCAGGCCTACCGCCTGCCGCCCGGCAAGCTGGCCCAGGCCATCGCCCTCAGCCACATCCGCATTGCGCTCGACATTGCCGGGTCGCTCTTGAACCTGGCCATTCTCTGGCTACTGCTGGCCACCGGCTGGGCCGCCGGGCTGGCAGCCTGGGCGGAGCGCAGGCTGCGCCGTCGCTGGCTGCAGGGGCTGCTTTTCTTCGCCGCCTTTCTGGTCATCACCGCCGTAATCAGCCTGCCGCTGGATCTGATTGGCCACATAGTCAGCCGCTGCTACGGCATCAGCGTCCAGGGCTGGGGCAGTTGGTTCGGCGATATGGGCAAAGGGCTGGGGCTCACGCTGCTGTTGGCCACGCCCGTTCTGCTGCTCTTCAACTGGCTGGTCCGCGTCAGCCCGCGCCGCTATTGGTTCTGGATATGGTTGGTCACGCTGCCGCTGATCGTGCTTTCCGTTTTCGCTGCGCCGCTGTTCGATCCCATCTTCAACAAATTCGAGCCGCTCACCCAGAGCCATCCCGCCCTGGTGACGAAGCTCGAAACCGTTGTGGCCCGCACCGGAACCAGCATCGCTCCCGAGCGCATGTTCCTGATGAAGGCCAGCGCCAAGAGCACCGGCATCAATGCCTACGTTACCGGCATCGGCGCGACCAAGCGCTTCGTCATGTGGGACACGACCACAGACCACCTGCCCGACGACGAGGTGCTCTTCATCTTCGGCCACGAGAGCGGTCATTACGTTCTCAATCACATTCCGCAGGAGCTGTGCGGCTCAGCCATCGGCCTCTTCTTTGTTCTCTGGGGCAGCGCCGCCTTGGCTGGCTGGCTGGCGCGCCGCTTCGGCGCTCGCTGGAAACTGGGCGGAATCGAGATCGGGCAGAATCCGCTGGCCAGCCGCCAAGGCTTTGTGGTGCTGCTATTTACCCTCTCGGCCGTCAGCCTCATTCTGCAACCAGCCAGCAATACCTTCAGCCGCCACTTCGAGCACGAGGCCGATGTCTACGGCCAGGAGGCGATCCACGGTCTGGTTGCCGACCCGCAGAAAACCACCGTCTCCGCCTTCAATCACATGGGCGAGGCATGGCTGGAAGACCCCAATCCCAGCCCTTTTGTCGAGTTCTGGGAGTACAACCACCCCAGCGATCAGACCCGCGCCAACTTTGCCGCCCATTACAACCCCTGGGCCAACGGCGGCCATGGCCGGTTCTTTGCAAGATAGTTGTCCGTGACGACTGGCGCTACAATCTTCTCATGCAGTTCCTATCGCTCTCCCGCCGCCGCGTCGATACTTTTCCGCCCGAAGCCTTTACCCCGGAGCTGATGGCCAGCGAGACCCAGCGCGTCAAAGCGCTCTACGCCTCCGGTCTGCTGCGCCAAATCTGGAAGCGCAACGATGTGCCCGGCGCCTCCATTCTCTGGGAAGCCGCCAGCGAGGCCGAGGCCCGCGCCGCTCTCGATTCCCTGCCCATCAACCGGGCCGGATTGCTGGAAATTCTGTTTCTTGTTCCCCTGGCGCCCTACCCCGGCTTTGGCAACTGAAAGCCGGACGCTTCCCCTGTTTCCCCATCCCGTACACTACACTTCTGGCGCGTTGCTGGCAGGCGCGCTGATTGAAACAAGCAACAAAGAGAGGACCCCGTCATGGCCTACCCAACGAACTTCCGCTACACCCGCGAACATGAATGGATTGAGCTCACAGGCTCCATCGGCTCCATCGGCATCACCGACTACGCCCAGAATGCCCTGGGCGACATTGTCTACGTGGAAATGCCCAAGGTCGGCGATCAGGTTACCACCAACCAGACCTTCGGTTCGATTGAAAGCGTCAAGTCAGTCAACGACCTTTTCTCGCCTGTCACCGGCACCGTCACTGCCATCAACGAGGCGTTGACGGACGCGCCCGACAAGATCAACGAGAAGCCCCACGAAACCTGGATTATCAAGGTCAAGCTCACCGATCCCACGCAGTTGAATGCCCTGCTCGACGCCGCCGCCTACGAGGCCTTCATAGCCGAAGAAACGGAAGCGCAAGGAAGTTAGTGACCTAGGGACTAGGGACTTAGGGACCAGGTCTCTGAACGCTTGACTTTGTACCTGTGCTGGGTGCCCCACATCTCGATTTTGAGATGTGGGAAACCACGAACTCAATGAAACTTCTTCATCTGGTCAGAGACCTTGTCTCTTTTTTGGAGCAGAAAGAATGCGTTACTTACCTAAATCTCCCGTCGAGCGCGAAAAGATGCTGGCCGCAATCGGCGCGGCCGCAATCGACGATCTATTTGCCATCATTCCCGCCGAGCACCGCATCACTGGCGACCTCAACGTGCCGCGCGCGCACGCCGAGAGCGAAATCATCGACTACTTCCGCGCGGCGGGCGAAAAGAACGCCACCGATTACGCCAGCTTCCTCGGCGCGGGCGCTTATCGCCACTACCGCCCGGTCGTTATCGATTCGCTCATCCAGCGCGGCGAGTTTCTTACCAGCTATACGCCGTATCAGGCCGAGATAGCTCAAGGTTCGCTGCAAGCTATCTTCGAATTCCAGACAATGATCGCCGAACTAACCGGCATGGACGTGGCCAACGCCAGCATGTATGACGGCTCGACCGGCGCGGCCGAGGCGGTCCGCATGGCCATGCGCATCACGCGCCGGGAGAAGGCGGTGGTTGCCGCCACGGTTCATCCCGAGTACCGCGAGGTGATGGCAACTTACGCGCTCAACCAGAAGTTACCGATCACGACCGCCGGCTACGACGCAGAGACCGGTCGCATTGATCTAACTTCCCTGGCGGCGGCAGTTACAGAAGAAACCGCAGCCGTTCTGGTGCAAAGCCCCAACTTTTTCGGAGTCATCGAAGACATTCCCGCCATCGCGGCCATCGCCCACGCCAAGGGCGCGCTGTTGATTGTCTCCATCGCCGAGGCGGTTTCGCTTGGGCTTGTGCAGCCGCCGGTCGAGGCCGACATTGTCAGTCTGGAAGCGCAGTCCTTCGGCGTGGCGCTGAGTTATGGAGGACCGTACTGCGGAGTTATCGCAACCAAGGATCAGTATGTGCGCCAGATGCCCGGAAGACTCGTCGGCCAGACGGTTGACGGCAACGGAAACCGCGGTTTCGTGCTGACTCTGGCAACGCGCGAGCAGCATATTCGCCGCGAAAAAGCCACCTCCAATATATGCAGCAACGAGGCATTAGTCGCGTTGATGGCGACGATTTTCTTGAGCGTCTACGGCAAGGAAGGCATCCGCGAATTAGCTGGGCAGAATTTGGCAAAAGCGAGTTATGCGGCCCAAACGCTTGCGTCCCAACCCGGAGCGAAGCTCCTGTTTACCGGCGCGCCGCGCTTCAACGAGTTTGTGCTGCAAACCGAGGAAGCCCCGGCGCAATGGAACCAGCGGCTTCTGAATAACAAGATTGTCGGCGGAATCGAGTTATTCCGCTGGTATCCAGAGATGAAGAACGCAACGCTCTGGTGCGCGACGGAGATGGTAACTCGCGAACAGATCGACAACGCGGCCAATGTGCTGGCCGCCAGAGCATAGCCTTCAAAAACGTGCGGGCATTAGAAAGCCTGTGACGAAATCCAGCTTTGAAATGGCACGACTTCAGTCGTGCCGATACGGTCCGCAAAAACGATGGGGTTTTAGTCCCTGAGGAAAAGCAAAATGGCAACATCAGAAGTCTCAATTCCGAGCAACAAAAAAGTTCGCCCACATCCGACGCAAAACGAAGCCCTGCTCTTCGAGAAGTCCTCGCCCGGCAAGTGCGCCTACAAGCTGCCCCCGCTTGATGTGCCCGCCGTCGATGCCGCGTCTCTGCTTGGCTCCGCTTACCGCAATACGCCCGCTGAGCTGCCCGAACTGAGCGAGGTCGAGATCATCCGCCACTTCACGCGGCTTTCAACGTGGAATTACGCCATCGACTTAGGCATGTACCCGCTCGGCTCTTGCACAATGAAGTACAACCCGCGCGTGAATGAGTTAGTCGCCCGCATCGAGGGCTTGGCCGAGGCGCATCCTTACCGGCCCGATGCCCTGGCGCAGGGTTCTCTCGAAATTATCGATCTGCTCCAGCGCTGCCTGCTGGATATCACCGGCATGGACGCGATCACCCTGCAACCCGCGGCCGGCGCGCACGGAGAGCTAACAGGAATCATGCTGGTCCGCGCGTGGCATGAGTCCAAGGGCAATCCGCGCCGCAAGGTACTGATTCCCGACTCGGCCCACGGCACCAACCCGGCTTCGGCGGCCATCTGCGGCTATACGGTCGAAACGCTCAAGTCCAACGCCGAAGGCGGCATTGACCTGGAAGCGCTAGCTCGCCAAGTGGACGAGGATACCGCCGCGCTGATGCTGACCAACCCCTCGACCCTTGGAGTTTTTGAGAACCAGATGGAGAAGATTGCCGAAATCCTCCACGCCAAGGGCGCGCTGCTTTACATGGACGGCGCGAACCTGAATGCCTTGGTGGGCAAGGCGCGGCCCGGCGACTTCAACGTGGACGTGATGCACCTGAACCTGCATAAGACTTTTTCCGCGCCTCACGGCGGCGGCGGTCCCGGCTCCGGCCCAGTGGCTTGCAAGGCATTTCTTGAGCCGTTCTTGCCCATCCCGGTGTTAGTCCACAATCCACAAAGGGTGGGAGACCACCTAACCAAGTCATCCACTCAGTTAGGTTGGAGTTATGATCGTCCTAACTCCATCGGCCGCGTGCGCGCCTTTTACGGTAACTTCGGCGTTTTTATCCGCGCGCTGGCTTACATTCTGGCCAACGGACCCGATGGCTTGCGCCAGACCACGGAAGACGCCGTTCTGAACGCCAACTACATCCGCAGGCAGCTTGAAGATTATTACGAGCTGCCCTATAAGACGGCCTCAATGCACGAGGTCGTTTTCAGCGATAAGCGGCAGGCGGCCAAGGGCGTCAAGACCGGCGACATCGCCAAGCGGCTGATTGACTACGGCTTCCATCCCTACACGGTCAGCTTCCCGACGATCGTGCATGGCGCGCTGATGATCGAACCCACCGAAAGCGAGCCACTGGAGGAGCTGGACCTGTTCATCGACGCCATGCGCGCCATCGCCAAAGAAGCGGAAGAGACGCCGGAGTTAGTAAAAACCGCGCCGCACTCGACCCGCGTCTCCAGACTGGATGAAGTTCAGGCGGCAAGGAAGCCCATTTTGCGCTGGAGATCAGCGTAAGCTCTGCTTCCGCCGTATTATTTTTTTATTGGGGCTTTTTTTGTTCGTGTGAAGTCCTGGGAGCGCCGGATGTGTTTTTCTTCCATTTCAACGAACCATAATCACCCGCCGGGAAGCCTGAAGAGAATCCATCCACCCGGCAACCCGGCAGTTGCGGCGTCTGTTTACGGCGGCGGCAGAAACGCTCTAGGGAACCTCTGAATAAGTGGCCTTTTCAAAATCCGCATTCCCTCGGGGCTAAAGCCCCGATGATTTTGCGGGTTTTATGTACGGGCTAAAGTCCGTACCCTTCAAAGCATCAACTTATCCAGAGGTTCCCTAGGATGCCAACATGACAGTCAAGGAATCAAAACGGCCCTCCGATTGGATGATGGAGTTTTGCGTGAAGCCCTGCGCAATTGCTGCCTTCTTTGTGTACGTGGCGTTTTTGTGGACTCTTCCGCTGCAGCACGCAATCGCTTACCCATTTGTATTTCTCTTTTTTGGCGCGATCATGGGCAGCGCGTGGTTCGGCGGAATCACGGCAGGTGTGATTGCGATTGTCTTATCTTCCATCTTCCTCGACTTTTTCTTTATTGTCCCATTGTATTCAATATCTGTGGCTACTAAATCGCAGAGCTTCTTTGTCGCGTTCATTCTGTGCTCAATCGCAATCACAATCATCAGCTCGGTGAGAAAGCGGAGTGAAACAGCAGTTCGCAATGCCCGCGACCAGTTGGAGACCAAGGTTCAGGAACGCACGGCCGAGCTGCAGCGCTCGAATCTTGAGATCAAGGAAAGCGAACGGCAGTTGCGCCTGTTGACCGAGGCCATTCCGCAACAAATCTGGCGCGCGGACGGCAGCGGTCGCATCGAATACTGCAATCATCATTTGTGTGATTATGTCGGCGAATCCACAGAGGCTATCCAGGGAGAGGCGTACTTTAACCTCCTCAACCCCGAGGATGAGCCGCTGTTTCGCCAAGGCTGGCAGGCGGCTCTCGCAGCCGGAAGCAGGTTCGAAATGGAAGCGCGGGTGCGCGGAGCCGATAACGTTTATCGTTGGTTTCTGGTCCGCAGCATTCCGCAGCGCTCCGCGAATGGCCAGATTGCCTGCTGGTATGGTATCCATATCGACGTTGAAGAACAGCACCGCGCCCAACAGGGGTTGGTGCTGGCGCAGGGCGATCTGTCGCGCCTGTCGCGCATTTCAAGCATGGCGGAGATGGCGGCTTCAATCGCGCATGAGCTGAACCAGCCGCTGACGGCGGCGGTCACGCACGCATACGCCTGCCGGGAGTGGCTGAGCGCCGAGCCACCCAATTTTGCGAAGGCTTCAGCCGCGGCAGAAAAGATTGTGCGGGAAAGCACTCGCGCAAGCGCCGTTGTCGGCCGCGTGCGCGCACTGTTTCGCAACGAAGCGCAGCTCCGGGAGACAACCGATCTCAACCTGCTGATCCAGGAACTGGCGCGTCTGCTGCGCGCCGAGGCAATCCGGCGCGATGTGTCAATCAAGCTCGTTTTGGCAAACGATCTTCCGCATCTGGCCATTGATCAGGTGCAGATTCAACAGGTGCTGCTTAACCTGGCCACGAACGGCATGGACGCAATGATGCAGATTTCTCCGCCGCGCGAATTGATCTTCCGATCAGAAAAGCATGGCGAGGATGGAATACTGGTAGCGGTGGAAGATCATGGAACAGGCGTGGCTCCGGAGATCGCCGCCAGAATCTTTGAACCGTTTTTCAGCACCAAGCCGCAGGGAACAGGCATCGGGCTGGCCATCTGCCGCAGCATTGTCGAGGCGCACAATGGGCGGCTTGAAGTGGTGAATTCCCCGGGCGGCGGCGCGATCTTTCAATTTACGATCCGGAATGAGTAATGGCAGATATGAATGTTATTTCCGATGAAGCGCGCGAGACGGTCTTCATCGTGGACGACGACGCGTCGATCCGCGAGGGGCTTTGCGACCTGCTGGACGCCGTGGGAGTGAATGCCGAATCCTTCGCGTCGGCAGAGGAATTTCTTGAGCACTGGAGCGCCGCCCGAGCGGGGTGCCTGGTGCTGGACGCTCGCCTGCCGGGAATGACGGGCGTTGAATTTCAAGAAAAGATGAAGCAATTGGGCATTCTTCTTCCCATCATTTTCATGACAGGACACGGGGACATTCCCATGGTGCGCAAGGTGATGAAGGCCGGCGCGGTGGAATTTCTGACCAAGCCATTCCAAAAGCTGGAGTTGCTTGCGGCGGTAAAACAGGCCTTTGCAATCGACCGGGCGCGCCGCCAGGAAGAGGCAATTCTTAACTCGATACGCGCGCGCTTCGAGTCGCTGACAGAGCGCGAGCGCACGGTGATGGAGATGGTGACCGCTGGCCTGCTGAACAAGCAGATCGCCGCCGAGCTGAACCTGAGTGAGATCATGGTTAAGCTTCACCGCCGTCATGTCATGGACAAGATGCGGGCTAACTCGCTGGCGGATCTGGTAAAGCTGAGTGAGCGTATAAAGATGCAATAGTGAAATACAAATATAGCGCAATAATTCTAGCACGAAAGCAGATCAATACATCAGTTCCTATACCAAGATATAGGTTGTATTCCCGCTAAACAAGCACTACTCTTCTGACATACCGGTTGGCAATCAGAAGCAATTCAAGCAAGGCGAATCAATCGCAAGCGCATAAACCAAGGGAGATGCCGTATCTTTGGCGGCTGTCAGCATTTGCATTTGAATTTACCGTTTGAGCGCATGTTCACTGCTATCGGCGTGCGCGGACTGGAGCAAATTCAGAATTGGTGTAAAGCGAGTTGATGCAGCCAAGCGCCGTTTTCCTCAAGAAAACGGCTCCTGCACACCCTTTTCGGACTGCACGGTAATTCTGAATTTGCTCTAAGGGCCTTTGTATCTTCATACAACCGTTCAGACTGGTTCTGTAGGAAGGGCATCGGGTGTTCAGACGAAGAATAAGGTATTTTCTGGTTTTGGTCGGCTATTTTATAAGTCGATGAGATTGGCAGTAACCATGTCTTCCATTACTCACAGCAAGAGCCATGTTTCATATTCAAGGCTCTAAGGTGAAATTCACCACTCAATTTGCCCGCACTAACTTTTGGAAGTTTTTTAAAACCTAGCCTTGAATGGAGGAACATACGATGAGGTATCTAAGACAACCGGGAATGTCACCAACCTTCACACAGAAGCTCTCTCGATTAATTGAGCGCTTGCGCGATCGGGAGTGGAGGCGCTACGGCGCCACGCTGCTCGCCGGCAAAATGATGGGGGTTGGCATAACCCTGTTGGCCATGGCGGCCATCTCTGGTTTGTTCTTCGCCAAAGTCATGGCGGCCGATACAACGGTAAAGGCTGCCGATCTTGTGAACCCCGTCAATACCGCATGGACATTGGTCGCGGCTTTTCTGGTCTTCGCCATGCAGGTCGGTTTCACGATGCTCGAAGCCGGTTTCGCCCGTTCGCGCGAAACTGTCAACGTGCTGGTGGAATGCACCGTTGACACTTGCCTGTGCGGCCTTCTGTTCTACGCGGTTGGCTTCGCTTTCATGTTCAGCCACGGCAACGGCTTGATCGGCTATCACTGGTTCTTCTTGCAGGGTGCTCCTGCCACCTATGAGTCCACAGGAGTCGCGTTTCTGGCTGTCTGGATTTTCCAGTTCGCCTTTGCCGATACCTGCTCGACAATTTGCGACGGCTCCACAGTCGGGCGCACCAGCTTTATTGGCGATCTGTTGTATTCGGTGGCTGTTACCGGCATCATTTATCCGATTGTTGGTCACTGGACCTGGGGTCCGGATGGTTTCTTGGCTACCATGGGCACGGCGGGTAACTTCTTCCCCAGCCTCGGCATAGGTTTTCATGACTTTGCCGGTTCGACGGTCGTGCATACGATTGGTGGCGTGATCGCCCTGGTTGGCGCGATCATTCTCGGGCCCCGCCTGGGCCGCAAGTTCAAGCGCGACGGCGGCGGACCCATGCTGCCGCACGATCTGACCATTGCCACCTGCGGCGGCCTGATCCTGTGGTTCGGCTGGTACGGCTTCAACCCCGGCTCGACGCTTTCGGCCATGGACTTTGTCGGCATCGGCCGCGTCGCCACCAACACCACGCTGGCTGCTTGCGCCGCCGGTATGTCAGCCCTGTTCTGGGCCTATCACTACAGCAAGAAATGGGATATTGCCTTTACGGTGAACGGCCTGCTTGCCGGCCTGGTAGCCATCACCTGCCCCTGCTACTGGGTCAGCCCTCTCGGCGCGGTCATCATCGGAACGGTTGCCGGCATTTTGGTTTGCTTAGCTGTCGACACTTTGGAATGGTTCCGCATTGACGATCCGGTTGGCGCCTTCCCGGTGCATGGCGCCTGCGGCATTTGGGGTACACTTTCGCTGGGCCTGTTTGCCTCCGGTGAGTTTGGCGCAACCGGTCCCACCGGCCCTGACAATTCCGCTCCGCTCACGGGCTTGTTCTATGGCGGCGGCTTCAAGGTGCTGGAAGCTCAAGCTATCGGCAGCGGCATTACCATCGTCGCCACCGCGGTCCTCGCCATCATCGTTTATTACGCCATCAACAAGGCTGGCTGGTTGCGCCTCAAGGAAGAGGACGAACTCTACGGCATCGACCTTCAAGAGCACGGTATTCCAGCTTATCCTGAATATGTAATTTCTTCCTTGTCGGCTCCTTCCGGCATGCCCAAGGACCTGACTGGCCCTCGTATTTAATTCAGAGGAGTGTGGAACTTCACAAACCTTCACAGAAAGTAACAACGATACAAAGTGAGGCGCTTATGACAAAGATCGAAGCAATCGTTCAGCCGGGTAAGTTCGAGTCAGTAAAAGAGGCTCTGGTCACGCTCGGGGTGGAGGGCATAACCGTTTCTGAAGCTCGTGGTCATGGCCGTCAAAAGGGCCACGCCGAAGTCTTCAGGGGGCGGGAATACTCTATTGATCTTCTTCCCAAAATCAAGATCGAAGTGGTCGTCGGAGACGAAAACGTGGAGAAGGTGATCGATGTGATCGCGTCCACCGCATCCACAGGCAAAATTGGAGACGGCAAAATCTTCACCTACAAAGTGGAAGAGGCTGTGCGAATCCGCAACCGCGAACGGGGCGCGGCGGCAATCTAAAGCCGCCTGCTCTACGGTCTCTGACAACTTGCGAATGTACCAATGTTGGATGCCCCAGTTCCGCGGTCCCCACGGACAGGTCTTCGTCCGCGGGGTGGAGGTTCCGATTTTTGGACCTGGGAAAGCACGAACGCATGGTACGAATTTATGCTGTCAGAGACCTCGCAATCACAATAGACTCCATTGCCGTGTGGTTCCGCCTGAAAGGGAAACCACACGGCAATGGTCACACGCTGCCATTGGAAATCACCGGAAGAATTCCTCCGGGGTTAGGCACAGGAGATACCTATGTCATACAACTTTGATTTCCCTCCTTTTGGCTCCGATCAGGATGAGTGGTCTTTGAAAGGCCGTCCAAGGCTGGCAAAACAACTTTTCCATGCAGGGCAGTTTATTCGTGGCCTTGGCTTCCAAATGCGTTTTGGAGAACTCAGCAGAGCGCCATTACGGCTTCTTCGCTTACAGATACTGCCCAATTCCGTGGAATGTGACTGGCTTGCCCGGCCGGCTGATTCCTGGGACATGGATATTAAGCCCGATGTTCAACAACGGCACGTATTGCTTCAGACGCTCAGGGATGCCATTAATGTGCGGGAGTTGCTCTTTGAATCTCTTCCCAATGTTAATACCGCGGGCATTCATGTATACCGTGAATCTCCTGATTACGAGCAAGAGTTGATTATCAAAGGATATGTGCAGCGCAATGACAATTCTTCCCGCAATCTTCATTCACTTGTTATGCGCGCCCAAGTGCTTGGACTCAGTTTTAATCTTCAGGAAGGTATCTTGTGCAAGATATCGACCTAGACGGCATTATCCAAAGACATGCAGCCATGGCCTGTAGCATGAAGTGCCGGGTGATTCAGAGTTAGGCGCATGTTTTATCTTTAGCGACGATCGCTTAAGTTTGCCAATACTATTCTCCTGTGCAGCAAGGCACTATCCGCTAAGTCTTGCTGCACCTTTTTTAGTTGATTCAGTAAAATTATTATCCCAGCGCTTCCATTCAACTCTCTTCTTCCAGAAAAGCTCCTCTTAAGTCATGGCGGAATGCGTTCTTTCAGGGATCAACTCTCTGATCGCATCCTTTCGCACCTTGGTTTGCAATGCCCCAGTCCCGGAGTCCTCATCGCTGGTACAACTTCAAGCTACCAGAGACCTATTTCTGGTCTCTGTTCCCTGTCAGTTGATAAACTTAGTGTGCAATGACTATCACCCAACTGCAAAACACGATTGAGCGCTTCTTTGCTGCCGGTTCCAGCGTCATCGGGGACAAGTCCGCCATGACGGCGTTTTTGGCCCTGCGCGCGGCTCTGGAAAAGGGCGAGGCGCGCGCGGCCTCGCCCGACCCCGCCTCACCCTCTGGCTGGAGGGTCAACGCATGGGTCAAACAGGGCATCCTGCTCGGCTTTCGTCTGGGCGCTCTCAAAGAGTTCCCCGCCGACGGCTTTTCGTTTGTGGACAAGAGCACCTATCCGGTGCGTCATTTTGCCTCCAGAGACGGCGTGCGCGTGGTTCCCGGCGGCTCTTCGGTGCGCGCCGGAGCCTATCTGGCCCACGGCGTGGTCTGCATGCCGCCCATGTACATCAACGCCGGAGCATGGGTGGACGAAGGCACGATGGTGGATTCGCACGCCTTGGTCGGCTCCTGCGCCCAGATTGGCCGGCGTGTCCATCTGAGCGCCGCGGCGCAGATCGGCGGCGTGCTGGAGCCAGTCAACGCCAGCCCGGTCGTCATCGAGGACGACGTGCTCGTGGGCGGCAACTGCGGCGTCTACGAGGGTGCCATCGTGCGCCAAGGCGCGGTGCTGGCCGCCGGAACCATTCTCACCCGCGGAACGCCGGTCTTCGATCTGGTCAACGGCACGGTTCTGCGCGCTGCGGGCGAACGGCCCCTCATCATCCCGGAAAACGCGGTGGTGGTCCCCGGCTCGCGCGCCGTCAGTAAGGGCAAGGGCCGGGAGTGGGGCTTGAGCCTCTACGCGCCGGTGATCGTGAAATACCGCGACGAAAAAACGGATTTAAGCACGACCCTGGAAGAGCTGTTGCGCTAGGAGTTTGACAGCCTGAACGCGCTTGAAATTCATCCTCTGAAAGCGCTTTCGCGAATCCTTTGGGGCGCTTCGGTACTCTCTTATATTGAGAACGAGAATAGAGGAGAAATGTGTCCGAAACACCGGTACGAACGATCAACGTCGAAGTTCTGAAGGACTGGCAGGCGCGAGGGCAACAAGCGCAAGTGGTGGATGTGCGCTCGGCCACGGAGTTTGCCACGGTGCACTTGCCCATGGCCATCAACATTCCGCTGGAGCAGATCGAGGGCCGGACGGCTGACTTTGAGGCAAACGCGCCGGTGGTGCTGGTTTGCCAGTCGGGCGCCCGCGCCAGGATGGCTCGCAACCTGCTGGCCGCGAGCGGCAAGGACCTGATCGTGCTGGAGGGCGGAACGCAGGCCTGGCTTCAGGCCGGTTACCCGGCGGTCCGCATGACGGTGGCGCGCTGGGCGCTGGAGCGGCAGGTGCGGCTGGCGGCGGGCGTTCTAGTGGTTGTGGGCGTGCTGCTGGCCGTGGCCGTCTCGCGCTGGTGGCTGCTGCTGCCGGGCTTTGTGGGCTGCGGCCTGGCCTTTGCCGGATATACTGGCTTTTGCTTCATGGGTGAGGCGCTGGCCCGGATGCCGTGGAACCGCCCATCCGGCGCAAAGCCGGCCGACGTCGCAAACGCTTGCCCAAAGTCAGAACCTTGCCAGTGCTCGAAGGGAGAAATCGATGGAAGTCCAGATAAAACTGCGGGGAGATGTAAAATTTGAGGTCTCGGCGCGGAAGCACACGCTGATTTGCGACCAGCCAGCCGAAAACGGCGGCAGCGACGATGGCATGACGCCGCCGGAGCTGCTGCTGGCGTCTCTGGGCTCATGCGCGGCCTTCTACGCCTCGGCCTACTTGCGCAAGAAGGGATTGGCGCGCGAGGGAGTCACGGTGCGGGTGACGGCGGAAAAGGCCGGTCCTCCGGCGCGGCTGGACAACTTCAAAATCGAGGTCTCGGTACCGTTGGCACTTAACGAGGAACAGCAGGCAGGCATGGAGACGGCGGTCCACCACTGCCTGATTCACAATACGCTGCTGCACACGCCTGCGATCCAGATTGAATTGCACACTTCCGCCGCGGCGTGAGCGGTTTTCCAGGGGGGCGGCAGAAAAAAATTGGCTCTGAACTTTACCGATGGCGGGCGCAACGGTACAATCTCAACAGGCATGCCGAAGTAGCTCAGTTGGTAGAGCAGCTGATCCGTAATCAGCAGGTCGTCGGTTCGAGTCCGACTTTCGGCTCCATCTTTTTTCAAATTCGCCCCATACCCCATAGATGATTAGAGCGTTTTCGGCTTGACCGAAGAAAAGCGCGCGCGCACGCCAGAAACGAGGCTGGGCGCGCGTTTCCGCCTCCGGCCCTGCGCCGAACTGGGGCGGCAGCAGATGGCCTCTGCTGCCAATTGTGTTACCGTTCAAGTACAGCCTCCCTGAGCCGGGCCGGTCAACGGGCCTGCGCTGAATGTCCGCTATTGGTCTGAAATCGGGGGTGGCGTGCGTACTTTAAGAATGTCCCAGCAACCGGAATTGACATCGCTTCCCCTCTTCCCGGACCCCGCGCCCGCGCCTGAGTTCCGTCCCGCGCCGCCGCGTCCAGCACGCCATGCGCCGCCGCAGATTCCGCGCTGGCTCTCCCGCGCCGAGCTGTTTGTGCGCGTGGCGTTGAAGATTTTTATTGGGCAGTGGGTCATGTTTGCGCCTTGGTCGCACCGGATTTGGGATGACAACATTCTGTTTGTGCGATTCCCCACGCTTTCAATCTTTGCGGCCAACGGGGCTGTGCGCGGCGTTGTTTCGGGGCTGGGCATTTTGACGATGTGGATTACGCTGAGGAATGCCTTCAGCCGTCAAAGCAGGGACTAGGGACTATTGACTATTGATTCGGCAAGAAAACAATGACATCGCTTCCCACCCATTTCCGCAAAAAACGCGGAAATGGATGGGGCACCCTGACAGTATTGAGTTGCCGGATCAATAGGGACCAGGGACCAGGTCTCTGACATTTTGAAGTTGTACCAGTGCTGGGTGCCCCACATCTCGATTTTGAGATGTGGGAAACCACGAACTCAATGGAACTTCTTCATCCAGTCAGGCCCAGGGACTAGGAATCCGGCCCTTGTGTGTTGCACACTGTCAGGGTGCCCCACTCTCGCGGCGTCTTTGTTTTTGTCGCCAGGATGGGAGAGTACGATGCAAATCTTTTGTGCTGGACCAGGGATCAGGGGGTAGCTATGAGTTCCAAAGATTTTTCCGCAGCATCCAACGCTTCAACAGACCAGAACGGGGACACCATAAAGTCCGCTGCTCCTGACTCCCTGGCTTCTGATACCAGCGCTTCAGTCATCTCCGACAATGGAGCGCCGCCGCCACTGGATCGAGCGCCGCTGGCCTATGAGAATTCCAGATTCCTCAACAGCGCCGACGGGCGACTGATCCGGATTGTCTCCGAATACCTGGAGCCGCTGGCGCGCTTTCGGCGTGAGCGCATTCACGACACGGTGGTCTTCTTCGGCTCAGCGCGCTTCCACGGGCGCGAGGAGGCCGACCACGCCCTGGAACTGCTGGAAAACACCGGCTCCGCGGCGCCCGCGCCCAGCCAGGAACAGCCCGCCAAAGCGGTGGAGATTGCCGCGGGCAAGGCAACCGAATTGCAACTCAAGCGCGCCGAGTCAGCCGTGGAGATGGCTCGCTACTACGAGGATGCGCGACGGCTCTCCCATCTGCTGACCACCTGGGCCAGGCGGATTCCCTCTCGAAGGCACCGTTTCGTGGTCACCTCCGGCGGCGGCCCGGGCATCATGGAGGCGGCCAACCGGGGCGCTCACGAGGCTGGCGGAAAAACCATCGGAATGAACATCCGTCTGCCCTTCGAGCAGCGACCCAACCCCTACATCACGCCGGGCTTGAACTTCGAGTTCCACTACTTCTTCATGCGCAAGCTATGGTTTGCCTATATGGCGAAGGCGCTGGTGGTCTTTCCCGGCGGCTTCGGCACGCTGGACGAAATGTTCGAGATTCTCACTCTGGCCCAGACTCGCAAGCTGACCAAGAAGATCACCGTGATCATCTACGGCACGGAGTATTGGAAGAAGGTCTTCAACCTGGAGACGCTGGTCGATACCGGAGCAATCTCTCCCAAGGACATCGAACTGTTCCAGTTTGCCAACACACCGGAAAAGGCCTTTGACCTGCTGCGCCAGGGATTGACGGAGAACTACCTGACGGCCGAGTTGGAGGAGAGCCGTCTGGCCGAAGGTCCGGCGATGACCGGAGACGAGGATCTGATGGCCGGCTGGAAGGTGGAGGATTTTCTGGGTCCGGAGCTGGCCAAAACGAGTAAGTAAAAAAAATTGCGCGTGGCCTTCCGCAGTTTCCCCGCCCCCCCCCGTAACGCTTTTGATTCCTCTGCGAATTCAAGCTGCGTTCGCGCGCCATTAACCCTCCATTCATCGCCGCAATTAATACTGATTCTTGAGGGCTTGATAGCGAAACCAGAGTAAAGGAATACGGTTACTCTGGCTCCGCTCTGCTTCACCGGCGGAATGGAGGAACAGAAATGGTCAACTCGACCGTCTCATACCTGTGGCGCGACAAGAAGGCGGCGCAAGATTTCCGTAGTGGCGTTTCATTGCACAGCCACACCAACCAATCGCACGAGACTCTGGACTTTTTGGCAAACCTGGGCAATCAGTACCCGGTCATCCGTCCGTTGCTTACGCGGTTGGAGCAGCGTTCGGAGCGGATGCACGGCGTGCGCATCAACTACGCGGCCAGCTACTGGACGCCGCCCATGACGCCCAAACTCTCCTTCATGCAGGAAAGCCAGCAAATCGAAAAGCTGGATCTTGCGCCGATGGTCTCCATCACCGACCACGACAACATCACGGCGCCCATGCTGCTGCGCACCGTTCCCAGCGCGCGACAGATTCCGGTTTCCGTGGAGTGGACGGCGCCCTACGGCGGACAGGCATTCCATCTGGGCGTGCATAACCTGCCCAGCGCCAGCGCGGCCGAGTGGATGAAAACACTGGCCGGCTACACCGCCAACCCTGACGACAAGCGGTTTACCGAGATTCTGCGGGCTCTCAACGACGAACCGAATGTGCTGGTGGTCTTCAACCATCCCTTGTGGGACCTTTACCTGATCGGCCAGGAAAAACACAAGTTTGTAGTGGGCGCGTTTCTGCAGAAGAACGGCAACTACCTGCACGCTCTTGAGCTGAACGGGCTGCGCAACTGGGATGAAAACCGCGCCGTGCGCCAGTTGGCCGAGCAGTGGAATATGCTGCTAATCTCCGGCGGCGACCGGCACGGCGTGGAGGCGAACGCCAACATCAACCTGACCAACGCCACCAGCTTTAACGAGTTTGTGCATGAAATCCGGCACGAAAAAAAGAGCGACGTGCTCTTCATGCCGCAGTATGCCGAGCCGTGGAAGCACCGGCTGCTGCAATCGACCCTCGACGCCATCCGTTGCTACCCGGAGTTTCCGCAGGGTTCGCGCACCTGGGACGAGCGCGTCTATCATCCGGACGCCAACGGCGTTGTCCGGCCGCTGAGTGAACTGTGGCCCAACGGCGCGCCGCCCAGAGCAATCACATTCATACTCGGCATGGTGCAGTTGATGGGCCTGGGACCGGTCTCCGGCGGGCTGCGCATGGCCTGGAGCGAGTCGCGCGAAATGCGCCTGGCCCTGGGCAAGTAGGGCAGTTAGCGGAGTTAGCGCTGTTAGCTGGGTGCCCCATCCATTTCCGCGTTTTTTGCGGAAATGGGTGGGAAACGATGTCACTGATTTCTTGCCGAATCAATAGCGATTTTATCGGCGCAAACGGGGAGACGCCAGACCGGAAATTCAACAAAAAAATCATGACCAATCAAATGCCCCGCGTAGCCTACTTCCCCGACTCCTTCCATGAGATCAACGGCGTGGCGCATACCAGCCGCCATTTCGAGGCCTTTGCGCGGCGGCGGAATCTGCCTTTTCTGTGCATTCGCGCCGGAGACCGCGCGCAGCCGTTCACCGAGGACGGCAATGTGTGGACGCTGGAGCTGCCGCGCGGCATTTTCTCCTTTGCGCTCGAAAAAGATCTGCGCTTCGATCCCGCATTTCTGCGCCACATCCCGCTCATCGGCGAAGTGCTGGAGCGCTTCCAGCCTGATCTGATTCACATCACCGGACCGAGCGAGGTGGGAATGCTGGGCGCGGGACTGGCTCATCACCTGGGACTGCCGCTGGCCGCCAGTTGGCACACCAACGTGCATGAGTACGCGGCGCGCCGCTCGGAGTGGTTTCTGCGTCTGCTACCGGAGCGGCAGTCGGAGGCCGCGGGGCAGAAAATCCAGGATTTGGCCCTGGCCGCGGTGGCCAGGTTCTACTCCCTGGCGCAGGTGCTCTATGCACCCAACCCCGAGCTGTGCGCTCTGCTTACGCGCGCCACAGACCGGCCCTGCTACCTGATGCCGCGCGGCGTGGACGCGCAGCTATTCCATCCCTCCAAACGCACGCGAACCAAGGAAGACAGCGAAGCCATTCTGGGCTTTGTCGGCCGCCTCTCGGTCGAGAAGAATATCGCGCTGCTGGCTCAGGTGCAAAAGGATCTGGAGCAAAGAGGCGTTACGAACTTCCACTTTTTAATCGTCGGCCATGGCGCCGAGGCGGACTGGCTGCGCGCGCGGCTGCCGCGGGCGGAGTTTGCCGGCGTCTTGCGCGGCGAGGCGCTGGCCGCGGCCTACGCCAATATGGATCTGTTCGTCTTCCCCTCGCACACCGACACCTTTGGCAACGTGGTTCTGGAGGCTCTGGCCAGCGGCGTGCCAGCCATCGTTACGCCCGACGGCGGACCGCCAACCATCGTGCGCGACGGCCAGACGGGCCGCATTGCGCCCGACGCGGAGTTTGCCGCCGCCGTGGCCGGGATACTGGCCGATCCGGCGCTTCACGCCCAGATGCGACAGGCGGCGCGGGCTTATGCGCTCACCGCCAGTTGGGACTCGGTTTTCGAGGGCGTCTATGCGGCTTATGAGACGATCCTGCCCGTGCGGGAGCCGGCCACGGCTTATGCTCGCGCCTTGTAATTCAAAATCCAGTCGCGCTGCTCTTCCGTGTCGGGAACACGGCAGCAGCGCGCATTTCCAACGGCGGCGAGAGCTGCCTCTGGTTCCCAGCCGAGTTCAATCAGCGCGCAGGCCGCGGTGACGGTTGCGCGGCCAATGCTTCCCAGGCAATGCACGCCGATGTGCTCCCCGGCGCGAAGGCGCTCGGCAAGCTCCATAACAAAGGCCCGGAAAGTTTCCTCATCGGGCGGAATCTGGCGATCCTGGAGGGGAAAAGGAAGGAACTGCAAGCCAACCTTCCCGGCAACCCGGCCTTCCTCCGCCAGATCAAGCAACTCGGCCTCTTCCTCTCCCAAAAGTGAAACCAGCGTTTCAATGCCGCCGCGCTTGTAGGTGCGCAACTCGGCGCGCAACGCGCTGCCGCCCCGTGGACAGAGCACAATGGCCAGCGGAGGAGACGGCTGGCCATGAATCCAGAAGATGCAGTTCCAGAATGTATCCGCCATGGCGCTCAAGCTCCTATAAAGCGTTCAATGCGTTCGCGGACGCTAAGGATTCCGAGGCCGAGCGCCGCACCCTCTTCGATAAGCGGAATCAGCTTGTCGAACTCCGGGCCAGAGCAGGCGCCGGTGATGGCGATGCGAACCGGATGATAGAGTTCCCTTCCCTTGATCTTGGTGGCGGCCTTGATTTCATTCATCCACGCCTTGAAAACTTCTGGCGTGACGGGACCGCTGTGGGCGCGGATGCGGCTGGCCATTTCACTGAGGACAACGCCAGCGGAAGGCGCGGCCAGCACGGCGGCGTTCTCCTCGTTGGCGCGGGCAGCCTCTGGGTCAAAGCCGAAAACCAGCGCGGCCTTCTCCGGAAGCTGGTCCAGGTGATCGACAGAAGGAATCAGCAGCGTCAGCAGCCGGACAAACCAGCTTTGCACAGACGCAGGGAGATTGGCATAAGAGGAATCCGCAGAAAAGCCTCCCTCGGGGGCTAAAGCCCCAGTTCCGTTGACCGGGGTATTGTACGGGCTGAAGCCCGTACCCTTCACAGCGAAATAACCCCAGGCAAGCGCGGCCAGCCGCTCCGGCGCGGCCTGCTTCAGGTAGTGCCGATTGAGCCAGTTCAGCTTGTCGAAGTCGAAGATGGCGGGCGAGGGCGTGACGCGTTCCAAGGAAAACGCCTTCGTCAGCGCCTCCAGCGTGAAGGTCTCCGTCTTGCCGTCCTCGGCGCCCCAGCCGAGCAGCGCCAGATAGTTGACCAGCGCCTCGGGCAGGTAGCCCATCTCGCGAAAGCTGGAAATCGAGGTGGCCCCGTGGCGCTTGCTGAGCCGTTCGCGGTCCGCGCCCAAGATGGTCGAGAGATGCGCGAACTCCGGCACAGGCCAGCCGAAGGCCTCATCAATCGCCACCTGCTTGGGCGTGTTGGAAAGGTGGTCGTCGCCGCGAATTACGTGGGTGATGCCCATCAGCGCATCGTCCACCGTGACCACGTAGTTGTAAACCGGAATGCCAGCCGAAACGCCGCCCGCTCCGCCCGCCGCCGAACGGACAAGGATCGGATCGCTGACCGATTCGGCGGCAAACTCGACCTCGCCGCGCACCATGTCGTGAAAGCGCAGCGGGTGGTCTTCAATCTTCAGACGGACCGCGAAGGGCTTGCCCTCGGCAAGATTCTTCTCGATCTCTGCCGGCGTTAAAGCGCGGCAGCGGCCGGAGTAGACCTGGGGGCGGTGTTCGGCCTCAGCCCGCTGGCGCTCGGCTTCCAGCTCCGCTTCCGTGCAGAAGCAGCGGTAGGCCTTGCCCTCGGCCAGCAGGCGCTCGGTGTGCTTGGCGTAGATTGCCAGCCGCCCGGACTGGCGGTAGGGGCCAACGTCGCCCCTTTCATCCGCTGAAGCATTGTTCGCGCGGTCCGCCGCAGTCAGACCGGGACCCTCGTCCCAGTTCAGGCCCAGCCAGCGCAGGTCTTCGATGAGCTGCGTTTCGTAGCGGGCCTCGGAGCGTTCCTGGTCGGTGTCCTCGATGCGGAGAATGAACTTGCCGCCCATGCGCCGGGCGTAGAGCCAGTTGTAGAGAGCTGTGCGCGCGTTTCCGACGTGCAGCAATCCGGTGGGCGAAGGAGCAAAGCGGACGCGAGGAGTTGTTGGAGTCATGTCAATTTTGATGATAGACGGTGAGGTGGCGGCGGCACAGCCAAGACTGATTGACGCGGTATGTAAAGAGTGCTATCTTTACTTCTGAGACACGAGGTAAAGATGAGAATTTCCAGCACCATCAGCAGCAAAGGGCAAGTGACCGTTCCGATTGAGGTTCGCCATCGGCTTGGGCTGCGGGAGGGAGATCGCGTGGAGTTTGCCCTAGAGGAGGGGCGGACCGTTCTGCGGCCCGCGCGGCCGGAGAAGAATCCCTTTGTTGCGTATCTTGGTGCGCTTCCGGCGTTTTCTTCGTGCGAGGAGGTCAACGCCTGGGTCCGCGATCTTCGCGAGGACGATTCTCCTGAGACACAGCTTCGCGATGAGGCAGAGCGGTGAGAACGGCCATTGATACCAACGTGTTTTCGGCCATCTGGTCGGGCGAGGCGTCGGCGGCAAAGCTGGCCAAGCAGTTATGGGAAGCCAAGTTGGAAGGGGCTCTGCTGATTTCGCCAGCGGTTTTTGCAGAGTTGCACGCCTATCCGGGCGCGACCGAAGATTTTATTCGGCGGTTCATTGAATCGACCGGAGTCATTGTCGACTACCGCTTGGATGAGAGGGCCTGGGTTGAGACGGGACGGCGCTATGCCCGTTATGCCGCTCGTCGCAGGAAGTCCTCCGGAAGCGGGCCAAAACGCTTGCTGGCCGATTTTCTGATTGGCGCTCATGCGCTGGTGCAAGCCGACTGCCTGCTGACGCTCGATCCCACTCGCTACAGCCAGGATTTCCCGGAAGTGCGGCTGCTCTGAGCGACTGAGGCAAGCAAAACAGTAAGCGAACGGGTTGCGGTATCATCGGCTTTAACGCGAGAATCAGCATCCGCACATTGCACAACAGATTAGGAAAGCGCCATGGCCTCCGATACGATCCAATCCGTCACGATAGAAGGCTTCAAGAGCATCCGCTCGATCAAAGATTTTCCGTTGCGGCCAATCAACCTGTTGATCGGGGCTAATGGATCAGGGAAGTCCAATTTTCTCGAGGCGTTTGTTCTTCTTGGCGAAGCTCTCTCGGGTACATTGGATGCATATGTTACCTATCACGGCGGTGCCAACAAGCTTCTATACTTTGGATCGAAAGTTACGCAAAAAATACAAATTCATACAAGGTCTTTGAATGGCTTTATCTATAATGCTGATTTTTCTTACACGGTGAATGATGGTCTATCCGGAGATGCTTCTTCGGGGGGATTTGTAAGCGCTGGTCCATCATTCAATCGATTCAGATTTCATGATACTGGCGATAATTCTCCTTTCAAAAAAACAAATGATTTGAACAACAACCGATCGCTCTATCGACTTGGCGGGAACCTAGCGGCGTTCCTTTACCGACTGAAACAGCAGCATCGGGATTCTTACGAGCTGATTCGTCGGACTGTGCAGCAAGTTGCGCCATTTTTTGATGACTTCCAGCTAGAACCGCTTGCATTGAATCCAAATACCATCAAGTTGGAGTGGCGGCACGTTGGCACAGACGATTATTTTGACGCTTCATCCTTCTCTGACGGAACCTTGCGTTTCATTGCACTGGCAACGCTATTCTTGCAGCCGGTGGAGTTACGCCCATCCGTGATTCTGGTCGATGAGCCGGAACTCGGGTTACATCCTTATGCCATTGAGTTATTAGCGTCTCTTATCAAGCAAGCCTCAAAAGAGACGCAGGTGATTGCCGCGACCCAGTCTTCGCTGCTTCTGGATCAATTCGACCCGGAGGATGTTCTGGTGGCGGACCGCGTCGATGGAGCTACCACCATCAAGCGTTTGAAACCGGAGCCTCTAGCCGAATGGCTGAAGGAGTACAGCCTTGGCCAGCTATGGGAAAAGGGCGAACTTGCCGGTAGACCGGGGAAAGAATAGTTATGCCGCGGCTGCTGGTTCATGTTGAAGGACAGACCGAAGAGACCTTCGTGAACGATGTGCTCTGCGAGCATCTGACGCGCTCTGGTTACAGTTCCGTGAGTGCGCGTCTGGTTGGGAATCCGCGTCTTCGCAGTCGCAGGGGAGGCATTCGTTCCTGACAAAGCGTCCAAAAAGACATTTTGAGGCATCTCAAGGAAGATACTGGCGCGGTCGCCACGACCATGGTGGATTACTATGCGTTGCCACAGAACTGGCCGGGCCGGGCGGAAGCGCCTAGCAAAAGCTCTTCCTCCTCAAAGGCAGAATGGGTGGAAACGGCTCTGCTTGCGAACATTGTCGAGGAAATGGGACCCCGGTTCGATCCAAGGCGATTTGTCCCGCTGGTCGTGATGCACGAGTTCGAGGCGTTGCTCTTCAGCGATCCGGATCGATTCGCGCAGGGAATCGGAAGAGACGATCTTGCCAATCAGTTGCGCGCAATCCGTCAGGATTTTGAAACTCCAGAAGACATCAATGATTCGCCGGAAACAGCACCCTCAAAAAGAATCAAGAATTTATATCCGGGATATGAAAAGCCTTTATCTGGCGTAGTTGCAGCAATGGAAATTGGCCTCGCCGCAATTCGCCGTGAATGCCCGCACTTCAATGGCTGGCTGTATCGCCTGGAAGCTCTTCCCACAGCATTTTCCACACACGCCTATTGATCCAGCAAGAAACGGTAACATCGTTTCCCACCCATTTCCGCAAAAAGCGCGGAAATGGATGGGGCATCCTGACAGCATTAGAGCGGTTCTCCAATTGCTGTACACCGGAGCCGATGCTGCCGAGTGGCTTTTTCCTCAAGAAAAAGCCTCCTTCAGTGATGCCGGTTAGAGTACACGTATTGGAGAGCCGCTCTAATCGCCGGATCAATAACAATCTCAGGAAAAATGTTCCCACCCATGCGGCGCGAGCGGCTGAGGGCCTTGCGGCGTAAGGAGCGTGACGGCGGGCTGGCCGCGGCGGAGTTTCACGATGCGGCCGATGCGTGTGATTTTGACACCGGCAATCGAGCACGGCACGCGCGCCGTGGCCGAAGCGGTGAAAAGCAGTTCGTAGTCCTCGCCGCCATGCAGGGCCTGGGCTTGCGTTGCCGCCGGATGAAGCGGAAGCCGGGCCGCATCCACCTCGGCACTCACGCCGGACTCCGTGCAAAGATGGCCCAGGTCGGTCGAAAGGCCGTCGCTCAGGTCAAGCGCGGCGGTAGCCAGACCGCGCCGCCGAAGCCACAGTCCCTGCGCGATGCGCGGCTGTGGGTAGAGGTGCGGAGCCAGTTGCGCGGCCAGCTTTTTGGGAATGCGCGGAGGATTGGCGCGGCCGTGCTGGGCTTCGGCCAGTTCCGCCAGGCGGGCCAGTCCGGCGGCGGCTCCGCCCAGAGCGCCGGTGACGTAGAGCAGCTCGCCCGCTTTTGCGCCGGAGCGGAGCATTGCCCTTCCGCGCGGAACAGCGCCAACAAGCACAATATCGGCCACGGCCAAGGGCGATTCGGCCAGATCGCCACCAGCCAGCGGCGTGTTGTGGAGCTTGGCCAGGGCCAGCAGTCCGTCAAGAAAACGCTCAACCCAGGCCGGACGGCGGCCCGTGGCTACGGTCAACTCGCGCGGCAAACCAAGGGAAAGGAAGGCGGCCACGGGACGCGCTCCCATGGCCGCCAGATCACTCAAACCGCGCGCCAAGGCCCGATGGCCAACGGCCTCCGGCTGGTGCCAGTCGAGGCGGAAGTGCCGTCCGGCAATCGATAAATCCGTCGTCACGGCCAGTTCCTCGCCACGGCGCGGGGCCAGAAGGGCGCAGTCGTCGCCAATACCCAGGCGTAGGCCTGCGCGGGAGGCGCCCGCCGCGCGCTGGCGAATCTCGTCCAGCAGCGCGCGTTCGCCCCGCCCGCGGGCGGCTCCGGAATGGGCCTGTTTCATTCGCATCTCATCAGAATAGGGCAAACCGGCGGGATTCCGGATGGCTGAAGCTCATGGCAAGACGATTTTGCACCGATTCTGTAGCAGAACAGGGAATCTTCCTGCGATTCATTCGTTGACCTGGCAGTATCGATTTGGTAGTCTGAAAAGACGTTCCCAAGAGAGCGATCGCGAAACTGTATTTGAGAGTTTTGGGCCAGACGGCCCCGCTACCTGCGCTTTTGTCAAGTACACGGCAAAGTGCGGCCCTGTTTACAGCAGGGATGAAGGGTAAAAATGCTGCGCAAACGCTGTTACATCTTATTTGTTTCCCGAGGGGACGACGGGAAGATTCGCAAGGTTTCCCTGCCGATTCAGTATATCTATGGCTTTGTGGCGGCGGCGCTGGTGGGAGCCTTCACCATCGTGGGTCTGGCCGGCTCCTACACCCGCATGTTGCTGAAGACAGAGAGATTCAATCAGGTTCGCCAGGACCGGGAAACGCTGCGCAAAAACTACCAGCAGATGGCGCAAGTCGCGCATGACCGCGATGTGCAGGTTGCCTCGCTGGGTGCCTTGGCCAATGAAGTAACCGCGCTCTATGGGCTGCGGCAGAGCAGGCTGGCCAGGGCCGGAGCGGCCGCCAGCGCCGCGGCCGAGCCTACGCCCACCAGTCTGGCATTGACTGACAACGTGGACCAGCAGCAGGTGAAGCTTTCCCTCAACCAGTTTTATGCTCTGCGGACACAGGCCATGTCAGGCCGCGTGGCCCGCGCCTTGGAGAGCGGCCTCACCTCCAACTTTGCCGGCGACTGGACGGAGTTGGCCGATGCGCCTTCGCTGTGGCCCGTGGAGGGCCGCGTCGGATCGGGCTTCGGTTCGCGTCAGGACCCCATCAATGGGGAAGGCGCTTTCCACTCGGGCGTTGACATTGAAGCGGCCTACGGAACGCCAGTGCGCGCCGCCGGCGACGGAGAAGTCACCGGGAACCCGATGGGCGCTGGATATGGCCGCCAAGTTGTGCTCAACCATGGGCACGACCTGCTGACGGTTTACGGGCATCTGTCGGCGCTGGCGGTTGTGCCCGGCCAGCATGTTACCCGCGGTCAGGTCATCGGGTACGTGGGCCAAACGGGCCGCGCCACCGGGCCGCATCTGCACTATGAGGTGCGCGTCCACAATGTCCCCGTCAATCCGCACAAGTATCTGCACGTCACCTACGAGCAGGTTGCTTTCAGCGACCCCCGCCAGATGGCCACGCGATCAAAATAGGGCTTCCACGGCAACAGAATTCAGCAACGGCTCCCCATCGCGCGGGGGCCGTTGCTGTCTGAAAGCATTTTCGGTTTCTTGTTGACGGTCAAGAGAAACTCCTGTTGTTCCCACCCTTGAATCAAAAGCGATTCAAGAATGGAGTACCCAATGTGTTATTAAGACTTGGACCAAATGTTCGCACGGGAAAGGCCATGACAGCCTATCTGGCCGCGCCGGAGGGCGTAGCGGCTCCACCCACGGCTGACCCGCCGTAAAGCGAGTGCTCAACGGTCGCCGTGACCACCACCCGGTCGCGTTTCTGGGTAATTGCGGCGGTTTTGAGCAACTCTTTCAGGCCATCGTTGGCGGCGTTGTCGCCGAGCGGCACGGTGAAGCCGCGGGCCAGGGTCAACATTGTGGCCAGCGCGGCCGCCTGTCGGATGGCCACCTCTTCGCTGGGAGCGATCTCCTCAATGCGCAGAGAGCCGGTCCAGCCGAGGCTGGCAATGATGGTGGAATTGTCCTCCAGCGGCAGCGACAGCCCCAGAATCTTGATGGCTCCGCTCTCGGAGAAGGGCAGCCCGATCTGGCCCACGCCCCAGGCCTGCGAGAGCAGCGGCACATCGCGGTAGTGCCGCCTGAGCAGCGTGGAGCCGGCAAAGGGCAGAGCGGCGCTGCGATGGCGGTCGATGATGGAGTGAATCATCTCTGTGGTGGGAAAGTTGGAGACGGCCAGCATGTCGTAGCCAATCTGCACCACGCGCACGGTGCGGCCCTCGGAGGGAATCGAGTAGACGGTGTGGCCGGCGTAGGACTCGCGGCTCGCGGCGTGGCTGCCCAGCCACGCGTTGAGCTGCTTGCCGGTAATCTTGCCCACCAGCACCATCGAATAGGCAACCGGGCCGTTCGGGCCCTTCGGGTCCTGCATCCGGTGCAGCGCGATGGCCGCCTCGTCCAGGTCGCGCTCCGGGTCAATGCCAATCGCATTGATGAACTGCTGGTACTCTGGCACGCGCTGGGGCGGCTTCATATCCTTGTGGAAAAAGGCGCGCACCGGCTTGAAGTTGAAGTAGAGAATGCCGTCGGACTCAGGCAGCAGGCGCGCGGCCTCGGGCGGCGCCTTGGAGCGCAGAAAGATGGCCACGGCCAAGAGAATCAGGACCGCAGCCACCACCCAGAGCGTTCTGCGCGTGTGTTTATTCATGAGAGGCCGTCAAAGAATAACGTATCATCTCTGGACAAGGCGTGAGATGCACGACGGCGGCTCCATTCATGGTCACTTCACCACGCCTTCTTCTAATTCGGCATTCAGGTGAATCGTGCCGCCAGTAACATTGAGGGTTCTGGTCCAGTTGGCGAAACCTTTCTTCTTGACGGCGATCTGATGGCTGCCGGGGGCGACAGTAACGGTAGACGGCGTGCTGCCAATAAATGCGCCATCAATTTCTATGTCCGCACCAGGAGGCGTGGATTCAACAGCAAGAATTGGCTGCGCTCCAGTCGGAAAAGTGACCCCTTGGCCATGAACCGGTTCAACGATCTTTGGCGCTGGTTCAGTTGTCTCGGAAGTTCCGTGAGTGGTTTTTGTCGTCTGCACTGCCGCAACGACTTTAAACTTTACTTCACGGCATTTCCCGTTGTCTTTCGGCTCGCAGACCTTCATATCACGTTTTTCGATCTTTGCTTGAAACGTGCCTGGCAACAACATGTCCTTCGGGTTATTGGGGACTAACTCATAACTATTACCGTCACTAGCCTCAACAAAGACGTGTTCTGCAATCCTGTGCGACCAAGCACCAGCCCCACTTCCTCCGCCCCAGCCAATGTGAAAACTGCCATGATCATTCGCTATGTTCTTTGTGCTCAGGACATTGACAGTCAGTGGCCAATTTTCCTTGGCGAGCATAGGCTGAACGAACAACATCAGCGAGAGCAAGCAAATCATTTTCCGCATATTCTTTTCTCCCATCGCGAGAATAATCTTGCGCACGAATTATCTCCTTACGATTCAAAACCGCTGAAGTTATAAAAGAATGGCAACAGAATCATCTACCCTGGTTCCGTTTTGCGCAAGAATTTTTCTTCCGGGAGCCAACAGGCCGCATGTGACCGGCCATTCGCCGGGCGCCCCATCCTCGCGACGCCCTTGTTTTTGCCGCTATAGCAAAACCAGAGTCACTGTATCCAGAAACCGCAGCCCTCCAGTCGACGCGACCAACAGGGAGCGGCGACCTAGGTCTCTGACCGGAAGAAGAGGTTTCATTGAATTCGTGCTTTCCCACATCTCAAAATCGAGATGTGGGGCACCCAGCGATGGTACAAACTCACGCGGTCAGAGACCTAACACTTAACTCACCAGGGCACATCAACTCTGGTTTTGCTCTAGGGTGGGAGAGCACGATGCAAATCTTTCTGGCCGGATCAATCGTATCCCGTGCATTTCCGCATCTTTCCAATTACTGTGAAGATGCACAGTTTTTGCGCATGTTTGAGGAGTTTTCGCCCGGCTCAAGGCCTACCGTCCCGCCAATTCGAAGACTCCAGCGAAAAATCTCCCTTGTCCTCCGGCTTTGTCTGGCGGGACCCATTCTGCGGCTGCGCTCCGCGGCCATTGGTGACACACTTGAGGTAACAAGCGAGCCGGGCGCGGGAACCACGATCCGGCTGCAGACAGCGGCCTCGAAGCAGACGCGGATCAGCATAGGAGCGACAGTGACAAAGGAATCAATTCGCTTACTCATTGTGGAAGACCACCACATGGTGCGCCAGGGACTGGTAGCGCTGCTGAACGCGGTCGACGGCCTGGAAGTGGTGGGCGAGGCAGCCGACGGCGTAGAGGCCATCGCGCAGTTTCGCAAGTGCCAGCCGGATATTACCCTGGTCGATCTGCGGCTGCCGCGGCTGAGCGGCGTCGAGGTCATCGAGCGCGTGCGCATGGAAACACCGCAGGCGCGTTTTGTCGTGCTCACCACCTACGACGGCGACGAGGACATCTATCGAGCCCTGCACGCCGGCGCAAGGGCTTATCTGCTGAAGAGCATGACGTCAGAAGAATTGATTGCCGCCATTCGCACGGTTCATGCCGGCAAGTCCTATATCCCGCCGGGGATTGCCGAAAAGCTGGCCGAGCGGATAGGCACCGAAGAGTTGACGCCGCGCGAGTCCGACGTGCTGGAGCAGATTGTGCGCGGCAAAAGCAACAGGAAGATCGCGGCCGAGTTGGAGATTTCAGAGGCCACGGTCAAAACCCACATCAACAGCCTGCTGAGCAAGCTGGGCGTAGCCGACCGGACGCAGGCGACCACGGCCGCCCTCCAGCGCGGCCTTGTTACCCTCGAATCCCTCAGGAAGCCACAGTCATGAGCCAAAGCTTGACCAGGAAGCTGATTCTTCCCGGATTCGTTCTGTCGCTTTTCGCTCTGTGCGGGGCGTCGTTTTCTCTCCCCCCGACGAGCAAGGATCGCCCGCCGCGAACCCCGGAGAGGAAAACGGCGCCTGTCCGCATCAACTCGCTCTACGCCATTCTGAATTCACTCTATGCGTAAATGCCCCTCTGCTTCATGGTGTAAGCCACGCGGTCGATGCCCAGCATGTAGGCGGCGATGCGGTTGTTTACGTTGTGGGCCTCGGCATAGCGGAGCACGTCATCGAAGCTGGCGCGCAGAATGCTTTCCATCTGCTCGTTGACAACATCTTCCTTCCAGAAGTAGCCCTGGCGGTCCTGCACCCACTCGAAATAACTGGCCGTAACGCCGCCGGCGTTGGCCAGGATGTCAGGCATCACGAAGACATGCTTTTCGGCCAGCATCTCATCGGCCACCGTAGTCACGGGGCCGTTGGCGCCCTCAACGATGACGCGCGCCTTGATCTGATCGGCGTTGCGGCTGGTAATCATGTTCTCCGTGGCTGCGGGGATGAGGATTTCACAATCCGCGGCCATCAACTCGTCGCTGGGCGTGGCCTCTGCGCCGCGAAAGCCCAGAATGGTGTTGTTGCGACTCTTGTACTCCAGCAGTTGGTGAATGTCGATGCCGTTGGGATTTGACAAGCCGCCCTCCAGCTCGCTGACGCCGATGATCGTGTAGCCGCGCTCCATCATCAACCGGGCGGCGTTGGAACCCACGTTGCCAAAGCCCTGGATGACGACGCGACAGCCTTCGATGGGCATTTTCAGATAGCGCATGCTTTCGTCGCAGATCAGCCGGATGCCGTGGCCTGTGGCCTCCGTCCGTCCGCGCGAGCCGCCAATGTTCACCGGCTTGCCGGTGACCACGCTGGTGACCGTGTGCCCCACGTGCATCGAGTAGGTATCCATGATCCAGGCCATGGTCTGTGCATTGGTGTTCATGTCGGGAGCGGGAACGTCCTTCTCTGGCCCGATGAAGTCGATAATCTCCGAGGTATAGCGGCGGGTCATGCGCTCCAGCTCGCCCAGGCTCATTTTCTTCGGGTCGCAGATGACCCCGCCCTTGGCGCCGCCGAAGGGTATATTCACCACCGCGCACTTCCAGGTCATCCAACTGGCCAGCGCCCGCACTTCGTCCAGGGTCACGGCCGGCGAGTAGCGGATGCCACCCTTGCCGGGGCCACGGGCTATCGAGTGCTGCACCCGGAAACCGGTAAATATCTCGATGTGGCCGTCATCCATGGTCACGGGAAAGTGAACAATAATTTCGCGCGCGGGCGTGCGCAGCAGCTTCCACAAACCCTCTTCCAAGTTCAGTTTGCGCGCCGCAAAGTCAAATCGAGCCTCCTGGGCTTCCCAGGGATTGATTTCTTCTTCTAGGGATACCGATGCCATACGTACTTCCCCCTCCGGTTACCTGCGGCCCCGGCTATGATTTCAAGCGAAGGCCCCATCCAAACATCATAGTCGAGGCGCTTCCTTCCGACCGGTGCTGGGTGCCCCATATCTGCCGCGTTCTGAGCGACAGATGTGGGAAACCACGACTCCCATCCGCAAAGCGCGGGTGCCCCACCCTCGGCGCGTTCTTGTTTTTGCGCCTAGGGTGGGGCACCCGCGCTTTGCGGA
>Ga0224525_1000104_pt1 | contig 43498 bp, 37 predicted proteins | sample CFST100metaG_FD_179874 | JGI IMG/M metagenome (GOLD analysis project Ga0224525, IMG submission 179874) | Peat soil microbial communities from Stordalen Mire, Sweden - C.F.S.T100 | ecosystem: Environmental > Terrestrial > Soil > Wetlands > Peat | place: Sweden: Norrbotten County, Stordalen Mire...
CCATAGACCGCGAGGCCGGCCAGAAATTGGCGCGCATATTCGACGACACCCGCCGCCGTCGTGGCTGCCGGTCGCGTGCCCATCACTCCGGCTGAATCGGCCTGCGCCAAATCGAGAACCGGCGCCAGCGTCGTGTTGAAGCCGAAGGCCCTGACGCCCTGCGCAATCAGTTCACCCTGTTGGCGGGCCATAGAGTCTGGATGCCCCATATCTCGTTTTTGAGACCGTGGAAAGCTGGGTGCCCCATCCTTTCGTGTTCTTTGCGAAAGGGTGGGCGTGCGATGCCTTTCACCGTCCCGCCGCACCGCTTGCGCCACCGTCTGCGCGGAGGGCATCGGCGCCAGGGCATCTCGCAGCCGGTTCACCGTCCCGCCTTCCACGTCCACGCATTTGAGGCTGTTGGCCGCGCACAGGCTGGTAGCCTCGGCCAGCAGTGCCCGCGTCTGGCGGGCGTCCACGATGTTGCGCCGAAAGAGAATGATCCCAGCCGGTTGCACCAGCTTGAGCCACGCGTGTTCGAGGCCGGTCAGCTCCGTGCCTTCCAGCCCCACCACCAGCAGGCTTCCCGCCGCCTTGCGCAGATTCATCTTCATTGCCGCAATCCTGTTCCCGGAGTGCATCATTTCGCACCTTGGAGTTTGTGCCTTCCCACATCTCAAAATCGAGATATGGGGCACCCAAGGGGGCTACAACAACTTGAATTTGTATCAGTGCTGGGTTTCCCAGGTCCGGATTTTCGGACCTGGGAAACCACAAACTCAAGATACAAAATGATGCAATCTGAGCCTTAGCCGCTAGTCCCAGTTTCTTTCAATTCCTGTTGCAGCTCCTCAATCAGATTCAGCGCCTGCAGCGGCGTCAGTGAGTTGACGTCCGTCCCCTCGATTCGGTCCACAATGCGCTGCGAAAGCGGCGTGAAAATCGTCAACTGCATCGGCTCCGGTTCGGCGACCGTTTCCACTTGCACATTCTTTCGTTCCTGCTTTTCATGCTGCCGCAGCACATGCTTGGCCCGCTCGATGACCGCCGCCGGAAGCCCGGCCAGCCGCGCCACCTCAATGCCATAACTCTTGCTGGCCGCGCCCGGCTCAATGGTATAGAGAAACACGATGCCGTTCGGAGTTTCTTTTACGCCCACGCGCAGATTCTGCACGCGCGGCAGCTTTTCAGCCAGCATTGTCAGCTCATGATAGTGCGTGGCAAACAGCGTTCGCGCCTTGGTCTCCGCGTGAAGATACTCGACCGTCGCCCATGCCAGCGACAGGCCGTCAAAGGTTGCCGTGCCACGGCCCATCTCATCCATCAGCAACAGGGATTTTTCCGTCGCGGTGTTCAGGATGGTCGCGGTTTCCATCATCTCCACCATGAAGGTCGAACGGCCCCGCGCCACATTGTCGCTGGCCCCGATGCGCGTATAAATCCGGTCCACCAGTCCCAGGCGCAAGCTCTCGGCGGGCACAAAGCTGCCCATCTGCGCCATCAGCACCAGCATCGCCGCCTGACGGAGATAGGTGCTTTTGCCGCCCATGTTCGGGCCGGTAATCAAAAGCAGACTGGGTCCATCGCCCGCCTCATTCAGGTATAAGTCGTTGGGGATGAAGCGTCCCTCGCGCGTCTCCTCCATCCACTGCTCAATGACCGGGTGGCGGCCCGCCACGGCCTCAATGATCGGCTCATCCACAATCTGCGGGCGCGCATAGCGCCGTTCCGCCGCCAGATGCGCGAAACAGGCCAGCAGATCGGCCTCCGCCACCGCTGCCGACGCCCGCTTGATGCGCCCAGCGGCCTCCAGAACCGAGCTGCGCAACTCGGCGAAAATCCGTCTTTCAATTTCAATGGACCGCTCGTGCGCCGTCAGAATCTTGCGCTCGTATTCCTTTAACTCGGGCGTGGTAAAGCGCTCGGCATTCACCAGTGTCTGCTTGCGTTCATAATCGGCTGGAGTTAGCGCCAAGTTAGCCTTGGTTATCTCAATGTAATAGCCAAAAACCGAGTTATACCGCACCTTCAGCGAACTAATCCCGGTCCGCTCGCGTTCCCGCGCCTCAATGGCCGCAATCTGCTGCCGCCCGGTGGTTGAAATCGTCCGCAGCTCGTCCAACTCCGCATCGACGCCCTCTGCAATCGCTCCGCCATCGACCAGCGTCAGCGGAGGCTCCTCGACCAACGCGGTGGTAATCCGCGCCGTTACATCTTCGAGCGTGTCCAGATGCCCGGCCAGCTCGCGCCAGCGCGGCGCTTGCATGGCGTCGAGCGCCGTCTTCAATCCCGGCAGGCGGCTGAGGCTTGTGGCCAGCGCGCGCACGTCGCGCGGACCCGCTGAATCCAGAGAAATCCGCGCCAGTAGCCGCTCCAGGTCCAGCAGCCCGGAAAAAGCCCGCCGAATCTCCTCGCGCCGTACCAGGTCCTTATGCGCCTCGGCGACCGCCTCATAACGGGCTTCCAGCGCAACGGCATCCACCAGCGGCCGCAGAATCGTCGCCCGCAGCAGCCGTTTGCCCATCGGCGTCAGACAGGCGTCCAGCGTGTAAAACAGCGTTGCATGGTTGTCCTGACCCGCGAAGAGCGGCTCGACCAGCTCCAGATTCCGCACCGTCACCTGGTCCAGTTCGAGCGCCGTTGAGTGCTCCTCGAAGCGCAGGCTGTCAATGTGCAGCGCCTCATTCTTCTGCGTCGTCCGCACGTAGTGCAGCACCACGCCGGCCGCAGTGGCCGCCGCCGCGTGGCCGGTCAGTCCAAAGCCTTCAAGTGAGCGCACATTCAGTTGGCGCTCCACCAGCGGAATGGCGAATTCCGGCGTCCAAACCCAATCCTCGACCCGCGTCCGCGCCGGAATCCGCTCCAACTGCGCTGGCAGTTCCGCGCTGGAGGCCAGCAGCACTTCGCTCGAACCGGCCTTCAGAATTTCGTCCACAGCCTGCTGCCGCGCCGTCGCGCCGGTGAACTCCGTTGTCCGGAATTCGCCGGTGGAAACGTCCAGCAACGCCACCGCGCAAACCACCCCGGTCTGCCGGGCCGCCGCCTTCGCCGCCTTTTTCCCCGCCGCGTCCGCAGCCTCTTCCGCCCGGCTGCCAACCTCGAAATACGCCGCCAGAAAATTATTCTGCTCCTGCCCTAGTCCGACATCGAGCGCCGTTCCCGGTGACAGCACGCGGGTTACCTCGCGCTTGACCAGTTTTTTGGTGAGCTTGGGGTCCTCCATCTGGTCGCAGATGGCGATGCGGTAGCCCTTGCGCAGCAGACGCGTCAGATAGCTTTCGACGGCGTGATAGGGAACTCCGCACATGGGCTGGTTGCGCTGCCGGTCGCGCGCCGTAAGCGTCAACTGCAACTCCCGGCTCACGGTCACGGCATCGTCGTAGAAAAGCTCGTAAAAATCGCCCATGCGGAAAAACAGCAGCGCATCCGGATTTTCCCGTTTCGCCGACGTCCACTGCCGCATGAACGGAGTCAGTTCGCTGGAACTCTTGTCCAAGGGAGAGGACTGCGGAGCGCCGGGTTGTTTGTCTTCGTTCATCACGCTGATTTCAAGAGTATCGCGGCGGGTGTGTGAGGGGGTAGCCAGACTAAGACATCAGGGATAAATCGCGGGGATGGCACTCTTGTGGTGTCCCGTGTCCACCCCCGCGTGGGCGAAAGATTAAAATCAAATGAAGCGGCTAATCGGGTGCGTTCGTGGCCGGGTTTCGCCGAGCACGGTTTGCAAAATACTGATTTCAGACGAGAAAGAGCAGATGGAAGCGATTCCCCCTAATTCCGCCCATTCCGGTCAGACGGCCTCGTCCTCAGCAGGACAGAGCCAGACGGCCTTGGTCTTGGTCTCCAAGCCGCAAGCTGACGGCCTCGGGCTGTGGCTGCGAGACTTGGTGCTTTCCATCGCCGCCTCGGTCTTCATTATCACTTTCCTCTACCAGCCGGTGCGCGTGGAAGGGACCAGCATGTTGCCGCGGCTGGGCGATGACGACCGTCTCTTCATCAACAAGTTTGTCTACCACATTGAGTCCGTCGAGCGCGGCGACGTGGTGGTCTTTCACTATCCGCGCGATCCGGAGAAGAGCTACATCAAGCGCGTGATCGCCCTGCCCGGCGACCGGCTCTGGATCGACCACGGCGTATTGTGGCTCAACGGCAAGCCGCAGCCTGAAAACTACGTACCGGATGCCTACCGCGACAGCCGCTCCTATGATGAGATAACCGTTCCCGAGGGCTGCTACTTCGTGATGGGCGATCACCGGTCCATCTCTTCCGATAGCCGCGAATTCGGTCCTGTTGAGCGTTCGCTCATCTACGGAAAAGCCGTTTTTGTCTATTGGCCAGCGCGCAACGCGGGGGTTGTGCGGTAGTCCCGCTGGAATAATAGCTTGAAAATTCCCCCGGCACAATTCTTCCCAAGCTGTTAAAATCAGTAGAATCCACTCTTCGGAGAGGCAATGCAGGCAATCTTAGCGCTCGAAGACGGGCGCATATTTCGTGGCCTTGGGCTTGGCGCTCCTGGTGAATGCCAGGGCGAAGTCGTTTTCAATACTTCCCTCACCGGTTATCAGGAAATCGCCACCGATCCCTCCTATGCCGGGCAAATCGTCGTTCTCACCAACCCTCAGATCGGCAACTACGGCACCAATCAGGCGGACAACGAGTCGGCCAAGCCCTATATTGAGGGCCTGATCGTCCGCGAGTTCTCGCCCATTAGCTCCAATTGGCGCTCCGAACAGGTTACCGACGAGTACATGGAACGCTATTCCGTTCCGGTGCTGTCGGAGATCGACACCCGCGCCCTGGTGCGCCATCTGCGTACCTACGGCGCCATGCGCGGCGTCATCTCGACTGAAACCGTCGATGCCGAGTCGCTGGTCCAGAAGGCACGCGGCATCCGGAAGATGGCTGGAACCGATCTGGCGCGCGTTGTTTCGACCAAGTCGATTTTTACCTTCGACTCTGCCGATCCTCGCGATCAAACGGGCGATCCTTACTTGGCCACAGGTTTCCTCCCAAAGGAAGAAGAGCGCAAACTCCTGCACGTGGTCGCTTACGATTTCGGGATCAAGCTCAACATCCTGCGGATGCTGGCGCGCGAGAACTGCCGGGTGACGGTGGTTCCGGCCGAAACCAGCGCCGAGGACGTGCTGGCGATGAAGCCCGACGGCGTCTTCCTCTCGAACGGCCCCGGCGATCCCGAGCCGGTCGATTACGCCGTCCGCGCCATTCGCAAGTTTCTGGGCCATGTGCCGGTCTTCGGAATTTGCCTTGGCCACCAGCTTACCGGCCTGGCGCTGGGCGGCAAGACCTACAAGCTCAAGTTCGGCCATCACGGCGGCAACCATCCGGTAAAGAACCTCGCCACCGGCAAGGTGGAGATCACGGCCCACAACCACAACTTCGCCGTCGATCCCGACTCGATCAACGCCAACGAAGTCGAGTTGACCCATGTGGACCTGAACGATCAGACGCTGGAAGGCTTGCGGCATAAGACGCTGCCTCTGTTCAGCGTGCAGTATCACCCGGAAGCCGCTCCCGGCCCGCATGACTCGAACTATCTTTTCCATGACTTCCGCAAGATGATGGAGGAGTGGAAGGGATGAACGGTTGCTTCGACAATCACGCGATTTTCACCACAACAGCGGGGCCAAGGCTCCGCTGTTTTTTGAGTGCCGACGGGTCGAGGAGTGTTGCCATTTGCAAAATGGCGCGTTTCGAATTGCATGAATGCGTGCTTTGAGTTGCAAAATGCTGCGTTTTGAAAGGGCACGGCTTTAGCCGTGCCGAAGAGGACGAAAAGAGGGCTGGGCTTTAGCCCCTGAGGAATGGTTTTGAAACCCACACGCGAGCACACAACGAACAATGCGCAGACCTACTTCGTCACGTCCGACACGTGGGAATGTCGCGCACTTTTCAACGTGGAACCGTGGGCGCGCCTTTTTTTCAAAACATTGTTCTTGCATCGTGGCGAATCGTATCTCTTGCATGAATTTGTTGTGATGCCCGACCATTTTCACTTGTTGATCACGCCTTCGATTGCGCTGGAGAGAGCGATTCAACTCATCAAAGGAGGATTTTCTTTCAGGGCCAAGAAAGAACTTGGATCAAACATGGAGATATGGCAGCGTGGCTTTGCAGATCATAGAATTCGGGACATCGAGGACTATGACAAGCACCTCCATTACATTCATTTGAACCCGATCAAAAGGCATTTATGTACGAGTCCTGAGGAGTACCGGTATTCTTCGGCATATCCTGGTTGGAAATTGGACCCCATCCCTCAGGGGCTAAAGCCCCGCGGAATTTTAGGACAGGTATGCGGCACGGCTGAAGCCGTGCCCTTTCAAAGCTATCGCAAACCGGAACAAATGCCCGTCAATGGGCTAAAGCCCGCCAAGATTGGCGATTTTGATGTACGGGCTAAAGCCCGTACCCTTCACACTGAAACCATGCCCTTTCAAGGCAACAGCAACAGCAGCGGCAATTGCAACAGCGCCAACTTGATTTAGGAAGTCGAACAAACATATGCCACGCAGAAATGACATTCAGAAGATTTTGGTGATCGGCTCGGGGCCGATTGTGATTGGCCAGTCCGCAGAGTTCGATTACTCCGGCACGCAGGCCTGCAAGGCTCTCAAGAATGAGGGCTATGAGGTAGTGCTGGTCAATTCCAACCCGGCTACCATCATGACTGATCCGGAGTTGGCCAACCGCACCTACATCGAGCCGCTGACGCGCGAGTACGTCGAGGAGATCATCCGCATTGAGGCGGAGATGCTCGCCTCGCAACCCGGCTCGGGTAAGTTCGCCTTGCTGCCGACCGTCGGCGGGCAGACGGCGCTCAACCTGGCCGTTTTGCTGGCTGATGCGGGCGTTCTGGACCGCTATAACGTCGAGCTGATCGGCGCAAAACTCGAAGCCATCAAGAAGGCCGAGGACCGGCTGCTCTTCAAGGACGCCATGTTGCGCATCGGCCTCGAGGTTTGCAAGTCGGCTCTGGTCAATAACCTGCGCGACGGCCTGGAGTTTGCCACGAAGATCGGCTTTCCGGTGCTGATCCGGCCCAGCTTCACGCTCGGCGGCACGGGCGGCGGCATCGCCTACAACCGCGAAGAGCTGATGGACATTCTGGCGCGCGGCCTGGACCTTTCGCCGGTGCATGAGTGCCTGATCGAAGAGAGCGTGCTGGGTTGGAAGGAATTTGAACTCGAGGTCATGCGCGACCTGGCGGACAACGTTATTATTGTCTGCTCGATTGAAAACTTCGACCCCATGGGCGTGCATACCGGCGACTCGATCACCGTGGCTCCGGCGCAGACGCTTACCGACCGCGAGTTTCAGAAGATGCGTGATGCGGCCATTGCCGTAATGCGCGAAATCGGCGTCGAGACCGGCGGTTCGAACGTGCAGTTCGCCGTTAATCCCGCCAATGGCCGCATGGTGGTCGTCGAGATGAACCCGCGCGTTTCGCGTTCCTCGGCCTTGGCCTCGAAGGCCACCGGATTTCCCATCGCCAAGATTGCCGCCAAACTCGCCGTCGGTTACACGCTCGACGAGATTCCTAACGACATCACGAAGAAGACCCCGGCCTGCTTCGAGCCGACCATCGACTATGTCGTGGTCAAGATTCCCAAGTGGCAGTTTGAAAAGTTTCCCGGCTCGGACGAAACACTGGGGCCGCAGATGAAGTCTGTGGGCGAGGTGATGGCCATCGGCCGCACCTTCAAGGAAGCGCTGATGAAGGCCTGGCGCGCTTTGGAAACAGGCAAGAAGACTGGCGCGGAGGTTTTGGAGCCGCGGCGGTTGACGCAGATGCTGGTCACGCCGAAGCCGGGGCGGCTCGACTACATTCGTTACGCTTTCGAGCGCGGCATGAGCGTGCGCGAAGTGGCGCGGCTGACCACCATGGACCCTTGGTTCCTGCATCAGATTCGCGAGATTACACTTGAGCAGCAGACCATCGCGAAGACGACGCCAGAGGAGATCAGCGCGGAGCAATTGCTCAAGCTCAAGCGCTTTGGGTTGAGCGACGAGCGCATCGCCACCGAGTGGAAGCTCGAGGGCCACGCCGGCACGCAGCGGGTGAGGGAACTGCGCGAGTCGAAGGGCGTCAAGCCGGTTTTCAAGCTGGTGGACACCTGCGCCGCCGAGTTCGAGTCGATGACTCCCTATCTCTATTCGACCTATGACGAAGAGGACGAGGCGCAGCCAACCGCGAAGCCCAAGATCATCATTCTCGGCTCGGGGCCAAATCGTATCGGGCAGGGCATCGAGTTTGATTACTGCTGTTGCCACGCGGCTTTTGCGCTCAAAGAAGACGGTTACGAGACCATCATGGTCAACTGCAACCCGGAGACCGTTTCCACCGACTACGACACCAGCGACCGGCTCTACTTTGAGCCGCTGACGCTCGAAGACGTGCTGGCCGTCTACAACCACGAGGCGCAGTCGGGGGCCAAGATCGGCATGATCGTGCAGTTCGGCGGGCAGACGCCGCTCAATTTGGCGCAGCGCCTGCGCGCGGCTGGCGTGCCCATCATCGGTACTTCGCCCGAGTCCATTGACCTGGCGGAAGACCGCAAGCGCTTCGGCAAGCTGCTCAATGAGTTGCAGATTCCGCAGCCCGCGGGCGGCACGGCCACCAGCGTCGAGGAAGCGCTGGCCGTGGGCGAGCGCATCGGTTACCCGGTGCTGGTCCGGCCGAGTTATGTGCTTGGCGGACGCGCCATGGTCATCTGCTACGACGCTCAGGAGGTCCGCCAGTACATGACGCAGGCCGTCGAGTATTCGCATGACCGGCCCGTACTGGTCGATCACTTCCTGGAGAACGCCATCGAGATGGATGTCGATGCGCTCTGCGACTCGGAGGACGTGATCATTGCCGGCATCATGCAGCACATCGAGGAGGCCGGCATTCACAGCGGCGACTCCTCCTGCGTGCTGCCCGCCGTCAGCATCCGCCCCGAGACGCTTGATGTGATTCGCAGCTATGCGCGCAAGCTTGCCCTGGCGCTCAAGGTGGTTGGCTTGGTCAACTTGCAGCTTGCCATTCAGCATGACGCAGAGGGCAGGGATCACGTCTTCATCATCGAGGTCAATCCGCGCGCCTCGCGCACCGTGCCCTACGTTTCCAAGGCGACCGGAATTCCCATGGCCAAGATTGCCGCGCGGCTGATGACCGGCCGCAAGTTGCGCGAACTGCTGCCTGAACAGCTTGCCAGCGGCAAGGACCTCGAAACCGGCCCGCACTACTTTGTAAAGTCGCCGGTCTTTCCCTGGAGCAAATTCGCCGGCGTCGATACGGTCCTCAGCCCGGAGATGAAATCCACCGGAGAGGTGATGGGCGTGGCTTCAACCTTTGGCGAGGCCTTTGCCAAGGCGCAGCTAGGCGCCGGGCAGCTTCTGCCTGCCAGCGGCACGGCCTTCTTCAGTCTCAAAGACCGCGACAAGCCGGTAGCCGTTGATCTTGTGCGCAGTTACGTGAATCTGGGCTTCAAGATCGTGGCCACCGAGGGCACGGCCAATGTGCTGGAAAACGCCGGCATCACGGTCGAGCGGGTCTTCAAGGTCAAGGAGGGGCGGCCCAACATCGTGGACCTGATCAAGGGCGACCGCATCCAGCTCGTCATCAATACCCCGCGCGGCCAGGACACCTTCTTCGACGAGAAGGCCATTCGGCGCGCCGCGGTGCTGGCGCACATTCCCACCATTACCACCATTGCCGCTGCGCAGGCCGCTGTCGAGGGCATCAACGCCATGCAGAGCCGCCACACCACGGTCTACGCGTTGCAGCAACTGCACCTCGCGTAGAGCGGTTCGCTTGTTGCCATGGATGGGAACCGCCACTCAAGTGGCTTTTTCATGAGGAAAAAGCCACTTGAGTGGCGGTCGCTTTCTGCCATATCAAATTTCAAAAATACTCTATGGCTCGTCCGTATGGGTGGTGGGAACGCGCGGTGTGGAAGGGCTTGGCTTCCCGGCGGGCGTAATCCGCGCTCCCAGCGCGTTCAGCTTGGTGCGAGCCTGCGCGGCTTCAGGGGTTTGTGGATGGCGCTGGATGAGCAAGCGCAGCTCATGGATGCCGGCGTCTTTCCTGTTCATCTGCAGCAGGGCCAGTCCCTTGTGCAATTGCGCCGACGGAGCTTTCGCGTTGCCGGGGAAACCCTCGAGCACGGCGTTATATGCTTTTACCGCATCGGTAGGCTTGTTCTGCCGGTAGGCGATCTCGCCCAGGTAAAACTGCGACGCGCCAGCCAGATCATCCAGCGGATAATAGTGAATCACATCCAGAAACTCGCCGGTGGCTATTTCATATTTGGCCGCGTTCAGGTCGCGCACACCGGCCTGAAATGTTTCCTTGAGCGGCGGCTTCTGACTGGCTGATGGAGCGCCAGCTTCAGACGGAGCCGCGCCAGTCGATGCTGGCGCTGCGCTGGTGGTCACATTCTGGACGTTCTGCGTCTGCGACTGCAAATCCTGAATCTCTTTATCCAACTTGGCGATGCGCGACTTCAGTTCATCAACCGAGTCGTTCAGCGACTGAATCTGGCCCGAGGCGGTGTCCAGCTTGCCGCTGGTTGCATCGAGTTGCCCGCCGAGCTTCTGCTGCAACGCGTTCGCGGTTGCGGTCATCTGGTTGGCGTTGTCCGCAGTCTGTTCGGTCAGGTGCTGGATCACGCCGAAGCGTGAATCCACGGTGGACTGAAGCCGCTGAACCATGTCCACCAATTGCTGCACTTGCGTTTGCAGTGCGATGATCTCCTTCGAGACGGCGTGCGCGGGCATGGGCGCCGCAACCACAAACATGGCAACGGCGGCCGTCGCCACCAAGCGACTGCGAAGAGTGTTCTTCTTTTGCATGATTCTCCTAATACAGAACAGCTAACAGCTCGATATTCCGGAGCTGTTAGCTGTGTACTGTTCGCTGTTAGCTATCATTCTACCGATCCGGCGTAAATCCGGCGCGGCGGTTCTGCTGCCAGCACGCTTCACTTGACTCGATGCAGAAAGGCTTCTCCTTGCCATAGCTGACCACGCGAATGCGATTGGCCGCCACACCGGCGGCAATCAGGGCTTTTCTGGCCGCATCGGCCCGGTTCTGGCCGAGCGCCAGATTGTACTCGTTGGAGCCGCGCTCGTCGCAGTAGCCGCCAATCACGACCTTCACGTCAGGATGACTCACCAGATACGAGGCATCGTGAGAGAGCGTGGCCTCCGCATCGTTGCGAATGTCGTATGTGTCGTAGTCGTAGAAGATGTCCTGTACGTTGCTCTTGAACTCCTGTTCCGAACTCATGGCGCTGGAGGGCACCTCAACGGCTGGCGGCGCATTCACGGTTACCCGCGCCGTGGCGTCGGCTGTTCCGCTGGGGCCACTAGCCACCAGATGATAGCTGGTCGATGTTGTCGGAGTCACGGTTTTCACGCCCGCGGTGGGCACGTCGCCAATGCCGTCAATGGAAACCGAGGTGGCGTCCATCGTGTGCCAGCGCAGTTGCACCTGATCACCGGCTGAGACCAGCGTGGGGGTCGCGACCAGTTGAGCGGTCGGCGCGGGCGCGGATGCCACCGCCGGAGCCGTTTCCGCAGCGGGAAGCTTGTGCGTTTTTTTGCCGCAGCCTACCAGGGCGGCCAATGTAACAATAAGTGCGAATGATGCCAAATTGCGATTGAATCGGTTCAACGGATACTCCTTACACTCAGTAAAAAAACTGCCGGAGAGCAACATATCTGCCACTGGCGCTTTGGCGCCCTGGTTCTTCTAACACCAATATCATAGTGCAAATCGCTGGCGGATTCAGATCAGATGTATACGGCGCGATCAAAGCCTCCGCCTTTCAATACATCGGCCTGCGCGGACAAACCATCAGCCACGCCGCGATTATCGACACAAGCCAAAATTCACTTCCAGCTCCAATTGGGCATGAAATTATTGCCCGTATGGGTTAGCTGGTGCTGTTCGGTGCCGTCGGCCAGCATGGACCATATCTCGGCGTGCCTGCCCATGGTCCGCTCGAAGACGATGTGCCGGTTGTCCGGCGCCCAACTGGGAAAGTCGTTGCTGCCGGCCTCATGGGTCAGTTGCAGCCAGCGCTTGCTGGCGATGTCCATCACGTAAATGTCGTATCCGCCCGGAGCTCCGGGGCCGTACTTGCGGTTCCAACTGAAGGTCAGGAACTGCCCGTTGGGTGACCAGGAGGGCGAGACGGCATAGCCGCCATCGGTCAGCCGCTGTACGTTGGTTCCGTCCTGGTCCATGGTGTAGATTTGCGGCAATCCGGTGTGCCCGTTGGCCCAGGCCAGTTGCGCGTTGGTGCGCGGATTCCACGCGGGCGCCACGTTGGGTCCGCGGGAAGATGTGATTCTGTGCGGGTTTGCCCCGCCCGCATCCGCCACCCATATCTCCGATTCGCCGGAGCGGGAGGAGGAGAAGGCGACCTTCGCTCCGTTGCCCGACCAGGCAGGAGACTGGTTGCTTCCTCCGCCTACACCCGCGGGAAAGTTGACCATGCGCCCTAGCTCCACCGAGTACATGCGAATGGCCCATCCCTCTCGGCCAAGAGAAGCGAAGGCCACCCGCGTGTTGTCCGGCGAGACGCGCGGCGAAAGCGAAATCGTTCCCAGATGCGTCACGGCGTGCTGGTTCTGCCCGTCGTAGTCCATCACCCAGATTTCCTTGGTGCCGCCGCGGGAGCTGACGAAGTAGATCTTTGATTCGGCGATGCCGTTGATGCCGCCGCCCAGCCGCAGAATGATTTCATCGGCGAAGCGATGCGCGATCGTTCGGGCCGCGTCCTGGCTGGCCTGCTCGTTGTACTGCTTGCCCAGCACCTGCGGATTGGCGCTATTGCGGGTGTCGTCAAGCCAGCCGAAGACCGACAACCGGCCATTTTTGACGGCGAAAGCGCCGAAGGCCACCATGGCCGCGCTCGCGGGCGCCGCCGACCATTGCGTCAAGCTGATCTCCGTGGGCGACCCGGGCGTGGCCATGGGAATCAGGCTCTTTGACACCAGATCGAAGATGCCGGCACTGGCCAAATCGCTCGAGAGCGTCGCGTCAAACGCCGTCTTCAAGGTCTGCGTCTGCGGATCGCCGCCTACCGGCTTGAAATTCGCCGCCGCCAGGCGGATGCGCTGACTGCCCAGATTGGAGCCGGTGCGAATCCAATCCTGACCCGCCGCGGGCAGGGCTGCCAAAGTAGCCAAAAACATCAGTAAAAAAAGGAAAAACCGGGAATGAGCCTTCATGCGGTGCGTAATCCTTCCTCGGAAAACGTGGATGATCTTCGCAGGCTCAGCAGGCCGCTCTCTCGGTTGCCGAGCTCTCTGGCCCGAAGGCGGCAAACAGCCACGCTCGCTTCCAGTCCATTTTACGTCTGTCCTGCCAGAACCGCTTGGCGGAATCGGACGAACCGCTGCATTACGAATATGCTGTTAATACTCGCAGTAGTAGGACGTCATCACCGCGCTTTGGTTATAGCCCGAGGGCAGCGGGCCAAATGTGTCCACGCGTTGCGCCGCCCTGAGGCAGGCGCGGTCCAGCGTCGAGCTGCCGCTGCTCTGGTCGAGTTTGACCTGGCTCACGCTGCCATCGCGGTGAATCATGAACTCGATGAAGGCCCGGGCGCCACGCGGCGTGTGAGGATCGACCTCCTGCCGGTAGGAACTGGCGGCCATCTTGCGATTGATGCCATCCACATACCAACCATAGCGGCTGCCAAAGTTGCCATCGCTGACGCTCGTCTGACCGCTGGAAAAGCCTCTGGACGGCATAGAACGCGCCATTGACGAGCTTGCCTGTTCGCCGTACCGGGCCAGATTATCGTGCGCCGTTTGCGGTTGATGCTGCTGTGTTTTGGCTGCCGTCGCCGTCTGCTTCTGCTGCTTTTGCGGTTTGGCCTGCTTGCTGGCGATGGGAATGGCGTTGTCTTCAACGGCCTGCTTGGCCTTGGGCGCGGGAGGCGCGGGGGCTTGGCTTGGCGTTTCGGTTGCCAGTACGTTTTCGTTGGGTGGCTGATCGGAGGGCAAGGGCAGGGCATGGGTCACCATGGTCACCTGAATTGCCCCACCATCTCCCGGATTGCCCCAATCACTTTGATGGAAAGCGCCGCCCAGAAGGCCATAGGCCAGCAACCCCGCCGCCAGCGCGCCGTGGAGCACCAGCGAACCCAGGGCTGGCCTGGCCAGCGGCTCCGGCGCGCCCCCCAATTCAGCGTCTTGTATGTCGAGACTGCTCATCTGCGCTTTCCGAAAAATTGGGTGCTTCACCCTCTGTGGGTGCCCCATATCTGGCGCGTTCTTTGCGGCAGATATGGGAAACTTTGAATCAAATTGAGGGGTGCGGCCTCCCAGCTTTGTGACAACTTCAACCGGCCCGCAACCTAGTTCTCACTCGCGGCCTTCTCATCCAGCGGCTGCGTGACAATTGAGATGTTGGTGATACCCGCCTGTTTCACCTCGTCCATCACGCTGGCGAAGGCTCCGAAGGGAACCCGCTGGTCGGCGCGCAGGTAGATCACTTTCTTGGCGTCATCTGCGCCCGGTTGCCGCAGCTTCCCGGCCAGTTCGTGAATGTTTACCGGCTGATCGCCCAGAAATACCTTCTGGTCGCGGTCGATGGTCACCACCAGCCGCTGCTCGGTGATCTCCTTCACGGTTTTGGTCTTGGGCACGGCCACTTCAATCCCGGACTGCAAGACCGGGACGCTGATCATGAAGATAATCAGCAGCACCAGCACCACGTCCACCAGCGGCGTGATGTTGATCTCCGCCAGGGAGGTCTGCGTCTGGCCTTTGCTACCGGTAAAGGCCACGATCTACCTCCACGGTGGCTTCGGGGCTAACCGGCCGTACCGCAGCCGTCGCGCGCACCGGAATCTCTTCAAGCGAGCTGAGCAGCTCACGGCAAAAATCATCCGTCGCGGCAGCGAAGATTCTGACCCGAGCCGTGAACTGGTTGTAGGCGATGACCGCCGGAATGGCCACAAACAGGCCCGCAGCAGTGGTAATCAGCGCCTCGCTGATGCCCGGCGCGACGGCCCGGAGCGTGGCCGCTCCCGCTGTTCCCAGACCGTGGAAGGAGTCGACAATGCCCATCACTGTGCCGAACAGGCCAACATAGACGCTGATCGACGCAATGGTTCCCAGCCAGGCCAGCCGCTGTTCCAGGCTGGTGACGGCCTCACTGGCGGCGGTTTCCGCTGAGCGCTCAATGGGCGCCAAATTGCGCACCGGCCCCGAGCCGCCCGTCTGCCGCCGGTAGGCCTCGTACACATCCTCGAAGACCTGCGCCAGCGGGCTGGACTTGCATTGCGCAGCCAGCGCCGTAATTTCCTGCAGCCGGGTTGCCTTGCGGAAGCCGCGCAGAAAGGTCCGGCTCTCCTTGGTCGCTTTGCCGAAGCTGGATATTTTGCCCAGAATCACGGTCCACGAGTAGATGCTGGCAAGCAGCAGCAGCACCAGCACGCACAACGCCACCGGGCCGCTGTTGTGAACCATCTCCACCAGCGCGCTTGATGCGTGCGCCGGAACCACCGGAGCGGCAGCGGCATCCGCGCCCGTGTCAGCCTGCAATACAGAGAAAATCACAGCGGAAAAAATTGCTTTTCACCTCACTCTTAACGGTAGCAGACGTTGTGCTCTGTTCCAAGTCACTGATCTGGTCCCCCGGCGGCTTTCCGCCTCGATCTGCTGGCTGCGCAAGCCGGTGCTGCCGCGACGCCGCGCCCGGATTGTCAGTGCTAAATCCTTGACCTACAATTGTCCCGACCCTTGATGTGGTTGCGGAGATTCGCTGTATTGCTAGCTGGCCCATCCTTGCGGCTTTTTTCTGCCGCAAAGGTGGGAGACCTGGACACTCGAACTAGCTCCAATGATCGGAAGCCTGATAAAACGGGATGAAGGTCCTCGAAAATGCTTGTCGAACTGCGTGCTGAGAACTACGCCGTCATCGATCACGCCATCGCCGTCTTCGGCCCCGGCCTGAACCTGCTCACGGGCGAAACCGGCGCGGGTAAATCCATCCTCGTCGACGCGCTGGCCCTGCTGATGGGCGGCAAATCCTCGGTCGAGCTGGTGCGCCACGGCGCGGAGAAGGCCGTCGTCTCCTGCGTCTTCGAGTCCACCGCCAGCGCCGAAAACGTCCTCGAAGAAAACGGCCTCGACTCCGGCGGCAATGAAGTGATCCTGCGCCGCGAAATCCTCTCGTCCGGCAAGGGCCGCGTCTTCGTCAACAACCAGCCGGCCACCGTCGCCGTCCTGCGCCAGCTTGCTCCGGAACTGGCCCTGGTCCACGCCCAGGCCGACACCAGCGCCAGCTTCGACCAGACGCAGCAGCGCATTCTTCTCGACCGTTTCGGCGGTATTTCCACTGAGACTGTCGCCGCGGCCTACAATCGCTGGCGCTCGGCCCAGCAAAAGCTCGACGAACTGCTTGAGGGCGAGCAGGACCGCCTGCGCATGGTCGATCTCTGGCGCTATCAACAGAAGGAGATCGAAGCCGCGCATCTGACGCCCGGCGAGGACGAGGCCCTCGAAACCGAGAAGCGGGTTCTGGCCAACTCCGAAAAGCTTTTCGCCGCCGCCACCAGCGCTTTCCAGCAGCTCTATGAGGGCGATGTCTCAGCCGAGGGCGCTTTGCGCGACGCCTTGCGCAACGTCGAGGAACTGGCCCGATATGACGGCCGCTTCACCGAAGCCGCGCAGCAGTTGGCCTCGGCCCGCGCCATCGTCGGCGACGTGAGCGCCAGCCTCCGCGACTATGCCGAGGGCATCGACTCCTCGCCCGAGCGGCTGGCCGAGATCGAGGACCGTCTGGCGCTGTTCGATCATCTCAAGCGCAAGTACGGCCAGACCGTCGCTGAAATCATTGCCTTCGGAGAAGACGCCGCCGGCAAGCTGGCCCAGGTCGTCGACCGCGACGAAATTCTGAAACAGCTCCGCGCCGAGCTGGCCGAGGCCGGCAAGGCCTATCGCGCCGCCGCCTCGGCCCTCACCGCCGAGCGCCAGGCCGCCGCCCGCAAGCTGGCCAAGCTGGCCGAGGCCGAGATCAACTCCCTCGCCATGAAGGTCAAATTCGAGATCGCCGTTCATCCCGCTGGCGATCAGCAGACTAGCTGGACCTCGACCGGCTGGGACACCGTCGAATACCGCATTGCCACCAATCCCGGCGAACCAGTGAAGCCTCTCGACGAGATCGCCTCCGGCGGCGAAATGTCGCGCGTGATGCTGGCCCTGAAAGTCAGCGTCGAAGAGGGTGCGGCCAAGCCAAAAAACAAGGCGATCACTCCCCGCACGCTGGTCTTTGACGAAATCGACATTGGCATTGGTGGCCGCGCCGCGGAGGCCGTCGGTCAGAAGCTGAAATCCCTTGGCCGTGGCCAGCAGGTCTTGTGCGTAACTCACCTGCCGCAGATTGCCGCCTTCGCCGACCAGCATCTAGCCGTCGAAAAGCATGAGTCCGGTGGCCGCACGCGCATACAGGTTCGCGTCCTCGACTCCGCCGCCCGCACGCAGGAAGTCGCAAGAATGCTCTCCGGCGCAACGGTAACTGAAACCAGCCTCCAGCACGCCGCCCAGATGATCGCCGGCAGCCGGTAAGAGAAGACGGGACTCGGCAGAGTAATATGAGTTTCAGAATTGAGGTTTTCTGGAGATGAATACGTGACGATCAAAGTGAAAAATATAGAAGACTATCTTTCGCTTGTTAGAAAGTTTCGTGAGACTTGGAAAATGCCAGAATTCCACGAACTGTGGTTTCGCGCGGAAGACGCAAGCCACCATGAAACCCACCTTCAGCCTGGCCTCTACCGCCCGAGGGAAAGAAGCAAGACGAGAAAACCGATACAAGAGTTGCTAAAGCTGGAATCTGATCTATACGAAGAGTTTGGTCGTTGTGCCTCTCAACTTTCGCCCGCTGATGCGAGTTTGATCGATGATGATTGGGATTCTTACTTTCTGATGCAGCACCATGGTGTTCCGACCCGTCTTCTCGATTGGTCAGATGGTGCGCTAATTGCCCTTCATTTTGCTATAAGAGATAAACCAATGGCTCCGGTGAGTGACTCTGTAATCTACATTCTCGAACCTTACTGGCTTATAGACTTGTTGGAAGATCATCCAGATCGCAAAGATGCCGACGAAAGATGGAAAAAGTATTTAGAGAAGGAACATCCTTATAATAGAGATAAAGAAGACTCGGACAGGCTATATCTGCCAAGCGAGGATGATCCAGACGAACCATTGCTCAATATGCCAGCAATACCACTGCTATGGGATTCACCGCACATGACGCGGCGGATTGCCGCGCAGAGAAGCCGATTCATGATATTTGGTACCGATGCATCTTTTCTCGTCAACATCGAGAAAGAAAAGAATTCCCGTTTGGTTTCTGCCATTGTTCCCAAGGACTCTATAAATCTAATTCGACGAGAATTGCGCGATGCGGGCATGACGGAATCTGTTGTTTACCCGGATCTGGATGGCCTTGGTAGAGAACTAAAACAGAGGTTGGAAGTTAGCAGATAACCTCAGAAGACTCAGAATAAACACTAATCAGCGCCGGGCATTCCCTCAGGGGCTAAAGCCCCGTTGATTTTGTCTCACTTGCGGCACGACTGAAGTCGTGCCCTTTCAAAACATCGGGTTTTCCCGTAGCCTGTTCAGCCCCCTGATTCCGGGGCACAAATTAAGCCGCCTTCAGGCGCGGACACTGTTTCGGCTGTGAGCACAGGCCCAGGGCTGAAGCCCCCCTTGCTTTTGGCTTGCTTCTCAGTGACCTGAAGGCCACTGCTCCCTCCGTAATGACAAGCAGAAGCAACGGCTGCGCCTGTTTCATCGACTCATTGCCGGGTGCCCCAGGTTCTGCTTTTGGAATCTGGGATTCAATCTTCCCGCTGACACGATTTCTATTGACACAAATCACAAACGTAGATACTGTTATGTATATACGGAGGGCCGGTGCGCTGGACTTGGGACCCCGAAAAGGCGAAGAAGAACCTTGAGAAGCACAAGGTCAGCTTCGAGCTTGCCGAACGCGCTTTGGGTGATCCTTTTTGTATCTCGGTCCCTGATCCGTATCCCGGCGAGGAGCGGTGGAGAACACTGGGTTCGCCCACGACGGATGGAATCGTGGTCCTCTACGTCGTCCATACTTGGCCGGAGAACAAGTCAGGAACTGGCAGAATTATCAGCGCACGGAATGCGGAAAATCATGAGAGGCAAGCCTATGAAGAAGGGTAACCCTAAGCCACTGACGCCGAAAATGCAGGCCGAGTTGGACGCTTTGACCGCGATGCCGGAGAGCGCAATCGACACCACCGAAATGCCGCCCATCACCGATTGGAGCCATGCGGTGAGCGGGCCGTTCTATCGGCCCATCAAGCGCCCTCTTTCGTTGCGTGTGGATGCCGACATTCTCGACTGGTTCCAGAGCCAGGGCCAGGGCTACCAGACGCGCATGAATTTCGCCTTGCGCGAGTATGTCGAGCGCCATAGCAACGCATCTGTGTAGGCCGTGTCAATCATTATCCTGGCTTGCCTATCCCCGACTCCTGATCTCTGCCATCTGATCTCTGGTTCAGCACATTGGTATACTGGTACTTGTGACTACAACAGTCCATGCCCCTATCTCGAACGGCAGCCATGCCGCGGTTCCACCCACTGAAAAGAGGGTTTTGCTGCTCAAGCCGCGCGGCTTCTGCGCCGGAGTAGTACGCGCCATCGACGTGGTCAAAATAGCCCTGGAAACCTTTGGGGCGCCGATTTACGTGCGCCGGGAGATTGTCCATAACCGATACGTCGTCAATGAGTTAGCAGAGAAAGGCGCGATTTTCGTTCATGAAATTGACGACGTGCCCGTAGGCCAGCGCGTCATCTACTCCGCCCATGGCGTTTCGCCCGAGGTGCGGCAGATCAGCAAGGAACGGCACCTGCGCGTCATCGACGCCACCTGCCCGCTGGTCACCAAGGTCCACACCGAGGCCGTCAAGTTTGCCAAGCAGGGCTACGCGCTGGTGCTGATCGGCCATCGTGACCATGACGAGATTGAAGGCACGCTGGGCGAAGCGCCGGCGGTTACGCATGTGGTTTCGAATGTGGAGGAAGCGACAGCGCTCGAAGTGCCCGATCCCTCGCATGTGGCCTATTTGACCCAGACCACACTGAGCTTGTCCGAGGCGCATGACATCATTCATGCCCTGAAGGTGAAATTTCCCAAGATCGTTGGCCCCCACTCGCAGGACATCTGCTACGCCACGGAGAACCGCCAGGTCGCGGTTCGCAATGTGGCGCACAATGCCGATCTGGTGCTGGTCGTGGGTTCGACCAACAGCTCGAATTCCAACCGCCTGGTCGAGGTCTCGCGCAATCTGGGCACCATCGGCTACCTGATTGACAACTCCCAGGCCATCAACCCGGTATGGCTGAATAACGTCAATACGGTAGCGGTTACGGCCGGCGCTTCGGCCCCCGAGGTGCTGGTCGAGGACGTGGTCAATTACCTGAGACAAAACGGGTTCAACAACGTCGAAGAGATAGAAGTCATGCCGGAAAACGTGCGTTTCGGCCTGCCGCCAGAGATTGTGCAAGCCATTGGCAGCGCCGGCGGGGCAGAGAATTTTCCTCTGAAATAGCGTTTTGCTCGAACAAAAATCGCGGCATATCCGGCCGTTCGGTTTAGAGTATCGGAAGCTGCCGGAGGTAGTTGCGTGCAAAGGCAACGCGTCTGGCTTCCGGTAAGGAACTGAGGCACAGCAAAATCTTATGAGCATTCAGCAGAAGACACAATTCGCGGCGTCGCGCTTCGGGCGGCTGGAGGCGGGTCTGGCCGATGTGGAGTCGGGCATTGCCCGCTCACGGGATTACCTGCTTTCCGAGCAGCATCCCGATGGATACTGGTGCGGTGAACTCGAGGCCGACTCGATGCTCGAGGCCGACTATATCTATCTGCACACCGTGCTCGAAAGCGGCGATCCAGGACGCTTGCGGCGCGCCTTTGCTGAGATGATGCGCTACCAGAACGAGGATGGAAGCTGGAGCATCTATCCGGGCGGGCCGGGCAATATCTCGCTGGCGGTCAAGTGCTACTCAAGCGCCAAGATCATGGGCCTGACCGCAGACGAGCCGCGCATGAAGAAGGCGCGGGAGTGGATTCTGGCGCATGGCGGCGTGGTCGAGTGCAACACCTTCACCAAGATGTATCTCTGCTCGCTGGGCGAGTACGACTATGACGCCGTTCCCGCCGTGCCCCCGGAGATTGTTCTTTTTCCGAAGTGGTTTTACTTCAATCTTTATGAGATTTCCTCCTGGTCGCGCGGAATTCTGGTGCCGCTGGCAGTTCTGTTTGCGAAGAAGCCTTTGAAGCGCATTCCCACCGAGCAGGGAATTGACGAGTTATACGTTGGCGGCCGCGCCAATGCCAATTTGCGCCTGCAATGGGACCGCAAGTCGATCGTTTCCTGGCGCAACTTCTTTATCGCTATGGACCGGATTCTGCATATTGTTGAAGCGGTTCACATCCGCCCACTGCGCAAGCTGGCTCTGAAACACGCGGAAAAATGGATTCTGGACCGGCTGGAAATGTCCGACGGGCTGGGCGCGATTTACCCGGCCATGCTGAACTGCATCATTGCGTTGCGCTGCCTGGGCTACTCCGAGGACGACCCGCAGGTGATCCGCGCTCGCGATGAGTTTGAAAAGCTGGGCATTGAGGCGACGGCCAGTGAGGTCATGCCGGAGCCGACCTTCCGCATGACGCCGTGTCTTTCGCCGGTATGGGATACCGCGCAGGCGCTCACCGCGCTGGGCGATGCAGGCGTGGCTGCCGACGACCCGCGCCTGCTGAAGGCTGCCGACTGGCTGCTCTCAAAAGAGGTCCGCCACAAGGGCGACTGGGCCATGAAGGTTCGCAACACCGAGCCTGGCGGCTGGTACTTCGAATTCAACAACGAGTTCTATCCCGACACCGACGATACCGCGCAAGTGCTGATGGCGCTGAACAAGGTGAACAATCCGCGCGAAGGCTATCAGCATCAGGTCTGCGAACGCGCCATCGCCTGGGAGTTCGCCATGCAGTGCCGGGATGGCGGCTGGGGCAGCTTCGACAAAGACAACACGAAGATGATCTTCCAGTACATCCCCTTCGCCGATCACAACGCGATGCTCGATCCGCCCACGGTGGACATCACCGGGCGCATGCTGGAGATGCTGGCGATGTACGGATTCGAGCGCGGTGACAAGCGCGTCGAGAAGGCCATCAAGTTCATTCTCAGCCAGCAGGAGCCAGACGGAAGCTGGTTTGGCCGCTGGGGCGTCAACTACGTCTACGGGACTTTTCTGGCTCTGCGCGGGCTGGACGCGATTGGCGTCGATCATTTGGAGCCGCAGATTCAGCAGGCCGCCGAGTGGTTGCGCATGGTGCAGAATCCCGATGGCGGCTGGGGCGAGAGCTGCGGAAGCTACGACAATCCCGATACGCGCGGCGTGGGCGTCAGCACGCCGTCGCAGACGGCCTGGGCGCTGCTGGGCCTGCTGGCGGCTGGCGACGACCGCTCCGACTCGACCGTCAAGGGCGTCGGCTGGCTGCTGGCTCACCAGCGCGACGACGGCAGTTGGGACGAGTCGATGGGAGAGGACTCAACGCGCCAGAGCATCATCACCGGAACAGGCTTCCCGCGTGTCTTTTATCTGACCTACACCCTGTATCGCCAATACTTTCCGCTGATGGCTTTGACCAGCTACAAGCGAACCATGGAACGCGCCTCGGCTGATTAAGCCGGCCCTTGTGAATTAATTGGGCGTCCCACCCTTTCCGCGTTTTGTGCGGAAAGGATGGGAACCAAAATGTATTCGTTTTGTGCCGCTTCCTAATCGGCGCTGGAGGTTTTCTAAAAAGATGGCTATTCCTATCTCGCAGATGTGGACGGTTTCCACCTATCTGCTGAAGAAGAAGCTGACAGGCCAGAAGCGTTTTTCCCTGACGTTGATGCTGGAACCGCTCTTCCGTTGCAGCTTGGCCTGCGCCGGCTGCGGCAAGGTGCAATATCCGCCCCACATCCTCAAGCGGCAACTCACGCCCGAGGAATGCTTTGCCGCCGTCGAAGAATGCGGCGCGCCGATGGTGGCGATTCCCGGCGGGGAACCGCTGCTGCATCCGCAGATTGTGGAGATCGTCAACGGCCTCATTGCGCGCAAAAAGTACATCTACCTTTGCACCAACGCGCTTGAACTGAAGCATCGCCTGCCGGAATTCACGCCGTCGAAGTACCTGACCTTCTCGGTGCATCTGGACGGCAGGCGCGAGCAGCATGATTTTGGCGTTTGCCGCGAGGGAGCCTTTGACATCGCCGTCGAGGGCATCAAGGAAGCCGTCCAGCGCGGCTTCCGCGTCACCACCAACGCCACCTTCTTTGATGGCACGGACCCAAAACTGGTTCGCGGCTTCTTTGACGATGTGATGAAGATGGGCGTCGAGGGCATTATTCTTTCGCCCGGCTACAGCTATGAGACGGCTCCCGACCAGAACCGCTTCATGGGCCGCGCCCGCGTGCACCGGCTCTTCCGCGCCATTCTGTCCAACCGCAAGACGGCATGGAAGTTCAACATGTCGCCGCTGTTCATGGAGTTCCTGATGGGCCGCCGCGAATACGAGTGCTCTCCGTGGGGCATGCCTACCTACAACATCTTCGGCTGGCAGCGGCCCTGTTACCTGCTTCAGGAGGGCTATGCCGAGAGCTTCAAGGAATTGCTGGAAACCACGGCCTGGGGAAACTACGGCGCGGCCAGCGGCAATCCAAAATGCGTCAACTGCATGGTCAGTTGCGGTTACGAAACCACGGCCAACATTGACGGCTTCGGCTCGTTGAAGGGCTTCTGGGGCATGGTGCGGGGAACCTTCAACAAATACAACGACCTGGACGCAATGAAGTCCTTTGAAGAGGCCGCAACGAGCGGGCAGACACCGTTGACGCAGATCAAGCAGAATGACCGCGTCCCCGAGGAGGTCAACCGATGAGCGTTGAAGTGACGAAATACACGCGGGAGCAGGTGGAGGAACTGGAAGTGGCTCCGGCCGCAGAGCATGAGAAGCTGGAAGGCTGGACGCCCACGCTGGCCAACGACGCTGACCTGCGCGATGCGCTCGATAAGGCCCTTGACTATCGCGGCGACGTGACGCTCACGCTCAAGAGCGGCGAACGCATCGAGGCTTACATCTTCAACCGCCGCGACGGCGCCACGCTGGCTGATTCCTATGTGCAATACTTCGTCTCCGGCGACGCCGTAAAGCATCGTGTGAGTTATGCGCTAATTACAGGCATTGAATTTACCGGCAAGGATTACGCCGCGGGCAAGCATTGGGAAGATTGGGTAAAGCACTATAACGAGCGCAAGGCTGCGGGCGAGACAAACATTGCCCTCGCGCCGGAGGCGCTGGAGTAGCACGGGCTCACGTAGAGATTTTCTTGATTGTTATTCTGTCGGTTTCGGAGATACGGAATGGAAGGCGGCACGGAGAAGGTTGAGATTCCAGAAGAATCGCCGAATGTCGTTGAGGTCGTTGCGGAGGGGAATGTGCCGGATTTGATGCCAGATGTAGATCACGTCCATGGCCCTCACAGCCACGGAAGCGGCATTGCTGGCTTGATGTGATTGTCACCGTCAGCGTAGTTTTCATCTCTCTGCTGTCGCTTGTTGTCTCCATCGAGCATGGAAAAGATGGTGGACCAAAACCAGAAGATGGTCGAAGCCAGCACGATGCCCATACTGTCCATTGTCGGGCGCCAAGTTGACGATGCTGGCAAGCCGATGGTTCAAGTGACGCTGGAAAACGGCGGCGTCGGACCGGCGATCATCGACAGGTTTGAGATGCGCTACAAGGGCATTGTCTATTCCGATGAGCCATCTCTGCTGCGCGCTTGCTGCGCCGCTTCTTATCTCAAGGCAAAAAAAGGCAGCAAGATCTTCTACTCCAATGTCTCCGGCTTCATTGTGCCGGCCCGCCAGACTCTATATCCCATCACCATCAAGCCGGACAAGGACGGCCTCGATCTCTATGAGGAATTCAATCGTGTTCAGGATTCCGACGATCTAACCTTTCATGCCTGTTACTGTTCGGTCCTCAATGAATGCTGGGAGACCGACTTCGATCGGAAGCGCCCGCAGCCGGTGAATAAATGTCAGGTGTCGCCGAATGAAAAGCTCTGGTGAGGCAAGAATGGTTTCGGTTGCAGGATGCGATGACCGCCAATTGAAGGATCTTGCAGGCGTGGGCCCGGCGATGCTCTCCGACCTGCGGATTTTGGGGATTCATTCGGTCAACGAGCTGGCCTTGCAAGACGGCAAAGAGCTTTATGACAGGCTCTGCCAACGAACCGGAAAAGTACAAGACATCTGCGTCCTGGATGTTTTTCGCTGTGCCGTCGCTCAAGCGCGTGATCCTGAACTTCCCATCGAGCAAAGGAACTGGTGGTATTGGAGCGCGCAGCGCAAGCAGCGGTAATTCGCCATTCACTGCCCACTGTCCGCTGCCGTTAGAGCATTTCTCCTGATGGTGTAGAGGAATCCCACCCTAGCCGCAAAAACAAATACGCGGCGAGGGTGGGGCACCCGAACTCTATACCTAAAGGAGAAATGCTTTAGGCCAGCAATCGCGCCTTTTGTCCCTGAGACTTGAGCAGCGCGACCGCAATGGCATGGTGCGTTTGCCCAGTGAACAGTGGCCAGTGATCGCTGTTTTCTGCAAAGCTTCACTGAGCGTTATAAACTGGACACTGTTCACTGCTATGAAGATATTTCTTACAGGCGCGACGGGATTTGTAGGCCACCATGTGGCGCGGGCGCTGGCCACCGAGGGCGTCAAGCTGCGGATGCTCGTCCGCAAAACCAGCAATCTGGCCCATCTGGAAGGCATTGACGGCGAGACTGTTGTCGGCGATCTGCTCAATCTTGAAGGGGTTAAAAACGCCCTTGGCGGCTGCGACGCCGTGGTGCACGTGGCCGCCGACTACAGATTTTGGATTCGCGACCCCGAGGCCATGTATCGCACCAATGTGGACGGCACGCGCGACCTGCTGCGGCTGGCGCGCGAGGCGAATGTCAAGCGCTTCGTCTACACCTCCAGCGTGGCCACCATGCACTTCCGCCGCGACGGCCTCATTGTCAACGAAGACACGCCGGTTACGCTGGCCGACATGGTGGGCGCCTACAAGCGCTCGAAATTCCTAGCCGAGCAGCAGGCCATCGCCGCCGCCGAGGATGGACAGCGGGTCATCATCCTCAACCCCACGACGCCCATCGGCCCCTATGACACCAAGCCCACGCCCACTGGCCAAATTTTTGTGGACTTTCTCAATGGCCGCTTTCCCGCCTATATGGACACGGGACTGAATCTGGTCGATGTGGCGGAGGTGGCTCGCGCCCACGTTTCGGCGCTCACCCGTGGCCAATCCGGCCATCGCTACATTCTGGGCGGCGAAAACCTCACTCTCAAGCAGATTCTTGACAAGATGGCCGCCATCACCGGTCTGCCGTCGCCGACGATGAAGATTCCCTTCGCCGTCGCCGCGACTTATGCCTTCTTCGAGGAGTGGATCACCGGTCGCATTCGCGGACGCGTGCCGCGCACCACGCTCCAGGAGGTCCGCCTGGGCCGCAAGAAAATGTACGCCAGTAGCGCCCACGCGCAGCAGGAGCTGGACTTCCGCATCCTGCCCGTCTACCCCGCCATGCGCGCCTCCATCGACTGGTTCAAGGCGAACGGGTACGCGCCAAACGCATGACCCGCACCGCCATCATCGCCGCCATGCCCGGCGAACTGAAACCGCTCACGCGCGGTTGGCAGCACACGCACTCGAAGGGCGTCGATCTCTGGAGCGCGGACGACTGCATCGCCGCCTGTGCCGGAGCGGGCGTCTCCGCGGCCGCGCGTGCCTTCGCCGAAGTTGAAAAACTCGGCTCTGTCGATCAGGTTATCTCCACCGGCTGGGCCGGCGCCTTGCGCGCAGAGTTGATTCCCGGCCAGGCCTATTGGGTTGCGGGCGTTCTGGATGCGCGAACGGGAGAGCGGTTCGAGACAGCGGATGTGTTATCCCACCCTAGCCGCAAAAACAAAGACGCGGCGAGGGTGGGGCACCCAGGAGTCGATGAGTCTCCCATCTCCCAAAATCGGGAGATGGGGCACCCAGGGTTATGGTTGGCAACCAGCGCCACGGTTGCCGGCAAGGCGGAAAAGCAGCGCCTCGCCTCGACCACCCCGGCCTCTCTCGTGGATATGGAGGCCGCCGCCATCGCGCGTCTCGCCGCAGCGCGCGGCATCCCATTTTTTTGCATCAAAGGAATCAGCGATGGCTACATCGACCAACTTCCTGATTTCAATCGGTTTATTTCGTCCGACGGCCGTTTTCATCTAGCTCGATTCGTTCTTTTTGTGCTTCCGCGGCCATGTTACTGGTCCGCACTCATCCGGATGGGCGAAAATAGTAAAAAGGCTTCGTGCGCCATTGCCGCGTCTCTGTTTGATTTGCTGGGTCTGTGACCAGATGATTTCGTACCATTGAATTCGAGGTATCCCAGGTCTCAAAATCGAGGCCAGGGCACCCGCATTGGTAGAACTTCCAGCAGTCAGAGACCAGGCGGCGCTCGGGCCAGATTAGAAAGCGTAATGACTCAGACTACGAAAACTGAAGCTCCATTTATCCCCGCCACAATGAAGGCCGCCATCTATCGCGGCGTCAATGACATACGTCTTGAAACCGTGGCAGTCCCGGCGATTGGTCCCGGCGAGCTGCTGGTCCGGATCGCAACCTGCGGCATCTGTGGCACGGATCTGAAAAAGATTCATACCGGCTCGCACTCCGCGCCGCGCATCTTCGGACATGAGATGGCCGGAACCATTGTGCGCGTGGGCGAAGGAGTGACGAAATTCCACATGGGCGAGCGCGTGATGGTTTTCCATCACGTCCCCTGCGGCCATTGCTACTACTGCCGCAAGCAGACGCCGGCGCAATGCCTGACCTACAAAAAAGTTGGCGCGACGGCCGGTCTGGAACCTTCCGGCGGCGGCTTTGCCGAGTACATCCGTGTGATGGACTGGATTGTCGAAATGGGCGGCGTGGTGCCGATTCCTGACGATGTGCCCTTTGAGCAGGCGGCCTTCATGGAGCCGGTCAACACAGTGCTCAAGGGCGTGAAGCGCCTGAATCTGGCTGCGGATGAGACGGTGCTGGTCATCGGCCAGGGGCCAATCGGCCTGCTGCTGGCGGCGCTCTCGCATCGCACCGGGGCGCGCGTGCTCACCTCCGATCTCTATCCCGAGCGCCACGCCATCGCCGCCAAATTCGGACTGCATGACCCGATTGATCCGAGCAAAGAGAACGTCATCGAACGGGCGCATGCCGTGACTGAAGGCCGCGGCGCGGACGCCGTGGTACTGGCCGTCGGCGGCACGTCGCTGATTCAGACCGCGATGGACGCGGTGCGGCCCGGCGGCAGGGTAATGCTCTTTGCCCAAACCCAGCACGGCCAGGCCAGCTTTGATCCCGGCCAGGTCTGCATGGAGGAGAAGGCGCTGATCGGCTCCTACTCCTCGTCGTTTGAGATTCTGGATGAAGTCAAGGAACTGGTCCTGGGCGGCTATCGCAAGGGCTTTGACCTGACGCAGTTGATCTCGCACCGCTTTCCGCTGGAGCGCGCGGTGGAGGCCATCGAGGTGGCCTCCCAACCCCATCCGGACTCGATGAAGATTATGATTGAGCCTGTGCCCGGCGGCGGAGCAAGGTAGGAGGAAACCGATGGCGACGATGATGATGGCCGCGGTCCTCCATGGACGCGAGGATATACGCATTGAACAGGTTCCGGTTCCGCAAGCCGGACCCGGAGAACTGATTCTGAGCGTGGGCGCGGCGCTGACCTGCGGCACCGACCTCAAGGTCTTCCGCCGGGGTTACCATGCGCGCATGATTGTGCCTCCGGCGCTCTTCGGCCATGAACTGGCCGGAACCGTGGTGGAGGTGGGCGAGGGCGCTGAAGGCTTTGCCCCCGGAGATCGCGTGGTGGCGCTCAACTCCGCGCCCTGCGGCCAGTGTTATTACTGCGTGCGCGGACAGGAGAATCTCTGCGACGATCTGCTCTTCAACAACGGCGCCTACGCCGAGTTCATCCGCATTCCGGCGCGCATTGTGGCCAAGAACACACTGCATATACCTGACCACGTTGTCCTGGAGCACGCGGCGCTGACTGAACCGCTGGCCTGCGCGGTACATGGCCTGGAGGATTCGCACCCCCACGCCGGCGACACGATCGCCATAATCGGCGGCGGCCCGCTGGGGCTGATGATTCTGCATGTGGCCGCTCTGTCGGGCTACGAGGTCATCGCCATCGTCAAGCACGACGGTCAGGTCGAGGCGGCGCGCCGGTTGGGCGCGGCCCACGTGGTCCAAACCGACAGCATTCGCAAGGCCATCCGCGATACCCGCGCGCTCACCGGCAAGAATCGCGGTGTGGACATTGCCATCGAGGCGGTTGGCGCGCCCGAGAGCTGGGAAGAAGCCGTCGAAATGGTGCGCAAGGGCGGCACGGTCAATTTTTTTGGTGGATGCGCGATGGGCACCCACGTTTCCCTGGACACCAACCGCATTCACTACTCCAACATCACCCTGCACGCCACCTTCCACCATACCCCGGCCATCTGCCGCAGGGCGCTTGATCTGATCGCCAGCGGCCGCTTTCAGTCCGGGGCTTTCATCACCGGCCACGCTCATCTTTACGAGCTCAATCGGGTTTTTGAGAAACTGATGAAGCGTGGCAGCGAAATCAAGACCGCGATTGTGCCCTGAGGCGAAGCCATGACGACGGAAACTCGAGAACCGGAAGATAAATCAGAGGGCAGGGAAGAGTCCTCGCAAGAGGAGTTGCTGGCCCGCGGCTGGGCCGCTTTGCCTGAAAGCTATCGCATCCCCGCAAGCGCGCCCACGCTCGAAGAGGCGCGCGAGTGGTGCAAGCGTCTGGCCGAGTCGCACTACGAGAATTTCAATGTCGCCTCCTGGTTTCTGCCGCCGGAATTGCGCCCGCATTTTTACGCGCTTTACGCCTATTGCCGCGTTTCCGACGATCTGGGCGACGAGGTGGGCGATCACGCAGCGGCTTTGGCGCTGCTCGATTTCTGGGGACGTGAACTCGATGCCTGCTACGAAGGCCGCGCGCGCCATCCGGTCTTTGTCGCCTTGGCCGAGACGATCAAAGAGTGCCTCATTCCCAAGGAGCCTTTCGCCGATCTACTGCTGGCCTTTCGCCAGGACCAGAGCGTTAGCCGCTATGAGACGATGGAAGACGTTCTGGCCTACTGCCGCTATTCGGCCAACCCCGTCGGACGCCTGGTGCTCTACACCTGCTGCGAACAGAGCGAGGAAAACTTCCGCCTCTCCGACGCCACCTGCTCGGCGCTGCAACTGGCCAACTTCTGGCAGGATGTGAAAGTGGACTACGCCAAGGGACGCATCTATCTTCCACGGAAGGACAGGGAGACCTTTCGCGTCAGTGAGGAGGAGATTGCCGAGGGCATTGTCACGCCGGCCTTTCGCGGGCTTATGGCGTGCGAAGTGGCTTACACGCGCTCGCTCTTTGAGCAGGGACTTCCGCTGATCGGCCAGGTGAACCGCGATTTGGCCATTGACCTGGACCTGTTCAGCCGCGGCGGTCTGGAAATTCTGCGCGCCATCGAGCGCCAGGACTACGACGTGCTCAGCGCCCGGCCCGCAACCTCAAAGGGCAGGAAACTGGCTCTACTGCTGCGCGCCGTCAGCGGCAAGTTGCTGCCCTTTCTGCGCCTTGGAAGCTAGGAAAGCTCTGATCAAGTTCTATCCGAAACCGAGCGTTCCGACCGGGGCTAAAGCCCCGCTGATTTGGTTGCGTTTGCGGCACGACTAAAATCGTGCCCTTTCAAGACACTGACTTGTTCAGATTTTCCCTGGGTCTCAGACAGAATGAAGAAGTACATTGAGTTCATACTTTCCCCGGTCCCAGAATCGGGACCGGGGGCACCCATTGCTGGTACAACTTTAAGCTGTCAGAGACCAGGGTGGGACGCCCAGACAATGTCGAATACATAAGGGCCGGACAACAGGCTTGAGAGGAGGCGGCATGGCTCAGATTTCATCGGACGGTCTCACGCTGGAGAAGGCTTACGCAGCCTGCCGCGCCATTGCCCGGCGTGAGGCGAAGAATTTTTATTACGCCTTTGTAGCTCTTCCAAAGCCCAAGAGAAACGCCATCTGCGCCATCTACGCCTTTATGCGCCAGGCCGACGACCTGGCTGACGACGAAAGCCTGCCGAATGGCGAACGCCGCCGCCGTCTGGATGCGTGGCTGACAAAGTGGCGCGCGTTCTGTGAAGCTCCCGCCAACGACAATCCGGTTCCGGACGATCCGGTATTTTTTGCCGTGCGCGACGCCATCACGCGTTTCAGCATTCCGCCCAGCCTGCTCGATGAGCTGGTCGCCGGCGTCACGATGGACCTGGATCGCGCAGTTACCGAGCCAGCATCAGGCGAGGTGGGAGAGCCGGCTTCGGACACCTATGCCACGTTTGCCGACCTCTACCACTACTGTTATCTCGTGGCTTCGGTCGTGGGCTTGGTCTGCATCCACATTTTTGGCTACACCGACCCTCGCGCGGAAAAATTCGCCGAGGAGACGGGCATCGCCTTCCAACTCACCAATATCCTGCGCGATGTGGCCGAGGATGCGGAGCGCCAGCGCGTCTATCTGCCGCTGGAAGAGCTGGCGGCCCACGATGTCACGCTCGAGTCGCTGCTGCATCGCGCACCGGCCGCGCCGCTCACAACGAATGAACGCGCGCTGCTGGCGTCCATTGCCCGACGCGCCGAAGATTATTATCAATCCGCGCAGAAGCTACTGCCTTTGATCGACCGCGAGAGTCGTCCTGCGCTGTGGGTGCTTGTCTCGATCTATCACGGGCTGCTCCAGCGCATCGAGCGCGCCGACTATGATGTCTTTTCGCGGCGCGCCTCGGTACCCATGCCGCAAAAGCTGGGCATTCTGGCGATTGGACTCACGCGCATGGGACTGGCAAGGCTGTTTGCTTGATTTCTGATTTTGCTCTCTATTGATTTGGCAAGAAAACAGTGAGATCGCCTCCCACCCATTTCCGCAAAAAGCGCGGAAATGGGTGGGGCACCCTGCAGCTCAGGCAAATCCAAAGATTTTAGAGCATTTTTTCTGTTCGCAAACTGCTATAGCCGCAAAAACAAATACGCGGCGAGGGTGGAGCACCCGGACTCTATACCTAAAGGAAAATGCTCCAAGTGTTTACAAAACCATGGATTCCCCGTCCTTGAACCACTTCTGATTCAAGGACGTAGGTATCAAAAGTTCATCCTAATTATGAACAAATTACCCGAGCTTGGCCAGGAATTCGGCGATGCGGCGGGTGCCTTCGTCGATATTCTGCTTGGTGACCGGGTAGGAGATGCGGATGTGCTCATGGGTGCCGAAAGCCTCGCCGGGCACAGTGACGACGTGGGCCTCGTGCAACAGCCGCGTGGCCAGCTCCGAGGCTGTCTTGATGCCGCCCCTGCCCAGGAAAGCGCTGATGTTCGGGTAAACGTAAAACGCGCCCTCGGGCTTGGTGCAGGTGACGCCGGGAATGGCCCTCACCTTGGCCAGCATCTGGTCACGCAAGGCGAGCAACTCGGCGCGGAACTCCTCGACGCACTCTTGCGAGCTGGTCAAAGCGGCGATGGTGGCTTTTTGCACAAAGCTGGTGGCGTTCGAGGTTGATTGCGACTGGAGCTTGCTGAGGCTGGCGATGATCGGCTTCGGACCCAGTGCGAAGCCCGCCCGCCAGCCGGTCATGGCATAGGTCTTCGACAACGAACCGAGAATGATCAAATGGTCCTTGGCCCATGTAAACGATCCGGCGGAAACCGGCTTGCCAGCGTAGTTGAGATAGATGTAGCACTCGTCCAAAAGCAGAAAAATACCGCGCTCGTGGGCCAGATGAACGATGCGCTCGAGATCTTCGGCGGAGACGATGGAACCGGCCGGATTCGAGGGCGAATTCAGAATAATGGCCTTGGTCCGAGGCGTGATGGCCTTTTCGATGGCGTCGGCCGTAATGCGGAAGTTTTCCGCCTCCTGGGTTTCCAGGAAAACGACCTTGCCGCCAGCGTACTGGACAATGTCCTTGAAACTGACCCAGTAGGGGACGGGCAGAATGACTTCATCGCCGTGGTCCACCAGCACCTGGACGGTGTTGAAAAGGGCCTGCTTGCCGCCGGTGGTGAAGACGGCCTCGCCGATGCCGTAGTCGGAACCGAAGTCAGCGGCGTGGCGCTCGACAATGGCCTTGCGCACATCGGGAATGCCAGGAACCACCGTGTAGTGGCTGAAGTTGGCATCGATGGCGGCAATGGCGGCATCCTTGATGTGGCGCGGAGTGTCGAAATGCGGTTCTCCAGCGCCGAAATCAACCAAGTTAACGCCCTGGGCGCGTAGCTTGGCTGCCTCGGCGGCCACGGCCATGGTTGCGGAAACCTCGATCCGGCCTATGCGGTCGGCAAAGACTTTGGAAGATGCTGGGATTGTCATAGCGCTTCTATTCTTGCAGATTTGCGTGGCGAGGCAAAGCTCCAGCGTCCGCCCCAGGCGCATTTACTCCACGAGCCACTCGCAAAATTTGTAATGCACGCCTACGGGGCGCACATCCGGCATTCGCTCTGAATATTCATCGTATCCAGCCGGATGCGTCCAATGCGCCATAGTCCAAGCGGACTACGGCATCGAATGCGACCGACGGCAGCGCACTTCTATTTGCTGGGCGCGCCGATTTCCAGAACGTGCAATTCCTTGCCGGGCTTGAAGCGCACAGCCTTGCCGGGCGTGATGCTGACCTCGGTGCCGGTGCGGGGATTGCGGCCAATGCCGGTTTTGCGGGCACGGACGCTGAAAACGCCGAAGCCGCGCAACTCAATGCGTTCGCCTGCTGTAAGAGCCTGCTTGAGACCCTCGAAAACCGTATCCACGGCGGCTTCCGCCTTGGTGCGGGGAAGGCCCGTGCGTTCAATCACATGGTGGACGATGTCTTGTTTAATCAATGGGTGACCTCGCTCGCGCAACTAAATTGACTTTACTACGATTTGCGGGTTGGATGCTACTGGTATTGCAGCGATTATGAAACTATGCGGGGCTAGAAATTCGTAATGAGCGCCTTATTTTCGCAAAAAAAGCTGCCTTTGGCACGCTACAACCTCTGTATTGCAGATGCGAAACGGTTTGCGTCTGAACTGATTGAAAATTGCCGTTGGGTTGCGTAAGATGAATCCCGAAGCCATTCCATCAGCCTTGAAGAACGCACAGCCGGACGTGTGCCAATCCCGGGAGAAGAGTTCCTGTCGATAAGCAGCGATTGCTGAATCAGAGAACAAGCCATCACAACACCGCTACCGGCCAAGATCTACGCCAATGAAGGGCTGTGCCAGATTTTGTTCTTCCGTTCCAATGAACCCTGCGAGGTCAGCGATGCCGGTCGCAAAGGTAAATATTAGAAAAAAAGGATTTATGCTTCCGCGGATCTAAGGGGTTGGAGCGGAATGCTGGTTGGTCTGGTTTGGAAAGTGGTATCTTTTGCGTGACAATGCGGAAGGAATTTTTCCGTGCATACAAGGCCCGGTCCTCCGGCTCTTGCCGGGAGGCACAAGATGTGTTCGATCCAAAAACCTGAACCGATTCGTGTTGGAGTGCTGACAGATGAGCCGATCCGCAAACAGGGTCTTGCCAGCATCTTTGAATATCTGCCAAGCGTGGGCCAGCCTCAGCTCTCTCCGGTCTTTGGGAGCGTGGAAGAACTGTTGTCCGATCTTACGCTGAGATTTCTGGTCATGGACTTGTACTCTCTTTCCAGCGTGACGGAAACCAGGATGGCGATTCGCAGGCAGCGCCCGGATATACGGCTGATCGTCATCGGTCCGGAAAAGAACGACGAACTGATTATGAAGTCGATTATGGCCGGGGCACGCGCCTACCTTGATCTGAAAGCCAGTCCGGAGGTTGTGCGCGAGGCCATCGAGGTGGTTACGAGCGGCTCCATCTGGGCTCCGCGGCGGCTGCTCTCCAAGTTGATCGACAACCTGCTTGACGCTTCCGACGCAAAGCACATTCAAGCGCCAATTCGCTTTACCGTCCGTGAGCGGCAAGTGCTCGATCTGATTCTCATGGCCCGCTCCAATCGCGAGATCGCTCGCGAGCTGGGCATCGAGGAGCGCACCGTGCAGGCTCATGTCAGCCGGTTGCTGCGCAAAACTGGCGCCAGCAACAGGATTGATCTCTCCATGCGGGCACTGAATCACTCGCTGCCGCTGGCACCGAAGACTACCGCCAGAACAAGCGCCATTCAGCATGAGTGATCCGGCAAGAAAACAGTGACACCGCTTCCCACCCATTTCCGCAAAAAGCGCGGAAATGGATGGGGCACCTTGCGCAAAAGATTTGCATCGTGGCTTCCCACCCTAGCGACAAGAACCAAGACGTCGCGAGGGTGGGGCACCCAGACAAGTTTGCAATATGAGGACCGGATCGATAGATTACTTAAATCCACACACCTTCCGTAATCTTGTGTATATCTTAGAATTTTCACAAAATGTGTACAGAAACAACGCAGATCTGGGGAAAGGAGTTTCCAGGCAGCATGTTTCCCATGATGACTGGGAACTCCTATTTTTTCGCGATTTACTGTGAACTTCCATTCTGCCGTGTTTTTCGTGCGCAGCCCCCTCTTAACCTCGTCTATCCTTGGATTGGAGCATCAAGACCGTTGACTACGGTGTTGATGCTGTATCCCGCGCCCATCAGCGCTTTGTCGAGATACCTCAATGGTTCCACCGAAAGCGACAAAAACAAAGACGTTGCGTCAGAGAATGGGGCACCCGAACAGTGTTGCAATAGTCGCTCAGATTTTGGAGCTTCCCTTTAGCGGTGCATTTTCAACAAATTACAACCAGCGACGCCAGTAACGGCGGAGCGGAAAGGGTCAAAAAAATGAAGAAGGCGCTTGCTTTGCTCTGCTTCAGCTTCATGCTTCCAACGGCCGCCTTCGCGGGCTCCAACCGCGAGAATTTGCAGAACCGCGTCGATGCGGCCAAGGTGGTTTTGGACCAGGTTATGGCCACCCAGGACAATAGCATTCCCATGAACATCCTCGAACAAGCCACCTGCGTCGGCGTCGTGCCCGGGTTGAAGAAGGGCGCTCTGATCTGGGGCGGGCAGTACGGGCAGGGCGTGGTTACCTGCCGCACCGGCCACGGCTGGAGCGGTCCGGTCTTCATACGCATGGCCGGCGGATCGTTTGGCTTCCAGATCGGCGGCCAGTCTACGGATCTGGTGCTGGTGGCTGTCAACGATCGCGGATTTCAGGACCTTTTGAAGAATAAATTCAAGATTGGCGGCGATGCCTCCGCCGCAGCCGGCCCGGTTGGCCGCAGCGGGCAGGCGTCTACGGACTGGAAGTTGGGCGCCGAACTGCTCAGCTATTCACGCAACAGAGGGCTTTTTGCCGGCATCGATCTGGACGGGACCAGCGTAAGCCAGAACAGCGAAGACACTGAGCTGTATTACGGCACGGAGCACAGTTTTGAATCCATCCTGAAGGGCAACATTGCAGTGCCCAGGGGCGCAGTGCCGTTTGTTCAGAGCGTGGCGCATTATTTTGTCGAGGCCAAGCACCACCAGTAGAGTCCGCGCCTATTGATCCGGCAAGAAAACCAGTGACATCGCTTCCCATCCATTTTCGCAAAAAACGCGGAAATGGATGGGGCACCCTTACAGTATCTACTGATTCGGCCCGAAAGATTGGTATCGCGCTTTCCCACATCTCCCGCACAGAACGCGGGAGATATGGGGCACCCAAGCAGTGTCGCAATACATAAGGGCCGGACAATAAATCGACTATTTTAAAACCTGTGCAACCACGGATGAATTTGCCGGGGATGATGCGCGATCCGGCAAAGCGAACCCGAGGCAAGCAAAAAGAATTCACTTGACGAGGCGTATTTCCAGGCGCTATAAGTGACCAATGGTCATAAATGGCGAGCATTCGGAGATGGGCGACGGTCATAAAACTACTTCCACTCTGCTTGTCCAGGCTCTTGCCGCCGGAGGCCTTGCAACTACTCCGGTCGCGGGACGCCGCCAGCGCCGCGCCGCCGAGACGCGGCTGCGGCTCTTCCGCTGCGCGGTGCAACTGTTTTCCGAGCGCGGTTTTGCGAGCGTGACAGTCGAAGAAATTACCGAAGCCGCGGATGTGGGCAAAGGAACCTTCTTCAACTATTTCGAGAGCAAGGATCAGGTGCTGGGCGTGATGGCCGAGATTCAGCTCGGCAAAGCCGCAAAAGCCCTGGCGCGTATCGCGGACAGCAAGCAGACGATACACGCTGTCTTGCACCATCTTTTCTTGCGCTTGGCGGAGGAACCGGGAAGGAGTCCGGAGCTTGCCCGCACCATCATCTCTTCATTTCTGGCGAGCAAGGGCGTGCGCCAACTGATTGCTTGCAACATGCAAAAGGGCCGCAAAATGATGGCGGAGATCATAGCGGCCGGGCAAAAGCGCGGGGAGATCGACACGCAGTTACAAGCAGACAAGGTCGCAATGCAGATGATGCAGACGATCATGGGCACGGTGCTTTTTTGGTCGTTGCATGAGGAGCCTGCGCTCAAGGTATGGATCGAAAACAGCTTTGAGCATTTTTGGAGAGCAATTGCCGTCTCCGGCAAAGGACAGGCATGATGAAATTCGATTTCCGCATGATCGTTCTTTTATTCCTGGCCGGTTGGATGACGGCATCGGCGGCGCAGCAGCCAGCGCCTTACCGGCTGACGCTGCAAGACGCGATTCAGAAGGCGTTGCAGGCGAACCTGAGCGTGCTGGAGGCCGGCACGCGGGTTGAAGAAGCGGAAGGCACGCGGGCGCGACGCTTCTCGGCCGCGCTGCTTCCGCGCGTGAACGTACAAACCTATGCGAATGTGCAGAACCGCAACCTGCGCGCCTTCGGAATATCAATGAAGGGGCTGCCCGAAGTTGTCGGTCCATTTTCCAACTACGATTTTCGCGTCTACGCGCAGCAGAATGTGATCGATCTCGAAAGCTATCGCGGACTGAAGGCGAGCGAGCGCGCTCTGGACGCAGGCAAGATGGACGAACGCGACGCGCGCGATCTGATTGTGCGCGCCATTGCAGCGCTCTACTTGAATGCGCAGTCGGCGGCGGCGCGGGCCGCCGCGGCGCAATCGCGCGTGACTGATTCCGACGCCCTATTGAAACTGGCCAAGGACAAACACGACGCCGGCACAGCGACGGGCGTGGACGTGCTGCGCGCCGAAGTGCAATTGGCCAACGACCGCCAGGCGCTGCTGATCGCGGAAAACCAAACCAGGCAGGCGCTGCTCGAACTGGCGCGCAATCTGGGGCTGAATCCGGCCACGCCGCTGGAACTGGCCGAGCCGCTGGTCTTTCATCCGCTTGAGCAGCCGGAAGCCGGGAGCCTTGCGCCCGCCGCCCTCGCCGCGCGCGCTGACTATCTTTCGCTCGCCAGCCAGCGTCAAGGGCTCGTTGAACAGCAGCGCGCCAACCGCGCCCGCTCTTATCCGAAGCTGAGCCTCAGCGGCAACTTTGGCGGAATCGGGCGCAGCATCGGTGGCGTCACGGACACAGGGCTGGTGCAGGGCCAGATTGATTTCACGCTCTTTGACCGCGATCGTGACGGAGAAGCGCAGGAACTGGCTAACCGCGTGAAGCGCATCGACAATCAGATTGCCGATCTGCGGCGCGGCATAGACGAGCAGATTCGGGAGGCGCTGCTGAATCTGGATTCCGCCTCCGAGCAGGTTGCGGTGGCGCGGGAGGGCCAGCAGTTGGCGCGGCGCGAACTGGAACTGGCGCAGGATCGCTTTTTGCAGGGAACGGCCAACAATGTCGAGGTCATTACCGCGCAGGACGAACTGGCGCGCGCCGAGGAGAATTACATTCTGGCCGTCTCCAGCCATGTGGACGCGAAGTTCGCTCTGGCGCGAGCGATGGGCAATACGGAGAAAAACATTGCCGAATTCATGGAAAGCCGGTAGGCGATATGAAGCCGAAGAACAAGGGGCACTACGTTCAAGCAATTACCAATTCGGTTTCATTCTTTACAGTCGAGATGAGACTATGTTGTCTCCCACCCTTGAATCAAAAAGCGATTCAAGGGTGGGGCACCCAACATGTTGTTAACACTTGAACCGAAAACGCTCCAGCTCTCTGATCGGATGAAGAAGCTTCATTGAGCTTGTGCTTTCCCACATCTCAAAATCGAGATGTGGGGCACCTAACGATGGTACAAAATCAAGCGGTTAGAGACCTGGCTCCTGAGGTTTGAAACGATGAAACGAATCATTCCAGTCTTGATTCTGCTGGCCGCGGCGATTGCCGCTGGTGTCTACTTTTATTCGCGCTGGACGAAGAAAGCCGCGCCCGTAAACGAACTCACGCTCTCCGGTAACATTGAGGCGCATGAGAGCCTGGTCAGCTTCAAAGTGCAAGGGCGCATCGCCGATCTGCCGGTCGAGGAGGGAGAGCAGGTGGCGCAAGGCGCGCTGCTGGCGCGGCTCGACGACGCCGACTACCGGCAGAAAGTCCGCATCGACCAGGCCACGGTCGGCGTGCGGCAATCAAATCTTGCGCTGGTGCTGGCTGGAACCCGCCACCAGGAAGTGCGGGCGGCGCAGCAGACGATGATGGACGCCTTGGCCGACCTGGAGCAGAAGAAGCTTGACAATGAGCGCGCGCAGCGTCTCTTCGCCAAGGATGAGGTTTCAGCGCAGGAACGCGACCAAGCGGCTACAGCGCTCAAACGCGCGCAGGCGGCCTATCAAGTGTCACAGCAGCGCCACAACGAGGCTGTCGAGGGCAGTCGCAAGGAAGAGATTGCCGTGGCGCGCGCCAACGTGAACGAAGCCGGCGCCAGCCTGGGCCTTTCGCAGGTGAATCTGGGCTACACGGTTCTGCGCGCGCCGTCGGCAGGCGTGGTGACCGTGCGCCAGGCGGAGTTAGGTGAAGTGGTTTCGCCTGGCTCTCCGGTTATTACGCTGGCGGACCTTGACCATGTCTGGCTGCGCGCCTATATCGCCGAGAACGATTTGGGGCGCATTGCCTGGGGCCAGGATGCAATCGTCACCACCGACACTTATCCCGGCAAGCAATATCACGGACGGATTTCGTTTATCTCATCAAGCGCGGAATTTACGCCCAAAAGCGTGCAGACTTACAAGGAGAGAGTTACGCTGGTCTACCGCATCAAGATCGACATCGACAACCGGAATCACGAACTTAAGCCGGGCATGCCAGCCGACGCGCACCTTGTACTGGCCACCGCCAAGCCGGGCGCGCAATCCTCCGCGGCTGCCCCAGCCAAATGACAGCCCCGCTTCAATCCGCGATTGTGGCCGACAGGCTGACGAAGAGCTTTCCCGGCGTGCGCGCCGTCAATGCATTGAGTTTTGACGTGCGCCCCGGCGAGATTTTCGGCCTGGTCGGTCCCGACGGGGCAGGGAAGACCACTACGCTGCGTATGCTGGCGGGCATTCTGCCGCTCGATGCGGGTGAGGCTACGGTGGCGGGCTTCAACGTCGCGCGCGACGCGGAGAGCGCCAAGCACGCCATCAGTTACATGCCGCAGCGCTTCGGGCTTTACGAAGATCTTACCGTCGAAGAAAACATCCGCTTCTATGCAGACCTGTTCGGCGTGAGCAAGCCAGAACGCCAAACCCGATCCATGCAACTATTGCGCGCGGCGGGCATGAGCGAGTTCGGCCAGCGGCTGGCGAGCAAGCTCTCCGGCGGCATGAAGCAGAAGCTCGGCCTGGTCTGCGCGCTGATTCACCGGCCCAAAGTGATTCTGCTCGATGAGCCGACGACCGGCGTTGATCCCGTATCGCGGCGCGACTTCTGGCGCATTCTCTACGAACTGCTTGCTGAGGGCGTGGCGATTCTGATTTCGACGGCCTACCTGGACGAGGCCGAGCGCTGCCACCGCGTGGCGCTCTTGCATCAGGGCAAGCTGCTCTTCTGCGATACGCCGGTGAATCTGAAAGCGAATTTCGGCAAGGGCGTTTTGTCGATCACGGCGCCAGAGCCGCGACGACTGCGCGCGGAGTTGGAAGGCGCGGAGGGAATTTCAAGCCTGCTGCCGATGGGCGATGGCGTGCATGTCGTCGTAGACAGTGCGACCCGGCGCATTCCAGAGTTCGAGGCAAGGCTGAAGCGCGCGAATCTTTCCTTCGATGCGATTGTCAAGGTCGAGCCATCCATTGAGGATCTGTTTGTCGATGCCGTTGGCGCGGAGGGCGCATCTCATGCCTGAAATAAGCAACGCGGCCGTTCCGAATTCGGTTGTCATCGAGAACCTCGTCAAGCGGTTCGGGGATTTCATAGCCGTGGACCGGATCAATCTGGAAGTGCGCAAAGGCGAGGTTTTTGGCTTTCTCGGGCCCAACGGCGCGGGCAAATCCACCACGATTCGCATGTTGTGCGGACTGCTGAAGCCCACCTCCGGCCACGCTCGGGTTGCGGGGTTTGACGTGGGCAAGAATCCCGAAGCCGTGCGCCAGAATATCGGCTACATGTCACAGAAGTTTTCACTCTATAACGACCTGACTGTCATCGAAAACATCCGTTTGTTTGCCGGTCTTTACAGCGTGCCGGCAAAAGAACTGCAAGGCCGTATTGCGTGGGCGCTCACGATGGCCAACCTGAAGGGCCAGGAGAACCTGATTACCGGCACGCTGCCCGGCGGCTGGAAACAGCGTCTGGCGCTGGGTTGCGCCGTGCTGCACCGGCCTCCCATTATCTTTCTTGACGAGCCGACCTCCGGCGTCGATCCGATAACCCGGCGTCAGTTTTGGGAGCTGATTCATCAGATGGCCGAGCAGGGAGTTACCGTTTTTGTCACGACGCACTACATGGAAGAAGCTGAATACTGCAACCGTCTGGCACTGATTTTTCGCGGCAAGCTGGTTGCGCTGGGAACGCCTTCGGAACTGAAGCGGGACGCGATGAAGGGCGAGTTGCTTCTTGTCGAATGCGCGCCGCTGGGCGAAGCGGTGGAAGCGCTGCAAACGGCCGCCGGCGTGATGGATGCCTCGGTCTTCGGTAACGCCCTGCACCTGGTGGTGCGGGATGCCGTCGAGGCCGCGCCGCGACTTGAGAGCTATCTCACCGGGCGCGGCATCCTTGTGCGGAGCATGGAAAAGATTCGCCCCAGCCTGGAGGATGCTTTTGTTTCGCTCACAACCGAGCGCGAAGCGGCAGGGGAGCGCAAGCCATGAGCCTGACACGATTGCTTGCCATTGCGCGCAAAGAGGTCATGCAGATCGTTCGCGACACGCGCAGCCTCATCATTGTCGTCCTCATGCCAGCCGTGCTGGTGCTGCTGTTCGGCTATGGCGTGAATCTCGACCTCAAGGGAATGCCGGTTTATGTCTACGATCAGGATGGCAGCCAGCAGAGCCAGGAACTGCTCAAGCACTTCCAGGCCAGCGAATACTTTCATATCGCGCGCGTGGTGAGCGGCTATCCGGAGCTGACGCGCGCCCTCGACGACGGCAGCGCCAAGATGGGCATCGTGATTCCGTGGGAGTTTTCCGAGAGCCTTCGCGACGGCCGCCCCGTCGAGGTGCAGGCGCTCGTCGACGGCTCCGATGACAATTCGGCCAACGTGCTGATTGGCTACGCGCAGGCTGTGGTCCAGGGCTATTCGTCGCAGGTGCAGATCGACTGGCTGCGTGAGCGCGGCACGGCAATGCAGCCGGCCGCGCTGAGCGTTGAAACCCGCACCTGGTACAACGAAAACCTGGAGAGCAGCGCCTTCATCATTCCCGGCGTGCTGGCGCTGGTGATGACGGTCATCGGCGCCTTTCTTACCTCGCTGACCATCGCGCGCGAGTGGGAGCGCGGCACGATGGAGCAATTGATCTCAACGCCGGTGACCGCGATGGAAATCATGCTGGGCAAGCTGGCTCCGTACTTTGTGCTCGGAATGTTCGACACGATCATCAGCGCGCTGATTGCGATCTACTGGTTTCATGTGCCGTTTCGCGGTTCGTGGGTGACTCTGCTGGGCGTCTCGGCCATGTTCATGATCGTGGTTCTGTCAATGGGCTTTCTTATTTCCGTCGTCGCCAAAGGGCAGTTCCTGGCCTGCCAGATTGCGCTGCTGATTACCTTTCTTCCGGCCTTTCTGCTCTCCGGATTTCTGTTTTCGATTGACCAGATGCCCATCGCGCTGCAATGGATCACGCGCATTTTTCCCGCGCGCTACTACGTCTCGGTGCTGAAGAAGATCTTTCTTAAGGGAACGCCCGCATCCATGCTGTACGTGGATCTGGTTCCATTGGCGGTTTTCACATTCGTGCTGGCACTCGCGGCCACGCGCAGCTTCCACAAGAGGCTGGATTGATGGCGGCATCGAGAGCTCGCCGGGTATAGGGT
>Ga0224525_1000105_pt1 | contig 43243 bp, 47 predicted proteins | sample CFST100metaG_FD_179874 | JGI IMG/M metagenome (GOLD analysis project Ga0224525, IMG submission 179874) | Peat soil microbial communities from Stordalen Mire, Sweden - C.F.S.T100 | ecosystem: Environmental > Terrestrial > Soil > Wetlands > Peat | place: Sweden: Norrbotten County, Stordalen Mire...
AGATAAGAGTGCGTAGATTATATTACATCATTTTTTGTAAAAGTTTGGCTCAGTTTAATTATTGGAATGAGAAAAATTTTTGTAATATTTTTAATAAATACAAAAAATCTGCATATGACTAATGCAGATTCTATGTAGAAAATTAATATAGCTATACTAGCTTACTAATAGTGTTCAACGATAATAGTACACTCTGTAACTAATGCTGCTATTGCACCTACTGCGCCGAGTGTTGGTGCTAATAGGACACCAGCAACGCCGATTGTTAATGGTATTTCAATCAGTGTTTTGCCATCTTTTGCTTTTATGATAATTCGTCTTGCGTTACCAGCACTAATTATCTGTTTGATTTTTGCTATCAGCTCTTCGCCGTTGACTCGAAATTCTTCTTTTTTTGATTGTTCTTTGTCGTTCATAGCTACATTATGTTATAAAAAACGTATTTTTGCTATTTTTTATAGCTTGTCATGATTATACGTTTATCAAATGATCCTTTCTCATTTGATTTTTTGTCGCGTAAGCTACTTAAATAATCTATATCACCTAACTTGTTAAACTTTAAAAAAGCCTCAATTATATCTAGCAAATCAGCAGCCTCTTCTCTTTTTTCGTCACTATTTTTTGCAACTACTAATTCGTTAGCCTCCTCTATAATTTTCTTTTTAAGAAAAGAATTAAAATCGTTATCGTTATTAGCAAACACAAATGTAGCTTGTTGACCGTCTTTATTAATTAATTCTGGTATTTTATCGCGAACCAGCTTTGGATATTTGTTGCTAATAAACGTTTTATTATCATTATTCATAGCTTAATAATACAACTTTAAATAAGTAAACTTCATATTGTAATATTTACATATAGCTATTACGTGAGATTACAAAATGCATTAAGATGAACACTGTTGTCTTTAAGATCAATGGAGGTCATTTGTGAAAAAACGTTAAAAAAGAGCTATTGTTTTCAGCGGCTATGTCTATAGGCATGATAATAATCATGATGACATATAATTTAATATTGACGTTCGGTTTAAGTACAAAAATTATTATTCTTTTTATTAGCAGCTTCCCAGCGGTTTTTATCGGTTGCATGCTAATAGAGCAACTCATTGTTGATCATAATGTTAAAAAAATTCATAGAATAATTGTTAACCCAGATGATTCACGATTCAAAAAGACCGCCATCTTTACACTATTAATGGTTACTGGCATGTGCAGCTGTATGACACTGTATACGTCATTGTTAAACTTTCCTAATGACGGCAATTTTTTACATATATTGCTTATTCACTTCGCTCGTAACTATCCAGCTGCGTTAATCTCACAGTTCTTTATTGTGGGGCCGCTTATAAAATTTATCTTTAGGCCATCCAATAAAAAAACAGCTCAAACTGAATTAAGTAAGAGCTGCTAATATTTGTTATAACCACAATTTTTTACCGAAACATGGTAATTATATTAACTTTTCCTTCATCGACTAAATCATCTACTTTATAATGCTCCAAATTCTTTGCTACTTTATATCTTGCATTTCTTCCTTTTACATCATCGGCGTCAATACTACCGGCTACTAGAGAGCTATATCCTCTCTCTTGAAGGTAAGCAAGATATGAGTACACGATATCACCGGACTTGTCTTGACCATGATATGGCCCACTTACGCTATGAGTTTCCAGTGTGTCCACGTCATACATCACCTTCTGTAGATTATCAGGCATCATTTTCTTTAGATTACGATAGTCCTGTCCATAGGACGCTCCGCAAGCCACTACGGTTTCATCACTTAAAACCATACCACTCATATAACCTATTCTATGCAACTTATCGTCATACATGACAGAGGTAATACTGTTTCTAGTCTTATTCTGTTTCCTGTCATAGAAAGATGACTCTATGAACTGTATATTCTCACCGCTGTTTAGCTTTATCGGGTCAGTAGTTTTAATCTCGCCGTTGTCGTACATCTTATCATAAGCTAAGGCAAATTTATCATCTAGGCCTAAGCGCTCTAAAAGAGGTTCTTGATTAGCTCTTTTAGCTATATCTTTAACTGCAAAACTTCCCAACTCTCGTTGTTGTCGATTGCTATTTAATAATCTTTCATTTTCTCTACTCTGATAATTTAGAACTTCTGTTTTTGGCATTTTTGTTTCCTATTCAACTTTATGCCTTTATATTAACACAATTGATATAAAAGTCAATAGCTCTACTTCATATCGATATTAAAAAAGACCCTTTTATAATAAAAGGGCCCTAAAGGAACTAGTGGTTTTACAAAATAGTTTAGGCGATTATAGTTTATTTTTCTAATTTTGCTTTAAAAATTCTCTCTTTATCCTTCTAAAATTAAAGTAAGCTTTAACAGAATTCGAAGTTGGAAATTTTTGCATGTTTCTAATGAAATCAAAATACACATTACTGCCATTATTTGACTCCATCTCGTTTAAATCGAGAACCAACAATGCGGCATCTGATATATTAGATTTTCTTACATCGATTGGTATCTTTGTCCGATAGACTGTTATATTGGCCCAGTCGAGAAGAATTATATGCCGATGATTCTGATTAATAAATATACTTTCACTATTTAATGATAAAGATACGTGATAGCAATGAGCGTAGACTAGCAATCTTAATATTTTTTCTAAGATCCAAGTGCTTTCAATGCTATCAATAGAGCAATTGTCATCATTTATAATATCGGATACCGATACCATAGACTCGACTGAATCAGTCGGACAATTTAATGAGAGTATATTAACTAATCTATTACCGTGTTTTTTGTCAATAAAACTTGTCTGTAGTTTTGGAAATAAGTATTCATAGCGTAAATAACCGCTACCATATTTTTCATAATGATGAGCTTCATAGATCTCAGCATCATCCCTTAACCTATCTAAAACTATTTTTGCTAATTTCAGGTTGTCATTGAACTTCTTATTAGATGCAATTTGCAAAAATAAGTATTCACCTTTATTCTTGACAAGGAAAAATTCAGAAATCTTGTTTTTAAACAGCAATTTTTGAATTTCATATCTTTCACAATCACTTTCATAAAATACGTTTTGTTTTTTATTAAAAAACAAAAAAATCACCTCCAAAGTATTTCACCCAAATTGTCAATGTTCACCACTACACTAATACTATCATATTTGATATAAAAAGTCTACCAAAGCTTATCTTTGTTGTCGATTAGTGCATTAGTTATATCATCCAATCGATTATATCTGATAATTAGACTACATATTCCATTATAAAAACCTTTATATTCTATGTTATCTTTGATTATCATAATGATTGGTTTTTTCAACGCAAAAGCCATGCCGGCTTCTATTATTCTTCCTCCACTTGGGCTATCGCTAGCATCAATCAAAAGCGCATCACATTCATTAATGCTTTTTCTTGAGGCTTCCCATAGGTCTTCTGGGTTATCAAATCTAGTCGTGTAGTTTTCAACATCTCGAACAAAATTAAAATCATCTATTCCGGCACTACGTACTGCAGTACATAATTTTTCAATTGTGTCCTTGTTGTCTTTTGCTCCTCTGAACCTTGTCGTAATATAGATCTTCATTCTTTGTAGAATTATACCTGAAGTAACATATATTCAACATACCTCTGCCATGATGCAGTATGTATTTAGTAGATAAGATTTTTACCAATTAACAGCTCCATCAGACCAATAGCCCCAAGCGCCGCCGTTATCGTTATTAACAGGCCTAACGGGGTCAGCTAATGTGTTATTAGTTCTTTCAACTGAAGGTAAGCCACCATTTCCAGAAAAGCGAATTAGTTTGTAGTCAGCGCCATTTGAAATATATAAGTATGAATTACTTGTATCAGAGTTACTAGGCATATTTGGTATAGTTGAAGCAAAGTCAGGTACTATGCCTGGTATAAAATCTTTTTGTTGACCCCAGCCAGTCCAGTCATTATTAGTATTTGGATAAGATTCATTAGTAGCATAGTATTCTTGAATTAATTTATTAATACTAGATATATCTGATTGTTCTTTAGCATAGTTAGCCCTTTGAGTTATACCAGTGTATGTCACCAAGTAATAGCTGCTAATATACCGATTACTACTATAACTATTAATAGTTCAACAATAGTAAAACCATTTACTTGATATTTTCTTTTGTCCATGCAACCCTCCTTTTTTAGAGGCTGCCCAAATAAACAAAAAAGGACAGCCATTGCTGGTTGTCTACACCTACAAAAAGGATTTTATACCTGATTGATTACAATGGCCGCCCATTTTTCGATATAAAATCGGCCTTTTCATAGATGTAGACGTTAGCATTATGCCATCTCTTAAAAAATATGTCAACCAATTTATAGTGGCTCACAACAAATTAGAAAAACTTTGTCTGTTTTTTGCGTATAAGTTCGTTAGATAGAAGGAACTATATATGGTTTGAAATCAATATTTAGTCCGGCGTATTCTGGCCATTCTTTTTGAAGATAATTATTAATTTCTTTACAAGCCGTGACAGATACTTTGTTGATTCTAACGTACGAATCATCTAATTTTATTAGAGGAATTACGTAACGTTTTTTTGATTTTACGTCAGTGCAATATTTATTCTCTATCGGTCTATCACTCTCGTATGATTCTTTGCAATCTAGAAATTCTTGAAAACGGCTTGATAGGTAGCTATTATTGCAATTAATAATTCTATCAATAATTTCTTTTTCCGATAATGTATAAAGATCATCAATTGTTAGATAACCAACTATATTCATGTTTTTTACGATATCAGCAAGAAATTGCATGCTTGCACGATTCTTGCCTTCTACCCATGCTGGCCATAAGTCTGATACAAAATGGATATATTTTTCACATTTTGCTTGGTTTTGAAACGACAGTTCATCGATATTCTTTTCATTCTTGCCAACGATAATATCGTTATAACAATCTTCAATATCTTCTAAGTTCCAAACTCTTTTTAAGACAAGTCCTGATGAGAAATTATATTCAAAACGATCAGCTGCTAACTGCGGAGTATCATTGTCGGCTATTGGATAAATTTTATAATCACTAATTTCGTCAACATTGATACGATCTCTTTTAAGCAAACTAGTTATGTCTTTTGAATTTTTGATAATATCAGTCGTTCTTTCTTCTGTTGATTCTTGCTTCTCGGAATCACCGTTCATAAAGTCGATGCAATGTTTGAATGTTGGATTTGCTATATCATGAAATAGTCCGGCGAGTGTCTGTTTTTTGTCATGTGTAAAGTTCCAGACGATAAGAGCGACGCCTATGCTATGGTCTAAATTAGAATACCAATAGGTGTTGTTGTACAGTCCAGAATAATCTGTGCCACAACTCATACTAATTTTATCTATTCTTTGCATTTCTGGAGTTGCAATATAATCGTCTAACCAATCAGGATAGTCTGGTGAGAGTATTTTGTGATATAGCCCTATCTCGGGGTTTTTCTTATCGCTAGTCATATCGTTATATTAGTATAGTACAAATATTGTTACTTGCCATCTTGCTTACAGTAGATGTTTGGAGCCATTAATGCTTGCTAATAAATAACCTGAAAAAGAAAAAACCGCATCAGAGTGATGCGGTTAAGAAATGAATATTATGCGTATTTATTTACATTGACAAGAACGTCATCGGCAAGTTTGTTGGTATAACCGTCGTTTGGGTTTAACTTTTTGCTTATAATTATAGGTATTTTGCCCATAATTGAAGATTTTATAAATTGTTCAGTTAAATCAATTTGGTGTTGGCTATTTGATGCAATAACCACTTCGATTGTTGCTAAACTATCAATTCTACAAATCGTGTTGAACCAGGTGAAATACCAATTAACTAAATCGCTTTTGATATCGCCAATTGTCCTGTAATGTAATCCCTGGCACCAAATTGGTGCACTATCGGGTCGAGACAATGGATCCCAAGATTTGTAATCAGAAATTGTCGGTTGGTTAGCAACATGCCATTTTTCAGATAGGACATAGCCTGTAAAATTCATACTGGCTTTTGCACCCTTCTCGAAATGCTGTTGGTAATTAGTCTTCATCTGACTTGTTCCATGACAAGTATTAGGTTGAATCAATCCATATAGATTTCTGTTATATGTCCAAAGACCAGCCTGAGAAGATACACGAAAAATATCTTCGATGTCATCTGCTAACAGTGCAAATACATAATTATGCTTACACATTTTTTATCATTCCTCTCAAAGAACTTAGCAATAAATAGCTATACTATATATAATATAATGATATATGCAATTAGTCAAATAACAGTATTGACTGCATTGGTAAAAAATGTTACTATTTAAAAATCCCAATAGAGCAAAAATGCTCTTAAGAAGTTCTTTATAAAAATTGTTAAGGAGTGATCTGTTTATGTCTATCTTAAACAATCGTATCAAAAAAAATGTTGGTAATTCTACAAGTTTTAACAACGATATCGAGATAAGTCGATATAATTATGGAATAATGAAACTGGTCAATGCTACCGATCTTGTTGTCAAAGAAATTCAGAAGAGTAATCCAGAAAATTACGAATATAAGATTTTCACTAATAAAGTGATTACCGTTTGGCTTTTCAGTGACAACTGTTTTATTTCAGCGGCCGGTGTCCTTTTGACTACCAGCAGCACAGATCCATCACCGGATTTGGAAAAATTTATTCCTGAGAGAATTAAATCATTAGAAAATAAACCCTCCTGGGTTAACGCTTCGATGATTGAAAAATGGTGTGATGATCTTCACAGATTTTATAGCAACTGCAAACGATTAAGGCAAAGAGAAACAAAGCAGAGGAAATACAGCGCTTAACAAGATAAAGAAGCCCGATTTTACGATCGGGCTTTTAAATTTGCTAATTAACACCACCAGCTTTGAGCATTTCCTCGACAATTGCATATCCGCCGCTAAATCCTGAAGTTGTAAATTTATTATTTATTACAAAAAATGGTACACCGCCTCCAGACGATAAAGCGTTGATTGCTTTGCTACAAGCCTTATCAACTTCAGCTGATGTTTCATTTTTTGAAAGACATTCTGCCATTTTGTTGTAAGACAAGCCAGCTGTTTTTGCGGTACTCGTATAGTATGAATCGTCTAATTTTGGAATAAATGGGCCAGTTTTGCTAACGCCAATACCCTTATTGAAATAATCCCTTGATAAGCTATTTATTAGTTCATTAAAATAAGCATAAAATTTCTTCTGGTTTGCTGCACAATATGCACTTTGTGCGCTGCTTTCTGAATTTTCGCTACCACTATCTTTTAGAATTGGTACAACCCTAATTTCAATATATAATTTTCCGGAATCTATATATTTTTTCTTAAAGGTATCGTTATTTATTGCTTTATAAAAATCAGCACAGTGTGGACACATTATATCAGTATATTCAACCAAAGTATTTGGCGCAGACTTCTTCCCTTCCGTCATGTTAACATTCCAAGCCGAAGAGTCATTATTTATGGGCTTATTGAGGCTATATATTATTAGGCCAACTAAAAAAATAATTAGAATTGATATAAATACTATAGAAAAAATGTTCATTTTTTCTATAGTATGGTTATAGTTCATTTTTATTATCCTTATTCTTTAAATATCTTTCGCTAGTGTAATTTATATAGGATATGTAGCCTAGCTTTAATGATGTGTAAATGCAGATTATTAAAGCGAGTACAACAAATGCAGAGCTCATTATGTTGGCAGCTAAAAGAGAGCTTGACCCACTGAAAAATATTCCGGCTATTGGCATAATAAGCGAAGTTCCACAAGTCGGACATCCAAGACCTATCATGGCAAAAACTGTTGAAGTTGTAGAATTTCTAATATGTTCTGTCTTATTAGTGCTACGTTGATGCCTAAAGTTGTAAATTAGCATTGTAATGCTAATACCTTGCAATAAAGAAATTAGTATAATTATAATTCCAGAAAATGTAGTAGAATCTAGTGCGATGTGCTCAATTATAGTTCCAAAAATTAGGAACTTATCATATATAGGTAGTCCAGATACTAGCAGTGATATGTAAAATGTACCAGATGAGAATAATGTTAAAAGTATACAGAATAACAGTGCAATAACAGCAGCTACTATCATATATTTAATTTTTTTTATTACATAAAAGATACCAGTTACAGCAAGTTTCAACTTATCATAAAAAGATAAAAAAGAATCTAACATGTTACCATATTATATCATTTGCTTAATAACACTAATGGCTTTAGAAAAATAAAAAAAGTGGCTTTTAAACCACTTTTATAAAATAATCTATGGTGACCCTACCGGGACTCGAACCCGAGTTGCCAGGATGAGAACCTGGTGTCCTAACCGCTAGACGATAGGGTCAATCTTTAAGATACTTTACCAGAATAGACGCCTTATGTCTACATATTGGTTGTCGGTGTAGGCTCAATGCCTAAAAGTTGATCAATTATTTCAACTAATTTTCTTGGTGTTATTTCAGCTTTTATTAGATAAGCATCAGCATTCTTCTCCATTGCAGCTTTTGATTCTTCTGCCTGTTCGAAATTTGTTAAAATAACCACTTTAGCATCTGGTATTAAATCTTCTTCACCACGTAAGGCGTCAAGAACGTCTGATCCAGTTCTTTCCGGCAGCATTATGTCTAACAAAATAACATCATATTTTTTATTTCTAGCTGCGACTAGTCCATCATTGCCATCAACAACCCAATCGACTGTATAACCGGCTCTCTCGAGGCTCCTGACGTACATTTCACCGATAAAACGGTCATCCTCGATACATAATATTGTTTTATTTTTCATACTAGCTCCTATACATTGAATGGTTTTTAATCCATCCCCTACCTTCAGATTGAATTAATGCTTCATTATCATTATGAACTATTTTATCAGCAACTGTTGCATAAATTGGTAACGAAACAGTAAAAACTGATCCGTGCCCTTCTTTACTTCTTACGCTTATTGCTCCTCCATGTGATTCAACTATTGCTTTACTAATATAAAGACCAAGACCCATACCAGAAACGCTCTCTCTTGATCTATGCGACCTATAAAACTTTTGGAATAAATTGTTAATTACAGAACTAGACATTCCTATACCATGGTCTTCTACGAATATATCAACAAAATTGTTATTCTTTTTTGCATAAACATTTATAATCCCACCGTCATAACTATATTTAATGGCGTTTTCGATGAGATTGCTAAAAACCTCGCTGATACTGGCCATATCGACAGCAACAGTTGGTAGATCTTTTTGTATATCAATTATAAGCATTCTTCCTTGCGCACTAGCTCTTAGCTTAAAGTCGTCAGATAATTCTTTGAAGATTGCGTCAATTGAATTTTCGGCTAAATGTAGTCTAAAGTGCCTTCGATCATATTTTTCAGTATTCAGTATGTTGTTAATATAGTCAGATAGTCTATTGGCAGAGACTGTCATTCGTTTAAAAAGTTCAATCTGTTCGGGATCTAATTTATCGCCTAGCTCATCTTGTATAACGTCTACATAACCACGGATTACCGTTAATGGCCCCCTTAGCTCATGGGCAGCAAAAGCTATAAAATCAAGCGACTCTTCATCACTTTCATAAATAGATGTCTTATCTACAAGGAATATAATAGTCTCATATTTATTGCCTTTTTCATATGATGCATATACATCATATATTTTTTGATCTGCTTGGTCGGCTGTCTTATCAGGTATTCTTGTCCATCTTTTCTCTGCATGAATTGACTGTTCTGAACATTGGTCTAGCCATTCATCTATGCCGTTATTAATATCGAATAGCATTGATATAACCAACTTATTCTTTACGGAATCGAGTCTAACAGGGGCTGGTCGATTACTATAAATTATGTTTCGGTCTTTATCTAATACGATGAGACTGCACGGAGTAAGGTTCAACATTTGTTGAAAATCGACCTTGTCATCATCGTCATTATTATTTCCCTTATCTTTTGACTCATTCTTTTGGGCAGTTGCAGATAGACTATATATTTCTTTTATCGCGCGTTCCATAGAAGTGCCCCTGTACTCATTTGAATTGGGGTTTGGTGGTAGCAGCGGAGCTGGATCGTTATTTATATAAGCAATGGTTGATACGATATGCTTTAGAGGCCTAATCAATTTTTTATACAGAAAAATATTAAGTGATATTTCCATAAAAATTGTAATTGCTATAATGCAAATTAGTTTTATCATTTGGTTAGATGGAAGATAGAAAAATATGGCAGCCAAAACTAGTAAAATCAATAAATGAGCAGTTATTAAACAAGCAATTACTTGATTTTTTATTTTCTTAAAATAATCAGCTGGAATAGAACTATCCATAATCATCACTAATTATATAACTATATTGTCAAATAAGTTATGCTTAACGATGATATTTTTAGAATACTTCTTCTAGTGTTCGGCTAATTCTGGCGAGTGATTTGTCTTTTCCAAGAACTTCTAGGGTTTCATCTAAAGCAGGACTAAATGGTGCCCACGATATTGAATATCTGATTAAACTGAAAACAATTCCTGGTTTTTCTTCTGTTTTGATTATTAAATTATTAAGAGCATTTTTTATATTTTCAGCTGTAAAGACATCAATTTTTGATAGATTATCAAATGCTTGTTGCAAAATATTATTTAGATAATTGCCTTCTTTTTTAGAAAGATATTTGTCTGATGCAATCATATTTTTATCAGGTGTCGGCTCTTCGAAGAAATAATTCGTTAAGATTGGTAAATCGGCTAGTGTTTTTAATCTATCTTGGACTAATGATAGTACCTTCATTCTATAATCTCGCTGACATGTTAATGCACTAGTAGGCCAAAAATTATTAGAACGGCTATAAAGATCATCGATACTAAGTAGACGAATGTGCTGCCCATTAAGCCACAGCAATCTTTTTTCATCAAAGCGTGCTGGTGATTTTTGTATTCTTGAAATATCAAATTTTGCAATTATCTCTTCGACAGAAAATACCTCTTGTTCAGTACCGTCGTTCCAGCCTAGTGTTGCAAGAAAATTAATAATTGCCTCTGGCAAATATCCTTCAATGGCATAATCAAGAATCCCTTTTGCGCCGTCACGTTTGCTTAGCTTCTTCTTGCCATCAATTGCCATAACGAATGGCAAAGTTACTAAAATCGGTCTTTCAACTTTTAGAGCTTCATAAAGATTTAGGTATCTAGGAATACTACTGATATATTCTTGACTCCTAAGCACGTGAGTAATACCCATTAAACAGTCATCTACTATATGGCAGAAATTATATGTTGGATAACCATCACTTTTTATAAGGACAAAATCATCAATCGCTTGAGGATTTGACTCCAAATCTCCCATGACGGCATCATTCCATTTGTATGATTTTGGTTCTGATTTAAAGCGTAGTGGTTGACTGCCGTCCCATTTTGGTGGATTTTCTGGCCTATGATCCCGATAGAGAAAAGCTTTTTTGTTTTGTTTAGCTTCGTCGCGGAATGATTCGAGTTCTTCTTTAGAATAAGGATCGGCGTATGCTCTACCGGCATCAACTAATTTTTGTGCCCACTCCTTATAAATTTCTAATCGTTTCGATTGTAAATAAGGCGCAAATGGGCCACCTATATCGATGCCTTCATCCCACTGGAGCCCTAACCAATGTAGACTTTCTATGATATGCTCTGTGCTTCCAGCCTGTTCCCTGACTTTATCAGTATCTTCTATTCTCAGTATAAATTGACCACCGGCTTTTCTAGCAATTAGCCAATCAAATAAAGCGGTTCTAACACTGCCGACGTGCATAAAACCGGTTGGACTTGGCGCAAAACGTGTACGAACATTAGACATAATATAGCTATTATAGCAAAAATGGACGCTATTGTCGCTTAGAACGCGTGAATATTATGCGGCTAATCTCAGATACAAATATTATGATTAACGATGATATTAAGCCAACTATTAAAATGTCTTGTAACTTAGGCTGTGCTTTTTCAAATATAGTACTTACGGGTGTCAAAATAATTATAAATTGCATGATAATCGAAGCAGAAAGACCAAAAAACAACGGTTTATTCTTGATTTTTAATGTTTTCAAAACTGAGCGATTCTGGCTGCGTGCACAAATGACATTTGCCCACTGCACCATTATCAAGGAATTAAATGCCATGGCTGACGCATAATTATATCCGTCTAAGTTCTTAAATATATAGTAAATTGATATTGTTATTAGAGCTGTTGTAATTGCAATAATAATCATTCGAATAATTGTTGTTTTGCTAAACAACGGCCTATCGATTTGATATGGTCTTTCATTCATAACATTACTTTCAGCCGGTTCTAAACCAAGTGGAACGACGAGAGTTGTATCAGTAGCAATATTTATCCATAGAATCTGTATTGGTGAAAGAGGAGAACTAAGACCTAGTATGAGTGAACCGAGCATAGTTAAGACTTCACCGGTATTGGTTGCCAGTAGATAATAGAGCATCTTTTCTATATTCTTAATAATTGTTCGGCCTTCTTTAACGGCACTGACAATTGTTGCAAAATTATCGTCCAGCAAAATCATGTCACTTGAATCTTTGGCGATTTGAGTTCCGCTTCCCATAGATATACCAACGTGGGCATTAGTGAGTGCGGGCACATCATTAACACCGTCGCCGGTCATGGCGGTTATATTATGTCTTTTTAATATTGATAATATTTTATATTTATCGTCAGGCAGCACTCTAGCATAAACAAAAGTTTTCTCGAGTGTATCGTTCAGCTCAACTTCGGTCATATTATCTATATGTCTAGCATCAAAAACTTGATCACGACTTGAAACTATATTTAGTTGTTTAGCAATTTGATAGGCGGTCTCAGCATGATCACCAGTTACCATTCTGACTGTTATTCCGGCTGCTTGTGCTTCTAGAATCGCTTTCTTTACCCCGCTGCGAATTTTATCTGATAGTGCCACTAGCCCGTAAAAAATCAATTTATTTTTATCAAATAGCTCGTCTATATTATTTAAATTATTTTCGTCGGTTACAATTGCCGCAAAAGCTATGACGCGGTAACCACTTGTAGTCATCGAATATAATTGTTCTTTAATAATATTCTTTTGGCTATCACTCATATCGGATTTGTGAGTGATTGATTCCGGTGAGCCTTTAAATATAAATAATAATTTGTGGTTTTCAAGTTTATAAGTATTGCCGCTTATCTGATGTTTCTGAATGAAAGATATAGTATTTTTTTGAACCCACGAGTCAGTTACTAAATTATGTTTTGCATATTCAGCTAAAGCTTGGTCTAATGGATCATTAGTTCCCCGCGATTTATTTATAGATCCGTATATTATATCTATAAAGTTAATATCATTTATCTTCTTACCGCTATTTTCCCATAGTTTAGCTACATCAAGTTTATTCTCTGTAAGAGTGCCAGTCTTGTCAGTGGCAATAGTAGTAATTGAACCAATCGTTTGAATTGTTGGTATGTTTCTTATTAATGCTTTCTTTTTTGAGATATTTCGTACGCCTAAGGCTAATATTATTGATGTAGCAATAGGCAGCTCTTCAGGAACAGCACTGACAGCCAACGCTATTACAAAGCGTAATGACTCAGGTAAATTCGCCCCATTCAGAATGTCGAGTATAAAAGCTATGACTGTAATAATTATTATTACAAAAATTAACTTTGCTAAAAAGGAATCAATCTTTTTTTGAACCGGACTTTTTATAGATGAGCTATCTTCAGTAAGGAGGGCGATTCGTCCGAATTCCGTTTGATTTGCAGTAGCTACAACTATAGCATCGGTCTCACCGGATACGATGAAAGTTTCTTGAAATAGCATATTTTTTTGATCGTAGATCTCTTTATTGTCACTTATATCTAAATTATTTTTTCCGACTGGATTTGATTCTCCGGTTAGTGATGATTCATTGACTCGTAAATTGTTATAACGAATTATTCTGCAATCTGCTGGAACTCGTTCGCCTTCGTGTAGTGATATTAGATCGCCTGGTACTAACTCTAAAGCCGGTATTTGTTTAAAAATGCCACTTCTTATTACTGTTACGCTCTGGATTTCTTTATCTTGGATCGACTTAAGTATGTGCTCTGTTGAAAAACGCTGAATGTAGTAGATAGAAGCATCAACTACTATTACCATAGATATGACGATGGCATCAATTATTTCTTTTTCGAAAATGCTGATTGCAATTGCACCCACTAGTACTAGCATGAATATATCAGTAAAAGGTTCTAGTATCTTTTTCCAAAATGGTTCTTCTCTAACCTTTATCTGATTTTTGCCATAGATTTTAAGTCTCTCGTCGGCACAACTATCACTAATACCGACATCATCAGAACTTTGAAATTCTTTAACAAGAGTAACTATATTGGTTTTATAGTAGGCCATCAGGCTTATTATAACAAAAGCAGCATTTAATTATTTAATGAAAACGTAAATGTCGTTGGCGCATTTTCGGCACTGGTCACGCTCAACTCGCCATTATGAATTTCAATAATTCTTTTAGCTAAAGAAAGACCGAGGCCATTTCCACCATTACTTCTAGCATTATCTGCGCGAAAAAATCGATCAAATATATATGGTAAATCTTTTTCGCTGATGCCACTACCTTTATTGGTAATTGCAAAAGAAGTCTTTTCTTTACTCTTAAATATATTAATTTTAATTATACTGTCGTCAGGACTATATTTAAGTGCATTATCGAGAAAAATCGTTACGAGCTCCTCTATGCTTGATTGGCTAGCTGTGACGACGGCTTTATCATCATTAGTTTTAATCTCGACGCGACTACTATTCTTATCGTACTGAGCTACTAGCTTTTTTGTTATTTCGACAAGGGAAAATTTTGAATAACTCATAGCCTTATTGTCGCCATTTGATAATTTTAATAATGTCTGTGACAAGTTTGATAGCTTATCAACTTCTTCGAGATTACTCTCTAGAATACCCTTAAGCTCTTCTTTCGTGACGTTTTTATCCTTTAGCGTCACTTCAAGCTCTGTTTTCATGGCTGTTAACGGTGTTCTTAGCTCATGACTTGCGTCGCTAACAAATCGAGCCTGACTATTATGAGCTTCTTCGATTGGCTTTAGCGTCTTTCGGGCTAAGAAGTAACTAAGTAGCCAGCCGCATCCAAGCACGGCTACGTTAACAAATATGAGCTCACTAATTACACGGCTACTAGTTTTAGCTAACTGGTTTTGTCTCATGTTTTGAACGTCAAGTTGAGGTGATAGGCTAAGACCGTTTGGTGAACTCATGACCTGGCTTTCATACCCACGCATTCCCCTTGATATTTCACCTACAGAAAGCTGATAAAAAGCAAAACTAAACAATATACTAAGTATCATTAGAATACATAAATATTGGATTGTTAATTTCTTTAGTGCTTTCTTGAACATCACTAGCTCCCCTACTCAGATTTTAATTTATATCCAAAACCTCGAACAGTTTGTATCAATTGCTTTTGAAATGGTTGGTCGATTTTATTACGTAAATATTTGATATAGACTTCAACCGTGTTTGGCAGAATATCTGCGTCATAATCCCAAACATGACTGATAATAATATCTTTCGATAATGGTCTATTCTGGTTTCGCATTAAGTACTCTAGAAGTGAGTATTCTTTGCTTGTCAATTGTATTTCTTTATCTTCACGCTTAACTTCATAGGTTATTGTATTAAGTGTTAAATCGTCGGCTATTAGTACAGTTGATTCGCTTTCAGCGGGTCTTCTTATTAGGGCCCGAACTCTAGCTAACAGCTCTTCAAGGGCGAATGGTTTGACTAGATAATCATCCGCACCAGCATCAAGACCTGATGTCTTGTCACTGATACTACCAAGTGCTGTTAATAATAGGACTGGCGTATGAATATTCTCTTTACGCATTTCTTTAACTATTTGAAGCCCATTATAGCTACCTGGCAGCATCCTATCAATTATGGCTACATCATATGGCTCTGTCGTCGCCATAGCATATCCGCTATCTCTGTCATATGAAACATCGACAGCGTACTTCTCTTGTTCTAGCGCTTTTTTGAGAGCATTGGCTATTTTATGTTCATCTTCAATCAATAAAATTCTCATAATCATATATATAATACTATTTCTCTGAGAAAAGGCTTATATATTTGCAAGAAAACTATAATATGTTTTCTTAGTACTTTTCTAAGATGGTATAATAAAAAAGTTAATCTTATGATAATCGCTGAAGTAAAAATTAAAGAAAAGTCATTTAACAACAAGACTTTGCTGAAAGATGCAGAGATGCTTATTGATGATAATGAAAAAGTTGGTCTAATCGGCAGAAACGGCGCCGGTAAAAGCACGTTATTTAATATCATGCTCGGAATAGATAAAGACTATGTTGGCGATGTCAGGTATAAAAAAGGTCTAGTAGTTGTTAATACTCTTCAGGAATATGATAATATTCCGAAAATGACAATCATTGACTATGTACTTAGCGGCATTCCAGAGTACAGAAGACTATCTAACATTATTAATCATTACCCTGATACTATGGGTGACAACATGAAAATGATTGAAGAATATTCCAGTGCGATTCAAGAATTTGCTGATAGGGATTTCTATGATATTGAGAATAGAATTAATCAAACTTTAGATAAATTTGGTTTAGGAAATTTGGGCGATCAGAGTTTTAATAGTCTGTCTGGTGGACAAAAGCGCCTGGTTGAAGTCGTCAAAGTCATGAATTCCGACGCTCAACTAGCCTTGGTTGATGAGCCGACAAACCATATGGACTATGTTGCCAAAGAACAATTTATTGATTGGATGAAAGAATTTAAAAAATCAATATTTGTTATTACTCATGATCGCGATGTCCTTAATAATGTTGATAGAATTGTCGAACTAAGAGATAAACACCTAACTAGCTTCAATGGACAATACAATGATTATTTAAAACAAAATGCCGTTTCAACTAATACATCTATGACATCATTCAGCCTGAACGAGAGAAGAAAGGCTAATCTTGAGAGCAAGGTAATTCAGTTTAGACGCTATAAAGAGAAAGCACGTGATCCTGGAACGATTAGGCAGTTTAAGCGACGGGAAAATGAAGCAATTGATGAACTTAGGATATTAAAAGAAAAAGAAAAACCATCATTTTGGATAGATAAAGAATCGGTTGGAGCAATGAACTATAAAGCGACGGCTCTCTATGACAAATTGAAGGATAAGAATATCAAGATAAACACCAATAGTGCAATAGCGGAGACTAGCAGTCGTAATTTATTAAGCGTTCGCAATTTGAGCTTAGGCTATGACCATGCCATTTTCAAAGGACTAAATTTTGATGTTCATGAAAACGAATCTATCGAAATACGTGGTCGTAATGGTGCTGGTAAATCGACTCTCTTAAATTTTATTTTTAAAGTAAATTCGGATAATATTGATTGTTATGATGGCGAAGTCAAATTAGATAAGTCCATTCGTTTTGGCATATATTTTCAGGAAACGCCAACATATTTATTAAATCTAACGTTGTCCCACGCTGTTGAAGAAATTTATAAAAGAAAAAATGTAGATATTTTTGATAGAGGTGTCCGAAAAGTTTTGAGTGATTATCTTTTTACAGAAGAAGATATGGCTACTCCGGTTAGCCAACTATCAGGCGGACAGAAAGCAAGACTTCAGATTATATCAATGCTTGCTAATAGTCCGAGCCTACTTGTACTTGATGAGCCAACTAATCATCTTGATTTACCAAGTATTGAGGAATTGGAGACTGCTCTTCACAAATACCATGGTGCAATTTTATATGTCAGTCATGATGGCTATTTCAGGAAAAAAATGAACAGTAATGTCGTTGAGGTGTAAAGTAATAAATTTTTATGATATTATGATTGGAGTTTTAGTATGAATGTCTCAGATTATTTTTACGATTTGCCGGAAGAGCTAATTTCTAAGAATCCCCCAGTTGAAAGAGGAACTTCTAGGTTGTTAGTGCTCGACAGGCATGATGACTCGATTCAAGATGAGCGTTATTTCAATATTCCTGATTTGCTTAATCCTGGCGATGTTCTTGTTATTAATAACACAAAGGTTATTAAGGCTAGGTTGTTTGCTAAAAAAGATAACGGTGCTACAAGAGAAATAGTTGTGCTTGAAAGGCATAGCTTTGACAATGATTGGCATGAACATAAAATTCTATATAGAAGAAAAATTAGTAATGGAGATAAGCTACATATTGATGGTAGCAATGTTGAAATAGTTGTGAAAGAAGTGCTCGACAACGGTGTAGCAACGGTTATATCAAGTGAAAACTTGCTTGATATAACAGATAAGTACGGAACAGTTCCATTGCCACCCTATTTACATCGTGATGCCACGAAAGCTGATGTTGAAAGATATCAAACGGTTTGGGCGGAAAAAGAAGGATCAGTTGCAGCACCGACAGCAAGCCTCAATATGACGAATGATATTTTAAAAAGTATTAAAAACAAGGGTGTCACTATTAAAGAAATTACACTTCATGTCGGTCTAGGCACATTTCTTCCAATAAGAGTTGAAAATTTAAGCGATCACCATATGCATCAGGAATATTTTAATATACCGGCTGATACCGCTCTTGCCATTAGAAATGCTAAAAAAACTGGCCGTCGTGTAGTCGCTTTAGGTACAACTGTTACTAGGGCGCTAGAATATGCTGCTGACAAAGTTTTATCTGGCAACGATGATTCGGCTATTGCTGGTGAAGCGGATATATTTATTTATCCTGGTTATACATTTAAATGTATAGATTGTCTTATTACTAATTTTCATGCTCCAAAAAGCACAGTACTAATGTTGGCGGCATCTTTTGCTGGATGGGATAATTTATTAAACGCCTATAATCATGCAGCAAGTGAAAAGTATAGCTTTTTAAGCTACGGTGATAGTATGTTCATTCATTAGAATATGAGTAATGTTTTTGATATAAATAAAAAATTAGATGGTACGCTTGCTCGTTGTGGTGTAATTCATACGCCGCATGGTGATATTAATACGCCATGTTTTATTGTTGGTGGTACTAATGCTGTTGTCAAAACACTAGTTCCCGAACAAGTTCGTGATTTATCAGGTCAAGCTATTTTGGCAAATACTTATCATCTTATGACTAAACCCGGTGCCGAGATAATTAAGAAGGCTGGCGGTTTGTCTAAATTTATGAACTGGAGTGGCCCAACTTTTACGGATAGTGGTGGTTTTCAGGTATTCAGCTTGGGTATTGCTTATAAAAAAGGCATTGATTTGGTCGCTCATAGTGAAAAAGGAGACAAAAGCCAAGCGACAATTAGCAAAAAGCAACCGGCTAAAGTAACCGATAATGGAGTCTATTTTAAATCGCCATCAAATGGGGATACTCTTTATCTTAGCCCTGAAAAAAGTATGGTTTTACAGCATCAAATAGGTGCTGATATACATATGTGTTTTGATGAATTAACGGCTTCTTTGGCAGATAGAAAGATAATTAAAAAAGCTATGGACAGAACTCATATATGGGCCAAGAGATGTCTTGATAAACATCAAGAACTAAATAATGAGCATGATTTGCTAAATGAGCCGCATCAATTACTCTTTGGTGTTGTTCAAGGCGCTCGAGAGAATGATTTGAGAGTGGAAAGTGCTTCATTCTTAGGTGCTATGAATTTTGATGGCTATGGTATTGGTGGCATTTTTGAGCCTAATGATATACCAAAATATGTAAAAATTGTTGATGAAATATTGCCAGAAACTAAGCCAAGACATCTACTCGGTATGGGATCGCAACCAGCTGATTTGTTTCTTGGGGTTGAATATGGCATTGATACTTTTGATTGTGTTGCCCCTACTAGACAGGCTAGAAATGGTGCTCTTTATACACTAGATGGAAGGATTAACATTAAAAATAGTAAATATGTTGAAGATTTTTCCCCTCTTGACCAAGATTGTGATTGCTATACTTGTCGTCATTACACTAAAGCTTATCTAAGTCATTTATATCGAGCTAATGAAATAACAGGTTTAGCACTTGGCAGTATTCACAACGAAAGATTTGTAGTTCGTACCGTTGAACAAATTAGAGCTAGTATTATAAATAATACGTTTTTTGAGCTTAAAGCTAACTTTTTAAAACGCTATTACGGACAAGATATAGCTGGTCAATGGATAAAATAATTATAAAAATATATAATAACAATTATGAAAGTCCATATTGATATAGATACAAAGACATTTGTGAGATTTTGGCTAGTTGTAATAGGATTTATTTTAGCCGGTTTTATACTTTACAGTGCTAGGCAAGCTCTTATTATTATCCTCGCTTCTATTTTTTTGGCTCTAGCTTTAAATGCACCAGTTAGTCTTATTGCTAAAAAATTGCCAAGTAAAAGTAGAGTTGGCGCTACGGCAATTTCGTATCTTGCAGTTGTAGCTATTTTATGCGCTATTGTATTTCTGGTTATACCACCAATTGTTCAGCAGACTAGCAAGTTTATTCAGACAGTTCCATCACTGGCCAAGACTGTTACGCAACAATCAAAAGGTATCGGTGTTATTATCAACAAATATCACTTAAAACCACAGATAGATAATGCTATTTCTCAAGTAAGCAAAAACGTTTCATCTTGGGTTACTGGTATTGGCCAAGCGGCTATTAGTAGCATATGGTCTTTTGTCTCATTCATCGGTAATATGGTAATGGTGTTCGTTATAACATTTTTGATGCTTATTGAAGGGCCGAAATGGATAGAAGCTATTTGGGGCGTCTATGATAACGAAGATGTTATGAATAGGCACAAGAAAATTATTGGTCGTATGCACAAAATATTTGATGGCTATATCGTTGGTCAGCTAACGGTCTCGTCGCTTGATTCGTTAGCGGCGGGTCTAGCAGTATTCATTATTAGTTTATTCTTTGGCAGTATACCGCATAATCTTGCAATGCCAACTATAGCTATTGTTTTCTTATGCTCACTAATACCAATGTTTGGTGCGATGATTAGCGGTACAATCGTATGTTTGCTACTTATATTTAATTCTATTCCAGCAGCACTGATTTATCTTATCTACTTCATTATTTACCAGCAATTGGAAGCTAATTTCATTTCTCCGTCAATTCAGTCAAAACGATTACTCCTTACACCGTTAGCGATTATTATTGCTGTAACAATTGGCTTTAGCCTTTTTGGAATAGTTGGTGGTATTATTTCAATACCAATAGCTGGGTGTGTGCGTGTTTTAATAGACTCCTACTTAGAAAATAAACGCGAAGAACGATATAAAACTAAAGAACAGTCTAGCAATCCTCTTATAAGTCTGGCAAATAGGATTAAGAAAGTTAAAGAATAGACCAAATAGTAATTTGGTTGTTTTTGTCGTTTAATTTTATATTTTTGTCGGCTAGTTCTTGTCTGATTTGGTCTGCTCTTTCCCAGTTCTTATTGTTTCTAGCAACTCTTCTCTGCTCAATTAGCGCTTTATCGTCGCTGCTTATGTCAGCTGTCGATTCTAAAATATTAAGACCAAATACGTTATCAATTAGTAGAAACAAATCGGTTATGAGTGAACCATTTATACTGTCACTGTTCTCAATTTTGCCAATTTCTTCTTCTATAACTGATAAAGCACCAGGTGTGTTTAAATCATTATTAATTGCTTCAATAACTTTTTTTTGAATGGTTGAAATATCTGTTTTTATATTATTATCCGATTGGAATCTTAGCAGTGCGATATTTTTCCAATGATTTAATCGGTTTTTGGCAGCTTCAAGATTATCAAAAGTAAAACTACTCTCATTCCTGTAATTGCTTTGAAGGGCAAACATTTTAAAATCAAGTGGTGTGTATCCTCTGCTTTTTAAATCTTGCAAGGTATATCCATTGTTAAGACTCTTGCTTATTTTAGTACCATCAACTTTTAAGTAATTACAATGTAGCCAATAATTAGCAAATGTTTTACCTGTTGCGCATTCGCTCTGTGCTATTTCGTTAGTGTGGTGAATCGGTATATGGTCGATTCCGCCAGTATGAATATCAAGTGTTGGCCCAAGATAATGAAGAGCAATAGCGCTACACTCAATATGCCAACCTGGAAAACCCATTACGCCGCTATGTTTATTATCAAGTAAGTCTTCTGGTGTCTCCCACTCCATGTCACGCTTCTCACCCGTTTTGGTGAATTTCCACAAAGCAAAATCGGTGATAGATTTTTTGTTTTCATTGAAGGCCACTCTTGCACCAGCCCTCTGCTGGTCAATATTTAAATGCGCAAATTTTGCATAATTAGGAAATTTAGCAGTGTCAAAATAAATGCCGTCGTTTACTTGGTAGGTATAGCCCTTGTCTTTCAGAATTCTTATTAATTCAAGCTGTTCAACAATAAAGTCAGTTGCTCTTGGTAGATGGTCGGGGTATATCAAATTAAGATCTTTAATACCATTTTTGAAGTCAGCAATATAAAAATCAGCAACTTCCCAGGCGGTTTTATGCTCACGTCTTGCGCCTTTTTGTAGCTTATCTTCGCCTTCGTCGGCATCACTTACCAGATGGCCAACATCAGTTATGTTCATTACACGCTCAACATCGTAGCCGTTTAGCTTAAGCACTCTTACTAAAATATCCCATTGAACGTAAGAAAACCAATTTCCGATATGAAGAAAATTATATACAGTTGGCCCACAAGTATACAGCTTTACCTTATTGTCATTTTGTGGCTTAAAATTTTCTAGTTTACGGCTAGCGGTATTATAAACTTGTAGCATGGTCTTTCTCGTATTCAGTTAATGCTTTATTAGAAGCACCTAGCAACTCATTAAGCAATTTATCATACTGCTCATATACTCTAAAACCGGCGGCGTATTCATGTCCGCCGCCACCGAAGAAACCGGCAATTTGATCAGATATCGGGACATTCGCTCTGATTTTACCGGTTATTCTCCCATCCGGATAAGTTTTAATTGCTACACCAACTTGGACTCCCTCGACTAATTTCATTTCGTCTAGTACAAGTACGCTTGGATTATATTGATCACTGTATTTTTGTATTTCTTCCCAAGGTATGTGAATAATAGCGAGCTTTCCTGACAGATAATATTCAATTCGCTCGATAAGAGAACCTTTATATTTCAATATTTCTTGGGATTTCTTCATATATTCGCGACGCTTATCTTCTATATCGAAGATAAAGGCACCTCTTTTATTTAATTCAGCAACGGCCGTAATCGTTCTGTCGGTGACATTTCTGGTTGTTAGACCTAAACTATCACTGAGAATAGAAATTAATATATTTTTTGCAAAGTTCTTAGTCAGGGCCCATTTAAGGTCATCAGCTATTCGATAGATAATTTCACCGGTCGAGACGGCGTCTTCTAACAATAATTTGTAATCAAATGACAATGTTGGTTTGGTGTCGTGATGGTCAATGACAATAACAGGTCTTGTCTCTATAAAGTGTCGGGCTCCATCGACTTCGAATAATTTTGATAGTAGAATCTCAGCTGTCGTATCAACAATAATAATCAAATCAGATTTTAAGTCTAGAGTCTGATTAATTCTATCCCACCCGTCTATATAATGAAGATATTTCGGTATTAAAACGGGACAATATAATTGAACTTTTTTACCTAGATTTTCAATTATTTCTTCTAGTGCAAGAGCACTGCCTATGCTGTCGCCATCGGGATTCTCAGCCTGAATAATAGTTACTGAATTGGATTCTCTAATTAATTTGTCAATTTCTTTATACATCTAGGATTATTTTAGCATTTATTGTAGTGTTCGTCTTCCTTCAAGAGCATTAGCGAGCGTTATTTGGTCAGCATACTCTAAATCAACACCGACTGGGATTCCTCGAGCAAGGCGTGTGACTTTAACGTCAACGTTATTATCTTTTAATATTTTGCGAATAAATATGGCTGTAGACTCACCTTCCACTGAAGCATTAGTGGCTATAATCACTTCTTCGACAGCATCACTATTGATACGTGTGATTAGTTCCGGAATATGAAGTTGTTCGGGCCCTACGCCATCTATGGGGCTAATTACGCCATTTAATACGTGGTAAGTGCCATTATATTGTCTAGTCCTTTCCAGGGCTACTATATCCATTGGCTCTTCCACGACAGCAACAATCAGTTTGTCTCTAGACGAGTCGCTATAGAGCGGTGATACTTCGTCATCAGCGTTAATAAGCGCAAAGGTAACGGGACACTGTTTTATGCGGTCGTGAAGCGTAGCGACTGATTTTGAAATCGATTCAGAAATATTTTTATTGGCACGCAACAAAAAATAGGCATATCGTTCGGCTGTTCTATTGCCGACTCCGGGTAAGTTGCCTAGCTTATCAATAACATCAGACAGCGCATCTGGAAGAATATAATTTGACACTTATTATAAGCCGAGGTTACCAAGGCCTCCCATTAAAGGTTTCATTTTTTCAGTTGCTATTTCTTGTGCTTTTGTCATGCCGTCTCTTACAGCAATCTCAACCCAATGCTCAAGTTCTTCGATATTCTCTAAATCGACACTTTTTGGATCGATTTTGATACTTTGAATTTTTAGTTCGCCATTGATTCTGACCACGACTGCTCCGTCACCGGCCTCAACTTCAACTATTTGTTTTTTTAGTTCTTTCTGAGCTTTTCGTAAATCATTTAGCATCTTTATTTGGTTAAAAGCCATTTTAAACTCCTTTATAGTAATACTATCTAACAATTATATGTTAATAATTTGACTTTTGATAGACATAGAATCTATTTGAATGATTAATCCTATCATTGGTAATAATTCTCGTTATATCATATCCAACAAAATCTCGATGATATTTTGTTGTGGCAATAAACTTTTTTGTGTTGAATCCGAGGTCGCTGATTGAAGTCGATACATTATAGCCATTATATTTGCCAAGTAGTTTATAAAAGTCGTATTCGTTATCGGATACTAAAATAGTCTTAACGTCTTTTGGCAAAATATTTAAATCTTCAGAGAACTGGTTAGCAAGAACCGGGTTATATAAGTAACTATAGACGTATGTTGTTAGATTAGTAATTGTTATGCTACTGACTAATAATAGGGTCAATACTAAACCGAGTGTTCTGGCGTAGGGATTTTTTGGAAAAAGTTTATACCAACTATTTAATAAGCAATCGATGCCACTCGATAACAATAATATGGCTATAGGCAAATATGTATCTTGAAATCCCTTAACAGACAGTAAAATGAGTGGTATACAAAAGACAAGATTCACACCTAATATATAGCTTATTGAACTCTGATGATTCTTAATCTGGTTATATATGCCAAGCACTATTATGACTAATGATCCAAGACCAATGACGGGATTAAGAACACTGCTACTACCTGATGTCGTAAATATGAAAAAGTTATTACCTATTTCTTTTAGATTATTTAAAGGATTTAGTTTGAGACTATCTATACCAAAAAAGGCCAATAAATATGAATGATTAATCAACGCGTGTGCAGCTATTAGCACGATAGTCAGTGCTACGAGAGATACTGTGATTATACGATGCTTCTTATAGATTTTATTGATAAAAAGGTATCTTAAATGTGGATGTAAAAAAGCGCCAACTAAAATTGATAAAAGAACGTAGATACATAGAGGGGTTGATATACTAAGTATCAAAGTTATCAGCAATAGTGCTGATAATAGGTATAAGTTGCCTTTCTCTTTAATTATATATGTACCGATTAGTAGTGAGGCCATAGGAAGTAAAAGACACAATATATCTGGTGTTCCACTTTGAGATATAAAGAGAAAATAACTGCACGTTGAAGTAATCAGTGATGATATTATTGCTATCTTCTCGCCACACCACTCTTTAACTAGTAGAAAAGTCAGAATAAGTGAGGCAAGGGCTACTAAACAAGAAGTAATTTTAATTGAGAAGGTTGATAATCCAAATATTCTTATTGCTAGCATCTGAAGTAGTCTATATGGAGCATCAACAGTCATGAGACCCTTCAAACTCCAAATATTAATTTGCGAGCTTTTAACTACTGAATTAACTTCGCCGTTAGTCACTCCGCCAGGTAAAAGAAGCGCAACTAAGAAAATTACTGATATAAATATAAGCGCCAAAACTGAATAACCAATTACATATCGGTATTTATAGAGAAACGAATTTACTACCCTATTCTTATAATCTGTCATATTCTTAGATTATATCATTTAAAGCTATTCGTGGCTTTTATCAAGTGACATAAACCTTAGGCGCTCTGGATGGAAGTATAACTCCACTTTACCGGTTGGGCCGTTTCTATGTTTAGCGATTATCAAATCAGTAATATTCTGTCTTTCAGTATCCGGATTATAATATGCTTCACGATAAATAAACATGACTAAATCGGCATCCTGCTCAATGCTACCAGACTCTCTTAAGTCAGACAGCTGTGGTATTTGTGGATTGCGGCTTTCAACTGTTCTAGATAGCTGACTTAATGCAATAACGGGGACATTAAGTTCACGTGCTATTAATTTTAAGCCACGACTAATTTCACTGACCTCTTGCACTCGGTTATTGTCATTTCCTCTATGCCAAGACTGCATGAGCTGTAAGTAGTCGACGATGATAAGTCCTAGCGGTTGTTCATGCGAAGCACGCCTTGCTTTGGTACGCATCTCCAAGACGCTCAGCCCAGGCGTATCGTCGATGTAGATAGGTGCTTCAGCCATTTCACCCATAGCTTCCGATATTTTAGAAAAATCCTCATCACTCAAGTTACCGGTTCTAATATTCCAAGCGTCAACGCCGGCTGCGTCGGCAAGCATTCTGTCTACTAGCTGTTCTTTGCTCATCTCTAAGCTGAAGAATAAAACGGCCTTTTTGGATATAGTAGCCACGTTATAGGCCAGGTTGGTAACTAATGTAGTTTTTCCCATAGCTGGCCTGGCAGCTAATATTATTAGGTCGCTTTGCTGTAGACCGGCAGTCATGTTATCTAGGTCTCGATAGCCGGTTGAAATACCACGCAAGGCTCCCTTGTTTTGGTATAGCTCTTCCATTCTATCGAAGCTATCAGTTAAAATGCTTTCAATACTTGATAAATCTTGCTTAAGAGTTTGATCGCTGACGCTAAATAACTCAGCTTCCGCTTTTTCGAGTAATTCTTGAGTATTAATGTCATTGTCATAACCCATGCTGTTTATATTAGTGCTGGCTCTGATCAAGCGCCTTCTTATGGACGCTTGTGCAATCATTTTGGAATATGCCTCAGCGTGAGCTGATGTTGGCACATAATTTGTTAGTTCTGATAAATAAGTCGATCCACCAATCTTTTCAAGATTGTCTTTCTTTTTGAGCTCGTCAGTTATCGTTAGAAGGTCAACTGGCTGATGACGTTCATAGAGTCTCATTATGGCGTCGAAAATAATACCATGTCTGGGATCATAAAAATCGCCTGGCTTAATTTGCTGGACGACATCGCTAATTGTATTTTCATCAATCAGAATGGCGCCAAGTAAGCTCATCTCAGCATCAAGGCTCTGTGGTGGAATTTTTCCAGGGGTTTTTTGTGGTTCTTTAGTATTCTTCTCAGCCATTACAGTTGCACCTCTTCTCCGCCACCCATAATAGCAGCTATCGCAGCAATTTTACTATCTTGTGGCGGTTTGCTTTCCGGTAAAGTCGTTACTTTAATATTACCAATGCCTAATTGGGAGAGTCCCGCTCCAATAGCAGGAGCATATTTAACATCATCAAGTTTTTTCTTATTAAAATTATTACCGGCGTATATCTTTAGCTCTGACTTATTAATGCTATATTGGCATCTCTTAAGAACGCTATATAAAGCTATATGGTGTTCATGGTAGTATTCAATGAATTCTTCCCACTCAAATTTCATAAGCTTATCGTCATCAACGTCTTGATCTTGCGAATTTTGACGAACTATTTGGGCGGTTCTTTTTACTTCAGTCGGATGTTTGGTCGTTTTTGTCTCCTTTGATTCTGCAGTGCTGCTACTTGGTTCATTTTTTAGCTTCTGGTTATCATGGCTATCATCGTTAGCGACAATAGCATTTTTTTTGATTGTTTTAGTTTCAATACTAAGCGAATCGGCTTCTGATGGTGCAGCCTTCAAGGCTACATTCTTTTGTTTAAGCGGTTTTAATTCATTTAAGGCCAACGTCACGATGAGTTTCGAAGATGGATCAACCGATCGAGGTACATCAAGCAAACCTTCTAGTAGATCAAGACAATCACAGTAATCTGTAATATTTTGTCTAATATAACGAATCAGCTGATAAGCAATATTTTTTGCTTCAGCGCCTTTTTCTTCGAGGCTATCAATAAGATTAATAACATCAAGCGTTTGGCTATTTCGGTGATAGTCTAAAATAGCTTTAATATCTTTTGTAGTTGCTAGACCGAATAGGTTTTGGATTTCGTCGGCACCAATTGATTTGTTTTCACCGGATAGACTTGATACTTGATCAAGCATGCTGATGCTGTCACGAAAACTGCCTCGACCAAATTCAGCAATAATACTAAGAGCTTCATCATCAATTAGAATATTCTCTTCATCAGAAATATAACGTAACTGTTTAATCAGGTCTTCATCTTTTATTAAGTGAAAGTCAAAACGTTGAGTACGGCTAATAATTGTTTCTGGAAGCTTTTCGATATCAGTTGTGGCTAGAATAAATACAACGTGTTCAGGCGGCTCCTCAAGCGTTTTAAGCAGCGCATTAAAGGCTTGTTTTGATAACATATGAACTTCATCTATGATGTAAACTTTTTTTGATGCAGAAACAGGTGCGATATTAACTTTATCTCTTAGATCTCTAATGTCATCTACGCCATTATTACTAGCAGCATCAATTTCGATTATGTCTAAGTCGATTGAGGTATCGTCGTAAGCTACTTTATTAATGGCATGAGCTAAGATACGCGCAACGGATGTTTTGCCAACTCCCCTTGGGCCGGTAAACAAATAAGCATGAGATACTTTATCCTGCTCTAATTCCAATTTTAATACTTCGGTAACATGATTTTGACCGACAACAGTATCTAGACTGGTACTTCTATATTTTCTGTATAAAGCTTTTGACATTCAACACCCCAATAAAAAACTACACTCTTTATATAGTATAGTGTAGTTTTTTATTTTTATCTATTTTATTAATTACAATGCAGCTTCAACAGCAGCCCAAGATGCATCAGGGTTATCAGATGGTATAAGAACGGTTACTTGATCGCCAATACTAATCTTAAAGTAAGTTACGCTGGCTAATAATATCCTATATTCTTTACCGTTGACTTCAACATAATAAGCACCGTTGTGTTGAACTAATGTACCAATAACCTGGTTACGGTCAATTGGCCCGATTTGTTTATAAATAAATGAGCCGCTGTCAGTTATTGTGAGCTTTAATATGTCACCTTCTACTAACTTTGATTTACTAGCATAGTTAGCTGGTACTGGATAATCTTTCCCATCGGGGCCAACCATTTTTTGCCCATCAAAAACGCCTTCAATAATTTTGCCGCTAACATCTTCCGATGCAACACTATTTTGTGGGGCGACGACTTTACCGTCATCACCGATGATACTCAGAAGAAGTTCTTTGGCGGCAGCTAAGTTAGTCTCAGCCTCCTGGATCAAAGAGCTCAATCTCTTTACTTGTTTTTCTGGTAAATCAGACATTTTCTCGCAGTCCTTGTCTATTTTCTTTAGTACTAATTTTATGATATCAATATATAAACATTTGTCAATAATAGGCTTTTTTCCACTATCGAATCACTGGTAGCTTAAAAATCATTGTAAATTTTATCATTGAAATTTAAAAACCGTTCTGAAATAGAACGGTTTTTAAAAACAAGACAATGTCGACTAAATTTATTTTTTAAATTAGTTAAGTTCTACTGTTGCGCCGGCTTCTTCAAGACTCTTCTTAGCAGTTTCTGCTTCGTCTTTTGATACTTTTTCTAGTACCTTTGATGGAGCATTGTCTACTAATGCCTTAGCCTCACCTAGACCTAGTCCAGTGATGGTTTTGATAGCCTTAATGACAGCAACTTTCTGTGAACCTGCTTCTTTTAGATTGACTGTAAATTCAGTCTTTTCATCTTCTTGAGCACCGGCATCAGCTGCTGGAGCGGCTGCTACTGCTGCTGGAGCGGCTGCAGATACGCCCCATTCGTTTTCTAGATGCTTTACTATCTGGCTTAATTCTAAGGCAGATAGTTTATTTAGCTCATCAACAATTTTTTGTTGAGCTGCGGATAATTTGATCTCATTATCTTCCATGTTAAACTCCTTGATATATTAATTATTTAATTTAGGCTTTGGATTTCTCAGAAAGCACTCTTACAAAGCCACTTTGTGTGCCATTTAATACTCGCAAAGTATTGGTTAGAGGTGCAGCGATAACGCTTACCAATTGTCCTCGTAACTGATCCTTCGTTGGTAATTCAGATAGCATTTTAACAGTTGCTGTATTGAAGGATTCACCCTTCATACTAAAGCCAGCTATTAATTCGAAAGTTGGATGCTTCTTTGCAAAGGCAGCTAGTACCTGTGCAGGTGCTAGCTCATCTTCTGAACTGAAAGCGTATACTAATTGACCTTTTAGTAGTTGAGTATCAGCATCCTTATAAGTAGGATTCTGACCTAATGCAACTCGTATAAGGCGGTTTTTAACTACCCTAATAGAGACATTAACTTCACGAGCCATTTTTCTTAGCTCTTGAAGATCAGCCACTGATAGGCCTGAGTATTTTGCTCCGACAGTTCCTTTTGCGTCTTTTAGAAGATTAGCTAATTCTGTAACCAAAGCCTCTTTTTTATTGCGTGTAATAGCCATAAAATACCTCTTTGATTATTTTAATTTAGTCGAATTGTCAATGTCCATATTGCTGGTGCGAAAACAAAAAAGTCTTTAGTTCTCGCACAGCCAAAGACTTTTAAAAAGATGTGAATAATTGTTTATTGCATCCTCGGTAGCAAATTAAGCTTGATTAGAAACAGCTACTGTCTTTGGTAACGCATTGGAATTTTATCATACCAAGATGTTTTATGTCAAATATCATGTAGTGGCTCACTACATATTGGAAAATATGTGAATCTCGTCAAATATGCATTGTAGCAGAAATTCCTTAGGTGTATTATAGCTTATGCTCAAATAAGGTCTATATGGTTTAGAGCAATAACAGTGAAAGATATTTGCCTTAACGCGAATAATATGGTATTATATATAAAGTAATGTCAAACGAAAAAATAAATAGCTACAGTGATAGCGAGTATGTTCATGGTGCTGAAAAGTTTACAATAGACGATTCAGTGCGTGAAAAAATGAGAAAAAACCCAGTTGGAGAATTATATACTTGGGGTATTACACCGCTTGATTCCTTTAATGGTGACTTAAAAAAACAGCAGAGAGACGTCTACGATTGGAGAATGGGCTTAATAAAAAATGCTCCGGAATATATAAATGAAAGTTTATATAACTACATTGAGTGTGTGTTTCTAAATAGAGCAACCACTATGAATATGGCTAATTATAATAGCTTCTACACTCGCGATCTTGTTGATGATAAGGACTTACCTAGTGACGATAAAGAACTTTTTAGTCTTGCAACTATTGGTAAAGCTTCGCCAGCTGAGTTAATGTATCTAAGAAATCTTTATGGCCTTAGCAGCGTAGAGCTTGGTTGTGTGACGCATCCATACGGACAAAGAATGGAACATCTTGATCAGATGAGAGATAGCGTTAATGAAGCGATATCAATGTTTAATGGCAAAAAGTTGGACATCGTTAATTATAAAATAAAGAATACTGATGTTATACTTCACCCAAGAGAAGAAGGTGTTTCAGATGCTTTCTTTATGACAAGAAAAAGAGACTTAGCCCAGTTAGCTGATAATACTATTATTCGTGAGTGTTCTTCTTTTATAGTCAGAATTGATCAAGATAGTGATTTCGATCAAGATCTAGCCAACAATATAAGAAGCGTTAAACTCAATAATATACAGAATGTCACTAAAAGATTAACGAGAGCCGGTAATCTTAATGTTGTAGTTCCCCAATTGTTAGAAGAAAATAATTATAAGACTATTGTACCGCTGACAACTGTTACCTATGCATTCAATGATGAAACTAAAAGTCAAATAGATATTAGTGAAAGACAAAGCGAATTTATGATTAGCCAAGAAGAAAAAACTATTCGTAGTCTTGGTGAAGTATCAATGAGAGAAAAATAGCTATTTCTTTATGCTGATAATATTCAATATTTGATTGGATATTTCATCAACATTTTTTGAAGCGTCTATGACAGGAAAGTTGTATTGTTCGGCAATTTTGAGATAGCCGGCCTCTAACTTTGTTTGAAAATCAGTAGATCTTGACTCGAATTCATCTAGCCTGACGTTAGTCTCATTGCGGTTAATCAGTCGATTGAAGCGATATTCTGTGCTTGGCAGTGACAATATTAATGTGAAATCGGGAGTTAGATAATCATCGGCAACGTTACTTTTTGTAGCTTCTACTATCTTGTCTAGATTAATGCCTTCACCATAACCTTGGTAGACTGCTGTTGATATCCAATTTCTAGATGATATAACCCATGTACCCTTTTTTAGGTTTGGTTCAATGAGCTGTGTCCAGTTTAATCTTCGGGCTATAGTAAACAGAAGAACGTTAGTCCAAGGATCTCTTTCATAGTTCTTGTTTTTGATGATTCCTCTTAGAGCAAATGACATGTCGGTACCACCTGGTTCTGACGTCTTGATGACGTCAACGCCCATTTTTGTCAGTTTTTCGATAAGCACATCAACTTGAGTTGATTTCCCTGTACCATCGCAACCCTCTATGACAATATACTTACCGCGTTGCTTATTGATAGTCATTTAATCCCCTGACTTTTATAGGTTTAATTCGTTTATCCTTGTATGCTTTTGGCAGAATCTGTTCTGGCGTCCATTTTGCTATTAAATCATCTAGATTCGATGTATCTTGATATTTACCACTGACACCATTCCTACCGTTACTGTAATCACCATCAACCGGCCCAGTTGTGTGAAATATTATTTGACCGATCCTTTCGCCAACTGGTAATATCACTGATTCATGTTTGTTAAGATTGTAGATTTCAAGCGTTATTCTGTTGACATAGCCAGGATCTATCCAACCGGCATCAAAACAAACAGCAACGCCGTTTCTTCCCCAACTGCTACGTGACTTTACTTCACAAGCACCACCTTCGGGTCTTATGCCTACAAATTCGTGCGTATGCGCTAGTATTCTTTCTCCTGGATGAAGAATTATTATTGGATGATCTTCCGGTATATTAGTAAACAATTTATAACCGTATTTTTCACACCAGTCCTTATGCATCACTGCCTTGAAAGGCCCTTTAAAATAGCGCTTTACATCGCTAGCATCAAATGGATTATAGACGCTTGGTTCTTCAGCAACTTCTTGCTTGTAATAATAGTAGCCTAATGTAAAATCAAGGCTGGCTTCACTGACGTGAGTTTCATCATATGGAACGCATACTATCGTGCCATTCTTGATAGCTTCTTTAATTTGTATGTTACTATATACACTCATCTCTTTTGTAATTATATTAACACTAAACAAAAAATAGACCTACATAGAAGTAAGTCTATTTTTTGTAAAATATATAATTTATTCTAGAGATGTACTAATTTTTACACTAGGTCCCTGTGTTGTTGAAATAGATATGGACTTAATGAAAACACCTTTTATTGTAGTTGGCTTTTGTGCTGTTAAGCTAGTGAAGAATGAACGAGCATTTTCTTCAAGCTTGTCTTTGCCAAAGCTAACTTTACCAATTGCCAGGTGAATAATACCTTGTTTATCAACACGATATTCAACCTTACCAGCTTTTGCTTCTTTTACAGCTTTTGCTATATCAGTTGTAACAGTTCCACTCTTTGGGTTTGGCATTAAGCCTCTTGGCCCAAGTAGTCTGGCGTATTTACCTAGTTTTGGCATTAGCTGAGGTGTTGCAATCAAAATATCAAAGTCAATTGCTCCCTTTTCAAGTTGTTGAATGAATTTATCATCACCGATAATGTCAGCGCCAGCTTTTTTAGCTATTGCCTGATCAGTGTCGGATGCAAATACTGCAACTCTTATCTTTTTACCAGTTCCGTTTGGCAGACTTACTGTTGAACGAATATTTTGGCTTGCTTGTTTAACATCAACGTTAAGATTTACATGAATCTCTACGCTAGCATCAAACTTACTAGGATTAGTCTTTGTTGCTAATTCAAGTGCGTCAGCAAGATTATAAACCTTACTTTTATCAATTAGCTTAGCTGCTTCTTGATATTTCTTTCCACGTCTTTCGATTAGTGGTCGAGCTTTTGGTTTAGCACTAGGCTTAGAATGTTTTTCGTCTTCTTCGACGATTTTATTCTCTTGCTTTCGCTCTTCTTTTTCTTTTTTCGCTTCTGAATCAGCAAGCGACTTTGAGCTTCTCTTGCCAGCTTTAGCTGTTGTTGCTGCTGTCTTTGGCTGCTCTTCTTTTTTAGTAGCTTTAGTGTCAGCACCCTTAATTGCCTCTTCGATTTCGGCAATTGTATTTTTATCGGTAACTTTTAGATTAAGCTTTGTAGCCTTTTCTAATAAATCACTTTTCTTAGTCATGAAAACCCTTCTGTGGTATAGCGATTTTCTAAATCTTCCACATTAATAGTTAATAATTATCTTATACTATACTATTTTTTACTTTTTGGCAACAAAAAACAGATCTAAGATAAGATCTGTTTTTTATTAAAGTAGATATTACTCGATTACTTCAACGCCCATTGAACGTGCTGTTCCGGCGATAGTCTTTATGCGGCCCGCTTCATCGATAGCATTCATTTGATCTTTTTTGATCTCAGCTATCTCAGTAATTTGAGCTTTAGTAATTTTTCCGACTTTATCTGTATGTGGCTTGCCGCTTCCTTTAGGAATACCTGCTCGCTCTCGAATCATATCATCAACTGGTTGGCCTAAGCTTTTCCATGTAAATGTTCGATCCTCAAAAACTTGAAGATGTACAATAACATTTTTACCAGCTAAGTCTTTAGTTGCTTCGTTGAATGGATTTATAAAATCCATCATCTTAAGTCCCCACTGACCCAACGTAGAACCTACTGGAGGTCCTGCTGTTGCACGTCCAGCTGGAATCCTAAGTTTTAAATTTCCAATAACTTTCTTTGCCATAATTCCTCGCTTTAATATAAGTGCGTAACTTGCCTAGTATACAAGATAAGCTTCATTTCTTCAAGGTGTAACTTAAGCTTCTCTTACTTGGAGGGCGTCAAGTTCAACTGGTGTATCACGACCGAACATACTAACCATGACTTTAATTTTACCTTTTTGTTCATCTATCTCAGATATGCTGCCGTCAAATCCCTTGAATGGTCCATCTGTAATTGATACAATTTCGCCAACGGTGAAATCAATATGATGTATAGGATCTTTGACGCCCATTCGCTTTTTGATTTTTGCAATCTCACCTTCTGATACTGGTGTTGGCTCTGTGCCACTGCCTACGAATCCTGTGACTCCAGGTGTGTTTCTAACAATATACCAAGTCTCATCTGTGAGTTTCATTTCTGCAAGGACATATCCCTGAAAAATTTTATTCTCTACGACTTTTCTTTTGCCGTTTTTAATTTGAATCTGTTTTTCTTTTGGTACCATAACGTCAAAAATTTTGTCTGCCATATCAACGGCATTTATCCTTTGGCGAATACTATCAGCTACTTTTTCTTCGTAGCCACTGTATGTGTGAATAGCATACCATTGTCTTGATGAATTATATCTGTTCTTTACCATATCTCTCCTTTATTGAATGATTTTGTCAAACAAAAACTCAAACCCTGCATCTAGTAGCATGACAAGAACTACAAAAAAAACTGTGAAAGCTATGACAGCACCTGTCAAAGCCCATGTTGCTCTTCGATTGGTCCAACGAACCTGTTTGAGCTCATACCATGCTCCGACGAAATAATCCCTCAAAGCTTTAAAAGGTCTTGTCATTTTTTTAAGAACAGTTCTTTTTTTCTTGTTATCTTTTTCACTATCAACATTCGCTGGTAGTTTATCGGATATACTTTTCTTCTTAAACATGCGGACTTGAACCTTTCCCAATTTAAAAGCCTGCTATACGAAGCAGACTGTCAATATTTAGTATATTTTTTGTAAAGTAATATGTCAATATTGCTAGCATATTACTTTTTTATTTTACTCGCTGATAATTTGAATGAAAAAGTCGACCCATAGTTCAAACGGCTCGTAAACTCTATCCTCGTGCCCATTTTAGCGGCTAATTTCGCAGCAATATATAATCCTAATCCAGTACCGTTAGTCTCTCTGGTCCTATAGTCTTCACTTCTATAAAATTTATTAAATATTTTTCCTTGGTCATGTTTACTTATGCCTATGCCAGTGTCTTTTATGGAAATTTCTATTTTATTAATTTCTTTTTTAGCGGTTATTGTTACTCCACCTTCTTTTGTATATTTGAGAGCGTTAGTTATAAAATTCTGCAGCATTTCTTCGATATAGAGACGGCTGACATCTACAAAACCAATATTTGGAGCGATGTCTAAGTTCAGCTTTAGCTTTCTTTGTTCAGCTTCCGGTAGGTATGATTTATACATTTTTTCGAGTAATTCCCTAACTGAAATATGTTCTTTTTCACTTGCTACTCCGCGTTCTGCTCTAGATAATGTCGATAGATCATTTACCATTTTTGCGAGATATAATATTTGTTCATGTGCTACATCAACAGCTTGTACTAGTTTTTGCTGCGGTATGTCTTTGCGGTTCATCATAAGCTGAACGTTTGATATTGTTCCTTCCGAAATTGTAATTGGCGTCCTTAACTCGTGACTAACGACACTTATAAATTCATCACGTTCTTCATCAAGATTTTTTGCCTTTGTAATATCTCTTATGATCATTACATAGCCGTTATTTTCGTTGATTCTATTAGTAAAAGTGCTTTTAATCGGTGTAATAGTTATTTCTAGCCGTATGCTATCAGTCTCGTTATAGAAGAATAGCAGACTGTCATTAACGACTAATTTATTAGCTGATTGCATAATGCTGAAGATGCTGACTCTATTTTTTTCACTATCATGTAATTGTAATATTGAGTCAATCTGTCTACCATCTAAATTACTGTTAGTATCCAAAATATTTAAAAAAGCAGCATTATATATCTTAATTAGTCCGTTACTATCAGTGCTAACTACGGCGTCTGCTATGTTGTTAATTATTGTCATAGTTCTATCATGTGATAGTTTTTCTTGCATATGACTATTCTTTAACGCTATATAATTTGTGCCCTTTATGTCTAAGACATTACTTGCAAATATGCCAATAGCAATTACTATAATCAGATAAAATATAGCGCCAACATTTGGCTCAAATTGTTCAACATTGTTAGAGCAGATTGTAATATATAAAAATATGGCTAAAACATAGCTAAGTATGCTGTACCATAATCCTTTTTTGCTAAAATAATTATACGTTTTGATAAATAGTACAATCCAGAGCAGCATAACAGGCGAATCAACACCTGAGATAAAGAAAATATGAATAATGCAGACAATATGTACCAGCAATATTCCGATAAAAGAGGTTTTGTTTTTTTTATAATTTAAATATTGTCTAGCGCCTATGATAATCCATAAAATTGATATAGGCACATAGACAAGAGGCATCTTATATAGTGAGCCGCTAACAATTCCCAAACCGACAAATATAGACTGAATAGCTAAGATAAAACAGCTAAAAAGGCTTATTTGTCTTATGATACCTGACAATTTTTCATTATAGAAACCACCCTTTATCATCTACATACTAATTATACAGAATATATTTTATATTGCAGGACTTTCTTGTTTTAAAAAGCTTTGGTGTTTTTTAAAGTCTGGATCATTTTTTTCTACTATCTTCCAAAAATTAGCCCCATGATTCATCTCAACAGTGTGAGAAAGCTCATGTATTATTACATAATCTATAATCTCAAATGGAAGTTTCATTAACGCTATATTTAGGCTTATAGTCCCGCTACTGCTACAACTCCCCCATCTGCTACTGGCATGAGAGAAGTGAATTTTTTTATACTTAAAATCATATTCTTCTGCTAAAAAACTAATTCTTCTAGGCAGATAGCTTCTTGCCTCGGTTTTTAGTGCCTCAATTATTTTTTTATGAGTAGTATCATAAACATATTTGCTATCTATATAATCACTTGAAGGAGCGTAGATGCATATAAACTGTTTTTCAGATGCTATTCTAATTTTTTTTAAATCTGAATCAATTATTATTTTTAACTTATGACTTTTTCCTATGCATAGACCATCTTTAATCTTTATTTTCGGCAGGCTTGATGATTTTAAATCTATTAGTTTATTACGTGATAGATTAATATATCGCTTTACTAAAATTAATGGCATATATTTAGGCGCCGATACTCGTAAATTTCCATTTGGTGCAATTCTAAAACGAATTTGCGTTCCTAACGATGTTCGCCTTATTATGATATTTCCAAAATCTGAGTCGTCAATTACCGACATTAATTTAACTGTTAACTTCCCTTGGCGCTACTTTGATATCGTTAGCTGCTCTTTTGTGTGCTTCAGATAATTTATTCAAAACAATTTTTAATTGAGTAGAATATGTATGTTTTCCACTTATAACAACAAAGTTTTCGTTGTTACTTGGACTGACGAAATTATCTTTTTCTTTTTTAATATGTTTATTATTATTTAATCGTTGTCCAGCCGTTGTACTATCTGTTTGAACCCATATGATTATAGGCTCATAACCATATCTTTTAGCAATTTTTGAAAGTTTTAGACGTCCAAGCGGTGTATTAGCTTCATCGGTTTCTAGTATGACTGTTGAATTAGTTTTGAATAACATTGCTAAAAAATAGCTTCGAATTTTCTTAATGTCAGTATCACCTGTCGTTTTATATATCAGTTCATCACAAACAAAAGGCGCATCAAATGTGTCAGAAAAATGTGATGCAAAATAAGTTTTACCAGCTCCGCGTATACCAGCTAGAATTAAAAGATGGGGCTTTTTAAAATTAAGCGCCTTCATGTTATGAATTATAGCAAATTAGTAGCATATGTTAAATTGTCTAATTTATTATGTTATAATAATGCAAGCCTAAAGGGGTATAGTCCAGTTGGTAGAACGCAGGTCTCCAAAACCTGAAGTCGGGGGTTCGAGTCCCTCTACCCCTGCCACATTAGCACGTCACCTTTGATACAAAGGTGGTAGACGAAAAGCCCCTTATCGTAAGGGGCTTTTCGCTGTCTTAGAGTAAAAAACTAGCTATTTGACTGATAATTACAGTGTAAAAGTCATCTCTAAATAAGCTCTTTAAAACGAGCAAAAATACACGATGCACCGCTGTTTCTCTTTTCGCACCAGCTTGCACCCCTCTCTCTTATGCTGAATTGTACCCTATAGAATGAATCGTACCATATAGAGTAGACACTAACTGGTGTGTGTACCTTATTCTGCATACAGCACATGGGGTGATGTACCCCACTTTGTATACAATGAGCATTTCATTCAGTAGAATTTTTTTCTTTCTCTTGAAAAGGTTATGGCAAAGCAGTATATTGTATGTAGAATATTTTAAATCTGACTTAAATCACGGAACATAGCAATATTCAAAAAAGAGATTCTTAATATAGGTAGTTACTGCACATCTTTTATGCTGAGTACCGCATATTGTAAACGTGTGAATTCCATATTGTGCATAGAATTTTAGGAGGCAGATTTTGAACAAAGACCGCAGTAATAAAAATTTCTGGAATCACTACGCGAAGATTTATGATATTGAAATTAATAGGTTTAGCCGGTCAGCCTATTCCGAAATGTACAGACTTATATCGCGAGCACTTACAAAAGAGATGCAAGTGCTTGAAATCGCAACAGGTACCGGATTAATTGCAGTGAATATTGCAGAATCCGTCCGGTCGGTTGCGGCTACTGATTTTTCTCCAAAGATGATTGAGACAGCAAAGAAAAAAAAGGCACCTGACAACGTGCATTTCTCAGTTGAAGATGCGACTACCCTCTCGTTTTCAGAAAAGACCTTCGATGCTGTTATCATATCAAATGCTCTTCATATTATGCCGGATCCAGGCTTGGTACTCAAAAACATCAGAAGAGTGTTAAAACCAAACGGTCTGCTAATCGCGCCTACCTTTTCACAGGGTCACTTAAGTGATTCGACATGGAAGTTGAATGCCCTTTTATTAAAGCTGATCGGCTTCGAAACCTATTCAAAATGGAAACCAGAAGAGTATGTTGAATTTATCAATCATAACGGATTTTCTGTGCAAACTTGGAGGGTGCTGAAGGCGGCCTTTCCCCTTGTATACTTGGAAGCGAAATTGCAGGATCAGCTGATACCACTATCGCAATCTGAACAAATTATTTGGAAAATTATAAATTAACAGATTGCGTTTTTATTTTATCTGAATTGCAAAAATGCTAGAAATCATGAGTAAAAAATCAAAACGATAGTTTTCGAACCCTCAATATTTATAAACCTCATCCTATTATTTTGTAACTTTCTAAATGCACCTTTGAACTGTTCTAGTGTCTTATATAACTAAGGTATTTGTGTGGTCATATTGCAACTATAGGAACTAACATACTTGTTTAAACTTGATGCATTTTTTGTTGCATATAACTATTTTTTTAGGAAATAAAGGACTGCCCATATTATTATTAACGGGATAAGCATAAAAAGACCAATAACTATCTTTCCATCATCTTTAGAGTATATTCTTCCAAACAAATAAGTATATTCATAATCATCAGTTAAGTCCCCACCCCTGGCATTGTTAAGACCAACTTTTCTCATGTAAGCTCTTACTGCTTTATCTTCATATTTCTCAGCTTGCTTGTAAGTCATATAACCTATCTTCTTAGAATCAATTAACTTGATTGGCTTATATTTCATTGTCCATTTAGCAGATCTTATACCATGGAGATGCTCATTAAATCGTTCTTCAGGAGTTTTTGATGTAACGCCTATATAATGCTTATTATCTTCACATAGAATAACGTATAAGTAATAGTTTCTTGGTTTATTGTCGTCTTCTCTATCCATTGATTATTCTTTAAAATGTCTATGCTTATATTACAGTAATTAACAATGTCAGAAAAGACACTTACGCCTTTACTTATGTAAAAATACACGTTTTAATAAATCGTGTACAAACGTGTTGAAACGTGTAAATCATGTAACTATTACAGAGATTGTCTCAAAGGTGGTAGACGAAAAGCCCCTTATCGTAAAGGTTTTTGCTGTCTTAAAGTAAAAAACTAGCTATTTGACTGAATTATATGAAGGCATTACAATGACAATTCATTATTACAACCACAAACGTATCCATACAGCATTAAAGATGAGTCCAGCAACATACGCTGCTACGCTCTCCAAATAAGCTAGAGAATACACAAGATGTGTAGAATTTGGGGAGCCTGACAGATTAGATACTTCTCTAAATATAGAATAAACTAAAATTTACGAGTGTTAATATAATTGGAATTAAATTGAGTCGTAATTATACAGAACGGCGTGTTATTATTAAAAATATTGCACAAACTGAGAAAGCCGCTTAGAGCACCTCATCTATTTAGATACAACCACCTTTTGATAAACAGATACAAGCGGGCTGATATTTCCTTCGAAAGCTATTTTATCGGCGCTGATTAATTCTTCCGTTGTAACTTGGCTATAGTCTAGTAAATAGCCGGCACAATCAGCTAACAGAATCAGGAATAACCTAATAGTTCGACCATTGCCTTCGCGAAATGGATGTAGCGCATTTAAAGCAGATGACAAATCAACAATAGCATAAATAAAACTGTCTCGATCTAGATTATTCAGATATTGCTTATTTTCCAGTTCACTAAAGATGCGCTCAGCTTCCGATTCTATGTATTCAGTATGAGCAAACGGTACTGTACTATCAGGTTTAGCAATATCGACTGTTCGAATATGACCAGCAAAATCGTAAATATCTTCAAATAAGACTTTATGAATATGTTTTAGATAATTAAAATCAAAATCTTTTGGAGCGGGCTCTTTGAATAAATTGACGGTCTTATTGGCCACGATCGTTTCTTCAGCCTCATGAAGAGAATAAGGATCAGAGATGCCGAGTTTGTTTTTTATAGGATTGTCGTTAGCAAAATAATCCGTATGAGTTATTCCTTGGTTATAACTAGTTGTTTTTTAAGAATCTTCTCGACGTTCTCAAAATTGAAGCCCTCGGCTTCCATGCTGCGAGCTATACTGGCAATTAAATGTTTCTTTTTCTCTGCTTTACTCATAACTCTATTTTAACAAATTAAAGCATAAATTTACATACGAGCATTATTCTAAGCAATGAATAGTATCACAAGATTAGGGTGATAAGTTGCGCGATTCTGATACCACTATCGCAATCTGAACAAATTATTTGGAAAATTATAAATTAACAGATTGCGTTTTTATTTTATCTGAATTGCAAAAATGCTAGAAATCATGAGTAAAAAATCAAAACAATAGTTTTCGAACCCTCAACATTTATGTCTCTTATCTTATTATTTTGTAATTTTCCAAAATGTACTTTCGGCTCGTTCTGGCGTCTTATAGTTAAGAAATTTGTGTAGACGAACGGTATTATAAAAGAGAACATATCGTTTTATAGATTCTTTAAGATCAGATTCAGATTTATATCTTGATCTATATAGTTCTTCTTTCTTTAACGTAGCAAAAAAAGATTCTACTACAGCATTATCATGTGGCTTGCCTGCATCCGAATATGATTGAGTAATTCAAAATGTTCGAACTAAGTTCTGCATACTGTAGGGTGTGTATGTCTGTGCGGATAATTCGGTTTTCGGCTTTGAGAAGCAGCTGTAAAAACCACATTATTAAATAGCATAAACTTCTTTCTAGCTAGCTTATAAAATAGGTGTGTTCAGTGCAAATTGCAATGGAAGCACTACAGACTGCTAATACGTAATTAACGCATTTGTATAGCCTAAAAATCTAGCCTAATTTTTACATTGAAGTTCTAAATTATAAACAAAATTTTCGCGTGACATAGTGTTCTGGGAAAAATAGTTTGACGTTTTTTATGCTTCCAATTTCATATCCACATTAAGACCGGTAGATGACTTAGTAGCAGTAATGTCACCACCAAGACGATTAACTATCATACGGTCTAAGTATAGGTCTAGTCTGTTTAGGTTAGTATCATCAGTAGCAGTACCGGC